>Ga0100395_1003460_pt1 | contig 11509 bp, 10 predicted proteins | sample CryGeymeta201519_FD_81542 | JGI IMG/M metagenome (GOLD analysis project Ga0100395, IMG submission 81542) | Groundwater microbial communities from Crystal Geyser aquifers in Utah, USA - Crystal Geyser metaG 2015-19 | ecosystem: Environmental > Aquatic > Deep subsurface > Groundwater | place: USA... | reverse complement strand
GGCTGCAAAGGGCAGGATAAGACGGCATGTATGCATATCTGCCCCAACGATTTAATGGTCTTGAACAAAGATACGATGAAGGCATACAACCAGGAGCCTACCTATTGCTGGGAGTGTTACTGTTGTGTAAAGATATGTCCACAGCAGGCTATGGACGTAAGGGGTTATGCTGACTTTATGCCCCTCGGCGCCGCCTCAACTCCTCTCCGGGGATCAGAAGACATCATGTGGACGATCACCTTCAGGGATGGAAGAATAAAGAGGTTTAAGTATCCAACAAGAACTACACCAGAGGGTTCAATAAAGCCACTGGAGGGATTTTCCGAGGCAAAGGTAGCAGATTTGGCCAATCAGTTTCTCCTCGGAGAGCCTGACATAATGGGAGTAAAAGAGCTTCCAACAAAGAAATAAAAAGGAAAGGAGAAATGACCATGAGAGAGTTTGCAACAGAAGTTGTGGAGACTGATGTATTGATACTCGGTGGAGGAATGGCCGGCTGTGGTGCTGCAGTGGAAGCCGCCTACTGGGCAAAGCCGCTGGGTTTAAAGGTAACACTTGTAGAGAAGGCCGCCATTGACAGAAGTGGTCCTGTTGCGATGGGACTTTCTGCCCTTAATACATACATGGGAATGGATGGAAAAGTGACCCATGATTCTCATACACCTGAAGACTTCGTAAAGTATGCAGCTAATGACCAGATGGGTCTGACAAGGCAGGACCTCGTCTATGATATTGCAAGACATGTGGACTCAACCGTCAGACACTTTGATAAATGGGGACTTCCTATATGGAAGGATGAGGCCGGAAATTACGTAAAGTCAGGTGCTTGGCAGGTAATGATATCCGGCGAGAGTTACAAGGTCATCGTGGCAGAGGCGGCAAAGAATGCCATCGGAATGGACAATATATATGAGAGGGTCTTTATCACACATCTGCTGAAGGATGAGAAAGAACCCGACAGGGTCTGTGGCGCAATTGGCTTTAGCGTCAGGGAAGAAAAGATCTATGTGTTTAAGGCTAAGGCAACTATCGCTCTGATGGGTGGCGCGGTCCATGTATTCAGGCCAAGGTCCCAGGGTGAAGGCTTTGGGAGGTCCTGGATGCCGCCATTTTTAGCAGGAGCGGCTTATGCCACCATACTTCAGGCAGGGGCCGAGCTTACCCAGATGGATGTGACACTTGTCCCACCAAGGTTCAAAGATGCATATGGTCCTGTTGGGACATTCTTCCTGCTCTTTAAGACACCTGCAACAGATGCCTATGGGGGGCCATACGTTGGTGCGTATGGGTCCGAGACAGACAAGTGGGCGCCTTATTCAAAGCTAAAGCCCTGTCCAACCCCTGTGAGAAACTACGAGATGATACTTGCAACGAAGGAGGGCAAGGCACCACTAATGATGCATACAGAGAAGGTAACAGATAGGATAAAGAAGGAGGTAACAGACCCGAAGGAGCAGAAGAAGGCTTTAAAAAAGTTTGAAAATGAGGCCTGGGAGGACTTCCTCGATATGACAATCTCAGGCGCCACAAACTGGGCTGCCCATAATGTTGATCCAATGGAAAAACCGATGGAGCTTCAGTTGGGAGACCCTGTCTTCATAGGGTCACATGCCTGCTTGTGTGGTGCATGGGCATGTGGTGCTCCTGAGCTTATGCCGGCACAATACAAGGCAGACTTCCCTGCCCAGTATAACTGTATGACCACTGTTATGGGTCTATTCACAGCAGGTTGCGGGTTGGGTGCAAGTCCCCATAAGTTTTCAAGTGGCTCCCATGTATCTGGAAGGATTGCAGCAAAGTCAGCAGTGAAGTATGCCAATGACAAGAAGGGCTATACGCCAACGCTGTCTGATACTACGATAGGCAAACTCAAGGAAACAGTATTGAGACCACTTGCCCTCTATGAAGAGAAGAGCGCATATACAACGGTTCCTGATGTGAATCCTAACTATATCTCCCCGCATAATTTCCTGTTCAGGCTGCAAAAGATAATGGGGGAATATGCAGGTGGATGGGAGACGAATTATGGGACATCTGACAAGATGCTCGAGACCGCCCTCTGGAAATTGGGCTTCTGTGAAGAGGATATAGAAAAGATTGCTGTCAAAAACCTTCATGAGCTAATGAGGGCATGGGAGGCAATACACAGATTGTGGGTTGCAGAGGCATGTGCAAGGACAAGGCTTGCCAGGAAGGAGTCAAGATGGCCTGGATATTACCATAAGTACGATTACATGAAGCTGGATGAAGGCAAGAAACACTTTATAAATGTGAAATATGATGCTGATAAGAAGGAATGGAAGGTCATCGAAAGGCCAATGATCCCTATTATTTAAGGGAGATGTATCATTGGGGGCGACTTGAAGGTCGCCCCCGCATTTTATTAAAGGTAACTACTCAGGCACAAAGTGGCAAAGGCACATAGGCACAAAGCAGAGCGGAGCAGAGTCGTTTCCTTGTTTTTTCCTTCTTTGTGCCTTTGGTGCTTTGTGCCTACCTGAATAGTTACTAAATGACCTATGAATGAAGAGTATGCTTAAAAAACGCCAGGCACTATCCCTGGAAAGCAGATTCAAATTCTCATGTCACAATGAGATTTCCTGTTTTAACACATGCTGCGCTGATATAAATATCTTTCTCATGCCTTATGATATCCTGAGGATGAGAAGGGCTATGGGGTTGTCTTCGGGAGAATTCTTAAAGGGATACACCATTCCACTCTTAGCAGATGAGGGATTGCCTTTAGTAGTGCTTAAGATGATGGAGGATGAAAATAAGATATGTCCTTTTGTTACCTCTAGTGGATGTAAGATATACCAGGATAGGCCATGGTCGTGCAGGATGTATCCCGTATTTCCCTCTTCTTCAGGAGAAGAAGGGTTTTTTATAGCAGAAGGGAACTCATGCCTTGGGTGTAAAGAGGAAAAATGGTGGACAATAGAAGGGTGGAAGAAGGATCAGGGGATCGATATCTATGATAAAATGAACGAATCTTATGAGGAGATCACCTTACATGATTATTTTCTGAAGGGGAATAAACTTGATCCAGGAAAGTCGAAGATGCTTTATATGGCCTGTTATGACCTCGATGAGTTTGAGAGATTTCTTTTTCAAACCAGGTTTTTTGATGTCTATGATGTGGACAATGGGGTTATTGAGAAGATAAAAGAAGATGAAGAAGAACTCCTTAGTTTTAGCTATAGATGGATAAGATTCAATCTCTTCGGGGAAGATACATTAAGACTCAAAGATAAAACATTTGATAAGATTTTGCAGGCCAAGAGGAAAGAATAATGTAACCGTAGGGGCAGACCTGCGTGTCTGCCCCCTTGAAGATTAAGACAGAAAGGATTAATCCATGTTGATGGATATGGGTACCGTAGAACCTGTTAAGCGTACACTGGATTCTAAATTCAAATTCGGATGTCATAATGATATGAGCTGCTTTACTAGCTGTTGTAGCCGTACAAGTATAATTCTTACCCCCTATGACATAGTAAGGATGAAAAATAGGATGGGAATCTCTTCAGGAGATTTCCTTGAGAAATACACCTACACCTATATTGATGAGGAGATCTCACATCCTTATGCAGTGCTTGAGGTGATGGATGACAATAAAGAGGGATGTCCATTTGTTACACCCAAGGGCTGCAGTATTTATGAAGACCGGCCTTCTAACTGTCGTTATTATCCTGTCGGTCAAGGTATCATGATAATTGGCTCAGAGGAAGGACCGGTAAATGAAGAATTCTACTTATTTATAAGAGATCCAAATTGTCTTGGTTATCAGGGAGACAGAGAGTGGACGATAGAGAGTTGGAGGATTGAACAGGGAGCTGACCTATATGATGAGATGAACAGGGAGTGGAAGGAGATCCAGTTGAGGAGGAACACATCTGAGCAGTCCAAACTCGAGTCAAATAAACAGGCCATGCTTTATATGGCAAGTTATGATATAGATAAGTTCAAAAAATTTGTTTTTGAGAGCAAATTTCTTGATATCCTTGAGATTGATAAGGAGGAGGTCGAAAAGATAAAGATTGATGAAATAGCGCTAATGAAGTTTGGATTCAAATACCTGAAATTTATCCTTATGCTTGAGAACACGTTGAAAGTAAAGGAAGAATATAAAAATAATCACATAAATTCGTAAGTTAGGAGGGACATGGTGGAGAGAGAAGTTTTTGGCAAAGGTATTCTTGTTGTCGGAGGGGGGATCAGTGGGCTCACCACGGCTCTTGAAGTTGCGGAAACTGGATACAGGGTCATCCTTGTGGAAAAAGAGGCTTTTCTTGGGGGAAGGGTCGCCAGACTGAATAAATACTATACGAAACTCTGTCCTCCAAGCTGCGGACTTGAAATAAACTTCAAGAGAATAAAACGTAACCCGAATATTCAGTACTTTACACTGGCAGAGGTAGAATCGGTTTCAGGCGAGGAAGGGAATTATGATGTAGCGATAAGAGTTCAACCCAGGTATGTTAACGATAACTGTACCGCCTGCGGAGAATGTGAGAAGGTCTGTGTTACAGAAATCGAAAATGATTTTAACCTGGGGATGGACAAGACCAAAGCTGCTTATCTTCCCTACCACATGGCTTTCCCCATGAAATATGTGTTAGCCCCTGAGATCATTGGAACCGATGAGGCAAAGAAGTGTTTAGAAGCCTGTAAGTATAACGCTATCGATTTAGAAATGCAGGCCGAGACTATCAATGTCAGGGTTGGTGCCATAGTTGTTACTACCGGTTGGAAACCGTATGATGCTGCAAAAATAGACAATCTGGGTTTTGGAAAATACGAAAATGTAATAACCAATGTTATGATGGAAAGATTGGCGGCTCCCAATGGGCCTACGAATGGAAAGATATTACGGCCATCTGATGGGAAAGAGGTCAAGAATGTCATATTTGCACAGTGTGCCGGATCAAGGGATGAGAATCATCTGCCATATTGTTCAGCCGTATGCTGTTTGGCATCTCTGAAACAGGCAACGTATGTACGGGAGCAGGATCGGGAATCGAAGGTCACCATTTTTTATATAGATGTAAGGGCAATTGGAAGATATGAAGACTTCTATACAAAGGTTCAGAGTGATGAAAATGTGTCATTTATTAAGGGAAAAGTAGCAAAGGTTGAAGAAGACCCAGCTACCAAAGACCCGATAGTGGAAGTGGAAGATACCCTGTCAGGTGAGAAGATCAGGGCAAAAGCGGACCTGGTTGTTTTAGCCACAGGGATAGTTCCAAATATGTCGGAGAATAAAATCCCTTTGAATATAACTTGTGACGAATTTGGATTTGCAGTCTCCGATCCATCTAAGACAGGTATATACGCAGCCGGTTGTGCCAGGAGACCCGTAGGGGTTGCTGGGGCGGTTCAAGATGCAACAGGGGCAGCCCTGAAGTCCATTCAAAGTACTTTAAGGAGGTAACCAATGGATAAGAAGATCGGGGTTTACATATGCAGTGGTTGTGAGATTGGGGAATCTCTTGACATAGAAGCTCTAGCCGGTCTGGCAAGCTCTAAATACAAAGTTCCGGTATGCAAGAACCACCCCATGTTATGTGGCGAGGAAGGTTCTTCCCTTATAAGAAGTGATATAGAGAAGGAGGGGGTTAATACTGTTGTCATTGCTGCCTGTTCCCCAAGAGAAAAGACCAATGTTTTCTCATACGATCCTACGGCTATTAGTATGGAGAGAATCAACCTGAGAGAACATGTCGCATGGTGTCATACCCCAAATGATGAAGATACTCAGATGCTGGCGGAAGACTATATGAGGATGGGGATCGCTAAGGCACAAAAGATGGCCACTCTAGAACCTTTTAGTGAAGAGATAAATAAAACGATTCTGGTAGTGGGTGGTGGAATAACAGGAATAACATCAGCGCTTGAGGCAGCCAAAGCTGGAAAAGATGTAGTTCTTGTTGAAAAGGGACCTGAGCTTGGCGGATGGATGGCTAAGATATGGAAACAGTATCCTAAAACCCCACCATACCTCGAGCTTCAGGAGACGGGAATTGACTCAAAAATCAGAGAGGTAAAGTCCAATACAAAGATTAGGATATATACCGGTGCCAAGATAGAGAAGACGGAAGGTGCCCCTGGTTTATTTGATGTTACTATAAGCCAAAATGGAAAGTCTGAGACAATAAGGGTAGGATCGATAGTTGAGGCTACCGGTTGGCAGCCTTACGATGCCAATAAACTCGGACATCTGGGTTTTGGTAAGAGCCCCAACGTGGTAACAAATATCATGATAGAAGAGATGGCATCAAAAGGGAAATTTGCCCGTCCATCTGATGGTAAAGAGGCTAAGAGTGTGGCATTTATCCAGTGTGCAGGGTCGAGAGACAGCAATCACCTGCCGTATTGCTCCTCGTATTGTTGTCTTACTTCACTAAAACAGGCCGCATATATAAGGGAACAGGACAGCGATACGAAGGTTTATATACTCTACAAAGACATAAGAACCCCTGCTCAATATGAGCTTTTTTATAAGAAGGTACAGGAAGATGCCGGCGTTTTTCTGACGAAAGGTGAGGTAGTAGGGGTTTCGGAAGACTCTGATAAGAATCTCATCATAGACGTGGATAACACCTTACTTGGAGACAGGATACAGATAAAGGCCGATATGGTTGTTCTGGCAACGGGTATGGTCCCATCCGCTGGGATACAGGTGAAAGACTTGGCATTAGAAGAACCAGAGGGGACTTCTGATGAGAAGAAAAAAGAGGAAGAGGTACCAAAAGATTTTATTATACCATCGGATATTTTGAATCTGAGTTACAGACAGGGACCGGAACTGCCCAGTTTGAAATACGGGTTCCCTGACTCCCACTATATATGTTTCCCATACGAGACTCGGAGGACAGGTATATATGCTGCCGGATGTGTGAGGCAGCCTTTGGATAGTGCTGACTGTGTGGATGATGCTGCAGGTGCTGCTTTGAAGGCTATCCAGTGTGTTGAACTTACTGCTCAGGGAAAAGCAGTCCATCCAAGAGCAGGGGATATGAGCTATCCGGAGCTATACATGTCGCGGTGTACCCAGTGCAAGAGGTGCACGGAGGAGTGTCCGTTTGGTATGTACAACGAGGACGAAAAGGGCAATCCCTTGCCCAACCCCACCAGATGTCGCAGATGTGGTATCTGCATGGGGTCATGCCCGGAGAGGATTATATCCTTTAAGGACTATTCAGTTGATATCATCGGGTCCATGGTGAAGGCCATAGATGTTCCGGAAGAGGATGAGGAGAAACCAAGGGTCGTGGCCTTTCTCTGTGAAAACGATGCATATCCTTCCATGGATATTGTAGGTCGGAAACGTCTCTCCTACAATCCCTATATGAGGGTTATCCCTTTAAGATGTTTAGGCAATGTTAATATCGTATGGATTGCCGATGCCCTTTCCAAAGGTATAGATGGGGTTCTCCTTATAGGGTGCAAATACGGTGATGACTATCAGTGTCACTACATAAAGGGGAGTGAGCTGGCAAGCTATAGGATGGAAAAGATTAAAGAGACTCTGGACAGACTTCGCCTTGAATCTGATAGGATACGCATCCTGGAACTATCCATTGATGAGTACGATAAACTTCCTGGGATCTTCGATGATTTTATGGAAACGATAGAAAGGGTTGGTCCAAACCCATATAAGGGTTTCTAGACATTTCAAGTAGGAACAGAGGGGCAGGGGGCACAAAGGCACAAAGAAAAGAGGTGAAAAAATGGCGGATAGGCAGCTCATAGAACCAGACATGAATTTTGTTAAAAAGTTAGCAGGCTTTGGGGGGGACACACTTAAGAAGTGTTTTCAATGTGCAACATGCTCGGTTGTGTGCAATCTGTCACCTGAGAGGAACCCTTTCCCCAGAAAAGAGATGATATGGGCTTCCTGGGGGTTGAAAGACAGACTTCTGACTGACCCCGATGTATGGCTCTGCCATCAGTGTAATGACTGTTCTACTTATTGTCCAAGAGGAGCAAAGCCTGGTGATGCTTTAGCGGCAATTAGAAACTATAGCTTTATGCACTATGCTTCTCCAGGATTTTTGGGTAAGGCATTGAGTCAGGGAAGGTATTTGCCCCTTCTATTGGCATTCCCCATTGTTTTGTTCCTCTTTTTGCTGGGAATTACCGGTCATCTGAATATACCAGAGGGAGAGATTGTTTTTAAAAAGTTTGTCCCTCATACAATAGTTGATCCTGTCTTCATCCTCGTCTCTATCTTGGTATTTATATCTATTGTTGTAGGGGTCAAAAGATTCTGGAAAGGTATGAAGGATGGCGTCCACCCCAGTGAATCTCGAAATCTATCCTTATTGGATTTTGTAAAGTCTCATGTGATCCCGGTTCTTGTTGATGTTTTTAAACATTCAAAATTCAAGGATTGTGAAGAAAACAGACCCAGATATCTTGCTCACCTCATGATCTTTTACGGTTTCATAGCCCTGGCAATAGTGACGGGAATCGTATTTATCGGCATATACTTACTTGGTCTCCATGAGATGCTGCCTCTAAGCCAGTTAAATCCCATAAAACTATTTGCAAACCTTGGAGCCATTGCTCTCTTTATAGGTTGTACACTCGTAATATCCAATAGACTCAAGGCAGAAGAGGATAAGAGCAGGAGCACATACCTTGACTGGGTATTTATCATAATAGTATATCTGGTAGCCATCTCGGGGATACTTACGGAAGTTACAAGATTGTTTGATGTTGCTGTCTTAGCCTATCCTTTTTATTTTGTTCATCTTGTCTTGGTGTTTTATCTTATAGCCTACCTGCCATTCTCAAAATTTGCCCATTTTATTTACCGAACTGTGGCGTTGGTTTATGCCAGTTATTCGGGGAGGGAGAAGTAATTGTTACGAATGTATCCACTGCCGTATGCGAGGCACGACTTTTGATAGCCAGTCATTTGAGCCCCTCAGTCTTATGAACTGTTTAAAAAGACTGTCTGTCAATTGAAGAACCCTGTTATACAGGTATACCTTTTCAATCACAGCCCCTTCCATATCCTTTCGGGATTCTACGTGCCCCGATTGGGGCACCTTGAGACCTGATATGCTCAAACCCTCTCCTTTGACCGTAAAATTCGATTCAAAGTCATTGCCTTTATAGACAAGATTGATCTCTGTGACAACAGCCCCCTTCCTCAGTGCCATGATACCTTCTTCCAGACCTGCATCATCCCCTTGTATAGTGATGCTTTCCAACACTTCTTTCCGTAAATTTTCAAGGACAATACGATTCCCAATCTCAAGGGACATGGGTTCCTGTACTATTTCATTTATTGTATTCTGTTCGTTTTCGATGAGAAACCATAACCACGTCAGGAACTCATAACCCAAAAATTTGTAACGGTTAAAGGCTACAGAAATATCAAGCATTGTTTACCCCGTGAAGTTTGTAGGAGAAAGCTTTGCCAGATTATCACGTTCTCCATCGGAAAGACCCATTGTAAGATCGGCTAATGTAAATGGGAATAGCCTGATAAGGGAGAGTTGGAAAGACTGTAAAAACAGTGTTTCCAACTCTTCATTGGCAGATTTCAGATTTGAAAAAAAACACAACGAAGACGAATCATAGTCCCATATCAAATCATAAACATGGGGGGTAGATGGAATACGCAGCATAAGGGTATCTGTGACATGGTCCTTAATCATCTTCTTTTCATCTCGTGTTAAAAACTGTCTTTCGCTTTCAGTGAGCCGTTTAGCTGCCTCTATGGCATAATGTTTTCTGATTGTCTTTTGGGGTATTGCCTTTTTGTCTATCCTCAGGGAAAAGACCATGTGAGTGCCGATTACAAAGGAAGATCCCCTGAAATCAGGCATAAAAGGATTCTCAAAAGATGTCCATCCTACTTTCTTTTCTGAAATGTCTTCATCAACATCTTTGATGACATTTTCTTTGAGACCCTTAGCGATTGTGTCAAGAATAGGCTCTTCAATCTTCCCTTCGACCTTGTAACGGGTTACAGATACAGTAGACGACAACAGACCCATATATTCTTTCCGCCCTTCAATGATTTAAGATGCCAATACTTCTATCACGCTCTTTTTCTCTTTGCAAGATATAACTTATTTCTTCATCATCTTTTCGAGCAGTACAGTCCCTGGGGGTAGGCAGTTATAATATCAGGGATAGACTAGAGGTCAGAAAATACCCTTCAAGGAATAAAATTGTTTGGCTTGACGGATTCCCCCTTTCTTGTTAGCATATCTTACTACATAAATTCTCTCCTGTAAGAACAGGTATCAACAATCTACTTTTGAAACAAGAGGTTAAATGATTCCCTTAAGGGATGAAAATCCCTCCAGCACTATCCCCTTTATCAATACTGCTTTTATCTTAGCCAACATTTATGTCTTCATCTATCAAAACTTTTTTGTGCCAGGTGGTAGTAGCCCTCTCTTTTTTCGATTGGGCAGCATCCCTTATGAATTTACCCATTTTGTAGACATTCCTCCTCAATCCTTAGTCCCTGTGCCTTTGACTATTTTTACAGCAATGTTCATGCATGGTGGCTGGATTCACCTCATAAGCAATATGCTTTTTCTGTGGGTTTTTGGTAATAATGTTGAGGATGTGCTCGGTCATATTAAATATCTGTTTTTCTATATAGTATGCGGGGTTCTTGCGTCTTTACTTCACATATTCACCAATATCAATTCCCAGGTTCCAAGTATCGGTGCCAGTGGTGCTATAGCAGGGGTGATGGGAGCATATCTGTTCCTCTTTCCAAAGGCACGCATCAAAACTCTTGTGATATTTATTATATTCATAAAAATCTTAAGGCTCCCCGCAATAATCATACTCGGTTACTGGATATTAATACAGATATTGAGCGGATTTGCTGAAACTGGGCTCCCTAAAGGTGCTGGTATAGCCTGGTTCGCCCATATAGGGGGGTTTTTTTCTGGGTTTTTCCTCATTATGATAATGAAGAAACGAAGAAGACCCTATCGGAAAATTAGGGGCAGGAAATAGTATTTAGGAAGGCAACCTATGAGGATGAAATCTTAATCTTTTCTGTTGAGGAAAAGAGAATAACCTATCATCTTGTAGACGAGTTTAGCTGCAAGAAAATCAGGGGCAATTAGACCGGGGATAGGACAAAGTTCCATCACATCGAACCCCACAATATCCCTGTTCTCTGCTACTTTTCTTATAATATTCAATAATTCATGCCAATCCAACCCTCCAGGCTCAGGCGTGCCCACCGAGGGCATAATACCTGGATTTAAAACATCGAGGTCCAGGGTTATGTAAACGTGCTGAGAAAGATGGGATATCATCTCCTCCATCCACCCTTCTCCCTTCACAACATCCTTCTCAAAGAATACGGAAAGCCTTCTCGTTTCAATAAATTCCATCTCTTCTTTGGAAAGGCTTCTAATGCCTACCTGCACGGTAGATGCATAATCCAGGACCCTTCTCATAACAGTAGCATGATTGTATTTAGTATCACAGTAGGTATCCCTCATATCAGCATGGG
>Ga0100395_1003443_pt1 | contig 11540 bp, 9 predicted proteins | sample CryGeymeta201519_FD_81542 | JGI IMG/M metagenome (GOLD analysis project Ga0100395, IMG submission 81542) | Groundwater microbial communities from Crystal Geyser aquifers in Utah, USA - Crystal Geyser metaG 2015-19 | ecosystem: Environmental > Aquatic > Deep subsurface > Groundwater | place: USA... | reverse complement strand
TTGTCGGAACCCTCGGTTGTTGCCTATCACATCAAGGACGGTGTGAGAAAGGTTCTGGCGGTGGGCGAGGATGCCAAGCTCATGCTGGGTCGCACCCCCGGCAGCATCGAGGCGATCCGTCCAATGCGGGAAGGTGTGATTGCCGATTTCGACACCGCCGAGGCCATGATCAAGCATTTCATCCGCAAGGTGCACAAGCGCTCGACCTTTTCCAAACCCAAGATCATCGTCTGCGTGCCGCATGGCGCAACACCGGTTGAGAAGCGCGCGATTCGTCAGTCGGTGCTCTCGGCAGGCGCACGCCGCGCAGGCCTTATTGCCGAACCGATTGCCGCGGCAATCGGCGCCGGGATGCCGATCACCGATCCCACCGGCAACATGGTTGTCGATATCGGGGGCGGCACCACCGAAGTGGCAGTGCTGAGCCTTGGAGATATCGTCTATGCGCGCTCGATCCGGGTAGGGGGCGACCGGATGGATGAGGCCATCATCAACTACCTGCGGCGCCAGATGAATCTGCTGGTCGGAGAATCCACCGCCGAGCGGATCAAGACCTCGATCGGCACGGCGCGGATGCCCGACGACGGGCGTGGCACCTCGATCAAGATTCGCGGCCGCGATCTGCTGAACGGGGTGCCCAAGGAAATCGAAATCAGTCAGGCGCAGGTCGCTGAAGCGCTGGCAGAACCTGTTCAGCAGATCTGCGAGGCGGTGATGACCGCTCTTGAGGCGACACCGCCTGATCTCGCCGCCGATATCGTTGACCGCGGTGTGATGCTGACCGGTGGTGGCGCTTTGCTGGGGGATCTCGAGCTCGCGTTGCGTGAGCAGACCGGGCTTGCGGTGTCGATCGCCAATGACAGTCTCAATTGCGTGGCGCTTGGCACCGGAAAGGCGCTGGAGTTCGAAAAGCAATTGCGCCACGCGATTGACTACGACAGCTAAGACGCCCACCTTTTGACGAAAGGGGGACCATTTTGGCAAGGGATCGAGGACAGGACGAGGATTTTGCGGGACCTCTCAAGCGACTGCTTCTTGGGATTGTCCTGATCTGCCTGATCGGTCTTTTCCTGCTCTGGCGGATCGACAGTCCTCGGGTGGAACGGTTTCGCGCACAGGTGGTCGATCGGATGGTGCCCAAACTTGACTGGGCGATGGCTCCAGTCACCAGTGCCTTGAACATCCTGCACGATTTCCAGAGCTATCAGCGAATGTATCAGCAGAATCAGGATCTGCGCCGCGAATTGCAACAGATGAAGGCGTGGAAAGAGGCGGCCCTGCAACTCGAACAGGAAAACGCGCGCCTGCTCGAGCTCAACAATGTGCAACTCGATCCTCGCCTGACCTATGTCACCGGCGTGGTGATGGCCGATAGCGGATCGCCTTTTCGGCAATCCGTGCTGATCAATGTCGGGGTGCGAGATGGGATCATGGATGGCTGGGCGGCGATGGATGGGTTGGGTCTGGTCGGACGGGTGTCTGGCGTCGGACGCAACACGGCTCGGGTGATCCTGCTGACCGACACTTCAAGCCGCGTGCCGGTCACGATCCAGCCCTCGGGCCAAGGCGCGCTGGTGACGGGAGATAACAGCCTTGCGCCGCTCATCGACTTTGTCGAGGCTCCTGATCTGGTTCGGCCAGGCGACCGGGTGCTGACTTCCGGCGATGGCGGAGTGTTCCCGGCGGGTCTTCTTGTCGGGCAGTTGGCGCTCGATCCCAGGGGACGGCTGAGGGTGCGCATTGCGGCGGATTATGAGAGGCTGGAGTTCCTGCGCGTCCTGCGCAGCTACGAGCTTGAAGACCTGAGTGATCCCGGCCAATTGATCAGGCCCGGCGTTCTGCCGGAAACTACCCCGCCCGAGACAGTCCCGGACCCTGCCCCGGAGGCCGGCAATGGCTGACCGGTTGATCCCTCGACACTGGATCATGCGGATGCTCTATGTTGTGCTCTGCCTGATCCTGATCTTTGTCCTGCTTTTGCCGCTCGGTATCCTGCCACCGAGTTGGGCCGGACCTGACCTGATGCTGGCGCTCACCTTTGCCTGGGTTGTGCGTCGGCCGGACTATGTGCCTGCAGCCCTGATTGCGATCATCGCGCTATCGATGGATTTGCTCTTGCAACGCCCACCCGGCCTGTGGGCGGCCCTGGTGGTTGGCGGGGCAGAAGCACTGCGCAATCGCGTTCTCGTATTGCGCGATCTCGGTTTTTCGGCCGAATGGGCCACGGTTGCCAGCACGATGATCCTTGTTACGCTCGGTTATCGCTTTGTGCTGGCGCTCTTGATGGTCGATCAGGCCCCGCTGGGTCTGTCACTGATGCAACTGATCTCGACGCTGACGATCTATCCGGTCGTCGCCTTTGTGTCTCAAACCGTTCTGGGTGTGCGCAAACTGGCGCCGGGGGATGTCGACACCATGAGGAGACGGACATGAGACATCCAGTGCGTGAAAATGCCGAGAGCCTGCGCCAGATCACCCGCCGGAGCCTGATCCTTGGCGGAACGCAGGCGGCGGTGATCGGGGTTCTGGCGCTCCGGATGCGGTTCATGCAAGTCGATCAAGCCGATCAGTTCCGCCTGCTTGCGGATGAGAACCGGATCAATTTTCAGCTCATTCCGCCAACCCGCGGGCGCATTTTCGATCGCAACGGGGAGATCATTGCCGAAAATGTGCCCAGCTATCGCATCACAATGGTTCGGGAACAGGCCGGCGACGTCGATGCCGTCCTCGCCCGCCTCGCGCAGTTGATCGACTTGAATCCAGACGAGTTGGAGCGCGCTCGGCGCGAGCTGCGCGAACTGCGCGGGGATACGCCTGTGACCCTTGCCGATCGGGTCAGTTGGAGCACACTCAGCCGGGTAGCGGTCAACTCGCCCGCCCTGCCCGGCGTCCTACCCGAGGTAGGCCTCTCGCGGCGATACCCCGCGCGCGGCGATTTCGCGCATGTCATCGGGTATGTCGGCCCGGTCAGCGACCGGGATCTGGAAAACACCGATGCGCCAGAACAACTTCTGCGGCAACCGCGGTTCCAGATCGGCAAGATAGGGCTCGAGGCGCAGCGCGAGACCCTGCTGCGTGGCAACGCCGGTTCGCGGCAGGTCGAGGTCAATGCAGCCGGGCGCATCATGCGCGAACTCGATCGGCAGGAAGGCGTGCCGGGCGCGGATCTTCAGATCACGCTCGATCACAACCTTCAGGCTTTTTGCCATGCGCGAATGGCGGGCGAAAGCGCGGCGGCGGTGGTGCTCGACACTGACAACGGGGATATTCTGGCCTGCGCCTCATCGCCGACTTATGATCCCAATCTCTTTGTGCGGGGTATTTCCTCGGCCGATTACAAGGTTCTGCTGGACAATCCCTTTCGACCGCTGCCCAACAAGGCGGTGCAGGGCATCTATCCTCCGGGCTCGACCTTCAAGATGGTGACGGCGCTGGCAGCGCTCGAGGATGGCAAGGTATCGCTCAACGAGACGGTCTATTGCCCCGGCCACATGACGGTCAGTGGCCGCCGGTTTCACTGCTGGAAACGCGGCGGTCATGGCAATGTCGACCTGCACCGGTCCCTGCGTGAAAGCTGTGACGTCTATTATTATGAATTGGCCCTGCGTACCGGAATCGAGAAGATCAGCGCGATGGCCGAGCGACTGGGCCTTGGCGTGCAATTCGATCTGCCGATGAGCAGCGTGGCCAAGGGTCTGGCGCCGACGAAGGAGTGGAAACAGGTCAACCGCAGTCAGCCCTGGGTGGTGGGCGACAGCGTCAACTCGGCGATCGGGCAAGGCTTCGTGCTTGCTTCGCCGCTGCAACTTGCGGTTATGACGGCGCGTCTCGCCACCAGTCGCAGCGTGACCCCGCGACTGATCAGGTCCATCGACGGGATCGAACAACCGACCGGACAGGGCGATGATCTCGGGCTGAATGAAAACATGCTCCGGGAGATCCGCAAGGCGATGTTTGCGGTGTCCAACAGCGATCGCGGCACCGCTTACCGGGCAAGGATCGTTGCCGATGCGTTCCGCATGGCCGGCAAGACCGGCACCAGCCAGGTGCGCAACATTTCGACCAGCGAACGCGCCGACGGGGTGATCAGCAACAAGAATCTGCCGCGCACACAGCGCGATCACGCGCTTTTCGTCAGTTTTGCACCGTATGATGCGCCAAGACTGGCCGTTGCGGTTGTCGTGGAACACGGCGGAGGAGGCTCGACCGTCGCCGCCCCGATCGCCCGCGACATCACCTTGCAGGCGCTGTTCAACGGGGATCCCCCGCTCGATGCTTATCCCGCAGCGGAGCGACCTGCGATCAAGATCCAGCAGGAGCAACTGCGCCGCGCACGGCCACAAGCCGATGCCGAGGCAAAGGACCGCGCATGAGCTATCTCCAGTATACCGTCAAATCCGCACCGTCCGGGCCCGGCAAGATCCTGTTCCTCAACTGGCCGCTGATCATCCTGCTCTGCGCTGTGGCCGGCGTTGGAACGTTGATGCTCTATTCTGTGGCGGGTGGGTCGATGATGCCCTGGGCCGAACCGCAGTTGAAGCGGTTTGCCTTGTCACTGACCGGAATGTTCATGGTCGCCATGGTGCCGATCTGGTTCTGGCGCAACATCTCCCTGCTGGCCTACCTGATCGCTCTCGCCCCTTTGGTTGCAGTTGCGTTTGTCGGGGTTGAAGGCAAGGGCGCACAACGCTGGATCGATCTGGGATTTATGCGGCTGCAACCCTCAGAACTGGTCAAGATCACACTGGTGATGGTGCTGGCCGCCTATTACGACTGGCTGCCGATGTCGCGCGTTTCACGCCCGATCTGGGTCGCTCTTCCAGTCGCACTCATCCTCATACCCGTTGCGCTCGTGCTGAAACAACCGGATTTGGGTACGTCGATCCTGCTGCTTGCGGCGGGCGGCGTGATGATGTTCCTCGCCGGCGTGCACTGGGCCTATTTCGCGACCGTCATTCTGGCTCTGGGAGTAAGCGTATTCGCGGTGATCGAGAGCCGCGGCACCGACTGGCAATTGCTTGAGGACTATCAGTATCGAAGGATCGATACCTTTCTGAGCCCCGACAGCGATCCGCTGGGGGCGGGCTATCATATCACCCAGTCCAAGATCGCCCTCGGTTCGGGCGGTTGGACCGGGCGCGGCTTCATGCAGGGCACACAAACGCGGCTGAACTTCCTGCCTGAAAAACACACGGATTTCATCTTCGTGACATTGGCCGAGGAATTCGGCTTCATCGGTGCAGTCTCGATCCTCGGACTCTATGCCCTTATCTTGATCTTTTGCATCTCCGCCGCGTTGTCGAACCGAGACCGGTTCTCGTCGCTGCTGACCCTCGGCGTGGCGATGACTTTTTTTCTGTTCTTCGGGGTCAATATAGCCATGGTCACAGGACTGATGCCGGTCGTTGGCGTGCCTTTGCCACTGGTCAGCTATGGCGGCTCGGCCATGCTGGTCCTGATGCTGGGCTTTGGCCTTGTCCAGAGCGCACATGTCCATAAGCCAAGGTGATCCTCAATGCCCGTGAATATCCTTTTCGCCGCAAAATCCGAACGCTGGAACACCTACGAAATTCCCCTGAAAACCGCCTTGTCCAAGGCTGGCGTGGTGGCGCGGCTGGCCCCTGACCTCCCCCCGGCGGAGGTGGATTACATCGTCTATGCGCCCAACAGCACGGTGCAGGACTTTGCCCCTTTCACCCGCGCCAAGGCGGTGCTCAATCTTTGGGCGGGGGTCGAGGATGTGGTGGGCAATCCGACCTTGCAGATCCCACTCGCGCGGATGGTCGATCACGGGCTGACGCAGGGCATGATGGAATGGGTCGCCGGGCATGTGCTGCGCCACCATCTGGGCATGGATGCCCATATCCTCGGGCAGGACGGGTTCTGGCGCAAGGACATCCCGCCGCTTGCGCAGGACCGCCACGTGACAGTGCTGGGTTTGGGGGAACTGGGTCAGACCTGCGCTGAGGCACTACGCGGACTGGGCTTTGCCGTCACCGGCTGGAGCCGCAGCGCCAAGGACATTCCCGGTATCATATGCCGCTCGGGAGAGGCCGGGTTGCACGCAGCATTGCAAGAGGCTGAAATTCTCGTGCTCCTGCTGCCGCTGACGGCGCAGACCGAAAACCTGCTCAACACCCGCACGCTGGCGCTTCTGCCGCGCGGGGCGGTGATCGTGAATCCGGGGCGCGGGCCGCTGATCGACGACGTAGCCCTCCTGGCGGCCCTCGATGCGGGCCGGATCGGCCATGCCACGCTTGATGTCTTTCGCGTCGAGCCCTTGCCACCCACCCATCCCTATTGGGCACATCCTCGCGTGACGGTCACGCCGCATATCGCCTCGGAAACAAGACCCGTCACGGCGTCACAAGTGATTGCTGAAAACATTCGCAGAGCAGAGACGGGTGAGCCACTCCTCCATCTCGTGGACCGCGATCGGGGTTATTGACGGCGCAACATTCCTACCTGAGACGGGGCGGTCTTGCAGGATCAGAGCCGGGGGCCTGCCGCGGCTCGGGTTTAGGGGGATCGGGCAGATCAAACCGCAGGCCGCATCTTGCCAGCCGCCCCGCCACCGGGTCGGAGGCCGCGAGGAACGTCACATCGAGCGCCGCCGCCTCCAACCCGGAAAAGATCAGAACTTCCGAGACCGCCCGCGCCAGCGCCGCCTCGGCCCCAGGCTCTGTCGCGACGAATCCCAGCAGATGACCCGTCGCACCACTCTCATAGGTCACAGCAGCAAGATAGGCCAGTTGCGCCAGCCCCGCCATCGCGGCCAGCCGCGCATCGAGCGCCACCAAAAAGGTCTCCGGCAGGCCAACAGGCGCGGTGAATTTCCGGGGCCGCGCCTCGATCTCCTGCGGGGTTTCGGCCAGGGTTTCGGCCAGCCAGTCGACCGCCTCCGGCGGGATCAGAATCGACGAGGGCGCAACATCGAGATTGACGCCCAGACCCACCCCTTGCCCGGCCAGCATCCGCGCGATTGTCCGCCCGGTGAGCGCGGCATAGGGCACCGGGCGGCGGGCAAAGGCGGCCAGACGGTCCTCGCGATCAAAGACGAGAACAAAGGAATTGTCCGACAGATCGAACACCTCCGGGTCAAGCCGGTCTTCCTGCATCTCGGAGGCCAGCAGGAGAAACAACTCGCTCGCCGCCAAAGTCTCGTAAAACCGCAACCGGGCCTGCGCATCGTCGGGTGCGGCCTCCATCGCGGCATGTGCGGCGTCAAGCCTGGATCGGTCAGTCATACAGAACCCTCTGAATTGCAGCGCGCAAGTCGGGCAGAACCTCGGCCTCGAACCACGGATTTTTCCTCAACCAAGCGGTATTGCGCCACGACGGATGCGGCAAGGCAAACAAACGCGGCGCATGATCGCGCCAGCGGCGCACCGTTTCGGTGACGCCGCTCGTGACGCCGAGATGGTATTTATGCGCATGTCCGCCGACCAGCACCCCGAGTTTCACGTCGCCCAGGGTTTCGAGGACAGCCTCATGCCAAGTTCGTCCACAGATTGCCGGCGGCGGCAGGTCCGCGCCGCGCGCATTATAACCGGGAAAACAAAAGGCCATAGGCACGATGGCCACGCGGGATCTGTCGTAAAACGTCTCAGCGTCCAGCCCGAGCCAGTCGCGCAACCGCTCGCCCGAGGGATCGTCGAACGGCTTGCCCGAGAGATGCACCCGCATCCCAGGCGCCTGTCCCGCGATCAGCAGGCGCGCCGTGGGCTCGAACCAGACGACAGGCCGCGGCGCATGTGCGGTCCGCGTGCCGGCAAAGCGATCCGCGCAGAGACGACACGCGCGGATGCGTGCGGCGATATCGCCCGCCCGATTATGCAAGCGTCACCCCCGCCGCACGCATGCCCGCCTCTGCTGCCGCAAGCGATCCGTCAAGGTCGATGGCGCGGCAGAGATCACGCCATACGGTGGCGCGATACCCATGCCAGGCGGCATCCACCGCCGAATAGGTGACACAGAAATCGGTGGCCAGCCCGACAAAGGTCAGATCGTTCAAACCACGGGTCTGGAGATAGCCATGCAGTCCGGTGGGCGTCTCGCGGTCATTCTCAAAGAACGCCGAATAGCTGTCGATGCCGGGATGGTATCCCTTGCGCAGGATCAGATCGGCACGGGTGGTGTCGAGAGCCTCGTGAAACGTCGCTCCCGCGCTGCCCTGCACACAGTGATCGGGCCAGAGCACCTGCGCGCCATAGGACATCTCGATGGTCTCGAACGGGGCCCGGCCGGGATGCGCCGAGGCAAAGGAGGAATGCCCCGCCGGATGCCAGTCCTGCGTCAGGATCACCGCCGGAAATTTCGTCATCAGCGCATTGATGCCCGCCACGATCTCATCTCCCCCCGCCTCGGCGAGCGCGCCACCGGGGCAGAAATCCTGTTGCAGGTCGATCACGATCAGCGCGCGGGTCATGGCGGGCCTCCTTTGCCCCTTAATGGGTAGGGGCGGCGGGGTTCCGCGTCAATGGCAGCGGATTGCCATCTTGCAGGGTGGCCCACAGGGGCGTAGATCGCGGCCCATGTATCGAATTGCCGCCATTTATCACTTCACCCGGTTTGACAACCCGGCCGCCCTGCGGCTCCCGCTTCTGACGCTCTGCGAGACCGAGCGGATCAGCGGCACGCTGCTTCTGGCGCGCGAGGGGATCAACGGCACGATTGCCGGGCCGGAGGCCGGCATCGCGCGGGTGCTCACGCATCTGCGCACCCTGCCCGGCTGCGCCGATCTCGAATGGAAGGAAAGCCGGAGCGCGGCGCAACCCTTTCGCCGGATGAAGGTGCGGCTCAAGCGCGAGATTGTCACCATGGGCCAGCCCGATGTCGATCCGCTTGCGCGGGTCGGGCACCATGTCGCGCCCGGAGACTGGAACGATCTGATCCAGAGCCCGGACGTGGCGGTGATCGACACGCGCAACGATTACGAGGTGGCGATCGGCACGTTCGAGGGCGCGGTCGATCCCATGACCGCCAGTTTCCGCGACTTTCCCGCCTGGTGGGCGGAGAACCGGCATCGCTTTCACAACAAGCGCATCGCGATGTTCTGCACCGGCGGCATCCGCTGCGAGAAATCCACCAACTACCTTCTCGGGCAGGGCGTCGAGGAGGTCTATCACCTCAAGGGCGGGATCCTGAAATATCTCGAGGAAGTGCCCGAGGCGGAGAGCCTTTGGCAGGGTGCCTGTTTCGTCTTTGACGGGCGCGTGTCGGTCGGGCACAGGCTGAAAGAGGGGCCGCATCTCCTCTGCCACGCCTGCCGACGCCCAATCCTGCCCGAGGACTGCGCCCGCCCCGAATACGAGGAGGGCGTCGCCTGCCATCATTGCGTCCATGAGACCGATGACGAGGACAAGGCACGGTTCCGCGAGCGGCAAAGGCAGATCACCCTCGCCGAGGCGCGCGGCGCGCGGCACCTCAAGATGATCCACGAGGGCTGACCTTCTCGGGTGGCGCTTAGGGCGACACCGTTGGACTATGAGTATTTTTGGAACAGTGAAAGCGAAAGGTGGCCGGAGAACCCGTCTGCCATGACCCGCTCACCCACCGCCCTGCAACGGCATCACCTTCAATTCCCCCTCTTGCCGCGCCTTGATGGCTAGGGCTGCGGCATGTGATCCGGCGAGCGTGGTGAAATAGGGGATCCGGTCATAGAGCGCCACAGAGCGGATCTCGCGGCTGTCCTCGACCGCCTGCGCGCCTTCGGTCGTGTTCATCACCAGAACGATCTGGCCATCCTTCATCATGTCGACGATGTTGGGGCGGCCCTCATAGACCTTGTTCACCAAGTCGCAGGCGATGCCATGCTCGTGCAGGAACGCCGCCGTCCCGCGCGTGGCGATGAGCGCAAACCCCAGATCGACGAGAATGCGCGCGGCTTCGATCAGTTGCGCGGTCTTGTCGGAATCCTTGATCGAGACAAAGACGCGGCCCGTCTCGGGCAGATCCACGCCCGCCCCCATCTGCGCCTTGAGAAAGGCGCGCGGGAAGGACACGTCCCAGCCCATCACCTCGCCGGTCGAGCGCATTTCGGGGCCAAGGATTGTATCAACGCCCGGAAAGCGGGCAAAGGGCAGCACCGCCTCCTTGACCGAGAACCACGGCATGTTGGGATCAGCGAGCGTCATCTGATCGGCCATCGGCAACGTGCCGGGCTTAGTGTCCTTGGGGTAGGGTCCGCGATGGGCAAAATCGTTCAGCGTCTCGCCCGCCATCAGCCGCGCGGCGATCGCGGCAATGGCTGAATCGGTCGCCTTGGCGACAAATGGCACGGTGCGCGAGGCGCGTGGATTGACCTCGATGAGATAGATCTCTTCGCCCTTGACGGCGAATTGCACATTCATCAGCCCAACGACATTGAGCGCCAGCGCCAGCGCCTCGGTCTGCACATGGATTTCCTTGATGATGGCATCGCTCAGCGAATAGGGCGGCAGCGAACAGGCGGAATCGCCCGAGTGCACGCCCGCCTCCTCGATATGCTGCATGATGCCCGCGACATGCACACGGGTGCCATCGCAGAGCGCATCCACGTCACATTCGATGGCGCCCGAAAGATAGCTGTCGAGCAGAACCGGGCTGTCGCCCGAGACGACCACCGCCTCGGAAATGTAGCGTTCGAGTTGCGCCATGTCGCGCACGATCTCCATCGCACGCCCGCCCAGCACATAGGACGGCCGGATCACCAGCGGAAAGCCGATGTCCTCGGCGATCGCCATTGCCTGCGCGCCCGTCGAGGCAATGCCGTTGGTCGGCTGTTTCAGCCCCAGCCGCGTGACCAGCGCCTGAAACCGTTCGCGATCCTCGGCCAGATCAATCGCATCGGGCGTCGTGCCCAGGATCGGGATCCCTTCGGCCTCGAGCGCGCGGGCGAGTTTCAGGGGTGTCTGCCCGCCGAACTGCACGATGACGCCGTGCAGCGTGCCGTTCTCTTGCTCCTTGGTCAGGATCTCCATCACATGCTCGAAGGTCAGCGGCTCGAAATAGAGCCGGTCGGAGGTGTCGTAATCCGTGCTTACCGTTTCCGGGTTGCAGTTGATCATGATCGTCTCGTAACCGACCTTGCTCAGCGCATAGCAGGCATGACAGCAGCAATAGTCGAACTCGATGCCCTGCCCGATCCGGTTCGGGCCACCGCCGAGGATAACGATCTTGCGGGCGTTCGTGGGGCGCGCCTCGCATTCCACATCGCCCATCATCGGCGCCTCGTAGGTGGAATACATGTAGGGCGTCTGTGCCTCGAATTCGGCAGCGCACGTGTCAATCCGCTTGAACACCGCGCGCACCCCGAGATTGATCCGGGCGCGCCGCACCTGCCCCTCGTCGCGGCCCGTCAGCCGGGCCAGCCTCGCATCGGTGAAACCCATCATCTTGAGCCGACGCAGAGCGTCTTCCGTCACTGGCAGACCCTCGCGGCGGATCCGGTCCTCGGCCTCGACGATCTCGCGGATTCGGGCCAGAAACCACGGGTCATAGGATGTCGCGGCGCCGATCTCGTCATCCGAGAGACCATGCCGCATCGCCTGTGCGATCGT
>Ga0100395_1003418_pt1 | contig 11582 bp, 10 predicted proteins | sample CryGeymeta201519_FD_81542 | JGI IMG/M metagenome (GOLD analysis project Ga0100395, IMG submission 81542) | Groundwater microbial communities from Crystal Geyser aquifers in Utah, USA - Crystal Geyser metaG 2015-19 | ecosystem: Environmental > Aquatic > Deep subsurface > Groundwater | place: USA... | reverse complement strand
TAAACTCTATAGAAACTTCAGGGCAGCTTGTTTTTATCACTCCATTTTTAAAATCTACCGGCACTTCCGTGAAGTTATATGATTTGATTTTGCTTGATTCAAGATCTTCTCCAATTGGCTTCTCGATCATTTCTGCATCTGAATAGAATAGATAAAGCGTTAAGCCGCTTATTCTTTTTGATCCAAGATTCTCCAAGACAAGAAGCATTGAGCTTGTGTTTATATCATATGACCCTGAATATAATCTGAACTGGGTGGAAGAGCATTCTGAGAGGCCTTCTGATTTTTTCACGCCGATGCCGGATGCCCAGAAGGATAAGGCTGCTGCAAGTATTATTGTTATGAAAACCAAAGCCATGGCTAATGTCCAAGGATTCAACCCTATTGTTGGCTCTTCATCTTCTTCAGGCATCAGTTGTTCCCAAACCATATTCTCATCATTCTAAATCATTCTTCTTTTAGACAATATCAAAAATATCATTATCCCTGTAATTCCCGCTAGCAATACAAGCACGACTATAAAAACGTAAGTCATTACCATCAGATCCCTTGTCAATTCTGGGTTTATTGACTTAAGCAGTATCATAAAAATAAACAAAGCTGCCGCAAGGAGCATAACTAAAAGCAGGTTAATTATCAGAATAGATTTAAACTTTCTCTTATTTCTTTTGCCTGATTTCTTTATCAACCAATACACCTAACAATTATTGGCTTTCCTGTTTAATAAATTTATTCGGCGGCTAAATCATCTTTATCTGAGACCTTTTCAGGTCATTGATGAATAACTGGTAGACTGGGAGCGTGATCTTGCTTTTGAACTGGTCCTCAAGTTTTAGAATTTCATCAAATGTCCCCATATTCAAGACTTTCTGCATTATTTCCCTGCCGCTTCTTTTCACTTCCTCAACCTCATTTGGATTGGCTGTCGAATACCTGTCCACTAAACCGATGATTTTGTCTATGTTGCTTACTATCACAGTTTTGTGGCCTTCAAGAAATTTCTGCTGGGTTCTGTATGCGTTCAATTCCCTCTTGACTGCGGTTAATTTAGTCTTTAAAGCTAGGTCATTCCCTCTAAGCAAAAGCCCGTCGCAAAAGTTGAGAAGATACCTCTTTGTGTCGAAGAGCTCTTGTGTAGCTACGCATAATCCAATAGGCTTTGTATCGTGCATTGTTAAAACCATAGAATCACTTAATTAATTGTTTGTTAATAGAATAATAAATAGGTGACCGGAAAAATAATAAGTGATAAAGATGTCAATAAGGCAGCCGATCGTGGTCGTTCTCGGACAGTGAAATTTAACAGCACCCGAAAATGTCGACCATGGCAAAACATCAATTTTAGATTCGATTAGGGGAACGATTGTCCAGAAAGGCGAGGCTGGAGGAATTACACAGGGAACCGGAACTTCTTTCATCCCCATTGACGTGATAAAAGGGTTTTGCGGTGATCTTCTCAAAAAACTGAAAATCGATGTTAAGATACCTGGATTATTGTTTATTGATACGCCTGGACACGAGGCTTTCACAACATTAAGAAGGCGAGGCGGCTCAATAGCAGATTTAGCTATCCTGGTCATAGACATCAACAAAGGCTTTCAGCCGCAGACTGACGAGAGCCTAGAGTATCTGAAAAAATTTAAAACTCCTTTTGTCGTTGCTGCCAACAAGATCGACCTTACTCCGGGATGGTTTCCAAAGCCTAAAGCATGCTTCATTGACACAATACCTGAGCAGGCATATGACGTAAGCAATGATCTGGAGGGAAAATTGTATAATCTGGTCAGCCAACTATCCATGAAAGGGTTTGAGTCTGAAAGGTTTGACAGGGTAAGCGATTTTAAGAAGCAAGTCGCGATTGTTCCGTGCTCCGGAAAAACAGGCGAAGGGGTCCCGGAATTATTAATGGTTTTAGCAGGGTTGTCGCAGCAGTTCCTGAAAGAGAGGCTGCAATTGACTGACCAAGCAAAAGGATCTGTCCTTGAAGTGAAAGAAGTCAAGGGAATGGGCACAACTATTGATGTCATAATATATGACGGGGTTGTTCGTGTAGGCGACCATATTGTCATTGGCGGGAGAAAGCCGATATCTTCGAAAATCAAAGCATTGTTAAGGCCTCCTGCGCTTAGGGAATTAAGGGTGGAAAAGAATTTTGATTATATAAAAGAAGTCCCGGCTGCGGCTGGGATAAAGATATATGCGCCTGGGTTGGAGGATGTCATTGCCGGAAGCCCTGTTATTTTTGTGTCAGATGAAAAGCTGATAGAAGATGCGAAGAAAAAACTGCAGAAAGAGGTTGAGGAAGTCGAGTTCTCCCTGAATGTGGACGGTGTTGTTGCGAAGTCTGACACTCTGGGAAGCCTGGAAGCGCTGATAAAAATGCTGAAGGACAACGGAGTCCCAATCAGGAAAGCGGAGATAGGTCCGGTGACAAAACAGGATGTTGTCGAGGCTGACACTGTCCAGGAAGAAGAGAGAAGAGCTATAATAGGGTTTAATGTTAGCATGCTCAGCGATGCCGAGGAAATGGCAAGAGACCTCAAGATAAAGACATTCTTTAACAATATCATCTACCGGTTGATTGAAGATTATCAGAAGTGGTTCATGGACAGCAAGGAAAGGAAGAAACAATCCAAGATCGAAAAACTGATCAGGCCCTGCAAATTCCGTGTGATACCCGGGTTGGTTTTCAGGAACAGGGCTCCGGCTGTGTTCGGCGTTGAAATTATGAACGGGGTATTGAAGCCAGGGACTCCAGTGAAAGTTGAGAAATCTGGGAAAGATGTTGGCAAGGTTGACCAAGTCCAGAAAGAAGGCAAGAATATAAATGAAGCGAAGACTGGCGACAAGGTTGCAGTGTCAATGGACGAGCCAACAATCGGAAGGCAAATCCAGGAAGGGGATGTTCTGGTCTCAATTATTACCAGAGGGATTATTCAAGGGCTGAAGGAAGTCTGGGATAAGTTGCAGGATGATGAGAAAGCCTTGCTGAAAGAGTGGGGATTGGTGTGAGTTGTTCTTGTGTAAATATGATGGACCCAAAGTATCTTGGGCACAAATGAACTCCGTACCACCTTAAATATGCAATAATTTTATAGAACTTCGCTTTAACTCCAAAATTAAATAGTAAAGAGAATAAAATGTTCTCTTAATCCCAATGTTAAGTCGAATTTTTGGCGCCCACCCCATGTTCGCTTTGTTCACATGACTATTCAATGAATTGATAATAGAAGTCGAAAATTTTCTTTTTGTTAAAGTCCTTATGATTATTCCCATGCACCAATACATTTTTAACATTCTCTCCTTCCAAAATTCTGCTTCCTTTACAGAAGGTCAAAAGTGAATGTAGAATAATCCCATTTCTTTGAGTCTTGTCTGTTTCTGAATAAATATTTACAATAGGGACTTTACCAAAATATTTTTTAGATAGATTTGGAGAAGCCACCTGCACAATTTTTTTAATTTTATCTTTATGTTCTAAAGAAGAAAATTGTGCTATCAATCCTCCATTACTTTTGCAAAATAGAATTACTTTTTTCTTTTTTGTCTTGAGTAATTCATTTAATTTTACTGAAGTTTTTTTAATATTCATCAACCAAATACTTCCGCTCCATTCAAAAACTTCAGATTGAATCCCCTTCTTTTTCAAATAATCTCTAAAATTATATGCGTAATCAAATGAGGGGAGTTCTTTGCAAAAGTAACTTGCTAATTTATAACTAATTATTTTTAACCACCTTGGTTTCTCCAAATAAGTCCTTGAACCATGAATAATTATTACTTCCATATCAATAAGAAAATTTTCTCCTATAAAAACGTTTTGAATAGTAGGGCGCCAAAAAATCCTTCTAAAAATCAAAGATTTTTCTCGATAACGCCCTGCAGGATCCGTCAAAATTTCTTCCGCTACGCTCCAGAAACTTCTCATAATTCCGATGTTATCTGAACTCAATAAAAAGTTATCCTACATCTCCTTCATCTTCCCCAAATAAGTCCCGTCAAGAAGAAACAGATCAGCTTCTTTCAGGTCAACAATATCATTCCTTAGCACAGGCGACATGTAGTCAATCTGCTCCTTCGCTCTGTTGACAGGATATCCTCCAAGAAGCTCGTTGAACGATGGAACAAGAACTATTGTGATCTTCCCTTTCTTCGCAGCACCATACCTGCCAGAAAATTTCTCTTTGTCAGCGACAGCCTTGACCCAGACAGGCTTTGATACTTTATACCCGAACTTGTCTTTGAACTCGAACATCGGATGGATATGGCTCAGTATCAGGTGATCGCATTCCAAAAAATCTTCCGAAGGCCATTCATGCCCATGGTAGAAAAAATACCCCTTAATCCTGAACCCGCCTGATGGGTGAATTGTTATTTTGTTAGATAGGATCTTTTCCAGGTGAGTGTCATGGTTGCCTTTGCAGATATGGACATTAACCCTTTCAGAAAGCCTATCAAAAAACTTAGGCAGTTCAGTTATCTCAGGATAAGTTATTCCCGGGACTTCATGCTTAACATCCCCAAGCATTACCAGTGTTTTGGCTTTTGTTTTTTTGAGAAGCCTGACCAACTTCTTTTCAATATCAGGAAGCTGGTTGGGTATGTTTATCCCTTGCTTGTAGAGCTTGTAATCCAAGCCTATGTGCATGTCCCCGACTACTAGAATGGATTCATCTGCCAACAAGGCTGGGAAATCTTTTATAAATTTAATCATGCTTAATTAATTAATCGGCATGTTTTTAAGGAGAATACCATTTGAGTAAATCATTACCCAACTAATTGCTTATCAACTTCAGCAATGAATACACAGCATTATTATAAGGAGTAGATATGTTTAATTCACTTCCATATTTCACTATAACTCCACTGAATGCATCCGCTTCTAATTTTTTACCAGCTTCCATATCTTGCAGCATTGAAGTCTTGAATTTCAAAAACTGTGGAGGCAGTTTAAGTGTTTTTTCTATCTCTGCTTCCCCCAACTTTATGCCTTTTTTATTTGCAACTTCAACCAGTTCTTGAAGAAGAAATCTTGCTAACTCATTAGTTTCTTTGAATTCAACGACTTCACCAGGGGATTTTCTTGTAATAGCCGTTATCTGATTAAATGCAATATTCCACATAAATTTGAACCAAATATCGTAATTGATATCATCAGAAATCTGAGGCTCAATCCCAGCATTTTTGAATAACTGGTGGATATTTTCCACTCTTTAGTCTTGTTTCCATTCTCTTCGCCAAAAATAGTAACGCCTCGCGCAGAATGCTCAATGAACCCAGGTGAGATAACCCTAAATCCCCCTCTCACTAATGCAGGAACAACTTTTTCCTTGCCGATGGCATCGCTGATTTTTTCTTCATTGTCAACACCATTTTGAAGAGACATGACAACTGTATTATTTTTTACCATATGTTTGCATAACTGGATCGCTTCTTCTGTGTCATATGACTTAACAGCAAAAAGTATCAAGTCAGCTTCCTCAACCTCTTTCGGGTTATTAGTCACATTGACTTTGATCTTGAAGTCACCATCCGCACTCTTAACTTTTAGGCCATTTTTTCGCATAGCCTCGAAATGTTTGCCTTTTGCTATAAGAATGACATCTTCCCCAGACTTCGTTAATAATCCGCCGAAATAACTCCCGACAGCACCAGCACCCATCACAACAATTTTCATATAATCACTAAATAAATAAATGAAAACAAAGTAAAATATCTAATCTTTATCTTTTTTCCCACCAATAATTTATTTCATGGCTAAAACAATAGGCACAGTCATATCCAATCTCGACGGCCCATCTACTTTTAGGTTTGATTTCGTGATCAAAGAAGACTCCGGTGGAATACCCGCTCACAAAGGACAGTTCATCCAAGTAAAAACAGAAGAAGGCTTACTGATCGGAAGGGTTGATGAAATCATGAAGACTAACCGCTACTTTATGCAAGCCGAATCCGTGAGGGAGTTCGAAAAAACAGGCAGCCCATTGAATGAGATGTTTCCTGTAGATAGGTGGGAATATTTAGTCGCAAAAATTACGCCCCTAGGAATATATGATTCTGGCCTGCTCAAAAGAGTAACTTATCCGCCATCTCCAGGCGTGCAAGTCGAGGAAATAGACAAAAAAATACTGACCGAGTTCTTAGGCTTGGATAGCAATGGATTGAACATTGGCAAAATTTCTTTTCATGACTTGGATGTTAAAATCAACCTGACAAAAATGTTTCAGAAACACCTTGCTATACTTGCAATGAGCGGGGCGGGGAAGTCATACTTAACATCTGTAATGTTCGAAGAATTATTGGACAGAATGGATGACCTCGGGAAGCCGTCTGTTATTGTCATAGATCCTCACGGAGAATATACAGGATTTGCTAAAGACCCAGAGTATGGAAGCAAGACAAAAGTTTATGGCAAGGATGACATATGCATAGGAATATCCAACCTATCGCCCTACCAAATAATGGAATTTTTGCCTGGAATGTCGCCAGCACAAAGAAGGGAACTGACAACAATTATTCAGGGAATGGTAAAAAAGAAAAAACCCTACACATTCAAAGACCTGATAACAGAGATAGAGGTCAGCAGCACAAAGCGCGTGATCAAGGATACGATGATAAGCTGGCTGATGCACCTTGAAAATTCTAAGCTATTCAAAAATTCCACTAAACCCGATATAAAGGATCTCGCAAAGCCAGGCCAACTCAGCATTATGGATATTTCTGATATTGTCAGCCAAAGGGATAAGCAGATGCTGGTCACATTCTTCGCAAGAAAATTATTTTGGATGAGGACAATAGGGAAAATCCCGCCATTTATTCTAGTGGTTGAAGAAGCCCATCAGTTCTGCCCGGAAGGAGTGAGGAAGGAGGGGGCGTTATCCCGAAGCATTATCGAAACAATCGCAAGAGAAGGAAGGAAGTTCCATGCATCGCTTGTCCTGATATCGCAGAGGCCTATTCAATTATCGACAACAGCGCTGTCCCAATGCAACACGCACATAATCATGCGGGTGACAAACCCATACGACCTAGACCATATAGGAAAAAGTTCTGAAGGCGTGACAAATGATGTCTTGAAAATGATCCCTGGCCTTAGGATAGGCGAGGCTTTGATTGTCGGAGAGGCTGTTAATTATCCGCTGCTCATTAAAGTCAGGGGGAGAAAAAGCAAGAAGTCTGACAAGGGAATAAATTTTGAGGATGCGTTGTTGAATTATAATAAGTCCTTCAAGAAAAAGGATGAGGATATGGAAGCGTTTATGTAATTATATAAGCATTGAATTCTTAATTATTAGAGATTTTCATGACGATAAAAGCTGTTTTATTTGATATGGATGGGACTATTCTAGACAGCGAGCCTGCCCACACAAAAGTCCTGCAGGAAGTAATTCAAAAAGAAGTTGGAATTGATATTTCAGAAGAAGATATAAGGGAATACATTGGCCTGAGCTATGATAAAAAACTGGAAATAATTTTTAAAAGGATGGGCATTAAAAAGGATATTTATAATCTTGCAGATATGGCGAGAAAGAAATCTCTGGAAAATTCTCATTTAGTAGCAAAGATGTATGGGGCTGAAGAATTAATAAAACGAATGAAAGAAAATTTTGCAATAGCTTTAGTGACTGGATCGGGAAGAGATCAAGCCGACTTTTTCATGGAATCTGTCGGGTTGAAAAAATATTTTAAAACAATAGTAACTTCAGATGATGTGAAAAGAAATAAGCCCAGCCCAGACATATATTTATTAGCCGCAGAAAAGTTGAAGATGAAACCAGAAGAGTGTGTTGCTATTGAAGACTCTGCTGTTGGAATTGAATCGGCAAAAAGCGCTAGGATGATTTGCATTGCTGTCAGAAATCAGTACCAAAATAACCCAGACCTTTCCAAGGCTGATCTGATTGTGGAGAGTTTAAGTGACATCAGTTTAGAGATGATAAGAGATTTAGGTTAGTTGACTTTTTCTATCCTGCTGAAATCATCCAACTCCTTATTTCGGGATAACCTATACAATTGGCCTGTCACTGCATTCTCCAGAGTTTTCTCATGGGTTATTAAAAATACCTGGTCAGCAAAGTCTCCGACTCTTGTCTTTAATGTCTCTGATAAATCCTCAACAGCCTTCGAATCCAGATTATGCGTGGGCTCATCAAGAACAAGCCATTTCAATTGCGGAGCTAGGACAGACGAAAATGCTATCCGAAGCGCGAGCGATGCTATTGACCTTTCGCCTCCGGAAACTATCCCGTCAACATCTATCCATTCTCCAGAAGAGCTTTGCACCTGAAGAATATAATCCCTTTCTTTTATCCCCAGCCTCGCGCTTCCAAAATCTTTGTACGGGTAAATGTCAGGCCATATCTGGTCCATAGTGTAGTTGACAGTATCGACAAAATTCTCGCGAAGCTGCGTCTGCGTTTTTTCAAGGGCTTTTTCAAAAATTTTCAAGCCTAGAACCAGGCTTTCCAATAGTTTTATTTCCTCTTTTTGCTTTTCTGCCTGCTGGATTTTTATTTGGCAGTCTTTCCTTCTGTTTTCCCTCTCTAATATAATTTCCACCAACCCATTTATTCGGGCTGAAATTTCTGATATCCTTGAAGCTGTTTCTGTTAAAGTAATTCTTAATTTTTCCAGATTTTTATCGCTGGTTTTTTTTGAACAGCCTGATATTTCCTTATTCAATTCCTCTAATTGATTCTCAAGATTACTGAATTTTTCCTCTTTATCTTTTAAGTCAATCAATTTTTCTATTGCAGATTTCAACTGCTGCTGCTTGTTTTTTGACTTTTCCAATGATTCTTCTATCTCAGAAATCCCGCTTCTATTTTTTTCAAGGTCTTGCTTCTTTCTTGAAACTGCTTCTATCAAAGTCCTGTGGTCTTTTTTCTTTTCTTCAATTTCCTTTTCTATGCCTTTGAATTCCTTGATTTTTTCTGAATATATCTCAAAATTTTTAGATGCTTCCCCTGTTTCTTTTACCATTTGTTTTAAAGCAGCAAAAGCTTCTTTATTTTCTTTCAGGCTTCCATTATAAGATTTTATTCTGTCTTGATAATCTGCTATTAGGCTGCTTCTTCTCTCTGTTGAAATTTTAGATTCGCAGACAGGGCATTTATCATGGGTTTTTGATATTTTTGACAATGATTCTTCTGTCTGCTCTATTTTTGTCAGCAATTCTGAATTAGTCCTCTGTATTGCCTCGAGCTCTTCTTTTTTCTTTTCTAAAGCTTGGATTAAGTTTTTTCCAAACTCTTTTTCAATGCTAGAAATCTTATTTTCTAATTCCAATTTTTTGCTTATGTCTGTTTGTATCTCCTTTATTTTGCTTTCAAGAAAACCTATTTTTGTTTCATTCTCAGAAATATTTCTAGTCAATGCTTCTTGCTCTTTTCTGCTTTTATTCAATTCTTCCTGATGCTTTTTTATCAGTTTTTCTGTATCTTTTAATTCCTCATGGGAAACATCTAAAGTTTTATCATTTGCATCTTTTCTAAAATTATCAATCGAGTGCTTGACTTCTTTCATTGAGCCTTCGAGTGAATTTTTTCTATTGTTTAATGTGTTTAATGTTTTTTCTATACCTTCTAATTCTTTGACTTCTTTTTCCAAGCTCTTCATGTTGATTTTTTTTTCATCAAATTCTTTCGATAAATTGCTTTTGGTCTCATTCAGTTTTTTTAAGCTGTAGTCAATGTCGTCAAGGTTTTTTTTCAACTCCTTAAAATCCTCTATATCAGCCACGCTCTGAAGTGCATCCTTCTTTTCGGCAAGCCTATTCCTCAGAGTCACTGCATTAGAGCGGGCTCCTTCAAATTTATCAATCATAAGCAGGTTGTCAATTCTCTTCATCCTTTCCCCTCGGGACAGCCTTAGGAAATAATCCAATCCATTCTGTTCAGAATAAATAGCGCGGGAAAAGAGCTCATAATTAATCTTCAGGAGCTTTTCGACTAATTCAGTCACCCTTTGGGCATTCGGAGAATCAAGAAGCTTATCTCCCTCCCTGATTTCTGAGTATGTTGTGCCTTTATTCCTTTCTATAACCCTCATGACAGTATATGTTTTATCATCGATCGTGAAATCAACAGAAATTTGCGATTCATTTTTGACTGAAGGCTTGTTCATGATTATGTCGTCGAGCTTGATTTTTCTTGTCTGAAGGTCAGGGAATGTACCAAATAATCCGAAGCATATTGCATTCATTACCGAGCTTTTCCCAGAACCCATTGGGCCTAGAATAGCATTTGTCCCGGATGTGAATTCCAGATCAGTGTCTAGATGAGACCTCCAGTTCTTGAGCTGAATTTTATTAATCATTTTGAACACCGAATTGCTTCAGGGTTTGCTGCTTCTTTGTCAGGATGTCGAATGCCCTTTCAGTCTGATTGTCGGATAGGAGCTTGAATAAATTTTCAGGGTCGAATTCTTCCTTGAATTTTAGGCTGTCCAAATTCTCTCTCAGTATTTTTATTCCCATCTCTTCGATTGACAGCTTTTCTTCCCTCATTTTCTTCAGGAAGTCCAGTTTTTTTTCCATCTCTTCGGATTCAAGTTTTTTTTGGAATGTTAGTATGCAGTCTTTCTCGTATTTTTTCTCCAGGCTTTTCAATTCTTTATCTACAAGCCCTGTTTTTTTTCCAGAAATCTTGAATTTAATCAATGGTTTTTTATCAAATCTATTCTTCAGTATTTTTTCAAGCTCGGATTCTATTTTATCTTTGCTGGATTTTTCATCAAGGATTATTTCCCTGTAAAATATTTTTCTGTTTTTTTCAAGCTCAATGAATTCTATCCTATTCTCAGGTATTTCCAGTTTGTAGAATCCTCTTGGTGTTTTAATTTCTTCTTCCTTTAATTGAGTTATTATTGTGCTCCCGGGGATAATGAAATCCGTGTCTTTAATCTTGGCTTTCTCGTGATTGTGAATGTGGCCGTTGATGATTAGGCTGAAGCCATGGGGGAGATTATTCATGTTGAGTGTTGGCGGATCTAATGGGGAATAAACGTAAGGGTCTATGCTTTGGTGGATCATAAGAATGTTGTAGCAGCCTTCGACTGGTTTAGGATTCCACTTATCAAGAATATCCTTTGCATACCTCTCAGGGACACCTGACATTCCCTGTATCGCAACTTTCTGGCCTTCCTTTTCAAAAATAACTCCATTGCAGTGCAAATGAATTAAAAAACCAGTCTGTTCCAGAGCTTGAATAGCATTTACCTGATCTCTTCCCCTTCTCTCATGAGTTCCATGCAAAGCGATAACCGGTGCCCCTGTGAGCGTACGTTCGGAAATTTCTTTAATGTTTTTCCCAAGGAGCTTGATTAATTTAGTTTCCTTATCTTCTGCTAGCAGAGGGGTTGAGAGGACTTCCAAAGCCTTATCCCAAACTTCTGTGTTTGGTATTCTTGAGTCAAAGATGTCCCCTATTATCAGGATTAGGTCGCAGTCTTGGGATTTTTCCAAAGCTTCTCTGGCGTTGTCGAAGCTGTCTTTCTCGAGTTTAGAATTCCAGGCGTAGCCGAAATGGAAGTCTGAGAGGATTGCTATCTTCATGGTATAGTATTGGGCGGGAAGATATTTG
>Ga0100395_1003400_pt1 | contig 11614 bp, 11 predicted proteins | sample CryGeymeta201519_FD_81542 | JGI IMG/M metagenome (GOLD analysis project Ga0100395, IMG submission 81542) | Groundwater microbial communities from Crystal Geyser aquifers in Utah, USA - Crystal Geyser metaG 2015-19 | ecosystem: Environmental > Aquatic > Deep subsurface > Groundwater | place: USA... | reverse complement strand
GAGCTCAACCATGGCCGGGTTAATTTTTTCGACTTCTTTGGCTAAATAAACAAAGTCGGCTACTTTGACAGCAAATACCGAGGCAATTACCGGAATGGTGGTCTCTTTAACAAACTTGGCCCACTCACCCACACCGACCTTAATGCCCGGATTGCGCAAGCCCACAGAATTTAAAATGCCGTGGTCGTACTTGACTACCCGAGGCAGTGGATTACCTTCCCGCGGTTCCCTGGTCATAGACTTAGTAGTAATCCCCCCTAAGCCATTTTTTTCCGCTTGGTAATGTGCCGAGACTTCCTGTAAAATCCCTGACGGCATCACTAGCGGATTAGCAAAATCAACTTCTAAAAATTTTACGTTTAGTGCCGGCATAAATTCTCCATTAACATCTTAGCCATAGGCAAATCGGTAATCAAGGAGATCCCAGCTTCGGCCGCCGTCCGGCGGATTAACTTGCCGTCGGTTAACTCGTCTTTCCGACCGACCGCCTGCTGAGGAATGTTAATCACAATGTCAAATAGACCTTTGGCCATCAAATCGCTGATGTTGGGTTTTTGCCCGACTTCGGAAATTTTATACACCAGAGCGGTTTTAACCCCATTGGCCAATAAAAACTGATGGGTTTTACCGGTGGCGTGCAAAATAAAGTTCGGCTTTTTGGCTAAAGCTTTAATTTGCGGCAGGAGCGATTTCTTATCTGCCGGCCGGCCGATGGTTAACAACACCTGTTTTTTCTCCCCGCCAAACAAAGCCGCTTTACCGTAATGCTTAACATTCCAATCCTGAGACTGACGGTTAAGCAAAGAAAACAACGACACGTTCCGGATATCGCTTTCGCCGAAAATAAACTGCATGACCCGTTCATTACCGATGCCATAACCGGCATGCGGGTTGGTTTTTTGACTTTTGATAATCTTTAAATACCACTCAAAATCCCGATACGTCCCGCCGCGCTCCAGATGCAGCCGGTACATCGTCGAGGTCAACAACCGCTGGTCTAATTTTTTAAAATCGTGCTCGCGAACCGCCGAGCCGGTACTTTCGCCGCTGTAAGGCAGGATCAAATCCGCGGACAAAACCACCCGCGGGTCTTTTTGACTAACTTTCATATTAAAAAACTTAATCTCCTTCGGGTAACGCATAATAAATACCGGTAGTTCCTGGCCGGATTTATTTAGCAATTTCACCACCATTTGTTCGTGATTGGCTTTTAAGTCGTCGCCGAATTTAAGCGATTTAAAACCGTTTTGGTTCAACAGCTTCACCGCGTCTTCATAATTAATCTTTAAAAAATTACTATTAACAACGGTTTCCAATTTGGTCGCATCCCGACGATAAACATTTTTTAAAACCGATTTATTGGTTTTTAAAACTTCTCTTACCATACCCTGAATGGCTTTTTGAATATGTCTTAATAACTCGGTAAACATGATTTCTTCATCGTAATTTTTCCGGGTCATTTTTAACCGGGTCGAGTCAAACTCTTCTTCGGTTAAACGAAATTGACGTAAATGCCGCTCGTCCTCAATTTCCTCGTCCCTACCGGAATGGATCACGGTATAAACTCCAGGGAAAGATTGAAGTGCTTGCTCTAAAGATAATTGGCCCGTCTGGGTAAAAAATAAAGGAATCTCCCAGCGGTTGCCGACTTTAAATAAAGTATCTACATTTTCGCAGGCGCCGGTAATCCCCACCATTTCCGGAACGTCGACATAAGTCAAACCCGAGTTTTGATAATTACTTCTCGCCCCCTCGTTTAAGCTTTCGTTAATCTTTGCCAGATTGGCAAAATGATCGTCGTAACCGATCGCGAATTTTTTCCCTTGTACTGTCATTTTTACTTTATCCATTTTGCCTCCTTAAGGCTAAAAAAATCCCGCTCTCGCGGGATTAATTAATTAATATTTTTTTGTTCTTGGCTTTGATAAAAAGTCTATTTTTCATAAAAAATCCAGAGCTTGGGGCTCTGGGAGTTAAAAATACCAAAATTCTAATTTAATGTCAACTACCAATTTTATAAAACTCCCCGTATCGCTCAAACCACTCCTTAAAATTCTTCACCCACTCTTCCACAAAAATCGGCTCGTCAAACAGCGGTTTTAAATCAATCAATAGATCTTCCTGCCGCACGGTTTTGATTTTTCTGGCCAAAGCCAGCATCGCTGTTTTCAGCGTATACGGCTTCTTACCGTCTTTGGCCAATTTAATTTCGTTTGGCATAATCTGCTTTTGCATAAACCAGATTAAATCAAAATAATCCCGGCCTTTTATCCTCGTTCTTTCCAAACAAGCAATAATTTTCCCGGCGAATAAACTGGCTTCGTCAAAGTGTTTGATTACCATCGTCCGGCCGTGACGCAAAACCGGCGTTTGCTTAATCGTTTTTTCCTGGTGGTGCCGGCTGACTTCAATTTTCAAATGCAGTTTCTCCGACTGAAGCGGCGATAAACCCAATTCTTTCATTACCGGCAGCCGCACTGTCCAACGGGCAATTCCCAATTCGCCTTTCTGACAATAAACATCCACTCCGTCAATCTTTAATTCATGCTTGGTAAAATTAACCAAATCCTCCGCCAATTTATCCAAATTTATACCGGCGCTATTATCTAAATCAATATCTTCGGAAATTCTGGCCAAATCATAAATTACCCGGTTACAGGTGCCGCCGTAAAAAATCAGCCGCCGGTAATTTTTATGATTATAAATAAAATATAAGAAATGAGAAATAAAAAAATCTTTCGCCAAAATTCGCCTAAAATCATCACTGACCCTGCCATATAACGAGCTGTGAATTAACTCATTAATCTGGCTGGTAATTATGCCCATATCTTTTCTTTTAAATTATCAGCAATCCGTTCCATTTTCGGCGATCCGGATTCTTCCGTCAACCGGAAAAACTCCGCTTTCATAGTTTTATCCCATTCTTCCAAGTTTAGTCGTTCGTCTTCCGCCAAATCAAAATCTTTATTTTTAAGACCCGGATGTTCACTTCTAAAATAGAAAAAATCAAATAAAGCTTTCGGGGCCGTCGCCTCCTTACAGGTAATCCCGCTGAAGTTAGTTTCCGTGTAACTGTTAAACAACTTTTCCTGAATATGAAAATAATGAAAATTGCCCAGCTTATTACTAACGGAGCGGGTGTGTTTTAGGCTTGCCGCCGTCACCAAGTAAATTCCCTCGGTCATAACTCCATATTTCTGCAATACCCATACTCCGGTTAAATAGCTATGCGGCTGGACAATTACCGCCACCATCGCCGTAAAATCAAGGCTATTCTTGTTCTGGAGCCAAAACTCGCGCGTCATGTAATAACCCCGTTTAATCCTTAAAACCTTACCTAATTCTTCCTGCCGGGATAATAATAGCCTGGTTGAAGCCATCGAACCACTGATTAACTGGTTCACTGCCTGAATCGTAAAATAAGGCAAATGTGCCAATTGTTCTAAACTTTTCATAGTTTCTATGTCAGTTAATATACATTTTGTGTATATTATCCGTCACAGAAACCATATTGTCAACCGGCAATTTTCTTAAGCGGTTTTAATACTTTCTCCCGGCATTAATCAAGGCTTTATAGTCAATATTCTTAAAAACTTTACGGTTGGCTAAAATCCACTTGTGGGCCGCCCGGATTTTTTTTAACCTGGCTTCATCCTTATTCTCGTAAGTTTTCTTCACCGCCCGCCTCACTAATTCACCCACCGACTCCTGCTCAAGAACCGCCCGCTCGCGCAGCATCTGTAAAGTTTCTTCTTCAAATAAAAAATTCACTCTTTTAGTCAACATACACATACATATTAGTATACATATCACTTGTCAAGCGGGAAAATTACCCACCGATATCATAACAAGGTCTAATAGGAATGTCTTTATCATCAAGCGGCACTATTGGGAAACCAGTTTTCTCATCAATTTCACGCCAATATCTTGATTCGCCGCTAATCTCTAATTTACCAGTCTTCTCATTTATTCTCGATCCAGTATCCTCCGGTATTAGCTGTAAATCTTTTTCTGGAGTTATTAGCATTCGTTATTTTTGAAGAATTCTTACTGCTTCACTGGCTACTATAGCACATTTTTGTTCCATAGCATCAGTCAGCTCAAACTTATCCCGCACCCGGTCGGCTACCACGACACAAATCGCGCCCGTGCGCACGCCAAACAAGGAACCCATGGTTAATAAACAGCCCGCTTCCATTTCAAAGTTTTTGACATTGGCCGCCTGCATATCCTCAAAAATCTTAGCTTTATGAGATGGCAAATAACCGTTAACTCCGGGGCGGCCTTGCCCAACGGAAAAAGTATCAGTTGAGGCAGTAATGCCCACATGATATTTAACTTTTAATTTTTTGGCGGCGGCAATTAAGGCCTCGACAACTTCGTAATGGGCAATGGCCGGATATTCGGGAATGACGTAATCTTTGCTGGCGCCATCGAGACGCACCGCCCCGGTAGTAATGACCAGATCGCCGATGTACATATCCGGCTGTAAACTGCCGCAGGTGCCGACACGGATAAAAGTGTGAACACCCACGCGCAATAATTCATCAAAGGCAATCGCTAACGCCGGTGAGCCGATTCCGGATGAAGTACAGGCTAATTTTGCCTTCTGGTACTCGCCCTTCATGGTGTGGTATTGCCGGTAATCAGCGACTTCTTCCGGTTTTTCCCATAACGCGGCAATTTTGGCTACCCGTTTGGGGTCGCCGGGAACCAGCACGTACGGTGGAATATCTCCCGCTTTTAACCGGGTATGATACTGCAACCCGCCGGCTTCTGGTTTCTGCGCCGAACTTGACTTAAACGACATAACCGCAGTATATTACAAAAGATTATGCCGCGCAACGAATTTACCCCTAACTCACGCAGCTAAAGTGTCTGTCGCAACAGTAGAAAAACAAGCACTGCCGCATCTTATAGAGAATTAATTGCCAACGGCACCCTGGAAATCAAAAACGGCCACGTTGACACCGTCAGGGTTTTTTAATTTTAATGTTACACTTCTTGACGCACGTGCGTGATAAAGTGTAATCGGTGAAAGACTTTTCGGGCAGTCTCCCCAAACCAAGGTTGGGGTAAAAATTCTTTGGGTAAAAACGGATCTGCTTCAACCGCCTGCAAATACCGGCTAATCAGCCAGCGGACTTTCCTCTCGTCCAATCCAGATTTGTTTTTCTCCCGAAAATCCACTACAGATTGGTATTGCCGGTTTAACTGATCCAACTGCCACATCCGCTCAATTTTTTCCGGATTTTCCGGCCACAGTTCACGCGTCACCAACACCGACGCCTGACCGGATAATTTTTCGCTGGCCAAAAACTCTTTCATATCTTCGGCCACGTCATGGGGCGAAACGTAAACGCTTGCCTGCCACTGGCCAAAACCCAGTTCATTAAGTTTGCGCCGCAATTTATCTCTCAACCAATTTTTAGTGACGGCAATGTCAAAAATGACAATCCGCCACCATCCGTCCCATTTTTTCTTCTGCCAATTTAACAATGGAAATGACCGCTGAAGCTGGTTTTTGCCGGCGCCGGTTAACTCCCAGACCGCCTCGCCGTTTTTAATGGCTTTACTGATCAAGCCGGTTTTGAGCAGCCGGCTGACGGCTGTGTGTAAAGACCGCTTCCGGTAACCCGGCGGCGTGTAGCAACCTAAACCCAAAATCTGCAATCTGGCATTACGGTCGGGCATCAGTTTATCCAGAATATCGCCTAAAACCGCCAGTCCGATTAAGATTCTGTCCCGGGACCGTAACAATTTTGCCATATTACCATGTTACACTTTCTATCGCACGTGCGTCAAAAAGTGTAATAGTTATTGTAATAGTTATTCGGCACAATATTAATATTTATTTAATACCTAAGTTTTCCGGGCCGAAAGAATCCGGCAATAATTCCTTAAGACTGGTCAGTTTTAATACTTCACCTTCCAAATTAGCTGAAATGACTAAACAGTCATCACAATGCTCCCGCAGTCTTTGGCGGCAGCGGCCGCAAGGCACGCCGCCGTCGGCCGTGACTACCGCAATCGCCTGAATAAATTTCCGGCCGTGTTTCACTGCCATCCCCTCGCTCACTGCCTTGGAAATTAAAGAGGATTCGGCACAATCGGTCAAACCATAAGAAGCGACTTCCACATTGCAAGAGTTAAAAATCTCACCGCCAGTGGTTAATAACGCTGCCCCCACCCGGTATTTTGAGTAGGGCGAGTAGGAATTTTTGGAGCCGGCAATCGCCGCTTTAACCAATTGCACTTTTAATTTTTCGTCTAACATCGTCTTTTGATAATAATCTATTTTTGCTATCCAGGCAATTAATTACCGTAAAGTTAAATTTTTTGGCTAAAAACTCGTAAAGCCTAGCCGTTGCCTGCTGGTAAGCCAGATCAGCTTCAGCCATATCTTTGCGGCGGGCTTTCATCAATTTTTGAGCCACTACCGGATCGATTTTCAGATAAATCACTTTATCCGGCTGTGGCAAACGAAACATTTTAAACTCCAGCCAGTATATCCAGTTAATTAAATTTTTTTGTTTCGACCCTTGATGGGCCAAACTCGAATAAGTATACCGGTCGAGTACGATCGTTTTTCCCTGTTTTAGCCAACCAATAATAATTGGTTTAGCTAACCACCTGTCAAAGGCAAACAGAAACGTCGTCACATAAGGACTTAAACGGTTAAATAAATTATGAAAATAGATAAACCGGATCAACTTGCCGACCAAAGTGTCATAGCGCGGAAAAGATAATTTTTTATCGGCCGGGAATAATTTTACCTGGGTGGACTTGCCCGAACCGTCAATGCCTTCAAAAACGATTAATTTACCGGCCATTATAGCGCCAACCCAATTGGGCTAATTTTTGCAGGACTTTTTTGGCCAGCTTTTTCTTTGCCTCGCTGTTTTTAGCAAAATTAAAATTATCGGTATTAATCGGCAAAACCACCACGTCTAAAAGATATTTAGTCCCGGCTAGCCAAGTTTGGTTAACCCGCTTCATCACCAAAAAATACCTGTCTGCGCAGGCAGGATTATCGTCAATCGTTTCAAACGGCCGCAGGCTGGCGTGGGCGCGCTTAATGACCACATCGTCGCTGGCCGTCAAATATACCAAGGCGTCAGCCGCCGGCACATGGGCCCAGTCTAAACTGTAGAAATAATCAACGTATTCCCGGAAGTGAGCTAATTTCATCCGTCCTAAAATTAAATTAGTTAAGGCATAGCAATAATCCATTTCCGGGTGCACGTCCTGAACCCAAATTTTATTTTTAGCCCCCAACCTTACCTGGTCAAATTTTCGCTGGATAAACCATTTTTGAGAATTTAATAAAGCCAAACTGGAATCTTTATAACTCTTTTTCAAGTGCGGATTATGACGCCAATCTTCAAATGAGGTCATTACCGGCAATTTCAGTTTTTTAAATTCTTGCGCCAGCACTTCTACGGCCGTGGTCTTGCCCACCCGCATCGTGTCCGCTCCCACCTCGATCCGGGGATAACGCTCGGGAGAAAATTTTAACGGCCGGCGCAGATACGGCAAACGCAAAGTTTGCAGATATTTTTTTACCTCCGGTTCCGGAACAATCTTTTTGGGCAGGCGCAAGCGTTTTAACCAATCATTGTTTTTGGTTTCGGTGACGTGGAGCAAATGATAATGCTCCAGGCAGGCCGCTCCGTAAAGATCGGCGGCGCCCACCACCAACTGGGATTCTTTTTTGCGTTTGGCATAAGTGTATTTGGCCGGATTAAGACAATAACCGTTGGCAAAACGAAAGTCGCAGCGGGCCCGGCCCTCGATAACTTCATCGGCCATTTGAGTTAAGGCTTTGGTCGGCCCGAATTCCTTTCGGTCGGAATCGAGCATTAGGCCGGCGGCAAAAACATCAATTCCCTGCTTTAAAATCTGATTGATTACCCGAATAAGTTTGACGTCAAAAAAGTTGGTCTCATCAATGACAATCCGTTCGGCTGACTGCTTCAGCACCTTTTCCAGCAATAGCCGAGGTTTTTTAGCATCTACCAAAATTGCTGGGGCTTCAGCACCGGTATGACTCCTTAACACGGCTTTATCGGTATAACGGTTATCGAGGCTGGGTTTGAAGGCGAAAGATGTAGATACGGCAAAATATTTTTCAATCAGCCAGGTGGTTTTATCCGACCACATCGGTCCGTGGCGAACGACTAATTTGCCTTTTTTACGGCGCATGATTTTTAGTTATAAACTACAAACGGAAAAGGCGCAACTGGGGCAAGTGGCACAACCTTCGGCTTTAAACATTTTTGTACCGCATTGGGGACATTTATCAGCCTTTGGCTGACTTATCACTCTACTTTTACTACTTTTGTTACTTATACTACTTTTCTTGTTGTACCCAACATTTATAACCTGCACCGACCGGCTGGTATCCCGGTAAACAGTAATTCCCTTACAGCCTAATTCCCAAGCCAGAATCAGGGCTTTGGCCACGTCATCGACCCGGAAGTCAGACCGCATATTGATGGTTTTGCTGACTGCGTTGTCGGTATATTTTTGAAACGCCGCCTGCATCTTGATGTGCTCTTCGGGTTCGAGTTCATGAGCAGTGACAAGTAATTTTTTAACCGCCTCGGGAATTTCTTTAATCCCGCGGACTGTGCCTTGGGCGGCGATTTGATCAACCAACCCGTTACTCAAATCGGCACCGCTTTGTTTTAAAACATTCAACAAATCGTTGTTAATTTCCGGCAACCTGATCCCGCCCATCACTTCTTTATAAAAAGCCACCGCGAACAACGGCTCGATCCCGTAGGAACAGTTAGCCACCATGGAAATCGATCCGGTCGGGGCAATGGTGGTTAAAGTGGCATTTCTAAATTTTTTGTAACCCCGCTTCTGCCACAAACTGCCGTCAAAATTGGGGAAACTGCCTTTGGTCTCGGCCAGCTTCACCGATTGCTCCCGGGCAACATCATTAATAAATTTCATCGTCTTTTCCGCCAGGGCTAAAGCTTGTTTTGAATTATACGGTATCCCCAATTTAATCAAGACGTCGGCCCAACCCATGACCCCCAAGCCGATTTTCCGGTTGCTTTTAACCACTTTGTCCACTTGTTTAAGCGGATACTTGCAAACGGTCACCACATTATCTAAAAGCCGGGTGCCGATTTGAACTGTCTCGGTTATTTTTTTCCAATCCAAATCATTATCCCGAACATGGGCCGCCAAATTAATTGAACCCAAATTGCAAGCTTCGTAGGATAATAGCGGCTGTTCGCCGCAGAGATTAACCGCTTCCAGTACCCCGGCGTGCGGCGTAGGGTTATCCCGGTTGATCCGGTCTAAAAAGATCATGCCCGGATCGCCGTTTTTCCAGGCATAGGAAGCGGCCAGTTCGAAAATCGACCGGGCGGCAACGGTGTTAACCACTTGGCCATTGCGCGGATTGACCAAATCCCAGTTTTTGTCACGTTTAACCGCCTTCATGAATTTATCGGTCACCCCTAAAGAAAAATTAATGTGGTTTAACACCCCCTCGTCTTCTTTACAGGTGATGAATTCCAGAATATCCGGGTGGGTTACGTGCATGATGACCATATTGCCGCTGCGTCTTCCGCCGGCCTGCTGAAGCATCTCCGAGGCTTCGTTGACAATTTTCATCAACGCTACCGGTCCGGCCGCCCGGCCGGTCGTCGTCGCCACCACATCCCCTTTAGGCCGGATGCGGGAAAAAGAAAACCCTACCCCGCCGCCATTTTTTTTGAGGATCGACGACTCTTTTACCGACTCAAAAATTCCCTCGACCGAATCAGGCATCGGGATGACAAAACAGTTGGCCAGTTGATTATTGATCGTACCGGCATTGGCCAAAGTCCGGCCGCCCGGTAAAAACCGCAATTGACTCATCACAGTAAAAAACCGTTCTTCCCAAATCGCCCGGTTCTTTTTATCTGTTTCCGCTAGCGCCAAAGCCCGGGCCACCCGCCGGAAACAACCTTTGGGAGTTTCGAGCGGCTTGCCGTTGTCATCTTTTCTTAAATATTTATTCTTGAGCACCACAATCGAGGCATATGGCAAACCAATGTCATCAACCACGCCTAAACCGTGCTCGGCTTTGTGTTCCTGGCGCTGACGCTCGCGGGCAATGATAAACGCCCGGGCAATGTCGTAAAGCTTGTCGTCGATTAAAATCCGTTCGACCACGTCGCCGATTTCGTCCGAACCCAAAATCTTTTCCTGCTCAAAGCGTTTTTTAAGTTCGGCAATAACTTTAATCCCGATAGTTTTGGCTTGATCCAAATCTTCTTTGCCGATATTTTCCTGCGCCCGAAAAAGCGAGTGGATGACTTTATCATCGCTATATAATTGAAGTTCCCCGGATCTTTTTTTTACCTGAAAATTAAGCGCGTTCATAGCCTTACTACTGTGTCAAAAAAACAATTTCTTGGCAACCGGTAATTACTGTATCAAACTAGGCCTACGAGGAGTCTCCTTGCAGGTTAACTGGTTTTTTCCAGGAAGCCCACTTGCAATTAGGATAGTTGCCGCAACCGTAAAAACTTTTGCCGCGGCGGGTTTTCTTAATCACCACTTCGCCGCCGCATTGGGCGCACTTAACATCAGGAACAACGTCTTTATATCTGGCAGTATATTTACATTCGGGAAAACGCGAACAGCTTAAAAATTTACCGAACCGGCCCAGGCGGATGACAATATCTCCCTCCTTACAATCCGGGCATTTATCCCCGGTAGTTTCGGTAGCAATCTTAGCCCGTTCGGCTTTTTCCGTAACTTCGATTAACTTGGTATCAAAAGGCAAATAGAAGTTTTTGAGTAATTCTGTTGACTTAAGTTTACCTAAGGCAATTTGGTCCAAATCGTCTTCCATTTTAGCGGTAAAATCGTAGTCCATGATGGTATCAAAGTGCTTGATTAAAAATAAAGTGACGGTTTCCCCGATCGCCGTCGGCTTTAACTTTTGCTCGTCTTTTTCCACATAGTAGCGGTCCTGAATGGTGCTAATAATCGGCGCGTAAGTTGATGGCCGGCCGATGCCTTTTTTCTCCAGTTCTTTGATCAAACTGGCTTCGGTGTAGCGCGGGGGCGGTTGGGTAAATTTTTGCTCCGGCAGAACTTTAACCAACTGCAGTTTATCCCCCGCGGCCATTTTGGGTAAATTAACTTCGGTTTGTTTGAAGCCGTCGCCGACTTTCATCCAGCCATCGAATTCCATTTTTTCGGCTTCGGCTTTTAATTCATAAGCTTTAACTCCCTGGGCCTTTATCACAAGAGTAGTTTTTTTAAACAGCGCCGGCTTCATTTGGCAGGCTACAAACCGCTGCCAAATTAATTGATACAGCCGCTGTTCGCTTTTACCCAATTCATCGGCACTGACAGTTAACTTGGTCGTCCGGATGGCTTCATGAGCACCCTGCACATTCTTGGACCGGCTTTTGTAAAAATTAGGCTGATCCGGCAGATACTCTTTACCATAAGTACTATTTATATAGGCACGGCACATCTCGATCGCTTCCTGGGCTAAATTAACACTATCCGTCCGGTGATAAGTAATCAAACCGTTTTCGTACAAATGCTGGGCCATGGCCATGGTTTTTTTGGCACTCCAGCCAAGGCGGTT
>Ga0100395_1003383_pt1 | contig 11636 bp, 9 predicted proteins | sample CryGeymeta201519_FD_81542 | JGI IMG/M metagenome (GOLD analysis project Ga0100395, IMG submission 81542) | Groundwater microbial communities from Crystal Geyser aquifers in Utah, USA - Crystal Geyser metaG 2015-19 | ecosystem: Environmental > Aquatic > Deep subsurface > Groundwater | place: USA... | reverse complement strand
TTGTCGAATTTAAAAGAGTGGTCATACTTACTATCTATGGGAACTCCATATTGCAAAGAGAGTCTTAAATCATCAAAAAAAGAGTCTAAAAGTTGCTGGTTCATTCTGCACTCTTATCTTAAAAGTAAAATTAAGGAGACTCTGTCATTTACATGAAGTTTACTAAAAATAGAACTGATATGCGCTTTTACGGTTCTGTTTGTAATATTGAGTTTATTTGCAATTGCATCATTTGTAAAACCATCAAGGACTAAATAGATAACTTTGAGCTCTTTTTCTGAGAGTCTCTTTTTGATAAGTTTTTTTGCATCTTTGCTTAATCTACTCTCTTCATCTCTTTTGGCAATTGCGGCTGTGAGTTCAGGATAGGTCCAGATTTTATCCTCTTCTAGGGCACTTATAATCTGTTTGAGGTGATTTGAAAGCATTCTGGAGTTTCCATACGCAGAAATACCTCTTGAAATCAACATTTTCCCTGTAAGAATTTCAGGTGCTTTTTCTAAGATAACGAGCTTCTGCTGAAGTGTAGATGAGGAGATGAGTTTGTTGATTTCACTTGACATCGTGTCGTAATCAGCGATTATAATTTCTGACCCCAATGGAGATAGAGTTTGGTTGAGCGACTCTAAGTCATCACACGAAATATATGTATCTATTTCAAGCTTGCTTATCCACTCATCTACTATGTTCATATCTGTGCTTAAAAAAATGATTTTCATATTATCTCTCCGTAAATACATATTGTTTAGATTTTAAAATAGGTTTGAGCATATATTGCATAACAGTTTTTTGTCCAGTTACGATATCCACATTCACTGTCATTCCTGGAATGATATTTAAAGGATGCTCTTTTGTTCCTAAATAGTTCCTCTCAGTTGCTATATTGATAATATAAAAAGTGTTGTCTTGTTTATCGGTTATTGTATCGGGTGAAATAGAGACAACCTTTCCTGTTAAACCTCCGTGAATAGCAAAATCGTAAGCAGAAACTTTTACTTTTGCCTCAGCTCCTGAGTGAATAAAAGCTATATCACTAGGTTTGATTTTAACCTCTAAAAAGAGTTTTTTACTTGTTGGAACAATCTCTACTAAATCTGCCCCAGGCTTTATAACTCCACCAATAGTGTTCACAAAGAGTTTTTGAACGATACCATCTACTGGTGATTTTACTACTGTTCTATCGACTTGATCACTAAATGCTACCTGTTGTGTTTGCAATCTTGCCATCTCAGCCGTGACTTCATTAAGCTCTTGTTTGGCGGTATTGATATAGAGCTGTTTTGATTCAACTCTTTTACTTCTGTACTCATTGATAATGGACTCTAATCTTGGTAGGGAGAGTTCAACAGCTTCAATATCTTTCTCTATCTCATTTGCTTCTCTTTTAAGTTTAAGAAAATCGATTTTAGATTTAATTCCTTGCTTTACCATAGGTGCAGTCATAACTATCTCTTCAGTTACATATTGAAGAGATTTTCTTAAGGCATTACTTTTCGCTTTTGCCTCTATATACTCCTGCTTTTTTTGCTCTATTTGTTGGATTATAGAGTTGTCTTTTGCTATAAATTCAATCTGTTCAGAGTTATATAATTTTTTTGCTAGATTTATCTGCTCTTTTAACTCTAGATCATCTGTCTCAATATCTTCAAATGGAAGTGAGTTTGCTTCGGCTTTGAGTCTATATTGTTTAGCTGTGAGCTCTTTATATTTCATCTCATTTGTAAGAGAGGTGGATGTTGATTTTGCATTATTGATTTTTAAAATCACATCCCCTTTTTTAACAAATTTACCTTCGGTAATCAAAATCGCTTCAACGATACCACCCTCACGATTTTGAATGACCTGATTTTGCCCATAAGGAACAACTTTTCCATCCCCTCTTGTTATCTCATCAATCGATGCAAATGAAGCCCATACGATAAAGAGCACAATAGTTATAAGCCAAATTTTGATAACTTTGCTTACACGAGAAGGAGTTGTCTCTAAAATAGCAGCACTGAGGCTGTTCATAAACTCATAATCTTTTTTAGTATACTCTACAGGTGTAGTCTCTTTTTTTACGATGTTATTTTTCAATTTTTTTACCTCCACCTTGGAGTTGTACTAAGGCAGACTCTTTAGGAGAATCAATAAAGACTCTTCCTTCGTTGATGACGATTACTCTGCTTACGATTTTTAGGAGCGTCATTTTTTGCGTTACAAGGAGTGAAGTCTTCCCTTCAAGGTTGATAGATAATTGCTCAAGCAGTTTTGCTTCAGTTAATTGATCCATAGCATTACTAGGCTCATCCATAAGCATAATAGGAGAATTTAAAAGAAATGCACGCGCTATTCCAATACTCTGTCTTTGCCCACCTGATAGACCTTGCCCTCTGTCTCCAACAGTCATTTCATTCCCTTTAGGGTGTTTCTTTACAAACTCATAGGTTCCACTTATTCTTGAAGCTCGAATCATGTCTGTTTCACTGGCATGTGTAGCACGGTAAAGTATATTATCTTTTACTGTTCCACGAAAGAGCATAATGTCTTGAGAAACATAACTAATACTTTTTCTAAGGTCAGCTGGGTCTATCTGATTGATATCAATCCCATCAATCAATATTTGACCTGAATCAGGTTCATATAGACCTAAAAGTAGTTTTTGAATAGTGCTTTTTCCAGAGCCAATACGTCCTATAATAGCAACATGCTCTCCTGGCTGTATGGTAAAAGAGACATTTTTAAGCGCAGGGATATCTGCTTGTGGGTACGTAAAAGTCACATCCGAAAACTCAATAAGTCCAGTAAATTCAGGCTTTTGAACAAATTTCTTCCCGTGAGGTCTTTCACTTTCGAGATTTATTATATTATTGATAGTTTCATAAGATGACTTGGTATTCTCATAATTTGTAAGGAGGGATGCAACCTGTGCCATAGGGGCTAACACTCTTGATGTTAAAATAATAATCGCTATTAAACCACCCATAGATAATTCAAATGCTTGAATCAGATAGACTCCATAAACAATGCTTGCTACAGTGTTTAGTTGAATTAGGAACTGTGTTATCGTTGGAATAGAGGCAGATAAAAGACGAGATGAAGAGCTTTTATTGGCGATTTCACCAGTGGATTCTTCCCAGTTCCATTGTGCTTGTCCTAAAGTTCCAAGTGTCTTAAGTGTCTCTATATTACTTAAACTTTCAATTAAAATAGAGTTTTTTTTCGCATTTGCCTCTTGAATGGATTCTACACCACTTCTCAACGTCTTTTTATCAACATTGCATAGGCAATAATAAAGATAGTTGTAATAATGGGAATCAAGACTATATAGCCACCTATATATCCAATCACAAAAAGAAAAAGAATTGCAAAAGGGAGATCTATAATTGCTGTCATTGTAGCATTTGTTAAGAAGTTTCTTATACTGTCAAAATCTCTTAAATGACTTGCAAAGGAGCCAACTGAGTTGGAGTGATGTGTCATTTTAAGGTTTAAAACTTTTTCAAAAATTATAGAAGACATAATCACATCACTTTTTCTTGCGGCACTTTCAAGTAGATAAGTTCGAGTGAATTTTAAAAATGTACTAAGGATATAGACAATAACAATTCCAATGGCAAAGACCCAAAGTGTTTCTATAGCATTGTTGGGTACAACTCTGTCGTAAACATTCATAGTAAACATTGGAGAAGCAAGCACGAAAAGATTGATTAAAAAAGAAGCATAGAGGACATCCTTATAAGCTCCTGTAGAGAGTTTTACAGTACTCCAAAACCAATGCTTTTGATCTAAATGAAGTGTTCTTGAACTTTCATCATTGTACTCAAAAGCTTTTTTAACCATAAATCCGTAGCCAATATACTCGCTCTCAAGCACATCCATATCAACCCATTGTTCCACTGCCTCTTCAGCAGGCATAATAATCTTTGCTTGGAGTCTATCTTTGCTAAATTGATCTATAATACATGAACCTTGGTTGGAGAGTAAGATAATCATAGGAAGTTGTAAAGGTGAAATTTGTGATATAGGACGTTTGAGTAGGCTTGATTTCAGGCCAGCTTTTTCAGCAGCACGAGAAAAAAGACCCTTAGCATTGTTGATTGAAAACAGTTCAGGGGACTCTTTTCCCATCTCTATTGGAAGCCCAGCAGTGAGAGCTTCCGCAGAAAATGGTTTATGATAAAGTTTTGTAAAAAGGACCAAGCATTCGAGCAAGGAGTCCATTTTTAAGTTATCAGAATTTGTTAGAAACATTTACTACCTTTTAAAAATTATTTTTTTAATTTTCTTACAATAATATCAACACGGTTATTGAGTTCTATACCTTCACTAAGTTCATTCGTATACATAGGTGCTTTATCTGATTTGGCGTGTAAAACTATATTCTCTTTTATCGCGCCAGCTTCTATTAGCTTCTCTTTTACAACTTCAGCTCTTTGGCTTGAGAGGCTCTCTTTCTCTTCTTTACTCATAGCATCATCTTCTACATTTCCAAGGAGGTCAAACTTCAAATAAGAGAAACCATACTCTTTCATTTGAGCGATTAAATTGTTTAGTCTTTTTTGACCTTCGCTTGTGAGTTGTGATGAAGCATTTTTAAGGAGGAAGCCACTATAGCGCTCTATCCTCTTTGTATCTTCAAAGATAAGCTCACAGCCATAAGTACTTCTCATTTTATAGCTTAGCGAATTATTACAAATATCCTCTTCATTTACAATCAAATCTTTATCTTTATCGAGTGCTATCGGTAAAGTGTCTAAATTGTCTGGTGTTTGTCCATTGAGTCCAACATTTGAGTAAACTATTTCACTGCTTCCAATAACTGTTGGAACGAGTGTGCCAAGTGCATCCAATATTCTGTATTTTGCAAAAAGCATACTATATTCTGTATTGATTATTTGAGATTTTGAAGCTATAAAATCATTTTGCGCGGATAAGAGATCAAGGAGTGAACGACGTCCAAGATCATACTCTTTTGCATAGAGTGTGAGCGTTTTTAAAGAGAAATCTTTATAACTCTTTAGAAGCTCCAACTGGTCTCCCAGTTTTGCATTTGCAGCCCAAGAGAGGTTTAACCCCTCTATTGTTAAACGTCTCAGTGTATTTTTGATTTCATTTTCTCTATGAATTTCACTCACACTTTTTTGAAGTGTTGCAGAGTCGGCAAAACCATTAAAGAAGTTATATGTTAAAGAAGCCATGGCACGAAAACGATCCTGTTCTGTTTCTACGCCACTTAAGTTTTTATTCATAGATTGTGAAATCTCTATATCTAAGTGTGGATAAAAAGGAGCATGTTTCTCTTTGTAGGTTGCTTGTGCTAATTTAACATTATATTTACTTACTAAAAGTGATGGATTATGTTGCATCGCAAATTGTGCGGCATCCTCAATATTAGCTGGAAGCGCTACATTTAAGACAGGTTTTTTCATCTCTTTTGGATCTAAATACCTTCCTAAAACTCTTTGCATACTGTAGGTAACATCAAGCAGAGTATTCTCTTGCACAACATAGTTAGATTTTGCTAAAGCGAGAGAAGATTCAATCTTGTTTACTTCAGAGAGTGTTGTTAAACCTGCATCATAAAGTTTTTGCACCTTATTTAAAATTTCACTATTGATATCAACATTCTCTTGTGCAGTTTGCAGTAACTCTTTTTGTCTCATAACTTGAAGATAGGTATTAACCATTTCAAAAGCAGTAGCATTCACATTTTCTATATAATTATATGCAGCAGCTACTGTTCTATTCTCTTGCTGCTCCACTTGGTATGTCGTTGCCCAGCCGCTAAATATATTTTGAGTATACGTTAATGAGTTTTGATAAACAGCCAAGTTCGCTGATCTATCTGCTCCACTGTTGGGTCTTGTCTGTGTGTTCTCAACACCGACTCCTAAGGAGAGGTCTATTTTTGGATAGTATCCTGCTTTGGCAGTCGTTATATCCTCTTTAACGGAGTTGTAGTTTTTAAGTCTCTCTAAGATGATAGGGTTTGTTGATATAACCTCATTCACAGTCGTTTGAAGATCTTGTGCACTGTGTGCAACAACTACAGATAAAGCCAATAATATTTTCTTTTTCATTTTTCTTCCTATATTTGTTTTTACTTTATTTAATCAGTTCAACTTCAATACGACGGTTCTTTGCACGACCCTCTTTTGTTTTGTTACTTGCTACAGGGTTCTCTTTTCCTCTTCCAATAGCAGTAAGTTTCATTTTACTGATTCCATAACGAGTTAGAGCCTCTTTTACAGCATTCGCACGATTTTGTGAAAGCAGTTTATTCGCAGCATCATCACCAATAGAATCTGTATATCCATAAAGAATTACTTGGTAGCCTGGATTCTCTTTTAGGAAAAGTGCAAATGTTTGGAGTTGATTTATCAACCTATCATCTACATCATATTTGTTCGTTGCAAAGTTTACTTTTAGTGTAGCTGTCTGAGGACAACCATATCCATCAGCAACAAAGTCTTTACTTGTGTTTGGACATTGGTCTTTAGAATCAACAACACCATCATCATCGCTATCAAGCTCACACCCTCTATAATCAACTTTCGTCCCAAGTAAGGTCTCAGGACATTTATCATCTTTATCTGGCACACCATCTTTGTCGGCATCGTTGAGTATTGTACATCCTGTAATATCTACTTTATCACCTTTAGGTGTAGTAGGGCATCTGTCTTTTTCATTAGGAACACCATCTTTATCGTCATCTAAGATGACTTTTTTTACTTTTGAGATAGGTGCTTCTTCTACGGCTATGGGCTGGATATATGCAAATTCACTTTGAGTAGCTTGGCTTGAATCGGAGAATTTATCTTCTGCGGCAAAAAGAGAAGTTGCTAGCAGAGATGACAAGAAGAGAGTTAATATATACTGCATTGTCTGTATTCCTTGTAGTTTTATTGGGAAAAGAGTAACCAAACAAAATGAGTAAGTAGTGAGTTTTATAAAAAAATGGGTGAATTTCTTATATTTCTATCTTATATCCACTGCCATAAATGTTTACAATAGTATTTTGAGGCACTTTTTTTCTTAGATTTTTTATGATTGTCTTGAGGGCATCAAGCTTATCCTCTTCATCATCTTCCCAAACATCATAGATGATTTCATCATACGAATAAGTTTTATTGATATTTGAAAAGAGTAGAGTGAGAATGCGTCTCTCTTTATTTGTAAGTGTTACCTTTACATTGTTTTCAAACAACTCTCGGAGCGTGTAGTCCCAAGTAAACATCTCTTTTAAAACCAATGTTTTTTTCGATGAAACATCAAAGTCAGATAACTCATTTATAACTAAATTAAGTGCGCTTTTTAATTCATCTCTACTGATAGGTTTTATCAGATATTTTGTCAGTTTGAGAGAGATAGCTTCGAGTAAATCAGATGTTCCTGACTGCGCTGTTAACATTATGGCCTTTGTTGTGTGGTCATGTTCTCTTATCTTTTTGAGTAACTCCAAGCCATTGAGTTTTGGTATATTAATATCGATAATGAGAATCTGAGGTTTTTTCTCTTTATAAGTAAGATAGGCACTTTGTCCATTGTCCGCTTCATATACATTTCTAAAGTGTCTTTTTAAATAGCGAACATAGTTTGTTCGTAATGCCTCTTCATCCTCTATAAAAAGAATGTCAAATGGATATTTCGTCATTGTCTGCCTTTAGTCTGATTTCAAAACAAGCCCCATTATCACTGTTGTAAGCAATAAGTTCTCCGTTCATACTTTCGTGTATAATCATTTTTGAGATATAGAGTCCTAAACCTGTTCCCTGAGATTTATGTTTTGTAGTGATATAAGGGTCAAAAATTGTATCTAGCATATCTTTTTTGATTCCTCCTGCATTGTCACAGATGGTTATGATATATTGCTCATTCTCTTTTTGTACAGTGAGAACTATCTTTGGAGAGAAAATTTTACGTCTTAAAAAAGCATCTTTTGCATTGTTTAAAATAATGACTATAACTTGTTGAAGCTCTCTTGGAAAACCTGTATAGATATATTTATGTTCTAGTTCAAATTGGATATCAATGTGATGCTCTTTGAGTGTTCCTTGAACAATGTAGATAGACTCATCTATGAGTTGTTTGAGTGAGAAATCCTCTTTTATCTTGTTATCATCAAAGAAGTTCCTAAAATCATCTATGGTTTTTGACATATATTTTGTCAAAGACTCTATCTCTAAGAGTTTCTCTTCTACCATGATATCTCTAAACTCTTTTTCACTCAGCGCATCATCAACAAGAAGCACAGCGGAGTTTATCTGAGAGAGCGGTTGTCTCCATTGATGCGCAATGTTCTCCATCATTTCACCTATAGTTGCCATCTTAGATTGATGAAAAAGCTCACTCTTTCTCTGCTCCATTTTAGAGGTTATCTCTTGGAGGTTCGCTTCTAAATAATCTCTTGTTTCTATAAGTTTTTGCTCATTTGCTGTAGCTATTTTCAGGGCCAGTTTTAGTTTCGCAAGCCAAACCAACAAAGGCACAATAATAACAACAGCAAGGAGGATAATGAGCCAAGTGAGTGTATTCATGGCGGGTATTTTAGCACAAAAAATAGCAACTATGCTATAATCTAAAACTTAAAAAATCAGGGAAAATTATTAATGCAAGCATCGGATGTAAGTTCTATTTTAAACAACAAAGAGAAACTCTTAACACAGACATATTTTGATCTTCAGAGATATTTTGAAGAGAAATATGGAGAAGATACTGTCGTCTTTATGGAGATAGGCACTTTCTTTGAAGTCTATGAAGTAAACAATGACGAGGAACAGATAGGTAAAGCAAAAGAGATTGCCGAACTTTTAAACATTCAGCTTACGAAAAAAAATAAAAACATTGTAGAAAACTCAGATAAAAATCCACTTTTAGCAGGTGTTCCCTCTGTCTCCTTTGAACGCTATTTAAACCGCATTATCACAGAGCAAAAATATACTGTTATTGTTGTCAAACAAAAAGGAAATCCACCAAAGATAAGCAGATATATCGCTCAGATAGTCTCCCCTGGAACAAACTTTGAGCATATCATTGACAATGATGACAACTTTATTGCCTCCATCTTAGTGGATAAGCATAGAGATGTTTATACTGTGGGCTACTCGGCCATAGATGTTACAACAGGGAAAACTTGGCTTTATGAGACACATGGAACAAGAGAAGACCCTTTTTATGCACTTGATGAAATCTTTAACCTTTTAAATATCTATAGAACCTCTGAAGTTGTGATTACTTTTTTAGATGGTATTACAGACCAAAAACATGTGCTCAAATACTTGGAACTTGCAGAGCATTACCACTACAGCGTGAACAATGAAAGACCAAAAATCGACTTTCAAAACGAACTCTTCCGCGGAGTCTATCAGATACACTCTCTCTTGTCTCCCATAGAGCATTTAGACCTAGAACGCAGCCCTATGATAACGGAAGCTTTAGCGATTTTAGTCCATTTTGTGATAGAGCATGATATCCATATCGTGCAGAAACTTGACCGCCCAAAGATGATAGACAATCGCCGTTTTATGTATCTTGGAAACAACGCACTCGAACAAGTAGGCATCATCTCCAAAGATAAAAAAGAGTTTACACTTCTCAAACTACTCGATAAAAGTGCAACCGCTATAGGCAAAAGACTGCTCAAAGAGAGACTTTTAAATCCCATCAAAGAGAAAGAGGAGCTTGAACGAAGATACAATCTCATCGAGAGAGTTGCTTCACATACAAGACATTTAGATGAGATGATGCGCGGGATTTATGACATAGAGCGACTCTCTCGTCGTCTTGATTTAGCAAGACTGCACCCCTTTGAAATGAACCACATCTATGAGTCGATGTTGAGTGTAAAAGAGTTGATGCAGTATGTCAAAAAGCATAAGATTCAAAAAACTCCTTTTCATGAGAGTGAAGTGGATGAGTTTTTAAGAGAGATTACCAAAAGCATAGACCTTGATGTCTCTCGTCGTTTTACAAATGCAACCGTAGAAGAGAACTTTTTAATGAGCGGAGTCGATGAAGCCATAGATACTTTGGTTCAAGAAAATGCAACTATGTTTCTCGCTTTTGAAGATATTATGAGTAAGATAGAAGAGATGCTCAACTCTGCAAATAGCACAAGTTCAAGCCGCTTGGTTACTCTGGGTTTACTTGAAAAAGAGGGGTATTATATCTCGCTGAGTAAAAACAGATTTGCTCAGATAGAGAGTGCGTTTAAAAAAGAGGAGGAGTTTTGTAAATTTAGTGTCAAAAAACTTACAAACAGTGTCAAAATCACATCTGACTTAACCGATAAACTCTCCGACAACATCATGAAAAACCGCCGTAAAATCGTCTCTTTAGTTAAAGAGCGATATATACAGCTTCAAGGCGTTTATGAGCGTAGATACTCTCTGCTTTTTGACAGAGTTATCGCTTATGTAGCGGACTTGGATGTTGGGGTGAGTTCTTCAAAAGTGGCACAACAGTACCAGCACTCACGCCCGATGATTATAGATGTAAAACCAGATGAGAACTTTATGCAGATTATGCAGCTCCGTCATCCACTCATAGAGATTCAGGAGCGGGGCGGAATCTATGTTCCAAATGACATCGTGATGGGAAATCGTGACTACATGGATTTACCACATCCGACAACGGTGATGCTCGATGTGAGCGTGCATGATGGGCACTCCGTCAATGGTGTTTTACTTTATGGTATCAACTCCAGCGGAAAGAGCTCTTTGATGAAGAGTATAGGTATCGCAACGCTGATGGCGCAGTCTGGCTTTTTTGTAAGTGCGGCTGTGATGAAGTTTTCGATTTTTGATTCACTCTTTACAAGAATCGTCTCAAGAGACAACTTGGCAAAAGGGCTCTCAACTTTTGCAGTGGAGATGTTAGAGCTCAAAAATATCTTTAACCGTGCAACCGTTCGCTCTCTTGTTTTAGGTGATGAGATAAGTCATGGAACAGAGACACTCTCTGGCGTAGCGATTGTCGCAAGTGCCATCATCAAACTAGCAAACTTGAAGTCACTCTTTTTGTTCGCAACACACCTCCATCAGCTCTCCACCATGAAAGAGGTCACAACCCTTAAAAATGTGGTGGATTTACACCTGAGCGTGGAGTATGATGAAGCCAAAGATGCACTCCTTTTTAACAGAATCCTCCAAGCGGGAAGCGGAAGCAGTATCTACGGTTTGGAGTTTGCAAAATCGCTCCACATGGATAGCGACTTTTTAGAGACAGCAAACACAATCAGAAAGCGTCTCGCCAACGACTTTGATGAGCTTGAACTCCTTGTGAAGAAAAAAACAAGCAAGTATAACAAAGAACTTTATGTGACCAAGTGCATCATCTGTGGTGCCGTGGCAGAAGATGTGCATCACATCTCGCAACGCTCACTCGCAGACAAAGCGGGTTTCATAGGGCATTTCCACCAAAATAACAAGCACAATCTCATCCCACTCTGTAAAGAGCACCACAACCAAATCCACGAAGGCAAGATAAAAGTAGATGGCTTCCTTATGACTTCCAACGGTTTGGAGCTACAGTTTGAAGAGCAGATGAATAAGCCGAAAAAAGCTGAGGTAGTTGAGCCGAAAATCAATGAAACTCAAGAGCTTGCTGAGGTAAGTGTTGAACCTAAGAAGTTTGTTTTGGATGATTGGTAGGAA
>Ga0100395_1003377_pt1 | contig 11645 bp, 8 predicted proteins | sample CryGeymeta201519_FD_81542 | JGI IMG/M metagenome (GOLD analysis project Ga0100395, IMG submission 81542) | Groundwater microbial communities from Crystal Geyser aquifers in Utah, USA - Crystal Geyser metaG 2015-19 | ecosystem: Environmental > Aquatic > Deep subsurface > Groundwater | place: USA... | reverse complement strand
CGGCGGTGGAAGCCGCCGAAAAACTGGGCTTCCTGCCCGGCGATTTGAGCCAGAAGGTCGATCCCTACCTGCGCCCGCTGTACGATGCGCTGTACGAAATGCTGGGTGTGGAGAAAGTCATCAAGCTGCTGGAGCGCAATGTCATCGAGATCGCGCCGCTGGCCTACATGCGCGGGCGCACCCTCAACGACGCGTTCGTGATCCTCGACGAGGCGCAGAACACCACCATCGAGCAGATGAAGATGTTTCTCACCCGGATCGGCTTTGGCTCTACCGCGGTGGTCACCGGTGATGTGACCCAGGTCGATCTGCCCAAACACGTCAAGTCCGGCCTGCGCGATGCCATCGAGGTGCTGCGCAATATCGAGGGCATCAGCTTCAGCTTCTTCAACTCACACGACGTCGTTCGCCATGTGCTGGTCGCGCGCATCGTGCAGGCGTACGATCAGCGCGACAACATTACCGATTGACGCGGGGCCGCACGATGAGCCAATCAGCGTTGGAACGCCGCAACAAGCATCGCATGCCATTGCAACTGGAACTCGGCGTCAGTTACGGCCTGCCGCGCAAGGGCTTGCCGGCACCGGCATCGTTCAAGCGCTGGGCTTCGGCCACACTCACCAACCGGGTACGCAAGGCGGATCTCGCCATCCGGCTTGTCGACGAGCGTGAGGGCAAGGCGCTCAATCACCACTACCGCGGCAAGAGCAGCGCCACCAATGTGCTCAGCTTCCCGGCGGAATTGCCCGAAGGCGTCAAGCTGCCGGTGCTCGGCGACATCGTGTTGTGCGCGCCGGTGGTGACGCGTGAAGCCAAGGCACAGGGCAAGACACTCAATGCCCACTACGCCCACCTCACCGTGCACGGCATTCTGCACCTGCTTGGGTTGGATCATGACGACCCGCGTGAAGCCGATGCCATGGAGTTGCTGGAGCGCGAAATTCTGGCCGGGCTTGGGGTGGACGATCCGTATCGGTGAGCGTGCGCCAAACCGGCTAAAACGCGTTGCTTGCGGAATCGCTGAACACGCCCCCGCTGTTCGTCATTGCGAGCGATCTGCGCCGGTGGCTCGAACTGCACACGGGCCATGAACCCGACGGGCGGAGCGTAAAGCGTTTGATCCGCAAAGGACGCAAAAAACGCAAAGGTGAGCGCCAACAACATTCCGGTGTGGATGTCGGTTCCACCGCTAGGCGGTGCCCCGGGTTTCGGCCTGCTGGGCCTCTACCCGGGCTACGACGGCACATTGCGACATGTCGGTGGAATGAAACGGAAAAGCGGGGTTGTAGTTCGTAGGATGGGTAGAGCGCAGCGAAACCCATCAAAAGTCGAATCCTGAACTCTACCCCTCGACGCGCGAAGCCCTCACCGGTTTGCGGCAACACGCAGAATGTAACCTGCTCAGAGGTTATTCAGATGGCCAGATCGTTGGCGCTGGTAATCGCCAGGATCACACCCATGATGATGGTGCCGATCAGACTGCCGATTACCAGGATCGCGATCGGTTCGATCAGGATCAACAGCCGCTTCATCCGGTTGCGCCCCGCTTGTTCATACAGCCGCGCGAGCGATTCGAGCATCGACGGCAATTGCCCGGAACGCTCCCCGACGCGGATCAGGTTGTAGCCGGTTGCGGTGAGGGCATCGTGATCCTCCAGGGCATCGGCCAGCGCACTACCGCCGCGCACGGCGCGGGTTACCTCGCCCATGCGCGCGCGCCGGTGCGGCAGGCTGAGCCCGCTCTGGGCCAGTTCCAGCGCACGCATCAACGGCACCCGATTGCCCAGCAAGGCGCCGAGTATCTTTGCCCAGCGCGCGGTGTCCGACTCGATCAGCCAGTCGCCGACCACCGGCACACGTGCCAGCCGATCCAGCAGGCTTTCCTTGACGCCCGGCCGGCGCAACCATTGTGCCAGCGCAAAACCGGCCAGCACCATAACCACCAGCAGGTAAATCCCGTTGCGGTTGCTCCAGGTACCCAAACCAAGCACCGCCCAGGCCAGAAACGGCAGGTCATCGGCGCGCGCCAGCAAGGATGCGAACTTGGGCACCACGAATACAAACATCAGCAATACCGCCGCGGCACCGGCAATCACCAGTACCGCGGGGTAGGTCAGCGCGTTGCGCATCTCCGAACGCAGATCGTGCTCGTATTCCAGTTGCATCGAGGCATCGGCCAGCGCGCGGCCCAACTCACCGGTCATTTCACCGGCTCGGGCGAGCTGCAATACGTACTCCGGCAGGGGCAAGCCGCTGGCCGCCAGCGTGGCCGAAAACGGCTGACCCCGTTGCAGCCCGCGCGACATGCCGGCAAACGCAGCGACGATCTTCGGGTGATGCGCAGACACTGCCTGCGCCGACACCGCATCGGCGACGCTCACGCCGGAATTGAGCATGGTTGCCAATTCCTGCAATGCCAGGATGACGTCGGCCGGCTTCAAGCGCCCATGACGGCCGGCATCGGCGGCCAGCGCCTGCTCGCTGTGCAACGCAATCACGGTCATGCCGCGGCGTTCCAGCGCGCGAGCCGCCGCGCGCTCGCTGTCGGCACGTAGCGCGCCATTGAAGGCCATGCCTTCGCTGTTTACCGCTTGGTAACGGAATCTCGGCATGATGGCCCATTGCGATCAGCGAATGGCGAATGGCGACAGGACATTGTGCAGCCAATGTAAAAATGGGGTCAGAGTCAAATTTCGATGCTGAAAAATGGGGTGAAAAAATGGGGTCAGAGTCAAATTTCGATGCGAATCCGCTGCAAGATTCATGCTATGACGACGAAAATTGACTCTGACCCCATTTTTTCACCCCATTTTTTCTATGACGACGAAAATTGACTCTGACCCCATTTTCAACCCCATTTTTGCCATTTTTGACCCTTCGCTCACAGCCCGCGCAAGCCGGCCCTACGGCCGGCGAGCAAGCTCGGAATCGTCGCGCGCCTTCGGCATCAGGTCCTGCTTGGTCACACCCAGCTTGAGCAACACCGGACAGGCGAAGAAGATGGACGACAGGGTGCCGACGATGATGCCGACGATCAACGCCAACGAGAAGCCTTCCAGCGTCTGGCCGCCAAACAGGTACAACGACACCACCGTCAGCAAGGTGGTGAGCGAGGTCATGATGGTGCGACCCAAAGTGTTGTTGATGGCGCGGTTGAGCACTTCGACGGGTTCGCTGCCACGGGTGGAGCGGAACAGCTCGCGCACCCGGTCGAACACCACGATCTTGTCGTTCACCGAATAGCCATCCACCGCCAGAATGGCGGCGAGCACGGTCAGGTCGAAGTCCATGCCGGTAACCGCAAAGAAACCCAGCGTGATCAGCACATCGTGCATTTCGCCGGCGACCGTAGCAACCGCGAACTTCCATTCAAAACGCATCGCGATGTAAAGCATGATGCCGGCCAGCACCACCAATACCGCGATCACGCCATTGTAGGCCAGCTCCTTGCCGACCTGTGGCCCGACGAACTCGCTGCGCTTGACCGTCACCCCGACGCCATCGGCACGCAAGGCGCTGACCACGCGTTGCCCCAATGCCGCATTGCGGCTGTCGAGGCTGGTTTCCTGCGCGTCGAGCGCGCCCGCGTCGTCTTTGGCACCCGTTTCCGGTGCCAGGCGAATGGCAAAATTGCTGGAGTCGAAGCGCTGCACTACCGCGCCACTGAAACCGGCAGCTTCCAGCGCCTTGACCACGGCGGGCTGCTCCATCGGCGCGTCGTAGCTCACTTCCACCAGTGTGCCACCGGTAAAATCGAGCGCAAAGTTGAGGCCGCGCGTCGCCAGCGCAAGGATCGAACCGAGCACCAGCAGCAGCGATATCACCACCGAAAAGCGGCGGACACCCATGAAGTTGACATTGCTTGTCGGACTGAAGAATTCCATATCCGCGCTCCTCAGACCGAAACCGTTTTGACTTTGCGGCCACCGCCATACACCAAGGTAGCCAGCGCGCGGCTGACCGTTACCGAGGTGAACATGGAGGTGAGCACACCGACGAACAACACCACCGCAAACCCGCGTACCGGCCCGGAGCCGAAACTGAACAACGCAATCGAGGCGATCAGCTTGGTGACGTTGGAATCCAGAATCACCGTCCAGGCCCGTTCGTAACCGGAGCGGATACTCGATACCGGGGTGTTGCCGTTGCGCAACTCCTCACGGATGCGTTCAGCGATCAACACGTTGCCATCGATCGCCATGCCCAGGGTCAGCACGATACCGGCAATACCGGGCATGGTCAGGGTGGCGCCGGCCAGCGACAGGACCGCTCCCAACAGCAAAATATTGCTGAACAAGGCGATCACCGAAATCACGCCGAACAGGTGGTAGTAGACGATCATCAGCGCGCAGACGGTGAGAAAGCCGATCATGATCGCGCGCTCGCCGGCATCGATATTGTCCTGACCAAGGCTTGGCCCGATTACCCGTTCTTCGACGATATCGACCGGCGCGGCCAGCGAACCGGCGCGCAACAGCAACGCCAGCTGCGAGGCTTCCTTGATGCTGTCAAGGCCAGTGGTCTGGAATTGCTTGCCAAACACCCCGCGAATCACCGCTACCGAAACCACTTCTTCGCTGATGCGCGCGGTGCGCACTTCCTTGCCATCGACCATGCGCACTTCCGGGGTGCGCTCGACGAACACCACCGCCATGCCACGGCCGACGTTCTCGGAGGTGAAATCGAACATGCGCTTGCCACCGGCGCTGTTGAGGGTAACCGACACCATCGGCCCGCCACCCTGCGGATCGTTGCCGGACACGGCATCCACCAATTGATCGCCGGAGGCGATGATGCGCCGGCTCAACAGCACCGGAATCGGCTTGCCATCGGAGCCCAGGTCGCGGCGGTAATAAAGCCGCGCATCGGGCGGCACCCGGCCGCTACGCGCCGCCTCATAGGCATCGCCATCGACCTGCGCGCGATACTCCAGCGTGGCGGTAGCACCGAGCACCTTCTTGGCCTGCGCGGTGTCCTGCACGCCGGGCAACTGCACCACGATACGACTGGCGCCCTGGCGCTGGATGATCGGCTCGGCCACACCCAACTCGTTGATGCGATTGCGCAGGGTACCGATGTTCTGTTCCAGCGCCTTGTTGGTGATCGCGGCCAGGTCGGCATCGGTCACCCGCACGATGATCTGCTCGGGCGTAGCTCCCTCGGTCACCTGCAACTGCGGATTCTCGCGCGCCATCAGGCTGCGGAACGCGGCGCCGTCGGCGGCATCACGCAGTTCCACCAGGATCTGGCCAAGCGTGCGGTTGACCGTGTTGTAGCCGATCTTGGCATCGCGCAGCGCGGTGCGGATATCGTCGGCGTAGGCGTTCTCGCGCTTGTCGATGGCGGCGCGCTGATCGACTTCCATCAGGAAGTGGACACCACCCTGAAGGTCGAGGCCCAGATTCATCGGCGAGGCACCAATGATGCGCAGCCAGCCCGGCACGGTGGAAGCCAGATTCAACGCCACCACATAGTTGCGGCCCAGCTTCTCGCGCAAGTAATCGGCGGCGCGCAGTTGTACATCGGGGTTATCCATGCGCACCAGCAGGTTGTCGGCACCGACCTCAATCGCCGTGGCCCGCAACTTTTGCTCGGCGAGGAGGGTTTCCACCCGGGCCTTGAGCGCATCGTCCACCGTGCTGCCACGGTTCGCGCTGATCTGCACCGCAGGGTCCTGCGGATACAGATTGGGCAACGCATAGAGCACACCGAATACCAGAATCAGTGCGATCAGGACATATTTCCAACGAGGTAACTCGAGCATGGCGCAATCAGCCGCGTACGGCCGCAATGGCGGCCGGGAATTGACAGGGGTTGGGGTGGTTCAGATCGACTTCAAGGTGTTCTTGGGCAGAACCGTAGCCACGGCGCTGCGCTGCACCTTGATCTTGACGCCATCGGCGATCTCGATGCTGACAAAGTGCTCGCCGAGTTCGTCGATGCGGCCAGCGATACCACCGGCGGCGATCACTTCATCGCCCTTGCCGAGCTTGGCAACCAGCTCGCGGTGCTCCTTGGCGCGCTTCATCTGCGGTCGGATCAAAAAGAACCAGAACACCGCAAAGAACACGCCAAGCATGATCAGCGGCTGCAACGGGCTGGGCGCAGCAGCGGTCTGAGCGTATGCGGGAGAAATCAGCAGATCCAGAAAGTCCATCGTGTCATCAACCCGGTTGCGACCCCAAAGGGCCTGATAAAGACGCGCAAGTATGCCATGCCGCCGCGATTGGCGCATGGATTGTGAAGCCGGGACTGGGGACTCGGGACTCGGGACTCGGAAAAGCAAGAGCAACAACGCAGAAACAAAAGCAGAAGTTCGCAAGTTTAGTCCCGAGTCCCGAGTCCCGAGTCCCGAGTCCCGAGTCCCGAGTCCCGAGTCCCGAGTCCCGAGTCCCGAGTCCCGAGTCCCGAGTCCCGCGTCCCGAGTCCCGAGTCCCGAGTCCCGAGTCCCGAGTCCCGAGTCCCGAGTCCCGAGTCCCGAGATCAGAGGCTACGCGCCACCTCGATCCGCTCGAAGCACTCGATCTGGTCGCCGGGTTTGACATCGTTGTACTGCTTCACTGCGATACCGCATTCGGTACCCATGCGCACCTCTTCAACGTTGTCCTTGAACCGCCGCAACGATTCCAGCTCGCCCTCGAAAACAACCGTATGATCGCGCAATACGCGAATCGGCTTGTTGCGACGCACAGTGCCTTCGATCACGATCGAACCGGCAACGGCGCCAAACTTCGAACTGCGGAACACATCGCGCACTTCGGCAATACCAATGATTTCCTCGCGCACCTCGACACCAAGCAGCCCGGAAGCCACCTGCTTCACCTGGTCGATGACATCGTAGATGATCGAGAAATAGCGAAGATCGAGGCCGTTGGCTTCGATCATCTTGCGTGCAGCAGCATCGGCACGCACGTTGAAACCGATGATGACGGCCTTGGAAGCGGCTGCCAGCGTGGCATCCGATTCGGTGATTCCGCCGACACCGGACGCAATGACGTTGATGCGAATCAACTCGTTCGACAGTGCAACCAGCGACTCGCACAATGCCTGGGTGGAACCCTGCACGTCCGCCTTGATGACCAGATTGAGGGTGGCCTGATCGTTGCCCTGCCCCATCTGCGCCATGATGTCTTCCATGCGATTGCCGGCGGACTTGACCAGACGCGACTCACGACGTTTGGCATCGCGCTGCTGCGCCACATCCTTGGCCAGACGCTCGTCCTCGACCACCGCGAAATCGTCGCCCGCATCAGGGACACCCGAGAGGCCGAGCACCACCACCGGAATCGACGGCCCCGCTTGATCGACTTGCTTGCCGGTTTCATCGAACAGGGCGCGCACGCGGCCATATTGGATGCCGCATACCAGATAGTCGCCTTTCTTCAGGCTGCCGTTTTGCACCAGCACGGTGGCGACCGGGCCACGCCCCTTGTCGAGGCTCGATTCGATCACCACACCCGCCGCGCTACCGTCCAGAACCGCCTTGAGCTCCATCACCTCGGCCTGGATCAGAATCGCGTCGAGCAGGGCATCAACACCTTCGCCGGTTTTTGCCGACAACGGGACGAACTGCACATCGCCGCCCCAATCCTCGGGCACCACCTCTTGCGCAACCAGACCCTGTTTGACGTTGTCCAGGTTCGCGCCCGGCTTGTCCATCTTGTTGACCGCCACGATCAACGGCACGTTGGCCGCACGTGCATGCTTGATCGCTTCCACCGTTTGCGGCTTGACACCATCATCGGCGGCCACCACCAGCACCACGATATCGGTGAGTTGCGCACCGCGCGCACGCATCGAGGTGAACGCGGCATGCCCCGGGGTATCGAGAAACGAAATCACACCCTTCGTGGTTTCAACGTGATAAGCACCGATATGCTGGGTGATGCCACCGGCCTCACCCGCGGCCACTTTGGCACGGCGGATGTAATCGAGCAGCGAGGTCTTGCCGTGATCGACATGGCCCATGATGGTGACCACCGGCGGCCGCTGGCTGGCATCGCCACTGGCCGTGCCAACCAAGACCGACAACGCCAGCTCGGCATCCTTGGCTTCGGCACGCACGGCATGATGGCCCAGCTCTTCGACCACCAGCACTGCGGTATCGTGATCGAGCACCTCATTGATGGTGGTCATCACGCCCATCTTGAACAGGGCCTTGACCACCTCGCCGCCTTTCATGGCCAGCTTTTGCGCCAGATCGGCAACCGAAATGGCATCGCCGATGGCCACTTCACGCACCACCGGCGCGGTTGGACGCGAGAACCCGTGTGGGCCGCCGCCACCACGCCCGGACTCGGCGGCCTGGCCTTTGCCGCGGCGCTTGTTGCCCGTGCCACGCCGCGCACGGTCACTGGCTGACAGGTGCAACTGGCCAGCAAAACGAGCACTTTCTTCGCTCTCGCGACGTGGTGCGGCGCGGTGCGCCTTGTGCCGCGCTTTGTCGTCGTCGCGACGCGGCGCGCGCACTACGTCGGCATCTGCCGGCGCCGCAACCACAGCCGCCTCAGCGCCGACGATGGCTGCCGCAGGTTTCGCCTCCGGCTCGGGCTCCAGCGCCGCCGCCTCGGCACGCGCTGCGGCAGCGGCAGCTTCACGCTCACGCGCCAATTCCTGTTCGCGCGCCGCCTCGGCCTCCGTCGCCTTGCGCACGGCATCCTGGCGTGCCTGTTCAACGGCTTCCTGCTGGGCGCGCGATTCATCGAGCTTGCGCTGCGCATCCTCGCGCTCCGCGTCAGCCGGCACTTCGACTTCACTGCGCTTGACGTAGGTGCGCTTTTGCCGCACCTCCACAGCCACCGTCGACTTGCCCTTGCCGGCAGGAACGGTGATTTCTTCCACCTTGCGCCGCTTCAGGGTGATCTGGCGCGGTGCCGACGCTTCGCCAGCGCCCTCGTTTTTGCCATGCGCACGCCGCAAGAACCCGAGCAGCTTGAGCTTCTCGGTACTGCTAACCGCCTGATCCGGCCCGCTGAACTTCATGCCGGCCTCGGCCAGCTGCTCCAGCAGCGTGTCCACCGGGGTACCGACCAACGCCGCTAGCGAGCGAACCGTAACTTGGGACATATGACTTCCTGTTCCTGAGGCGCGTAGCGCCTGCACTGCGAAATTCTGAACGGTTGCGCGGGCACGCGCCGCAAAACCTCAAGCCCGTAATTGTAACCGTTGGCGAGCGCCCGCGCTTGCCGGCGGGCGCTGCACCGTGCTCAACCCGCCGCTTCCAGACGTGCGATCTCGGCAGCACGTGCTGCCAGGATCAATGCCGCTGCCCGCTCGTCACCGATGCCTTCGATATCGGCGATTTCATCGGTGGCCAGCTCACCCAGGTCATCTCGGGTGATGATCCCGCGTGCCGCCAAAGCGTACGCTGTAGTCTCGTCCATGCCTTCGAGCGCCAGCAGGTCCTCAGCCGGACGATGTTCTTCCATTTCCTCTTCCACCGCCAACGCCTCGTTGAGCAATGCATCACGCGCACGCGCGCGCAACTCCTCGACGATGCTGTCGTCGAAACCTTCCACCGCCAACAATTCGGCGGCCGGCACGTAGGCGATTTCCTCGACGCTGCTGAAGCCCTCGGCAACGAGAATGGCGGCAATTTCCTCATCGACTTCAAGCTTCGCCATGAACAACTGCAGTGCGGTGGCCTGCTCGGCCGCACTCTTGGCCTGCACCTGATCGCGCGTCATCACGTTGAGCTGCCAGCCAGTCAAGCGGCTGGCCAGACGTACATTCTGCCCGCCCTTGCCGATCGCCTGCGCCAGCTTGTCCTCGGCAACGGCGACATCCATCGAATGCTTTTCCTCATCGACAATGATCGACTGCACCTCGGCTGGCGCCATCGCATTGATGACGAACTGCGCCGAGTTCTCGCTCCACTGGATGATGTCGACGCGCTCGCCATTGAGCTCGTTGGACACCGCCTGTACGCGCGAACCGCGCATGCCGATGCAGGCACCGATCGGATCGGTACGGTGATCGTGCGCGATCACCGCGATCTTGGCGCGATCGCCCGGGTCACGCGCCGCCGCCTTGATTTCGACCAGACCTTGGCCGACTTCCGGCACCTCAAGTTTGAACAACTCGATCATGAACTCAGGTGCGGTGCGCGATATGAACAACTGCGGCCCGCGCGCTTCGGCACGCACGTCGTAGAGATAGCCGCGCACGCGATCGCCAGCGCGCAGGGTATCGCGCGGAATCGCCTTGTCCTTGGCAATGTAAGCCTCGGCGTTGCTGCCCAGATCGACGTAGACGCTGCCACGCTCGACCCGCTTGACGACGCCGGTAACCAGCTCACCGATGCGATCCGCCCAGGCTTCTACCACCAGCGCCCGTTCGGCCTCGCGCACCCGCTGCACGATCACCTGCTTGGCGGCCTGCGCCGAGATGCGGCCGAAGTCGGTGTTTTCGATCTGCTCCTCGATGAACTCGCCAACGACCGCGTCGCTGCGCACATCCAGGGCATCCATCAAGCGCAACTGGAACGAAGGCGATTCCATTTCCGCGTCGTCGGCAATGATTTCCCAGCGCCGGAATGTCTCGTAGGTGCCATCCTTGGGGTTGATCACCACCCGCGCCAGCACATCCTCATCGGGATATCGCTTCTTGGCGGCCGACGCCAACGCCGCCTCCAGCGCTTCAATGATTACGGCACGCGGCACGCCCTTTTCATTGGCGACCGCTTCAACCACCATCAACAGTTCTTTGCTCACGACTACAACTCCTCGCGGGGCAATTGCCCGTCAACCTTTGTTCTGTTTACGGGAACCTCTTGAAACCTGCTGCGCGACCCAACTGCTTCGTTGCGCGATGCCCGGAATCCACATGTCCGCGACGACACTGCGATCCCAGCGCTCCGCGCGCCTTGCACTCGAGCCGCTCGCTACGGTTTCAAGATGTTCCCTTGCGTGGTGCGCGCCGCACCGGGGCTGCGGACGCCAAACCCAACGCCACCAGGTCCGGCACCACACGTGCTTTTTCGATCTGAGTAAAAGCAATGCTCAGCAACTGCTCGTCAACCTGCAAGCTCAGCGTCTGTGCATCGGTCGCCTTGATCACGCCCTGCATCCGGCGACGGCCGTCCACTGGCAAGCGCAAGCTGAGCTTGATTTGTTGCCCGACATACAGCGCGAACTGCGCCGGGGTGTACAACGGGCGATCGATACCCGGCGACGACACCTCCAGGGTGTATTCACCGCTGATCGGGTCGTGTACATCCATCACTGCGGAAATCTCACGGCTGGCGCGCTCGCAATCCTCGATGCCGACATGGCGATCGGCAACATTGATGTACACGCGCAGCAACGAGCGCCCGCTGGTCGGCACATATTCAAGGCCCCACAACTCAAGCCCCAAGGACTCAAGCAACGGTGCCAGCAGCGATGTGATTCGAGATACGGTGTCGGTCACGAACTCAACCTTTGCCTGCGCATGATGCGGCGCGTTGGCGATAAAAACACAAAAGGGGCCATGCGGCCCCTTCCGGTACATACCCCGGTAAATCCAGGTTCCGGCACAGGGCGGTCGGCGACAACCCCGGAGCCAGCCAACAAAAAAGCCCCGCGAGGAGGCTTTCTTGTCAACCAAAACTGGTAGCGGGGGCAGGATTTGAACCTGCGACCTTCGGGTTATGAGCCCGACGAGCT
>Ga0100395_1003345_pt1 | contig 11698 bp, 10 predicted proteins | sample CryGeymeta201519_FD_81542 | JGI IMG/M metagenome (GOLD analysis project Ga0100395, IMG submission 81542) | Groundwater microbial communities from Crystal Geyser aquifers in Utah, USA - Crystal Geyser metaG 2015-19 | ecosystem: Environmental > Aquatic > Deep subsurface > Groundwater | place: USA... | reverse complement strand
TTCGTAAGATAGCTGTGACATGTAGTATTTATTAGTAGTAAAAGGTGGTACTTTCACTAATTATACTCACTACATGTTTCTTTGTACTATTTTCTGCTGTGCGATTTTGGGCTAGAATCTACAGCTAACATAAAGCCAAAAGCCATACTTTCCCAAAAATAGACTTGACTTTTCCTGGTGTTTAAGTATTATCTTCGATAGAAACTAAAAATTAAAATAATAATTAAAAATATGTCATATGAAAAAAGCAATTTTTCTTATACTCATCGCTTATTTCACAACAAGTTTCGGGTACAGCAGCAGCATTGGTGACTGGTTCAAAGGATCACCAAAATCTAAAAGCTCCATACACATGAGCAGAAAATACGAAAAAGAAATGAAAAAATTCGTAAAAAGTGCATTTAGGCAGGAGCTGACCGGAGGCCAGATGGACACTATTATGAGGGCGACCATGGAAGAAAAAATCTTTCGGCAGATACTGAAAGATTACAAAAAAACGGCAAAATGGGCACGTAAACACATGACCAAACGGAACAACAAAGAAAGGTTTGATTTCCAGGTCAGAGTCCCCAAAGGCTATGAATCAGAATCAGCGGTGTATGTGGCTCAGTACAAAAAATTCATCACCGACTTTGTGGGCGATCCTTCCAAACCGACAGGACGATTGGGTTGGAACAATAAAGAAGTATCTGAATTCCTGACCAAGGACAAACTTCAACCCTACATCAACGTAGTGATGAAAGCGCTCGAGGACAAGACAGTGGCCAAGTTCAAAATGCTAAAACCTTAAAAATCACAATTATTATCCGGGCAGTCCATTTTTATGGCTGCCTTTTTTTACAATAAAAAAACCCTGCCTTAGCGGGGTTGGGTAAGAATAGAAAATAAGTTTAGTCGAAGATCATGATCCCCAGGATTAAGAACATAAGAAGTACCAAAGGTACTCTAATGAATTGTCTGTCATCGAAGAAATCTAACGTGAAAGTAACAAATTCCCAAGCAAAAACCGTTAAATTGGCGATGGGGGTGAAGAGTAAGATAACAAGTTTCTTCAATAATATGAAGATTACTAGTGTGTAGAACCTCAGTTGTCCAGCAATGATTAGCCGGAACAAATCAAGGATCGGTGTTTGTTTCAAAACAGCGGGATATGAACTACACGAGATATTCTGACAGTACAGGAATTCAAGGGTGGGATAAATAAGAGGGCGAGGTTTGATGTCGACTAGACCTTTTTGGTGACTTTTTGCGGCAATGGCAAAAAATTACTCTACGATTTGCGCCGCAGGCATGCAAAAAACATCTTGAATTTCTTAAGAGTTTAGTTACAAGTCCCTCAGCACATTTACTTTATAATCTATGCTCATGACTCAGCTCAATCAAGTCTATAAATGCTCCGTCTGCGGAAATATGACCGAAGTGATTCACACTGGCGTTGGCACTATCGTCTGCTGCGGTAAAGAAATGACACTGATGACTGACGAGGTCAAACCAGAAATCTCTGCAGAAAAACATATCCCAGTCGTAAGTAAAGAAGGTAATACAGTTACTGTCAAAGTCGGATCTGTTCCTCATCCGATGACACCAGAACATTACATCCAGTGGATTGAAGTCATTACAGAAAATAAGATCTATAGAAAACAACTCACACCAAATGATGCTCCTGAAGCAACATTTGAAATCACAGAAGATATTGCAACAGTAAGAGAATACTGCAATCTCCACAGCTTACGAAAAAATACATAATTTTTAATTCTTAATCATATTCACATGTTCAACAGAGACACAGACACCAACACAACCACGACAAGCCAACCATCCACAGACGACAGATAAAATAAGATAATATTGACATTGATAGAGAAAAGAGTATATGAAATACATGAAAAATTCTCTAAAATCATATATTTTTTCAGATACCAAAAACCTGTTCCAGACAGTAGCAATTTCTTTGTTGCTGACACTTTTTGCATGCAATCAAAAATGAGATACCAAGATTTCATCACCGGAAACGAATGATTCGCTTAAAAAAATCGGGAGATACTACGACGACAAATGAAAAAATTTTTATGATAACGATCAGCTCAAATTAGCACTCAAAAATTACATCACTGCCGCCAAATATTATGAACAGACAGATGAAATAAAGAATAGACGATGAGTAACTAGAGATATGGGGAAGATAGAATATAAGCAAGGAAACTATGAAGAGGCTTTAGAATATTTCCAAGATGCATTAGAAATCTTGAAAGACACAAATTATCTCAGAGGAGAATTGCTTACAAATGTCGCCATAGCAGCAGTCTATAACGAGCAAGGAAAAGAGGATTCATTAAAATATGATATGGCTCTGACACAATATCTTTCCCCTGGACTAGAAATACTGAGGAAGCAAGAAGACAAAGATAAAAAACAAAAAAATCTGATGGTCCAATATCTTGTAGAGACAGGAAACTCATATTTCAAGAAAAAAAACTACGAGAACGCTTTATCACATCGGACTGAAGCCAAAACAATCACAGAAGAGATTGGCGAATTACAAAATATTCCTGCTATCTATTACAATTTTGGAGATCTGTATGAAGAACAAGGAGAATATGACCAGGTACTGGAAAACTATCAGCAATGAATACAACTCAGCAAGGAAAAAAATATCCTCACAAATGAAAGAAATGGATATGAACATGTGTATTTTTTCTATAAAAAGCACACAGAGGATGCAGATAGCACGCTCAAGTATCATGAACTCTGGATTTTACTCAAAGATAGTGTTGCTAATAGTGAATTACTAAAATCCCAGCAAGAGACAGAAATAATTTATGAATCAGAGAAAAAAGATAAAGAAATTAAATTACAAAAGAGCGAATTGGATAAACAATCTGAAAAACAAAAGAAACTATTATGATTCATAGTAGCAATACTTGCGACAGTTCTATGAATGGTCATTATAGGAGTACGTGAAAACAGGAGAAAAAAACAGCTAGCCAAAACGAATAAAGTGATCAACAATCAAAATATACAACTCAAAGAAAAAAATAAAGAAATCACGGTCCAAAGAGACGAAATTACAGCTCAGAGGGACGAAATCGAGGTTCAAAGAGATGGGCTTGTAGAAAGTAATAAAATCATTGAAAATCAACATAGAGAAATCACAGACAGCATTAATTATGCAACACGTATTCAAAAGGGAGTTATGACGCCACTGGAAGAAATCAAAGAGATTTTCCCCCAGTCATTTATTTTTTTCAAGCCAAAAGACATAGTGAGCGGTGATTTTTATCGAGCTGCAAAAAATACACAAGGAAAAAGATTTATTGCCGCGCCGGATTGCACTGGGCACGGAGTACCATGAGCGTTTATGTTCCTCCTCAACTGTGATTCGCTTGATGATGCAGTCAACAGAGAAAGTACAAAGACAGCTGCTGATATCTTAAATTACGCCAACATATATCTGCCAAAAAAATTCCATCAAGAACATAAAGAATCTGAAGAAGGAAAACTTAAAGACACTATGGATGTGGCACTATGCGCCATCGACGAAAATAATATGCTTGAATTCGCGCTTGCGAAAAATCCGGCGATACTTATCAGAAACAGAGAATGTATCGAATTCAAAGAAGAGAAACATGCCATCGGTTCAGGAGAATATACCTACACCAATAAATCATTCCAATGAGAAAAGTGAGACGTAATCTATCTTTTCTCTGATTGATTCGAAGATCAATTCGGTTGACCAAAGGGCAAAAAATTTCTTGTCAAACAACTCAAGGAATTATTCCAAAGCATCGCAGATCTTCCTATGGAAGAGCAGAAGATACATTTAGAAAACACATTCGAATCTCGACGTGGAAATTTGGAACAAGTCGATGACGTCTTAGTCATAGGGTTCAGAGTATAAATCAGAATAAAAAAACAGGGCTCATAAGCCCCGTTCAATGAGATAGATAAATAAATTTTAATCTTCCGGACTATAAAGCTCCGAATAAATACCTGTATAATTTTCAGGCGTTATTTGCTTTAATTCAGTCTTCACCGCATCAGATACCTTCAAAGAATCAATAAATTCATGAAGATCTTCCAGCGTAATTTCTTTATTTTTCCGGGTTAATTCTTTTAGTACATCGTAAGAATTTGGGAATCCTTCTCTGCGCAAAATTGTTTGAATACCTTCGGAAATCACAACCACGTTCTTATTCAGATCAAACCAGATTTTGTTTTCATTAATCAGGAGTTTTCCAGTGCCTTTGAGAATGGATTTCAGTCCGATTACCGTAAGAGCCATAGCATAACCAACATTGCGCAATACCGTAGAATCGCTTAGGTCTCTTTGTAGCCTGGAAATAGGAAGCTTAGCAGAAAAATGTTCAAACATGGCATTAGCTAAACCAAGATTACCTTCGGAATTTTCCCAATCAATAGGATTAATCTTGTGTGGCATCGCGGAGGAACCGGTCTCTTTTTCTTTTATCTTCTGCTTGAAATAATCCATACTGATATAGGTCCAAACATCTCTGTCCAAGCCTATTAAAATGGTATTAATTCTTTTAAGCGCATCAAAGATTGCGGCAATGTCATCATAATGCTCAATTTGAGTAGTAGTCTGAAGCCTTTCTAAACCATAACTACCAACGAACTTGTCCGCAAAATCCGGCCAATTAATGGTGGGAAAGGCAGCAACGTGAGCATTAAAATTGCCAACAGCGCCACCCATTTTTCCATAATGATTAAGCCCTTTGAGTAAATCATATTGCTTCTCAAGCCTTTCGATAAACACGCCAAACTCTTTTCCAAGTTTAGTGGGTGAGGCTGGCTGTCCATGAGTACGAGCAAGCATAGTGATGTGATCCCATTCATGACGCATACCCTTTAATTCATCAATCACATTTTCCAAAAGAGGCATGTATACATTGTGCAGGGCTTTTTTCAGCATAAGCGGTTGTGCTACACCATTTAGATCAAATGACGTAAGGGCAAAATGAATAAGTTCTTTAAGTTCAGAATCAGCAACAAGGCCACGTAAGAATTTTTCAACAGCTTTGACATCATGATTGATAGCGATTTCAATGTCCTTCACTTGCTGTGCTAATTCGACAGTAAAGCCAGATTCTCCTTTATGGAAATCGCCGATATAGGCTTTGAGCTTTCCCAAAGACCCTTCATTATCAAATTTTTTCCATTTGGGGACCTTTTTGGTCAAAGCTATCGCATAGTTTATTTCAATATCTACACGATAACCGATAAGGGCATACTCAGAAAAACACAATGCAAGTTGTTCAACCTGCTCGCGATATCTTCCATCTATAGGAGATATTGCTGTCAACGGAATAAACGGCAGTTTTGACATAATTTTCAATTTTAGTTAGACATTATTTTGTTTCTGTTGTTTCTTTTTACTACTCACAATTACACATTCTGCGAATAAATACAAGAAAAAAGCATGAAAACTGATAACCATTGTATATCAACTTTTGCCATTTTGTCAAAGATACTGACACCTTTTCCACAAAAGTGTTAGTTTTTTGTCAAAAAACCAGTGGAAAACGGAGAACGAATGTGCATTATCTGGCATAGATTGAATACGTTTTTTTGGAATTTTAATTTTTTTCACTCCCTACATGAAATATATAAAGAAAATAGTAATCTGAGTCTTTGTACTTTCCACTCTCTACTTTATACTTTGCACTGTCTCTGCACAGACAGTCGACTTGGTGAATCGGCTGGACGATCTGAGCGACGAAACCACGTTTTGATATAATCAAACCGTCAAAATCTCTATCAAAGAGATAACTCCGCAAAAAGTAGTGATCCAATCGCCTATGATCGTCGATGAGCTTGGCGGGAAAATCAAAAAATACACCGTCATGTATGGTGAATATACCATGGATCAAATCATAACTGATACCAATCTCATCAATAGCGCGAAAGAAAAGACATTCGATTTTACAGGGACAGAAACGGTTCTAGATATGGAACTTAATCTGTATGATGGCCTGGATCCCAATAAACTTTATTATGTTCGAGTAATACCAAAAGACATCAATTGAATCGGAGGACAAATATCTACACAAGATCTCTGGTTCAAATTGGTTGATCAAACATATGGTGAAGGTGTGTATACTGGAATAGTACTCCATGCGGCCGCAGGAGCAAACATGTCCCTAGCAAATATCAGCCACAGCTGTAATCCAGACTGCACAATCCCTACACAAGGAAGCAAAAAGATAACTTTGTCATGGGTTGCTGTAGCGGGAAGCGATATGGTGGATATTTATCTGCAAGATAGCACAAATGGTATATTCAATAGATTAGCAACGGTAAATATGTCCAATGAAAAATATGAGTTACAGACAAGCAAAAATGGAGAACATATATTCAAATTTGTGCCTGACAATGGCGGCACAGAAGTGCATTATGTAGTGAACATCTGAGGCATAAGCGCATGAACGACAGTAGGAACAGGCATAACCAAAGTGCCAAAAACCTGACCAGCAGAAAACGTTATTGCAATACTCTTTATCACGCTTGGGCTCTACTTGGCATACAGGAAAGTGTATAGGAAATAAAAATAGGAATAGAGAAATAGATTTATAGGGCCATAGAATGATAGGAAAGAACTATAATTCTGCGGAATCTGTAATTCTATCAAATCTGTAATTCTATCAAATCTATCGACATGATGATAAACTCCAAATTACCGCACATACTCAAAATCGTGACAAAGATTTTTTTGGTTGGACTATTGCTCCAATTTTTTCTGCAAACATTCGTAACCTACAAACTAGGCTTAGATTGAATCTTTCGGAAGATCGTCCGAATGCGAAAAGAGATAGTGCTGATTGGATTATTCTGATTATTGGCTTACATCATCCAAAAAAATAAATTATGGAAATCTCTTCGGGGAAAACTTCCTATCAAACGATTTATTATTCTTTTTTTAATTCTCATTGGTGGGATAGGACTTATTTCACTATTTATAACTGACGTAGGTATAAGCGCCTATATTATGTCCATCAGATATAGCATGATAGGTTTTTTCATCTTCATACTTTTTTTCGTCCTTAAATTCATAGAACAAGGAGAACAGGAAATGGATATGGTCAAACGATACAGCGACATCATCAAAAAAATATTGATGGGTGCGCTCATTCGATGGTGAATAATTCGATTGATGCCAAATCTCTTGACTCGTGTAGGATATAGTCAGTGGAATGTAGAAGGCGCAGTAGGGATTGCTCCACCGGCCGTCTACTATACGCAATACAACGAAGGATACGTGCGCAATCAATTCCTCTTTGAAAGACCGATCAGCTTATGATTTTTCCTTGTCGTGTTTTGGCCATTATTTTTCATGTTTGTCATCAAGAAGAGAGGATGGCAGAATGCTCTATGGCGAGGAGGAATGTTTGGGCTCATAATCCTATCAACATTCTCCAGAGCGGCACGGATCGCATGGTTTTTCCAGACAGGAATACTAATCCTTATGCAATATCAAGGAAAGATGCTCAAAGTGCTTATCTACGGGATACTGCCGATGCTCATAATCTTTGGGGGCATTATCTATGTCGGCAGAGACCAGATTATCGGAAGAACATTCTCCAATCTTGGACATTTCAAAATGATTGCAGAAGCGATAGAAAAAGTGAAAGAAAAACCACTCCGAGGACAAGGAGCAGGAACAGCCTGACCAGCTTCTTTTCAACTTGTAAATGAAGGATATTTACTCAACCGCCAACCCAGAATAGTCGGAGTGGATGATTGAGTTATACCGACGACTTGAGAAACGACAAGCACGAATAAAATGAAGTGATTGAAGATTTCGAAAGCAGTCGCGTATAATCCAGAAAATCAATTTCTGCAGATATGGATAGAATACGGCGTATTAGCATTTATATGATGGATGGTCTTATATCTCTACTTACACAAAGTCTGATATACGGCATATCTAGAAACTAAAGATATCAAAAAAAGTAAGCAAGAAAGATTCTATAGCTACATCATATTAGCATTTTCATTAGGGTTGTTGGGGCTTTCCATTGAGGGATTAGTGCTTCACAGCTTCGTGGACAGAATGATCGTCTATCCATTCATGGCTCTCTTTGGAATAGCTTATGCAGTGTATATAAAATTCCGCTTACGCAGCAGCGAGTAATTGGTCTTTATTAGAAATTCACATATTTGCCAATTGATTATTGATAGTAGTCACTGCTTGTGGTCATTCGGAGGCAGTCATATATACACCAAAAAATCTTGTTCAGTTATCACTGACTCATTTTGCTAATTCTGCGACAGTAGGATATTTGTCTTTATTAACTTTCAGATGATATGCATCAATTCTGGCCTTAAGATTGGATCAAACAGCGTCCACACCATCAGCCCACGTAGCAAAATATTTATTTTTTCAGTCATTAGTATTTCACACATTTCCAGGATTGTGATTGTCTATAGCCCTATCACCATCAGTGCCATAATGACTATCGTTTTTCATAAACGCCATGATATACTCAGTCGGTACTTTAAATTTTTTGAACGTTGACATAACCATGTCAGCACTTACAGGACTTTTGTATTTTAATAGTTCGGAAGCTATATTTGATTTTAATTGTTCGTCTGTAAGAGTGTTAGGCGATTGTTCGATCGTTGGAGTTGGAGAAGTAGTTGCGGCGGGGATTATGTTTTTTGACAAATAACGGGCATCGAGAGAAGAAACCCCAAGAGCTGTGGCTAGAAGCCCAGTTCACAAAATACTGCTTGGTAAAACATTTTTACCTTTTCCAAAAAACAAAGACAAAGGACCTCTTATTTTATCAAATATTCCCATGAATGCATCCTGCCGGAAAGATCTTTTATCAAGAAATTTGTCCGCAGTATTCAGTGCCTTCTCCATATTGGTGATGGTTTGTTCATTTATTTTAAGCTGTGGATTGTTCACAATATCCTTCAGTTTTTTCTTCTCATCATCAAGCAATTGGTTTCATTCAGTGGTGTGTAATGTGAACAAAGCTAAGGTTTCTGGCTTATCAAAATCTTTTGTGGTATTTCGCACAGGGTTATCCAAAAGCTCCTTGTATTTGTAAGGATTGACCAATTGTGGAACGGCTCAGTCCGAGAAATCATTTTTATGTAACACAACAAATGCTGTAAGGTTTTGAACTCTTTTTGCCAAATCAGGAAATGGCCCTTCGCCAGTCAATGGTCCCAAAAGCCCAGAAGCGATATTTTTTACATTACCTATCAGACTAGTAATCTTATTGAAAATAGCACCAATTCAATTATCGGACAATCCATTAGCCGTTTCGGCAAAAAATTCAGAAGAGCTATTTCATGAATTAGCTAATGCCTCGATCATGGCAGACTGTGTACCGGCACACATACCATTAATGATAGAAGCAGGAAAGCCTGCTAATTCTTTATCATAATATTTTCTTACAACCTGATCAATACGCAAAGCAAATTGTTCTATTTGCGCATCAGTTTTGTTGAGTAATTTCATTTGTGACTCAATGGCCGATCATTTGATAAGTTCTTCGTAGGCCCGTCTGTTTGAAATTTCTACAGCATTAGTAACCTCTATCTGTGTGTTTTGAAGTTGTAGTTTGCTGGTATTTTCTGCGATAAAAGCTTCCAATTCTTTTTGCTTATTCTCCTCTCCCACAGTTAAGTTTTCGTTTAAAGAAACTTTTGACTTCAAAGCATCGAGCTCAAGTTGTTTTATTTGTAAATCTTCTTGGAGTTTTTGTTGTTCTGGATTCATAACCATACACAGCAATGAAATAAAGACTTTCGTCTATTATAGATTATACTCCTTTTTTTAAAAAACACAAAAAAATCAGGCCTTTTTGTTACATCCCTATTGTTTTTTCCAAGATTTTTGATATACAGGGGGCAGTTTTTTATCACATAAATACTCACCCATGTACATAGGAATCGGCGCAATAGTTCTTTTCATCTTCCTCATTTCTATCAGAATTCTTAGACCAAACACGGCTGGAGTCGTGGTTTTACTGGGAAAACCAAAAAGAGTGATCAGGGAGGGATTTAATATGATTATCCCTATTTTTGAAGGAGTAAAACGCCAAAAATTGGCCCTAAACAACCTAGCAATCAAAGTCGATGGGATCACCCAGGACAATGTAAAAACAGGTGTCGATATCAATGTCATCTATAGAGTCAAAAACGATGATCAGTCTATCAAAGATTCTCTATTCAAAAACGGAAATGTGGTTCAAACCATCAAATCCATGATTGAAGAACAGCTGAGGGCAAGTATTTTTGAGTTTAAACATGACGAAATCTTCGGGAAAAGGACAGAAATGGGAGATGAAATCAAACACACGCTCAGCGAAAAATTGGGGGAATTTGGTATGGAACTCGATAGTGTTCAGGTCGTCGATATTCAGCTTGATCAAAAAGTCATAGAAGCCATGAACAACGTCGTTGCCAGCCAAAAAAACAAGACTGCGGCCATTACCGAAGCCGAAGGAAGCAAACAATCACAAATATTGACTGCCGAAGGAGAAAAAGAAGTCAAAAAACTCATCGGAGAAGGTATGGCGCTTCAAAGAGAAGCTATTGCCAAAGGATTTAAAGACTCCATCTGACAGATCAAAGAGGTAGACCAAAGCCTGACCGGAAAAGAAATTTTGGACTTCTTGCTCAATAGCTCTAGAATAGAAACTCTTGAAAAAGTCTGACAATCCAACGCCAAAGTAATTTACGTTAATGAAAATTTGGAAGGTAAGAAAGCGTCAATGATCAAAAATGGCTAATATTTTCTAATTTATGTCGCACATTATTCCTCAGCCAGCACTTATACGACATAAGGTGTCGCACAAGTGCTAGTTGAGTGACATCTTCTTTTTAACGTAAATCGGAACTCTTTTTTGATTTTCAAGAACGGGGATTTTCACTTGCAATTCATCACAAAATAAATATAAGTCAAGTATCGGGAGGCAAACCACTCCCCCGAACTTTAATAAAAATGAAAAAAATATTTATTTTGTCGTTGATGAGCGCTATCTTATTATTTGCCATTCCGCAAAAAATAAATGCTCAAAGCAATTTTGATCACAACGATTCATTAGTGCTTAAAGACATGTTTGCATTCTTTGAGTACATACATGAATTTGTTGGCTTAGAATCAAATCTGGAAAGACAATTAGTCAGCAATCAAATTGCAAAAAACTTTCCTGCTGAATTTAAAAAAATCAATCAACTTAAAAAAAAATAAGTTGATTTGATGTACAAAGCAGCCAAAAAGAAAGCCGGATCGGAAAAGCAATTGTATTGTGTGCAAGAAGCTTTCAAGAATTTGCTCTTTGCGCAACTAATGTACAATGAATTAGTTACTAAAGTCTGACAAAAAAGATTTTTTGTTTAAAAACAAAGCTCCGGTTATGTTAATCTGAGCTTTTTTTAATCATTGAAAATCCCCGACACATAAATATATTTCAAATAGAAAATCCCCGTTTAAAAAAGAAAAGAAAATCAAAAAAGACATATCTCATTAAAAAGAAGACGCAAGCCTCGCTTTCAAAGCTCGGTCACTCAACAGCGACTAGTGTCCATCCCTCCACAATGAATCTCAATGGAGGTCGGGACGTCCACAGAGTCGCGGACGTTAGAGGACATATAGTTTTATCTTTACCTACAAATCACGTCTTTCCTTGAAAATAAAGGGCTTGGGAGGGAAATCTTAGGA
>Ga0100395_1003335_pt1 | contig 11716 bp, 19 predicted proteins | sample CryGeymeta201519_FD_81542 | JGI IMG/M metagenome (GOLD analysis project Ga0100395, IMG submission 81542) | Groundwater microbial communities from Crystal Geyser aquifers in Utah, USA - Crystal Geyser metaG 2015-19 | ecosystem: Environmental > Aquatic > Deep subsurface > Groundwater | place: USA... | reverse complement strand
TTCTTCAAGTAAGTATCCGCAGTCGTCCCACGCAATGAGCGCCCTTGCTGCATCCCATGCCGCACCCTTTGCCGCATTGTATGGCGCAGTCCATGCCGCACCCCATGGGTCACCCTTTACCGCACCCTTTGCCGCATCCCTTGCCGTATCCTTTACTGCATCCCATGCCGCATCCCTTGCCGAATTATATGCCGCATCCCATGCCGCATCCCTGGCCGCACCCTTTGCCGCATTATATGCTGCATCCCTTGCCGTATCCTTTACTGCATCCCTTGCCGTATCCTTTACTGCGACCCATGCCGTATTTTCTTTTAAGGAATACATAATCATATTAATGTATTTGGCATTTGGAAGATCAGCCCAAGCAGTGGTGTTATTTTGATTAGCCATTTTAGTTCCTTTGTGTTTCGGTTGGTATGGGTTTATTATACTACACTCAGAAATATGTGTAAATTAAAGGGACCGGAGCCCCTTTTAATCAAGCAGTCAGAATAAGCATATCTTCCAGAACTTCGTTTTTGATCTTTTCGGCACGGCCAAAATGAGACTGCCAAAACATATGAGATTGATCACGTTTACGACCGTTGCCGTGGGTAAACAAATCTGTTGCCGCATTCACAACACCCCAGGCAGTTCCGTTGGAATACCTGGCACCTGCACCTGATTTGTAACGATCCAACAGAGCAGCAACTTCCTTGATACGACCGGTGGGTTGGTCTTCGGCCAATACACCATCCATGTAGAATTTCTTTTGGAAATAATCTTGAACAAATTTATCAGACACTCCAGTTTCTGCCAATTTCTTGATCGAAGAAGCGAACTTTTCCCAGGATTCATCAATCAGACCCATATCCATTTTGACCTGTGTAGCATCCCATTCAACGCGGTGAGATTTCTTCACAACACGCTTTGAATGATCATTCAGGGCCACGGTCAAAGTATTGTTGCACACTGTACGAGTTGACGTAAGTTTCGCTGTAGTTGCGAGGGTACCGTCGATAGAAGTCACAAGCAATAGGTAACCATTCACGTGATCTTTAGATACAGCCTCGAACGATTTACCAATTTCGGCCGTTGCCCAGAAACGTTTGCCACCAAAGAGAGAACCTGCGGCCGACAATTTCATACCGTGGAGAGTAGTCAGATCACGGAAGAATTCCAGAACTTCGATGGGTTGGACGATTTTATAATCCTTGCCAACGATCGACATGGGTTCCTTTGTATCCGAACGGAACAGAACACGTTTGTCATCAAAGAAGTGCTGACCTTCATGAGAAGTGTACTGCACGGGCGATTGGAAGACTTCCCAAGTCAGACCAGCTTCAACGACCCAATCTTCAATGGAAGCACCCTCGGTGAGTTGATTACCGAGACCGTGCCAGGCGGCATCACCAGCATAGGCGAATTCAGCTTTACCATCGGCACGGATTGTGATTTCTGCGGACATTTTGTAACCCTTTCAAGGTTTGTTTAAGATGATTTATTATACTATACTAAGAAATATGTGTAAATTATTTCTTAGTATAGTTTATTTTCGGCCAATCTTGGCTACTACATTGACTTTAGAGTCATTAAGCTTGTTTAGAAATTCCCTATATGTCCGAAGTATGCCCGGAGCAAATTTATCGGATACATCTGCAGCAACTCTAGCTTCAGCTTCAATGATTTTAAGTTCAAGATATTTTTGCATTTGTGTGTGACGTGCCAGGTCGGCATTAACACCTGTAGCTTTTTTGTAGAAAAAATTCTTCATAATAAAACCTTTGTGTTTCGGTTGGTATGGGTTTATTATACTACATTAAGAATTATATGTAAATTAATCTCGGACCACAGAAATATTGTGGATTTTTTCAAGTGGTTCATATAGCCGACCATGTTGATTCGGAACAGCAGGAACAATGATTTTGAAAGAAACCTTGGTCGCCTGAGGATTCAGAATCACGGCCATCTTGAAGATATCAATAAAATCATAATCCATAGAAATCACTGTAATTTCTGTGTAGCCGTCATGGATCGCTTTTTGAATATAGGCTCCAATGAACTTATCGGTAATTTCTTTACCCCGGGTCAGACCCCGGAGATAGATCTTATTGATCCCATCCGAAGTCTTCTTAAGAATTTTTGGTTCTTTGTCTTCCGGGGCCAGTGCACGGATCAGATGAGTTTCAATGCCCTTCAAATACTTAGTGTGAGCACTCAGAATATAAGGAAGCGGATTATCACCATCCAAAAATGCAATCTTTTTGGTTTTGCGAGAGAAGAATTTGAAAATGTTCATGCCATGCAATCGTAAGCATCGTGGTGGCGATCGCGACCAGTCGTTTTGCAGTATTCTTCCCAATCATTACGGTTGGAATTCTTGAGGTCGTTGTATTCGTCAACCCAGTCATACATACGTTGGCTTGGGGAATTATTCCAACGGTGGGAATACTTATTCAACATTTTGCTGAGGTAAACGAGTCGGTCAAGTGTTTTCATGATCAGACGCCGCCAGGTTGGATTTCTTTTAATGCCTTGCGAGCAGCATTCTGAATACGTTTTAGAACAGGTGTGTTTGAAGCCACACATTCACCGAACCACAAAACGATGGGGAAATTGGCATCGGAAATATCCGTCACAACATACTGAACTTTGTCTTGTTCCTTGGTGCGACCCGGGACCAGTGGAGTGAGTTTAAACATGATTTTCCTTTGTGATTTGGAGAAGATGGTTTATTATACTACACTCAGAATTATGTGTAAATTAATGGTGCGCCCGGTGGGAGTTGAACCCACTTTCAGCGGCTTATGAGGCCGTTGCTTGACCGTTAAGCTTCAGGCGCAAATCCAAATTACCAGCAGCGAAGGGCCTTCATGCTTTCGGGATAGATTGAATAATCTTGCCGGTAAGTTTCATTGTCTAGAACATCCTCAATCCACCGCATGCCGAGGGTGAGGCGCGGAACAGCAAACTTTGGAATGTCTTCGGTTGCCACATAGAACAACACATCATTCCGACCACCAGACTCTGGATCATCTCGGTCAGATAAAGTATTGAATTCTTCAATATACTTAACATGAGTATCAAGTTCTTCAAGAATAAACTTCTCAAAATCTTCCACTTTTTCTTTACCAACGATGGTACCTGGCCAGAGAACGACTTGTTTGAATTCCATGATTATTCTTAAATAATTACTTTAAAAGCCAAGAGACCGAGAAAAAATGCAGTCAAAACTGGTATTATTTTGAAAACTAGAGTCGATCTAAAATTCTTTGTTGTTATGGCCATACCCACAACCAGGTGATACAAAGCCAAAACCAACAAAGAATAAAAAACTGAATCAGACATGATTATTCCTTTGTAATTTGGAGAAGATGGTTTATTATACTACACTCAGAATTATGTGTAAATTATTTCCGGATATCACTTTTCACACTCACGAGTAGATGAACTAATACTCGACTAAAGATCGAGTATTTTCTTGCTTCAATGAAACCCACCTGATTCCATTACTAGAATCATGAAACTTAGTTTCTTCACAAGCTTTAAAGGTAGTTCCTACCTCAAAATTCTTATCAGGATTCTCTTCAAGAATCCTTAATCCTGCATGCAGGATATTTATAGCTGCATTATGATCTCGATGTAACTCAAGACCACAATCACAACTTAACCATCTAGTGTTTAATCCAAAATCATGAATCTGACCACAGTCCGAACAGACTTTACTGGTTGGTTCATAACGATCTATGACAACTAGATGTTTACCTAACTTGTTGGCTTTCCAAGTCAATCTTGAACGAATTAGACCAAATGGTGCGGACTGAATCATTCTACCATTCCATTTTTGCATTCCTTTAACATTTAAATCTTCAATAACTATAATATCATTATTTCTAACTATGTCGAGAGTTATTTTCTCAACAAAATCCTTCCTAGCATTAGCTATTTTTTCATGAAGTCTGGCTAATTTGATTCTTGCCTTATTTTTGTTACTGGAACCTTTTTGTTTTTTTGAATACTGTTTTTGGTATTTCTTGAGTCTTTTTTCTTTCTTTAGAAGGTGTTTTGGGTTAATAATAGCAGAACCATCATCTAAGACCACAATGTGTTTAGAATTCAAATCAATACCAACTACAGAAGAGTTTTTATTAATTTGAACTTTATCTGGAATCATAAATGGAACTACAAAAGAAGCATGAAATTTTCCAGTTGCAGACTTTGTAATGGTGACTGAGTTATAGTCCTGAGGTAGACCCATTCCATTATTTTTTATTTTAATAGATTCTTTAAATTTAGGTATTTCTAATTTACCATCAAGGATTTTAACTCCTTGTGGATAAGTAACAGAACCAGTACCGGATTTCTTCTTAAACTTTGGGAAACCTTTTTTAACTTTATTTTTTGTTGACTTAAACGAACCTTTTAGTGCAGTATCCAATTGTCTTAATGTTTGTTGTAGACCTTGAGAATTACCTAATTTAAGAAATTCAAATTCATCTTTTAAATCTGGTAGCATTTTAGCCATATCATAATAGAACCAGAATTTCTTTTCTGACTCATATCGTTCCATAGATTTTGCCAGAAAATAATTCCACACAAATCTCTGATTTCCAGTATCTTGATTAAAGAACTGAATACCATTATTTGATGGTTTTATTAGATAATTTTGACGAATGAAAGTTTGTTTAGACATGACTTATTAAATAAAGACTCCTGAGATTCATTAAAATGATCGGATCCATAATATGCAGTTTCCAGGATTTTTCTAACTGTAGATGGTAATGTAAATCTTTCAAGCACAGTTAAAACTGCAGCTTCTAGACTTTGTGGAGCTTTGTTGGCTGGCATGTTACCCTCGATCTCGATCGTCGGAACACACAGAAGCACAGTAGACAAACGCCAGTGCCAGTACGGTCAAGCACAAATAAGTTAGAACGTAAATCATGATAGTTTAAAATGAAGGCCCATAAATTTCACCGAGAATATCAAGCAGAAAGTCTCGGGGTTCAGTATCAGAAGCACCATATTCTGCATATTTGCCGAGGTGAGCGTAAACATCTTTCCAAGCAGATTTACGGTCAGACCCGGCTTTATTGACGGCTGTTTTCAAAGCTTTGTTTAGAGCAATTGCAACCAACGGAACGCCGCCAGCCTTAATCGGATCATCTCGGAAGGAATAAAGTTGCCATTCTGCGGCCGTGAATTTCGGATCAATTTTAACCGATTTGTTCAGGTTTTTCATTCTAAAAGAGCTTTCATAATAACGTATTTCGCTTCAGGGATGCTACGACAAACATCACCATTTACAGAAATGTACTTGAATGATTTGATCAGTACTTTGAACTTACCCAATGTTAGTGTCCGGGAGTCTGCGCTTTTATTGGAAATAGGAACTTTACCAGTTGAGAAATAAATTGTATCCCAGAGTTCATCTGAGACGGTTTTCATCTGGAAGTGTAAATTGGACATAATACTATTATACTATGATAGAAATATGTGTAAATTAAAATTTCACCAAAGTTACTTTGCCGCCATATACCGATAATTCGTGATCAAAGTTCTTGATCATTTCTACAATTCTTGTTTCATTCCCACCTGCCAACCCACAGCCGATGTAAGGGAATCCGAAGTGCTTGGATGGGAATTGGAATTTTAACTTTTGAAGAATAAGAGTAAAAGCATCATATTTGAACCTATCTTTACCATCCCGGCCATAATCATATTGAGTATATGCATTCACAACAATCGGCATATAATGTACAAGCGAATACGTACCCAATTTGTTACGATCACCTTTTTGTGTTTCCTGATCAATAGTCCATGCACCGGGATAAGCTTCTTTAATAGCTTTTGCGATACCCGAGTTCATAGTATTAAAACAATTACAGCCATGAACTATTACATCAAACTTGCCTTCTTTGGCATAATTAATGAGATTGCCTTGTAAATATTCCATAGAATTCTTTCAAAAAGAATATTTATTTAGAAGTTCGTCCAGCTCGGCTTCGGTGGAATCTCCCACATCATGGGATTTCATAACAACTGCTTCATGGCCGAATGCGGCCAATTTAAGTCCGGGTGCATCGTCGTCACACAAAGCAACGACTTTCCGATTCAGACACTTCAACCAACCCTTCAGATCTTGAGTTGGATTGTTTGACAGCACGGCAAGAGCAGAAAACCCCCGGGAACATAGTCTGGCAGCATCAAACATACCTTCAACCAAAAATACTAGATGTGGAGTCAAATGGAGACTTTCAACTCCAAATACTGCCAAAGTACCTTCGGTTTTATAGGTATAGTATCTACCTTCTTTGGGATCATTTCGACGAGTTTTGCCGACAAGTGGGCGATACTGCTGGTAGCCGCAAATTTGCCCAGATAGATTGTACAGCAGTGCCGTAGCTACCTGGGCTTCTTCGTCAAGCAAAAACCGATGCGAATCTAAGTTTACATGTCGGTCTTTGAGATGTTGTGTGAGATCCATAATTACTCATCGGCTATTTTGTCTAGTTTCAAGGACAGTTCGTAATCGCACTCTGAGCCATACCGGCATTTTTCTTCATATGTCCAGTCACTTCGATTTGAAGTACTAAACTCAGTGTACTTTTCAAAATGATACATACATGACGAACGCAGCGCTTCGGCAGCTTCAAATTAATAGATCTTTTTGATCTTCGGTAAGGGTGTTTTTATTTGTTGCTGAATTGAATTAGGATGGACGAACAAGGGCGGAGGTAACGATCGGCTCTCCAATCATACACACCGCGGACTTCGAGCGTATCAACGATGGATACACCTTTCATTTTGCCCAACATTGAACCAATGTCTGCAGCCAGGGTACCGTCATTATCAATGATCACACAGATTTTATTATCAAGGAGGCGATCGTGTTCAACAGTACCAACGTTACATGTGACCGTTTTAAGATACTTATGAACTGCCTTCAGAACCTTTGCTGTTTCAGCAACAACATCAACCGGTGTAACGAATTTGCCCATGATCTATCCTTTGTTTAAGATAAATTATTATACTACATCGGGAATTGTGTGTACATTATTTGAATGTAATGGGTGAGAAAAAGAAATCATACACAGAGCCGAGGAAACCACGCTTAGCTTCGCTAGCTTCCTCTGGGATGATGGTTTCCACAGAAGTAGCCGAAGCTCTCCGCTTAGCGAACAACTCGGTCACCCAGCCGTAGAGTTTGTAGAAAACCCATGCTACACCAGCGGTAAAGACAAAGGCAGCTACCATCTCATTATTACCTGCATTACTCCGAGCTCTTGAAGAAGGTCGGCCAGAACTTGACTTAGTCTTCTTGGCAAACATCTGCTGTTTTGGTTGAGAATTTGTTGTGTACCGAGTCATTGTTTGACCATTGCCCAAATTCTGTTTACTTACTAAAGTTGATGTTACTTTAGTAGTATTACCACTACTTCTGGTGTAAATCTTCCTGGTAAGATTTTTACCGAGTTTTTGCCGTGTTACTGATGAGAATCCCATTTTCAATTTCCTTAGCTGTGGGTATAATTTCCTATAATATTACTATAACACGTTAAGCATTATATGTAAATTACAGTACACTAAGATATCGTTCCATCGGATTTGTCTTACACAGCGCCTTGTGTTCTGTGTTACACACGCTGATCTTTTCCTCTAGCGCCGATACAGCATCAGTAGTGCAGCCGTACAATGGAATGTTGATAAAGTTCTTACCATATTCCGCTTTGGTGATTTTGGTTTCAATTACTTCAAGCAACTGAGTCCGGTTAAGTTGTCGAAAATCAATTTTCCGTTCAATAACCATCTTGATAAACTTAACCTTGTCTGTCATGAGACTGATCTGGTCCGTTAGTTCTTTCTTTTCATATTCAATCTTTTCACCAAACTTTTCAATACGATGATCACAAAAATATGCAATCAGATTAGCAACGGATGAAAATAATTTTAATTTTCCGTTCACCCCAAGAGTCGTAATGTTTTCTGTATGAGACTTCCGAAGCTTAAAGAATTTAATTGGATCATGATCAATCTTATCACGAGCGATTGCAGTAACCTTTATATCAAAGCAGAAACCTTCTTCCGAACAATTATCTTCGTAGTCTCTAATTTTATCTTCATCAACGAGATCATTGAGAAACTCTACATACTTCTCACGATCATATCCAACTGGCAATTCGGAAATACGGTATGTGAATTTGCCCACATATTCTACAATCCCCTCTGTGTACCATGTAGACAAATTTGTTTCATCTTGAACAACGGTGCCTTTAAAATGAGGAAATGTTGGGGGAATAGATTCTTGTGCTTTCAAAAATTTCTTTGGGTCCTTGAGATATTTCTTGACCGCGACAGTAAGATCTTTAATCGACCGCGGCAGAATATTACAAGCAAACCCTACGGCGATACCGGAAACGCCTGGGACAAGCACCCAGGGCAAAGTTGGAAGATAATAAGCAGGCTCTGGATTCTCGGGGTCAGGTGAGTTTGGAGTTACTTCAGGATCAATAAAGTATTTCTTAAAGTCGGGTGAAAGTGAGACGAAAATATATCGGGCGGCAGCAGCTGCGGGAACTAATCTGGACCCAAAATTGCCATGGCCTGTGAACACTGGGCAATTATTATTCCATTCTGCAGTTAGAGTAACGACGGCACCTTCAGCTGAAGATTCTCCGTGGTGGTATCCATATTTAGCAATCGCCCCGGCAAGTTCTGCGACTTTAACTTTCCTGGTTGGGTAATCATTAAGCATGGCATAAACAAGTTTTCTACCACCACTTTTGAATCCATCAATTGCAGATGGAATAGCTCTGTTCTGCAGAACATACATAGAATAATCTAAAAGATCAGAATCGATAATTTCGGATACAGTTTTAATAATTGTAGACATAATAAATTTAGTTGATCATCCAAGTTTTACGGCCGTCGGCATCATCACCGAAGAACATTTCTAATTTTTTGTAATCTGCAGTATCTGCCGATGCTTGTACAAACATAGGATTCTGCAGACACTGTTTATAAACTTCCTTGGGCATACTACCTAAGCCCTTGAAAAATTGCACATCGTAACCTTTTGGATTAAATTTTTCAAATTCTTCTTTTGTGTAGAAGGTTTTAACATCTTTGCCCTTTGTACAATAGTACAGTGGGGCCAAACAACGATTTACTCTGCCGTCTGTAAATAGCTCAGGCCAATTAGAAAACAAATTTAACAGTAACCCGAAAATGTGTGAACCATCATAATCCAAATCGGTAAATATAGCTATTTTACCATAATTTAGATTAATAGCAGGCTTACCGAATTCCAAACCAAGTACAGCTAACAGTTCTCGGATTTCTTTATTCTTGATAATATCAACCGGCTTCATACCGCGAACATTTAGAATTTTACCCTTTAGAGGTAAGCCCCCATCCGTCTTCGGATTACGCACAGAGATATGACAACCAATAGCCGAAAGACCTTCTACGATGTATAGAATTCTTTTCTCTGGGTCTGCATCGGTAGCCGCAATATGATTCACCACTCGAATCTTGGCTGTTGACTTTTGTTTTTTAGCCAATTCACGAGCTTCGGCTTGTTCCTTTTTATACAAGATAGCCTGAATCATTGGATCCAGAATCTCGGGTGTATTTAGAATTTGCTTGGCAATCTTATCGAAGTCAATACCGGAAAGATGTGCTGCAACTTCCGCGGCAGTATTAGTAATCCGCTCTTTAGTCTGACTATCGAAAGACATATTTACAAAGCCACGAATAATAGAAACAAACATCAGATGTTGTTTTATTTGATTCGGCAGTACATCGATTTTATGTTTTTTCCGAATGTGTTCTTTAAGAGTAACTACAATCTGATCAAGAATATAATTTACATGAGAACCGCCATTCTTAATCCACAGACCGTTCACATACGAATGAAGCCGGAATTCTTCTTGTTCACCAGATGGGCCAAAGATTAAAGTATTCTTTTCATCCTGACCAATTACAAAGTGCTCACAATATTTTGAAGCATATTCCTTGGCATTCTTGATCTTGATCTTTTCATCATTGAAGGTGAAAGTGATAGATGGATAACAAGCAGCAAGATTTTCAATCCGATCTTTGATAAAAACAATGTGATCAGCTGAAATTTCCAAAATAGAGAATGCAGACAAGTCAGGTACGAATGATACCTTGGTAAATTGCTTACTTGATGCCTTGGTGGTAACCGATTTGATTTTTGCATGGTCAGCTGTGACCATCTTGAGATAATTTTTACCGTCTGCAGTTTCACCAATAAACTCTTGTGAGAATACCGCAGTTGCAAATGACCCAACACCATTGGCACCAATTGTTTCGCGGTCGTCGGAAAAGTTTGAGCCGGCACGTGCTCGAGTCCATGCAAGAACTGGTTGGTAATTTTCACCGTGCTTAACAACTGGGATACCGCGGCCGTTATCTTCTACAGTGATGCGCCAAATGTCATTCTCGAGCCCATTGGCTTCTTGAGTAAAGTTGATGTGGATTTTATTGGCATATTTGAAATCAGTTCTTATAGCTTCATCAATTGAATTATCAATGATCTCAGAAATAATTTTAAGCAAGCCAGGAATTACATGAAGTGTTTGATATTTTCCGAAGAACATACCAGACACTTCTTCGGTCGACACCGAACCAATGTACATTGCGGGACGAATCCGCATATGTTGCGCATCGGTTAGTTCTTTAAATACTTCTGTTTTCATTTAATAATACGACTCATTATGGACAAAAGTCTATTTAACTTTCTAAATCCAAGAATAAAGGTAACGTCTCTCAAATCTTTAACTGTGTCTGATTTAACAACCGGATCGGTCACTTCAGATATGTCAATAGTTTTGAGGTTCGGTCTATTTTCCTCAACGAAACCATCTTTGTGTTCGTTGAGGAATTTGCCTAAAAAATCATTATAATTCATATTTGAATAAATGTAAATTATTTTCCTTCAATCACAAAGGTGCCGGAGACTCGGACGTTAACTCCATTTTTATCAATGAATCCGGCAACTGGGTCGCCATATTCAATATGATTGTTTGTGACCCAAGATTTGATTACTTTACCATTAGCGTCATTGTGCGTTCCAACAAACCGGTAGCAGATTTGTCAGAATTAGTCACTGACTCAACTTGACCGCAGCCAACAAGAGAAAGAGCGATGAGAGAAGCGATAACAAGCTTTTTCATAATTTTCCTTTAAAGATATTCTTGATAGAAACCCAAGAAATTCTTGAGTTCTTTTACATTTGCTTGATTATTAGTCATACGCTTTGCATATTCAAGTAGTGCCGTGCGTACGTCATATTTTGGATTAACAAACAACTTAAACATAAACGCTTTGGTATCAAGTGGAAGTACTGCTTGCGCAAATTCCTTCCGATCTTTAATGTGGGCAAGATTTTCAAATTCCAACTGAATAGCTTTAACTTTCAAATCAAGAGCAGTCATTAGACCCTCTGCATATGTTTTGATGAACTCTGCACGGTCTGATTCTAACAATGGAATTATATCATCAATATGACCGGTCACGATTAGTTTCACACAATCATGATCCCACTTTAGAGAATCGACTGCATGGTGACGATCACAATACTCCTCGGACTTCATTTTGATCATATGACCAGCATTCTTTCCTCCAGTAAATGTGATCACAACACCTTCGTCATTGATAAGATTAGTTACAGATTCTTGAAATGATTTAAAACCTGCTTGATCAATAGATT
>Ga0100395_1003319_pt1 | contig 11751 bp, 9 predicted proteins | sample CryGeymeta201519_FD_81542 | JGI IMG/M metagenome (GOLD analysis project Ga0100395, IMG submission 81542) | Groundwater microbial communities from Crystal Geyser aquifers in Utah, USA - Crystal Geyser metaG 2015-19 | ecosystem: Environmental > Aquatic > Deep subsurface > Groundwater | place: USA... | reverse complement strand
GTGAAGGTACTGTGATCAACATTCACTTGCGACCAATTCGTGGTCACGTGACAGCTGTCACAGGCCGCGCTGGTAGCAATGTGGCCAGATGGTTTCCCCGGTGCCGTGCTGCCATTGTGACAACTCGCGCAAGTTCCCGTGGTCGCGGTGTGATCCATGCGCACGCTGCCCCACCCAGTTGTCTGGTGACAGGCTTCGCAGCTGTTGGTTGTGGTGATATGACCGCTATTCTTCCCTGGTGCGGCCGAGCCATTGTGGCAGCTGGCGCAATTATTGGTGAAACCGCTGTGATCGACATTCACTTGCGACCAATTCGTGGTCACATGACAACTGTCACAAGCTCCTGTGGTGGCAATGTGCCCGCTGTTCTTACCCGGAGCGGTATTGCCGTTGTGGCAACTCGCGCAAGTTCCCGTGGTCGCCGTGTGATCCATACGCACGCTGCCCCAGCCGGTGGTCTGGTGGCAGGCTTCGCAGCTGTTAGTGGAAGTGATATGACCGCTATTCTTGCCCGGTGCGGCAGAGCCATTGTGGCAGCTGGCGCAATTATTGGTGAAGGTGCTGTGATCGACATTCACTTGCGACCAACTTGTGGTCACGTGACAGCTGTCACAGGCCGCGCTGGTAGCAATGTGGCCAGATGGTTTCCCCGGTGCTTTGCTGCCGTTATGACAACTCGCGCAGGTGCCGGTGGTCGCGGTGTGATCCATACGGACGGAACCCCAGCCGGTGGTGCGGTGACAGGCTTCGCAGCTATTGGTTGTGGTGATGTGACCGGAGTTCTTGCCCGGTGCGGCCGAGCCATTGTGGCAGCTGGCGCAGTTATTTGTGAAGGTACTGTGATCCACATTGACCTGATTCCAGTTGGTGGTCACATGACAACTGTCGCAGGCACCTGTCGTTACAATGTGGTTGGAAGGTTTCCCCGGTGCTGTGCTGCCATTGTGACAACTCGCGCAGGTGCCGGTGGTCGCGGTGTGATCCATACGGACGCTGCCCCAACCGGTTGTCTGGTGACAGGCTTCGCAGCTGTTAGTCGAGGTGATGTGGCCGGAGTTCTTGCCGGGGGCACTGGATCCGTTGTGGCAGCTGGCGCAGTTATTGGTGAAACCACTGTGATCAACGTTGACCTGCGACCAGTTAGTCGTTACGTGACAACTGTCACAGGCTGCACTGGTGGCAAGGTGGTTGGAAGGTTTACCCGGTGCTGTGCTGCCGTTGTGGCAACTCGCACAGGTGCCGGTGGTGGCCGTGTGATCCATACGCACGCTGCCCCAGTCGGTGGTCTGGTGACAGGCTTCGCAGCTGTTAGTTGTGGTGATGTGGCCGGAGTTCTTGCCGGGGGCACTGGATCCGTTGTGGCAGCTGGCGCAGTTATTCGTGAAGGTGCTGTGATCAACATTCACTTGCGACCAACTTGTGGTCACGTGACAGCTGTCGCAGGCACCTGTCGTTACAATGTGGTTGGAAGGTTTCCCCGGTGCCGTGCTCCCGTTGTGACAACTCGCACAGGTGCCGGTGGTGGCCGTGTGATCCATGCGGACGGAATCCCAGCCGGTGGTCTGGTGACAGGCTTCGCAGCTGTTAGTCGAGGTGATGTGACCGCTGTTCTTGCCGGGGGCACTGGATCCGTTGTGGCAGCTGGCGCAGTTATTGGTGAAACCACTGTGATCAACATTCACTTGCGACCAACTTGTGGTCACGTGACAGCTGTCACAAGCCCCGGTGGTGGCAATGTGGCCAGAAGGTTTACCCGGCGCTTTGCTGCCGTTATGACAACTGGCACAGGTGCCGGTCGTCGCGGTGTGATCCATGCGGACTGAGCCCCAACCCGTTGCACTATGACAGGCTTCGCAGCTGTTGGTTGTGGTGATGTGACCGGAGTTCTTGCCCGGTGCGGCCGAGCCATTGTGGCAGCTGGCGCAGTTATTGGTGAAGGTACTGTGATCAACGTTGACCTGGGACCAGTTAGTCGTTACATGACAGCTGTCGCAAGCCCCGGTGGTGGCAATGTGGCCAGAAGGTTTACCCGGCGCTTTGCTGCCGTTATGACAACTGGCACAGGTGCCGGTGGTGGCGTCGTGGTCAATTTTGACCTGCTTCCAGTCGGCGGAATTATGGCAGGCTTCGCAGCTGTTGGTCGTGGTGATGTGTTTCTGGTCTTTGCCGTCGGTGATGTTGCCATCGTGACAGCTGACACAGGTTCCGGTGGTGGCGTCGTGGTCAATTTTGACCTGTTTCCAGTCGGCGGAATTGTGACAGTCTTCGCAACTGTTGGTCGTGGTGATGTGCTTCTGGTCTTTGCCGTCGGTAATGATGCCATCGTGGCAACTGACACAGGTACCGGTGGTGGCGTCGTGGTCAATTTTGACCTGCTTCCAGTCGGTGGAATTATGGCAGTCGTCACAGCTGTTGGTCGTGGTGATGTGTTTCTGGTCTTTGCCGTCGGTGATGACGCCATCGTGGCAACTGACACAGGTACCGGTGGTGGCATCGTGGTCAATTTTGACCTGTTTCCAGTCGGCGGAATTGTGGCAGTCTTCGCAACTGTTGGTTGTGGTGATGTGCTTCTGGTCTTTGCCGTCGGTAATGACGCCATCGTGGCAACTGACACAGGTGCCGGTGGTGGCGTCGTGGTCAATTTTGACCTGTTTCCAGTCGGCGGAATTATGGCAGTCTTCGCAGTTGTTGGTCGATGTAATGTGTTGCAGATCTTTGCCGTCGGTGATGACATTGTCGTGACAGCTGAAACAGGTGCCGGTTACCGCGTTGTGATCCATGCGAATCTGGTTCCAGCCGCTGGGCTGGTGACAGTTTTCGCAGCTGTTGTTCGCTGTTAGGTGCTGAGCTGAACGGGCTTGTGCGCTGGTGCCATTGTGACAACTGAAACAGTTTTCACTCAACCTGCTATGGTCAACGCGCACTTGCGTCCATTGGCTGGTGCTGTGGCAATCGGCACAGCGATTCGAGGTTTGAGCGTGTTGTCCTGGGCGTCCCGGCGCAGTGGTGCCGTTATGGCAGTTGACACAATTTTCATCGGGCAGATTACTATGATCGACCCGCGTGACTTTCCAGTTGCGGTTGTTGTGACACTGTTCACAGTTTGCCGCGGTGGCAATGTGACCAGCTGGTTTGGCCGGAGCATGCACGCTGCCGCTCTGCGCATGACATTGTTCGCAATTGCGCGGTGTTCCCTTGAAAATGCCGCGCGTGTGGCAAGTTTCACAAGCAATTCTGGCGTGCCTTCCTTCAAGCAAAAATCCGGTTTGATCATGATCGAACCGGGTCGTAGAAGTTTCCCTTGACGACTGTTGCACTGCGCTGGAAGTGGCAGAAGTCGCAAGGTTTGTGTCGCGCAGGTTTTGGGTCGGTTCAGGCTCAACTGTGCTGCTTACCGCCAGGGAAAATTGTTGGTATTCTGCCGCCGAAATTTTTGAAATCCAGGCCGTTGGGTAGCGTTCCTGCACTTGGGCCAAGGCCTGTTTTGCTTCTTGCAGGCTGTCAAAAAATCCTAACCGACGGCGACTCCAGGCCTCTCCCGCATTTTCAAAACCTGAAATAAAAACTTTGGCAGCGCCGAAATTGGGGAAGGGAACCGGCTCCAGAACCTGGCGCGAAGCTTCCAGATTCACCAGATAATGCGGTTGGTCGTCGGCCTGAGCCCAGGCTGGAAATAGCCCGCTGGTCGCCAGGAACAGAAACATGGTGATAAAGAAGTGGCGGCGCTTGAATTCGGTCATTTCAGTTGTCCTCGTGGAGTATTTTGCGCAATTTTTTAAAACTTTCATTGAGATGACAGCGGTCACAGTTGCGTCCAAAGGCATTGCGATGAATGTCGTCTTTGGCATGACATTCGGCGCAGGTTTTGGGCAAAGAGATTTTTTTATCCGGGCCTATGGGCTTCTGGTGACAGGCCTGGCACTCTAGACCGACATGGGCACCTTCCAGTTTGAACCCCTTGGGGTTGCGATTATGGTCAAACTGCCACAGGGCCCACCCGTTGGGGGTGTGGCAGGTGTCACAGTTTCCGCCCAGGCGGTGTTTGTGTTTGTCGTCGCCGGCATGACAGCGAGTGCACGTCGAAGGCGTTGCGCTGAATTGGGGATTTTGGTGGCAGCTTTCACAGGGCACCAGGGCGTGGAGGCCCAGCAGGGGAAAACGGCTCAGGTCGTGGTCGAAGCGCGTCTCATTGCGCCAGCCTTTGGGGGTGTGACAGCGCTCACAGCGCTCATTTTGCGGGTTGCGATGAACGTCGTCGAGGCGATGACAGCTGACGCAACTGGTGCCAAGTTTTTCGGCGGTGATCGACCGGGTATGGCAACTGCGGCAGGCCAGCTTCTGATGTTTGTCCTGCAAGGGAAATTTCGTTTTCTGGTGATCAAAAACCGGGGTTTTCCAGCCCTTGTTGGTGTGACAGCTCTCACATTTGCTTCCATAAAGCCCGGCATGCCGATCCGTTTTCTCATGGCAGGCGAAGCAATCAGTTTTCAGTTGCTGACCATAGAGCTGTTGCGGATGGCAAAGATCGCAGGCGCGTTTCTGATGCTGGCCTTCCAACTTGAATTTCGTCTGGGCGTGATCAAATTTCACCTTTTCCCAGGCGCTCTTTGCCCCTTGCCCCGGCAGCGGCGGTCCTTGGTCACTGTGGCAGGTTTGACATTTTTGGCCATAGCGTCCGCGATGGGCGTCGTTCAGCTGGTGGCAGCTGTAACAGTCTGTCGCGATGTTTTTCCATTTTTGATTTGGGTGGCAAAGGGCACAGCTGACCTGCCTATGCATGGCGTTAAGTTTAAACTTGGTTTTGTCATGGTTAAAGGTAACTTTTTTCCATGAATCCTCGTTGTGACAGTCTTTACACCTGTTGCCCAGGCGTTCTTTGTGAGGCGAAATTTTGGCGTGACAGTCGACACAATTCATTGGTGTGCGGCTGTAAAAGCCTTGAGGCGCAAGGCCATCTATTCTGACGGGCTTATTTTTAACCTCGGTCACGGGATGACAACTGGCGCATTCGAGCTTTGTGTGGGCACCGTTGAATTGAAAATCCGTGAATTGATGATCGAAGGTTTCCGGGTCGAACATTAAAACATCGGCCTTGCGTCCTTCGTGATCCGTATGGCAATGGCTGCATTCGGCTGCGATTACTGAAGGGTTGCGTCCGTGAAAACCGGTTTTCTGCTTCAGGTCGGTGGCAATAAACGTATGGCAGGCGAGGCAAAGATCGGCCTGCTTGCCTTTTTTGAAGGCTTCATGGCAACGCTCGCACTGCTGTTCGAATTGCGCGTGGGCGTCAACCAGTGGGCCGGGCATGACCAGCTGCTTGATATCAGCAGTGGCTTTTGTCGGCAGGAAGAAAAACAGTCCGCTTAGTATCAACACCAGGGGTGCGAGTTTTAATTTCAGGCTAAAATTCATCAGTGAGATCAATACATATGGACGGCCATCACATGGATGGCGAGCGCAATAATAAGCAACAGAAAGAGCGGCAAATGGAAGATATGCCAGAGAGAAAAGAGCCGTTCGTAAAAGCTGAACTCTGCAACTTTAAGAACGGCGCTAAAGTGCCGGGAGATCAAATTGTTGGCGGCACGGCGTTGGCGTGTGGTTTCTGTGCGCGTCCAATTGTTGCGACGGGCGGCCACTTTTAATGAGCGTCGCAGTGCTACTCGAATAATCAAATGCGTCCAGCGACGGCGCAGATCAACGCTTAATACGCGAGCGATGCTTTCAAAAACACCGTTCGTCGGGCTTAAGACTGACTGATCAAATTTCAGCAGTCGCTGTTGAATTTTGGGCGCATAGGTGAAAACCTGGGACAGGTTGTCGGTGTTATGACTAATGGCGTCGTGCAAGTGTTCCAGGGATACTTTGCTGCCGTAGAGGCCATAGTGAATTTTCGTGTAGAGATAGCGGCCAAACAGTCCACTGCCGGCGACTAGCAGGGTACTGCCCAAAACGACTTTGCTGTTGAGAGAGCCGAGTTGAAAGTTGGCATGAAACAGAATCAACATTGGTCCAACCACGCCGGCCAGCATATGGAAGCGAAACCAGTAGGAAATTTGTCCCCAGTTGCGCATGAAGCGCGCTTTTTTGCGTAAGGGATACGCCAGCAACACCAGCATCAGGGCGCTGCCGATTATCCCCAGCACATAGCCGGTGCCATTTTCGGCGCTGAGGTAGCCTTCATTGCGCAGCAGGAAACCTGTCACCAGGGCTGCAATGGCGGCCAGGGTAAAAATTAGAACCTGTAACCGGGCTGCGGCTGAGACTTGCAGCTCCGATATCAGGGGGTTCAATGTCGGCAAAGGAGGCGGCGCTTGCTTTGCGGGTGCCGTTGCGGGGGACAGAGTTGCCTTTATGCCGGACCCCGAGTCGGTTCCTGCCGTTTTGCCGGCCACACTGCGAGCCGGCACGAGGGAAACGACACTGGCGGCACTCTTGGCGCGGGGTTTCGGGGCTGTCGGCGCATCCATGGGGCGCGCATCTGCACGAAAAATTGGTCGGGTCTGAGTCTTGCTTGTCTTCATGTTTTGTCTCCGTACCGAAAAATTACAGCACGCCAAAGTTGAAAAAACCACGTCCCTCGTGCGTCTGCAGTAGGGTTATGACCGCTTGATGCTTGCCCGCAGTGGCGAGATCGAGAGCCTTTTCGCGTTTTTTGTTGCGCAAATGGGTTTTGGCCCCCAGGTTAAGCAGGGTCTGCACGCATTCCAGATGACCCTTGGCTGCCGCAAGCATCAAGGCACTGTTGCCCTGTCGATTGCGGAGGTTGAGGTCGCTGCCGTTATCAATCAGCTGTCTCACCAGCTTGGCATTGCCGGCATGTGCGGCCAGCATCAGGGCATTATTGCCGTTAGGGGTGAGAATATTGGGGTCGGCTCCGGCGGCAAGCAGTTGAGAAACAACCTGCAGATGCCCCTTATCTGCGGCACGAACCAGGGCGGTGTGGCCGAGATGGTCGGGTAAATTCAGGGGCGGATTCTGTTCGAGGAGAATTTTTATGAAATTCCCATTGCCGTTCTCGGCGACAATCGGCAGGGCGGCATGGGACATCAGGGCCCGGGCTTGAGGGCTCTGCTCCAGCGTCAAGAGTTGAAACCACAGTTTCTCTGACGAAAGCTTGGCCGCGATGGTGCTGAGAGTCTGCAATTCCTGCTGACTCAATTTCAGTTTCGCGCCGACTTTCAGCAACGCAAGCGCGCTGTCCAGATGTTCGGCTTCAAGGGCGACAACAAGAGCCGATTGGCCACTCGGCAAACGTTGGGCCGGATTTGCTCCCGCTGCCAGCAGCCGCTCAATGGAGCTGGTCTGGCCCGCAGCGCTGGCAAAAAAAAGTGCAGTCTCTCCGGCGGCGTTCTGGCGATTGACTTGCGCCCCGGCTCGCAGTAACTGGTCGATGATAGCCACGGAGCCCCTACGGCTGGCCAGCATCAGGGGTGTTTCGCCCCTGATGCCCGGCTGTTCGACGGATTCTCCCTGTTCGATCAGCCGCGCGACAATTTCCGTTTCACCGCGCCAAATGGCAAGCATCAAGACCGGCCAGTCGGCGAAGGGGTTTTGCCCGCTGGCAGAAGCGGCGGCGGTTTTTATCTGGGCCAGGCGCGCATCCGGATCGAGAATCGGGCCGGTTGGCGCGTTGGGGCTTCCTTTAAGGGCGCCATGTTTTTTCAGCAGAGTTACCAGCTGTTTATTTTGAGCCTGACTGGCCAGATCCAGAGCGGTTCGGCCCGCCAGGTCGCGCCAGTTGATGTCGGCTTTGGCCGCCAGCAGCAGTTCGGTGATCTGCTGATCTTTACGTTCGACGGCGATGTGCAGGGCAGAGCGTCCCTGCTGATCAGGAGCATCGATCTGAGCCCCGGCCGCCAACAGGCTCCGGACGATATCGGCCTGCTCGGCGTAAATCGCCGCTCGCAGGGCATTGTCGCCACGGCGGTCAACCGCTTCAAGGTCGGCCCCGGCTTTGATGAGCAGCTGTACACTTTCACGCTGACCTGCGGTGGCTGCAACGATAAGTCCTGTGCGGCCCTGAGGGTCGCGGCTGTTGGCACTGAGACCGCCATGAAGGAGCGGCTCAAGCAGGGATCCCTGCCCCTGCGCAACGGCTTTAAAAAAAGCTTTGAGTCGCACCGCTTCATGGTTGGCATGATCTTCCGCGGGGGAAACGCGGGTTGTCTGGTCAAGCTTCTGCACCGCGGCCTCCAGGCCCTGACCCGCAGCAGCGTTGAACCAGAATTCAGCCTTCTGCGCATCAGCCGGCACGCCGGTGCCCTTTTGCAGCATGGTTGCCAACCCGTGCTGTGCCCGGGCGTGTCCTTGTTGCGCCGCTTTTTCGAGCCAGGCCGCGGCTGTACTGAGGTTAGCTTCGACCCCGCGACCGGCGCGGTAAAGTCCGGCGAGGCGATACTGGGCCTCGGCCTCGCCGGCATTGGCCAGAGGCAGCAGCAACGCGTAAGCCTTCTGATAGTCACGTACGCGGGTCGCGGCATCAATTTCGGGGGGGAGATCTGCTGCCCGGAGATCACCAACAAAAATCAACAAAATCAGCAAGAATCCAAGGCCCAAAGGATAATTCAAACGCGTATTATGTTTACAGGGTTCCATATTTTGTCTCCACGATAACGCCGCATTCACGGAGAAAGGGCGTGGGAAGGATGCCGCCGGCGCAGATGATGACGGCATCGTTTTCGAGCCTGAGGGTCTGCTCGTTGTGAAGGATCTCTACATGCGTCGGGGTTATCTCCTTAACCTGCGAAGCCAGCAGTACCTGCAAGCGCCCTGCGGCGGCAGCCTCATCGACATTCTGGCGATTTTTCTGTTTGGCGCGTGAAAATGAGGCGCTGCGATAAGAGATGGCCACCTGGGTGCCTTCTTCGGCGGCAATACTGGTGGCCGCTTCGAGGGCACTGTCGCCGCCACCGACCACCAGAACTTTTTTGCCCCGGTATTCTTGGGGGTCGATCAATTTGTAGACGACCTTGGACAGATCCTCTCCCGACACGTCCAGTTTGCGCGGCGTGCCACGACGCCCCAGGGTTAAAAGGATCGACCGACTGCGGTAGGTTTGCCGGTCTGTTTTGATGACAAACCCCTCGCCGCTGCGATCAATTTTTTCGACCCTTTCGCGATAATTGATTTTCAGTTTGGTCTTCTTCTCGGCGCCTTGCCAGAATTCGAGCAATTTCTCTTTTGTCGTTTCTCGAAAATTCACCCGTCCGAGCAGGGGAATTTCCACCGGTGCGGTCATAACAATTTTGCCGCGGGGAAAGTTGGCGACGGTTCCGCCAAGGGTATCTTGTTCGATGGTGACAAAACGCAGCTTGTGGCTCAAGGCTCCGAGGGACGCCGCAAGCCCGGCCGGCCCCGCGCCGACAATCACCAGGTCGAGCTGCTCCCCCTGGCCGATTCCCGGCAGCTTGCGGATGGCATTCAGAGCCTGGCAGCCCTGCACAATGGCATTGCGGATCAGGCCCATACCACCGAGCTCACCGGCAATAAACAAACCTGGCACGCTGCTTTCAAAATTCGGCTTAACTTCAGGGATGTCGATACCGCGAGTCGCGGTGCCAAAGACTAGAGTAATGGCTTCCTGAGGGCAGGCTTTGGCGCAGGCCCCATGGCCAATGCAGTAACTCGGGCCGATGAGGGTAGATTTTCCCGCGATCAGACCCAGCACGCTGTGGCCCGATTGTTCAGGGCAGGAGGCAATGCAGGAACCGCAGCCCAGGCAGCGGTTGGGGTTGATCACCGGATGTAAGCTGGCGGGTTCCGTCATGCCCGACGCAATCGCTTGGTTGAGAGCGGCGAGACTGCGCTGGTGCTGGCGTTTTCGGCTGAGGATGAAGAGCCCCCAAAAGACCGCCAGGGGCAGCAGGTAAATCCAAAAATCGTGTAACAGGTTGGTCATCTGATCACGCTCCGAGAGAAATAAGTGGAGAGATCAGCGGTTTGATGACAGTTTGGCGGGCACTAAAAAGCCGCCAGACTGTCCTCTGGCGGCTTGGCAGACATAGTCAACAAGAAGGAACTTTCGCTCCATCCTGCTGCCGTAGTCCCACAGCTCTGCGTCCCATGGTTTCCCATGGTTTGCTCTTTACAAAGGCATACCGCTAAATCAGCAATACGTCGTAAATTCGGTTGTTCTACTGTTCAGGTCTGCGCGCAGACCCTACTTGAAAGGGGCTTGCGCCACTCCAAAAGCCTGGCTTGTTGCCTGAGGTGCTACAACTAACCCGAAACCTTTTAAATTACAACCGGGATAAACAACGCCTTTTTCGCCAGGCGCAGGAGGGTGAATCCCGAAAAGAGTTTTCTATAATTCTGCGATTTTTTCGAAGCTGTTCAGCTTGAAAAATATCTTTGAAACAGTAAGTTATCTAGGAATTGTAAGCCTAAGGTCGGCGTTTTGAGCAGGCCGATTTCCACGGATGCGCGGCATGGGTGCCCTGGAAGTGGAGCGCTTGTGCCCTGGCTGGGTGCGAATAAGGGTGACCGTCGCTGTGTATAAGTGCAGGCGGACGGTTAAGGTTTGGTTATGATTTGATTAGGGGCTTGCCGGTGGGGGGTAATCGACCATTTCTCCGGTTGCGGAACGAATCTGGGTGCTTGCGCCCTGCGGCAATAGCGCTTCGGGCAGCAGGGGAACCTTGCCTTTGCCGCCGGGCAGATCGACGACGAATTGGGGGATGGCCATGCCGGAAACGGGGCCGCGCAGACCTTGCATCAGCTCCAGACCAGATTCCAGCGGGGTGCGGAAATGTTCGCCGCCACGCACGAGATCCATTTGATGCAAATAGTAAGGGCGCACGCGCAGTTTCAGTAAGCGAAAGAAGAGCGTCTGCAACAGGGCGGCATCGTCGTTGATGCCGCGTAGCAGCACGGTCTGATTGCCCAGTGCTATGCCGTGATCGGCGAGCTGGTTGCAGGCCGCCTCGGCTTGCGGGGTCAGTTCCCGTGGATGATTAAAGTGGGTGTTGATAAAGAGGGGGCTGAAACCTTGGAGCAGCTTGCAGAGTTGCGGGGTAATACGTTGGGGCAGGGTGGCGGGCACCCGGCTGCCGATGCGGATGATCTCGACGTGCGGGATCTGATGCACGCGATTGAGCAGGTCGCCGAGAACCTTGTCGGGCAGCAGCAGGGGGTCGCCACCGGAAAAGAGGACATCGCGGATTTGGCGATGGGCGGCAATGTAGTCGATGCCATCACGCAGATCACGAAAGCTGGGGGCGCTGTTACGACAGCCAACCTTGCGTTTGCGCGTGCAGAAGCGGCAATAACTGGCACAGCTGCCGCTGACCAGAAAAAGCACCCGATCGGGGTAGCGATGCACCACGCCGGGCACGGGTGACAGATGTTCTTCTGCCAGGGGATCAGTTAAGCCGAAATCATCCAGCTCACGAATATCGGGGATAAACTGGCGCCAGATGGGATCTCCGGGGGCCTTGATCAGCTCGGCGATATGGGGGGTAATGCGCAGCGGATAGCGTTCGGTGACTGCCGCCAGGGGCAGGGGATCCAGGCCGAAGCGTTCGGCCAGTTCCAGCGGACTGGTGATGGCATCTTTGAGCTGTTGCTGCCAGGCTTCAGTCATCGGCCACCTCCGGCGTATTGACCGGTTTGAACCACCAGGCACCCAAAATGGCGAGCATCAGCCCCAGATCGCGCAACAGGGCCATTTGCGGGCTGGTGGCCGCATTGCCTTCGGCACCGGGATGAAAGCAACCGCAGTCGATATCCAGGCCGCGGGCCAGAAGGCTT
>Ga0100395_1003312_pt1 | contig 11767 bp, 10 predicted proteins | sample CryGeymeta201519_FD_81542 | JGI IMG/M metagenome (GOLD analysis project Ga0100395, IMG submission 81542) | Groundwater microbial communities from Crystal Geyser aquifers in Utah, USA - Crystal Geyser metaG 2015-19 | ecosystem: Environmental > Aquatic > Deep subsurface > Groundwater | place: USA... | reverse complement strand
TTCATCGTGGCCAGAATGCTCTGGTCTTCGGGATCGACCAGCGCGATCTCGCTGCCGGTGGGGATGGCGTCTGCCGTGGATTTGTCGGTGGAGAGCGTGATCGGGATGGGCCAGAACAGGCCGCCGGTCATGGTCATGCCGTCACAGACACCCTGCCAGTCGGCATGCGTCATAAAGCCATCAAGCGGGGTAAAACCGCCGATGCCGAGCATGATGATGTCGCCTTTTTCACGCGAACTGACGGCTACCATCGGAAAAGATTGCGCCCGGACAACTTCCGCAATCAGTTCTTCTCCGGAAAGTAACAACGGTTTGAGGCTGCCGCCCCCATGCGGGTCTACCAAAGCCATTTCATCTCCCAAAACCACGTTTTGTTTGTGGGGTGCACACTAGTGCAAGCAGGACGGCTATGCGATACCCCTCATGGGTTGAGGGTCGCCCCCTCCTAACGGGCTATGCGGCGCTCCCTCATCACGGCTATGGCTGATGCAACGCCTGATACGCATACTTGAGGCGCAAAATTTCGAATATTCCGCCGTGGCCTGCATCGCCCCGCACACATCAATCCAAGACGAAACATTTGCCCATGTCATCGACACCATTGCACGACCCATTGGCGCCGCCGGTTGCCGGTGCCACCACCGAGATCAAGAAGACCACCTGTTATATGTGCGCCTGCCGCTGCGGCATCCGCGTCCATCTGCGCAACGGCCAGATTCGCTATATTGACGGCAACCCCGATCACCCGTTAAACGGTGGCGTGATTTGTGCCAAGGGTTCTTCCGGCATCATGAAACAGTATTCACCGGCGCGCCTGACCAAGCCGCTGCGGCGCAAGCCGGGCAGCGAGCGCGGCGCGGGCGAGTTCGAGGAGATCAGTTGGGAAGAGACCTTCACCTTGCTCGCGGATCGACTCGGCGAACTGCGCGCCACCGACCCGAAGAAATTCGCGCTATTCACCGGACGCGACCAGATGCAGGCGCTGACCGGCATGTTCGCGCGCCAGTTCGGCACGCCCAACTATGCGGCGCACGGCGGTTTCTGTTCGGTCAACATGGCGGCTGGCATGATTTACACCATCGGCGGTTCGTTCTGGGAGTTCGGCGGCCCCGACCTGGAGCGCTCCAAGCTGTTCATCATGATCGGTACGGCGGAGGACCATCACTCCAACCCGCTCAAGGTGTCGCTGGCCAAATTCAAGCGCGAGGGCGGACGCTTCATCTCCATCAATCCGGTGCGCACCGGTTATTCCGCCATCGCCGACGAATGGGTGCCTATCCGCCCCGGCACCGACGGCGCGCTGTTCCTTGCCATCATCCACGAATTGATCGAGCTGGGTCTGTACGACCGCGAGTTCCTGGTGCGCTATACCAACTCCGGCCAACTGGTGAACCTCGATGCCGCGCATGACGAGTTCGGCATGTTCGTGCGTACCGAGGTGCCGGAAGAGGAGGGCTGTTACGACCCGCAAAACAAGCTGTGGTGGGACCGCAATACCAACCAGCCGGTGGTGACGCATACCGAGGGGGCCGATCCTTTCCTGCGCGGCGAATTCAAGTTGGCTGACGGCACGCCGGTCAAACCCGCGTTTCAGTTGTTGAAGGATCGCGTGGCCGAATACACGCCGGAATGGGCGGAAGGCGTGACCGGCATCTCCGCCGACACGATTCGCCGTCTGGCGCACGAGATGGGTATCACCGCGCGCGACCAGAAGATCGAGTTGCCGATCGCGTGGACCGATTCCTGGGGCAAAGAACACGACACCGTCACCGGCAATCCGGTGGCCTTCCACGCCATGCGCGGACTGGCGGCGCACTCCAACGGTTTCCATACCATCCGTGCGCTGTCGATATTGATGACGCTGCTGGGCACCATCGACCGTCCCGGCGGTTTTCGTCACAAGACACCGTTCCCGCGCCCTATCCCGCCCTGTGGACGTCCGCCGAACGACCCGCGCGCGGTGCAGCCGAACACGCCGCTCGACGGCATGCCGCTAGGCTGGCCGGCCGACCCGGACGACCTGTTTGTGGACAAGGAAGGCAATCCGGTGCGTCTGGACAAGGGTTTTTCCTGGGAATATCCGCTGTCGGCGCACGGCCTGATGCACAATGTCATTACCAACGCCTGGCGCGGCGATCCTTACAAGATCGATACGCTGCTGCTGTTCATGGCCAACATGGCGTGGAATTCGACCATGAACACCAGCGAAGTGCGCAAGATGCTCACCGACAAGGACGAGAACGGCGAATACAAGATTCCCAACATCGTGGTGTGCGACGCTTTTCATTCCGAGACCACGGCGTTCGCCGATCTCGTTTTGCCGGACACCACTTATTTGGAACGCTACGACGTGATGTCGATGCTCGACCGTCCGATCTCGGAATTCGACGGGCCGGTGGATTCGGTGCGCATCCCGGTGATGCCGCCGACCGGTGAATGCAAACCGTTCCAGGAAGTCCTGATCGAACTCGGCACGCGCCTGAAACTGCCCGCGTTCGTGACGGCGGACGGCGCCCGCAAATACCGCGACTACCCCGACTTCATTGTCAACTGGGAAACTGCGCCCGGTTCCGGCATCGGCTTCCTCTCCGGCTGGCGCGGCAAGGGCGGCGAAAAAGCGATGCGCGGTGAGCCGAACCCGAACCAGTGGGAAATGTATGCCAAGAACAACTGCGTGCATCATGAAGTGCTGCCGCGTTCCTACCAATACATGCGCAACTGGAACAGGGGTTATCTCGAATGGTCGCAGCGCAACGGCATCACGCGCTATGCCGAGCCCATCCTGATCCACCTGTATTCCGAGGTGATGCAAAAATTCCGTCTGGCCGCGCAGGGCAAGAGCATCACGCGCCAGCCGCCCGAGCATCTGGCCAAGCGCGTCGAGACCTATTTCGATCCCTTGCCGTTCTACTACGAGCCGCTGGAAACGCAGGCCAGCGACAAACAGAAGTATCCGCTGTCCGCCGTGACCCAGCGCCCGATGGCGATGTATCACTCGTGGGATTCGCAGAATGCCTGGTTGCGCCAGATCCACGCGCACAACTATCTGTATGTGAACGCGCAGACCGCGAAGAACGCGGGCATCGCCGACGGCGACTGGATCTGGTGCGAATCGCAATGGGGCAAGGTGCGCTGCATGGCACGCTACAGCGAGTCGGTCGAGCCCGGTACGGTGTGGACCTGGAACGCCATCGGCAAGGCCGCCGGGGCGTGGAACCTGACACCTGATGCCAACGAGTCGCAGCAGGGCTTCCTGCTCAACCACCTGATCTCGGAAGAGTTGCCGAAGCAGGCGGACGGTTCGCGTTTCTCCAACTCCGACCCGATCACCGGGCAGGCCGCGTGGTACGACGTGCGCGTGTGCATCTACAAGGCGGCAGAGGGCGAACCCGAGCAGACCTCGCCGCAATTCACTCCCATGAAGAGATATCCCGGCATGAAAGATTCGCCGAAGTGGCTGGCTTATTTCGGCGGCGGCAGGAAGAAAGGCGGTGTGTGATGACCTCAAAAGCAAACCTGCCCGCAGATTTCACAGATTACCCAGGATCCATGTTGAAACATCTGCGTGACTGGCGGTTGAAAGCGGGAGATTTTTTTGTATTGCTTTTAATCTGCGTCAATCTGCGTAATCTGTGGGCGGCCGTGGTTTCTGGTTTGGAAGGTGCAATATGACCCAACTCGCGCTCGTGATCGATCTGAATGTCTGCGTGGGCTGCAGTGCCTGTGTGACCAGTTGCAAGGAATGGAACACGTCCGGCTCCGCCGGTCCGCTGGTGGACGAACGCCCCTACGGTGAGAACCCCACCGGCACCTTCTTCAACCGCGTGCAGACCTACGAGATGGGCACCTTCCCGCACAGCGAGACGATGCACTTTCCCAAATCGTGCCTGCATTGCGAAGAGCCCCCATGCGTGCCGGTGTGCCCGACCGGCGCTTCCTACAAGCGCAAGGAAGACGGTATCGTGCTGGTCGATTATGACAAATGCATCGGCTGCAAATACTGTTCATGGGCCTGCCCGTACGGCGCGCGCGAACTCGACGAGAAACAGCAGGTGATGAAGAAGTGCACCCTCTGCGTGGACCGCATCTACGACATGACGATGCCGGAAGAGGACCGCAAGCCGTCCTGTGTGAAAGCCTGCCCGACCAGCGCGCGCCTGTTCGGCGACATTCATGATCCGGAATCGGAAGTGTCGGTGGCAATCCGCGAGGAGGGCGGCTACGCGCTGATGCCGGAATGGGGCGCGCATCCTTCAAACCATTATCTGCCGCGTCGCAAGACCAAGATGAATATCCACGCCGACGAGCTGGAGCGCGCTGACAATCCGCTTAAACTTGACCAGCAGTTACCCAAGCCGGACAAGGACCAGTCGACGATGGACGACGTGTCGGCCTGGTAACCAGAACTTAGCGAGATATTATGAAACCAGCATTTTCAGTGATCTTTTTGACCACATTGATCGGCGCTGGGCAGGGCCTGTTCCTGGCGCTGTTCACCCACCAATCGTATGCGCTGTTCGGTTTATTGCCGATGCAGTCCGATAACTTCTACGGCTACGGCACACTGATCGTGCTGGTGTTGCTGGCGGCCGGTCTGGCTGCCTCGTTCCTCCACCTTGGCCACCCCGAACGGGCCTGGCGGGCCGCCACCCAGTGGCGCACTTCCTGGTTGTCGCGCGAAGTGATCGTGCTGCCGGCGTTCATGGGGGTGGTGTGCTTGTTCGGGGTGTCGCACCTGTTTGGCATCCGCCCGGAAATTGTCACATTGCCCGGTGGTCAGGTGGTCGATCTGTCGGCGTTGCTGGGCGCGGCGGGTACACTGCTGGCATTCGCCCTGTTTGTCTGCACCGCGATGATCTATGCCTGCCTGCGTTTCCTCAAGGAATGGAACTCGCCGTTGACGGTCATCAACTACATCCTGATGGGCGGCTCTTCCGGTTTTATTTTGGCCGCGTTCTATGCGGCCTCGGCCGCGCCGGATCAGGCCGACTTCTTTGCCGGCTGGGCCATCATCATCACCGTGCTGGCCCTGATCGGACGTGTGGCATCCCTGATACGCAATGCGCGCCTGAAGCCGACTTCCACCATCCAGACCGCAATCGGTGTGAAGCATCCCAAGATCACCCAGCGTTCCATGGGCTCGATGGGCGGTTCGTTCAACACACGCGAGTTCTTCCACGGCAAGAGCGATAGTTTCCTGCGCGCGATCAAGCCGGCTTTTCTGATTCTGGCATTCCTGCTGCCGCTGGTCCTGCTGGCGATCGGCTGGTCCAGCCCGGTTGCCCTGGGCTTTGCCTTTATACTGCAATACTTCGGATTGCTGGCCGAGCGCTGGTTCTTCTTCGCGCAGGCCAACCACCCGCAAAATCTTTATTATCAAACGATAGGTTAAACCCATACCACCATGCTCGGACGCTCAAATAAATACTGGCTGTACCATTTGCTGCCCTTCATGCAGTGGAAGCATCTGGTGGATCGAAAATCCACCCGTGCCGACCTGATCGCCGGGATCACCGGTGCCCTGATCGTGCTGCCGCAGGGTGTGGCGTTTGCCACCATCGCCGGGATGCCGCCGGAATACGGCCTGTATGCGGCCATGCTGCCGGCGATCATCGCCGCGCTGTTCGGCTCAAGCTGGCATCTGGTTTCCGGCCCGACGACCGCGATTTCCATCGCCGTGTTTGCTGCCATGAGTCCCTTCGCCGAGCCGGGCTCGCCCCAGTTCATCAGCATGGTGTTGACCCTGACCTTCCTTACCGGATTGTTCCAGTTGATTCTCGGCATGGCGCGCATGGGCGTGCTGATCAACTTTATCTCGCACACGGTCGTGATCGGTTTCACGGCGGGCGCGGCACTTCTCATCGCCGCCAGTCAGGTGAAGAATTTCTTTGGCATCGACATCGCGCGCGGCGCGCCGTTTCATGTGGTGATTGAGCAGACGTTCGCACAGATCGGCAACATCAATCCCTATGTCACTGCAGTCGGCGTCCTCACCTTGCTGGTGGGGATTGCGGCAAAAAAACTCATGCCAAAACTGCCGTACATGATCGTCGCCATGGTGGTGGGCAGTGTGTTGGCTTATCTGATCACCAGCCGGTTTGGGCTGGAGGTCACCCACATCAAGACGGTGGGGGCGTTGCCGGCCAGCCTGCCCCCGCTATCCATGCCGGATTTTTCCTACGAAACGCTGAATAAAGTCATGTTCCCCGCCTTGATCGTGACCATGCTGGCACTCACGGAAGCTGTTTCCATTTCACGCGCCATCGCGGTCAAATCGGAACAACGCATCGACGGTAATCAGGAGTTCATCGGTCAGGGATTGTCCAATCTGGTGGGCAGCTTCTTCTCCAGCTATGCCTCCTGCGGCTCGTTCAACCGCAGCGGGGTGAACTATTCGGCGGGCGCGCAGACTCCGTTGGCCACGGTCTATGCATCGATTGTTTTGTTGCTGGTCCTGTTGCTGGTTGCACCGCTGGCCTCCTATCTGCCCACGGCGGCGATGGCCGGCATCCTGTTCCTGGTGGCGTGGGGGCTGATCGATTTTCACCACATCTTCTCCATCGTGCGCACCAGCCGTGCCGAGACGGTTACGCTGTTCGTCACCCTGGTCGGCACGCTAATCGACCTGGAAAAAGGCATCTTCTTTGGCATCCTGCTGTCGCTTGTACTTTACCTTTACCGCGTGTCGCGTCCTTCTATCATTCCTTCTGTTCCGGCCAAGGAGGAAGGGGCGTATCACTTCATTGATGCGCACGGACATACCGAATGTCCTCAGTTCCGCATCGTGCGCATCAACGGTTCCATATTTTTTGGTGCGGTGGATTATGTGCGCAGCGGACTGGTCGAGATTGACGAAATCAACCCGCAACAAAAGACGGTAATGATCCTTGGCAGCGGCATCAGCTTCGTTGATGTGGCGGGGGCCGAGATGCTGGAGCAGGAGGCGCGCCGCCGCCGCAATATGGGCGGCGGGCTGTATTTCTATCGATGCAAGGATGAGATTTACAAATTCCTGCGCAAGGCGGACAAACTCGACAACATTGGCGGGGACAATTTTTTCCCGGCGATGTCGGACTGGATCAGGCAAATCTATCCGAGACTGGATTCGGAGATATGCCGCACCTGCAGGGCGCGTATCTTTTCCGAATGTCATGCCAAATTACCCAACGGCGAACCGAGAACGAATTGATACGACTTCACTTTTATTTTTGGCGGGGGACGAAGTAGGATAACCCGAAATGGCTATAGCCAACCCCTCATGCAGGCTATGGACGCAACTGCCGCGATTATTCCTATAATGGCAGTCAGGTTTTGTGCGTTTGCGCACATTTTGTAACATCATCAATAAACTCAAGGAGGAAAGAATCATGAATTTCGACAAAGAACTGAACGCACGCAACCTGTCCTGCCCGCTGCCCATCGTGAAGACCAAGAAGGCGCTGAACGATATGGCTTCCGGTCAGGTGCTCAAGGTCTTCTCGACCGACTCCGGCTCGGTCAAGGACATGGCGGCATTTGCCGAGCAAACCGGTAATCCGCTGTTGGCGCAGGAAGAAGCCAATGGCGAATTTATCTTCTACATGAAGAAAAAATAAACCCTTCCAACCCAAAATCTCAAGGAGTACGCATCATGGCTAAAAAAATGGCGCTGATTTCCACCAAAGGCACGCTGGACATGGCGTATCCGCCGTTCATCCTGGCCTCGACCGCGGCTGCGCTGGGTTACGAAGTGCAGGTGTTCTTCACCTTTTACGGACTTCCCCTGTTGCGCAAGGATTTGTCCGACGTGAAGATCAGTCCGCTGGGGAATCCGGCCATGCCGATGCCGATGCCGATCCCGGTTGCATTCCAGATGTTGCCCGGCATGGAAAGCATGGCAACCATGATGATGAAACAAAAACTGGCCAAGCACGGCGTCGCCTCGCTGGAAGAGTTGCGCGACCTGTGTCTGGAGCTGGACGTGAAATTTATCGCCTGCCAGATGACGGTGGACCTGTTCGAGTTTGACAAGAGCGAATTCATTGAGCAGTGCGAATACGGCGGCGCCGCGACTTTCATGGCTTTCGCCGGTGATTCGGATATCTGTTTGTTCATTTAACCGCAGTTGCAGCACCCATGCAGTAGCAGTCCATAACGCGTTGTTTGACCAATCACACAGGGAGAATTTCATGCAGATGAAGAAAATTGCGGTTTCGCTGTTCGCCGCCGGCATCATCGCCTCGCCGCTGGCCCATGCCACCAACGGCTATTTTGCGCACGGTTACGGGATCAAGGCCAAGGGAATGGCGGGGGTGGGGTATGCGCTGCCGCAGGATACGCTGGCCGCCGCCACCAACCCGGCCGGCATGGTCATGATTGGCGACCGCATGGATCTGGGGCTGGATTTGTTCAGGCCGCAGCGCGGCAGCACGGTGGCGGGAAATAATTGCGGGGCCGGATGCTCATTGGATGGCACCTATAACGGTGACGACACCAGCGTCTTCCCCATCCCGGAATTCGGTTACAACAAGCTGCTCAACCCTGATATGTCGCTGGGCGTCTCGGTCTATGGCAACGGCGGCATGAACACCGATTACCAGACCAGTCCGTTCTCGGCCTTTAACGTTACTGGCCGGACGGGCGTGAATCTGGCGCAACTTTTTGTTGCCCCCACTTTTTCCATGAAGGTAAATGAGAGCAATTCCGTCGGTGTCTCGCTCAACCTGGCTTACCAGATCTTTGAAGCCAAGGGCTTGCAACCCTTCACTGCGCTGTCTAGCAATACGAGCAAAGTCACCAATAACGGGGTTGACGGTTCCGCCGGCTACGGGGTGCACATCGGCTGGATCGGCCAGGTGACATCGATGATCACGCTGGGAGCGTCATACCAGAGCAAGACCCAGATGCAGAAATTCCACAAGTACGCGGGGTTGTTCGCGCAGCAGGGCGCATTTGATATTCCAGCCAGCTATGGCGCCGGCATCGCCGTGACGCCGCTGCCGGACACCACCATCGCCTTTGATGTCCAGCAGATCCAGTACGGTGACGTCAAATCGATAGCCAATACCAACGCCCAGGGCGGTCCGCTGGGCGCGGACAATGGCGCGGGTTTCGGCTGGCGGAACATGACGGCCTATAAAGTGGGGGTGAGCCATGTGTACAGCCCGAACCTGACCCTGCGTGCCGGTTACAGCACCAACAACCAGCAGATTCCCGGTAGCCAGACTTTCTTCAACATCCTGGCACCGGGCGTGGTCAAGACTCACCTGACCCTGGGCACGACCTGGACGCTGGAAAACAAATCGGAACTGACCTTCGGCTACATGCACGCGATCAAGAAGACGATCCGTGGCTCCGGCTCGATTGCCCCGAGTTTTGGCGGCGGCGAAGCGGATATCAAGATGTATCAGGATTCGATCGGCGTGGCCTATAGCTGGAAGCTGTAAGCCGGTCAGACCGCAGTCCTTTTGAAACCCCGCCCTTCGCAAAGGAGGGCGGGGTTTTTTCTGCCTGGAAGACCGTCTCCGCCACTCCTGTGGGGCGGGTTTCAACCCGACTTGCCACCGGGGAAGGGGTTATCAGCGATTGATGCGATCCAGATAGCGCGCGCGGTAGAGCAGGCGCGGCTGGTCGGGGCCGTCGCTGAATGCGCTGCGGTCATGCAGCACGTTGTTGCAGAGCAGCCCCATGCCGGGTTCGAGACGGCCGTGGCAGATGTGCGGTGTCGCCGAGGCGAGCAGGCGTTCCAAAGCGGTGACCGCAGCGCGGGTCGCGTCGTCCTGTTTCCATTCAATACTGCGTGTGCGCGCGGTGTAGCGCATGTGCAGCGCACCGCCTGCATCGGTCGAGAATACCGGTCCGCTCTGCGCCTCGCGCACGCCGTCGGTCTCATCCTCGCGCAACGGGATGGTCATCGCATCCGGAGTGGAGAGGGCGCGTATGAAGTCGGGATTTTCGTCGCGCAACAGCAGGTAAGCCAACTCATGATCCATCAGCTGGTTCTCGCCGCCGCTCGCGGCTGGGCGCACGCAATGCAGGACCATGGCGCGAATCTGCCGCTCCGGCGGGTTGTAATAGCCGTCGGTGTGCCATTTGATCGGGCGGTCGGTGTAGGGGATGTAGCGCTTGCGCGTGCCGTCATCGACCACGCGGATGGAGGAGATGCCGTCTTCTCCCGCCAGCCAGTTGGCATCGAGCTGTTCCAATCCGAATTGGCGGCCGAGCAGGCGTGGCAGGTCGGTATCCTCGTCGAGCATCTTGCCGGCATAGATCGCCATGTTGCAACGGCGGACGCGATCTGCCATTGCCGAATGCTCGGACGCGGTGAGGGCGCGCGGGTCGCGCACTTCCACGATCAGTTCATTGATGGAGTTCGGCGCAGTCGCCAGTTTCTGTTCGCGCCAGCGCAGGTAGCCGTCTGCGTTGTTCAAATCAAAAGGGGAGGGCATTCAGTCTCCGCTGACCGACTCACGATGACGCGCCGGTCTGGGCTCATCCTCCTTCAGTCCGCGCAGGGTCTTTTCCACCATCTGCACAGCTTCCGGGGCCTCGAAGGTGATCAGCGGATCGAGCGCCCATTGGGCATCTTCCTCGCTCAGCACTTTGCCGATGCACCAGGCGAGATAACGATAGAAATGATAGTCAGGCCCCGCCTCATCGTAACCAAACTCGGCATACTCTCCTGAGCGGCGGTTGAGATGGTCGATAAAGTCCTGCTTGCAGGTCTTCAAGTCGCCATCGAGCAGGCGGCTGCGATTTTCGGCATAGGTTGCGCCGACCCGGTTTGCCAGATTGCCGGTGAAAACAGCGCGGCCTTCCGCATCAAGCTGGCGGTACACGATGCGGTCTGCCACCAGCACAAGGAAGATGAGGAACTCGGCCAGAAAATCGAAATATTGGGGTCCGACCTCCACGTCGAAGTTGGATTGGCGCGTGTTTTTCAGCGCGTTGTCGGCGATGCGCCAGAGCGTGAAAGCGAGCGCGTCGGACAGCTCCTGCGGCGAGCGGGCGCGGCCTTCCCTGAACCAGCGGCTTTTGATGCGGATGGCCACGCTCTCAACCCTTGCGGATGTAGAACTCGTGCACGCCGGCGCCGGCTTCGATTGTTTCGAGCAGGGTCATGCCGGTGGCGGAAGCCCAGCCGCCGATGTCGGAGGCCACGCCGGGGCAGTCGCTGACCAGGCGCAGGATCTCGCCGGTCTGCATCCCGTTCAGCAGTTTTTTGGCTTCGACAATGGGGCCTGGGCAGACCGCCCCGCGAATATCCAGTGAAACATTAGCCTTGAGGCGGTTGGCGGCTTCGCCTTTCTGGATGTGATAGCCGGTGCCGCCACCCGCCATCTTCTCGGTTTTCAGGATTTGGTTGCCGGTTTGTTTGGCCCAGACGAACAGATCGTCCGGTGTGCCCGGGCAGTCCGACACCAGCAGGAGCACCTGCCCCTCGCTCAATTCGTCCATCATGCGCTTCGCGCCAATCAGCGGCCTCGGGCAGGACAGCCCTTTCATGTCGAGTACTACGTTGACCATCTCCATCTCCATTTCGCTCTCCTTAATAACCGCCTTTACCCAGCGGTTGGGGTAGTCCGGCAACCTTTGCCGCCTGCTTGGCCGGCCCCATCGGGAACAGGTCATATACCGCCTTGCTGTCCGCTTCCGGCCAGAATTCGTTGATGTCTTTCAACATGCCACGGAAATGCGGGGTGTGACCGTGTTCGCGGTATTGCTCGCGCATGTAATTGATGATTTCCCAATGTCTGGGGGTCAATTCTATGCCTTCTGCCGCAGCGAT
>Ga0100395_1003307_pt1 | contig 11773 bp, 9 predicted proteins | sample CryGeymeta201519_FD_81542 | JGI IMG/M metagenome (GOLD analysis project Ga0100395, IMG submission 81542) | Groundwater microbial communities from Crystal Geyser aquifers in Utah, USA - Crystal Geyser metaG 2015-19 | ecosystem: Environmental > Aquatic > Deep subsurface > Groundwater | place: USA... | reverse complement strand
ATTTGTCTTAAAATACCTTGTGGCCAAGTTATTAGGTGGCTTGGTTTACGGTCTTTTTATGGCATTTATTTTAAAACGAAGGGCTAAAAAGAGGTCCCATTAAAATCATTTAGAATTGTCAACTTTTGAAAAGTTGACAATTCTTTAAATTGAAAACGCCTTGCTAAGCATAGCTGTTTTTACCTAAACAGTTTATAAATATCATTTCCGTTGGCAAATAATAGCAACGCAATTAAAATGATAAATCCGGTAATTTGGGCATACTCTAAAAATTTATCACTCGGTTTTTTACGCGTGATAATTTCAAATAAGGTAAACATAACATGACCACCGTCTAAAGCGGGAATTGGCAACAAATTCATAAAGCCTAAAATAAGTGATAAAAAGGCTGTAATGCTCCAAAATGCTTGCCAATTCCACTCTGATGGAAAAATACTTCCAATGGCAATGAAGCCACCAACCCCTTTATAAGCACCCGTACTCGGATTGAAAATTGCTTTTAGTTGTTGCACATAACTTAACAATTTTTCTTTAGATTTTTCCAAACCTACCGGTACCGATTGCAATAAAGAATAATCCTTGGTTTCAAAGGTATAGATGTTCATTTTTTCTAAATCGGCAAAGGTAAAATCGTAGAGACCAACGCCTAATTTGCCATTGGTATCAATTTTTAGATTGAGTGTTTCTGATTTTCCATCGCGAAGCACCATCACGGGGACTTCTTGTCCTTTTAAATTTTGTAAAATTGCACTCACTTCGTCAAAATAATGAACCGGTATTGTGTTAATAGCCACAATTTCATCTTTTAACTTTAGGCCACGTTCAAGATTTGGCGATGTTTTAGAGATGGAACCGATCACAAAAGGAATCCGCAAGCTTATAAACTGCCTTTGGTCGGCATCAATAATTTGAGAAATAAAATCATTCGGAATGGCAAGGTTCATAATAGAATCATGACGGTTAATGGTTATTTCTTTTCCAAATAATATCTTTAATTGAATGTCGGAAAAATTTTTAACTACTTCATTGTCAATTGTTAATATTTTATCACCATTGTTTAAGCCCAATTTAAATCCGATAGAATCGCTAATCATCACCCCATCTTTTACGTCTTGATTTGGCAGGTATTTGTCTCCATAAAAATAAGCCATACCAATATAAATTAAAATGGCAAGCAAAAAGTTAACGGTAACGCCACCTAACATAACAATAAGGCGTTGCCAAGCGGGTTTTGTTCTAAATTCCCAAGCTTGAGGTGGCTGTTTTAATTGCTCCTTATCCATACTCTCATCTATCATTCCCGCAATTTTTACATAACCGCCCAAAGGCAACCAGCCAATACCATATTCCGTTTCTCCTTTTTTAAAGCTGAAAAGTTTTTTGCCCCAAGCGTCAAAAAATAAAAAGAATTTCTCAACGCGAATTTTAAATAATTTGGCTGGCAAATAATGTCCAAATTCGTGTAAAACAATTAATAAAGAAAGACTTAAGATGAATTGTGCAATTTTTATAAATAATTCCATGTAGGGCTTTTTTTGTTTTTAAGTGCACAAATGTACTGTTTTATAAATAAAATCGAAACTTAAGGCGTTTCAATAATTTGTTAAATAATCTCAATTTAAACCGATACTGATAAAAAGAATTATAATTGTAAATTTGCGACTCTTATTTTAAGCTTATGGAATTGTTAAAATTTTTTAAAAAATCGCTCCCAACCCTATTGTTTATGCTGTTATTTTCGGTTGTAGCTATTTATTCTTTTTATAAAATACAAACACCTAAACAGGTTTTGCCCATTATTAATCCGGTTGATGTAAATCCAAAATTGGTAGATCCTTCTATGCGTGGCGTTAGAGAACATCACAAAATCGCTCCTTTTAAAATGATTGATCAAAATGGTGATACCATTACTGATAAAACTTATCGCGATAAGATTTATGTAGCCGATTTTTTCTTTACACATTGTCAATCAATTTGCCCAATTATGACCAATTATATGGGGCAAGTTCAAGAAGCTTTTAAAAATGATGGCGAAGTGATGATGCTTTCCTTTTCGGTTACACCAGATATTGACAGCGTTTCGGTGCTTAAAGCTTATGCCGATAAAAACAAAGTTGTGGCTTCAAAATGGCACATGGTTACCGGTGATAAAAAAGAAATTTACAATCTTGCCCGAAAATCGTATTTCGCCGTTTTAGACGAGGGCGACGGCGGTGAACAAGACTTTATCCATACCGAACATTTTATACTCATTGATAAAAATCAGCAAATCAGGGGAATCTATGACGGCACTAATAAAGAAGCGGTTCAAAAATTAATTACCGATATTGATATCTTAAAACAAAGCTACCACAAACCTTGATAAATGGCCTGCTTAAGCGTTCTTAATTTAGTATATTTGCCACTATTTATATTCAATCTCAATAGCAATTGAACACAACGGTAGCCGATTTAAAAAAAGGAGAACGCGGATGCATCGAGCAAATCGCTTTAAAAAGCATTCCCTTAAATTTACTAGAAATGGGCTGCCTTCCCGGAAAAGTAGTTGAACTCATTCAAATAGCGCCTTTTAAAGACCCCCTCTATATAAAAGTTGATGGCAATTATTTGGCTATCAGAAAAGATGTTGCCAGTAAAATTCAAATTATAAAGCTTTAGTATTTTTAAATATGGGCGACAAAAAATTAATAAAAATTGCCTTAGTTGGCAACCCTAATACGGGTAAAACCTCTTTATTTAATCAGCTTACCGGATTAAAACAAAAAGTAGGTAATTATCCAGGTATTACCGTTGACCGAAAAGAAGGTTTTTTTAGGCTAAATGCTAAAACCGCCGCCTCAATCATTGATTTACCGGGCACTTACAGCATTAATCCCACAACTTTAGACGAAAATATAGTTCTCGATACCCTATTAAATCCTAACGCCAGCGAATATCCCGACGTTATTGTGATGGTAGCCGATGTTGAAAATTTAAAACGAAATCTCCTATTATTTTCTCAATTAAAAGATTTAGAAATTCCCATTGTATTAGCCATTAATATGGCCGATCAAATGAATAAAAAAGGAATTTCAATAGCTATTGAAGCGCTTAAAGCGGATTTAAATACCGAAATAGTTTTAATAAGTGCCCGCAAAAATACGGGAATTGAAATTCTGAAAGAAGCTATCTTAAACTATAAAAAATTTAGTACCATAACCTTAGATGATTTATCTGCTAAAATTGACGAAGCGTTTTTTGAGGACTTAAAACGGGCTTTCCCAAAATTACCTTTATATCAAGCATGGCTTACCATTACGCAATTTCGAAATTTGAAACATTTAGATGACGCGCAAAAAGAAGCTGCAAAGGCATTTCTAAAAAATCACTCTAAGGTAAAACAACTTCAGCATCGCGAAACCATTTTGCGTTACCAACAAATTAATAACATCTTAAAAAAAGATTATGATGTAAACCGCGTTGAAGGAACCGATTTACGCGCTAAAATCGACAGCATTTTGATGCACCGAGTGTTTGGCTACCTCATCTTTTTTTTAATTCTTTTTGTAGTATTTGAATCCATTTTTGACTGGGCAAGTTTGCCTATGGATTTAATAGACCATGTTTTTTTGCAGTTGAGTAGCTGGGCAAAAACACAATTAGCACCTGGTGTTTTAACTAATTTAATCATCAATGGCATCATACCCGGAATTGGCGGCATTGCCATTTTTATTCCACAAATCGCCATCCTATTTTTGTTTATTTCCATTTTAGAAGAAACCGGCTATATGAGCCGCGTGGTTTTTTTAATGGATAAAATCATGCGTGTTTTTGGATTGAACGGCAAGAGTGTTGTGCCTTTAATGTCGGGAACCGCCTGTGCCATTCCGGCCATTATGTCCGCTAGAAACATTGGCAGTTGGAAAGAGCGCTTAATCACAATTTTGGTAACGCCTTTTATAACATGCTCAGCCAGGTTGCCTATTTACGCCATCATCATTGCGCTTATTATTCCCGACAAACGTCTTTTTGGCTTCATCAGTTTACAAGCTTCGGTTTTAATGGCCTTATATTTAATTGGATTTTTAACCGCAGTTTTGTCGGCTTATATTTTAGACAAAACACTCAAAATCAGAAAGAAAAAGTTTTTTATAATTGAAATGCCCAATTACAAAATACCGTCACCTAAAAATGTGGCCTATGCCATAATAGAAAAGACAAAGGCTTTTATTTTTGGTGCGGGAAAAATCATTTTGGCGCTTTCAATTGTTTTGTGGTTTTTAGCCTCAAACGGACCTTACCATTTTAAAAATGCTACACAAATTGTAAAACAAGAAAATCCCGAATTACATGAATCAAGTACCGCCTTTACCAAAAAATTAGGTTCTTATAAATTACAACATTCCTATATTGGCACTATGGGTCATATCATCGAACCCCTTATAAAACCTTTGGGCTACGATTGGAAAATAGGCATTGCCTTAATTAGCTCATTTGCAGCGCGCGAAGTTTTTATTGGCACTTTAGCAACCATTTATAGTGTAGAAAACGAAGGTGATACTAAAACCATTCGTGAACGCATGAAAAACGAAATCAACCAAAATACCGGCAAGCCCCTTTTTGATTTTCCAACCGGCATGTCATTGCTTTTATATTATGTTTTCGCCATGCAGTGTATGAGCACTTTAGCAGTTGTGAAACGCGAAACAAATTCTTGGAAATGGCCAATGTTGCAACTCTTTTTTATGACAGGATTAGCATATTTAGTGTCGTTTATAACCTACACGGTTTTATCCTAATCAAATTATAGCAACAACTTAAAAGTGTACTTTTAGGATTTTATTGACACTTTCAATTAATAAATTGTTCTTATCTTTACCACTTTAACCCATCTAAATATTTCGGAATGAATTACGGCAATGAATTTAAAAAATACGCAACCAAGCATCACGGTATTAATAGCTTGTATTACGATAAATTGGTAAGCAGTGTAACGCCTTACATTATAGAAGAGCGCCATTTAAATGTAGCGCAAATGGATGTTTTTTCGCGTTTAATGATGGATAGAATCATCTTTTTAGGAACGGCGATTGACGATTATGTGGCAAATGTTATTCAGGCGCAATTGCTATTTTTAGAAAGTGTGGATGCCACAAAAGATATTTCAATTTACATCAATTCCCCTGGCGGTGGCGTTTATGCCGGATTAGGGATGTATGATACCATGCAATTTATTAAACCCGATATTGCAACGATTTGTACCGGAATGGCCGCATCAATGGCAGCGGTTTTAATGTGCGCCGGAACTAAAGGAAAGCGTTCGGCATTGCCCCACTCTCGAATTATGATTCACCAACCACTTGGCGGTGCACAAGGCCAAGCCAGCGATATTGAAATTACCGCCCGCGAAATCTTAAAATTAAAAGGTGAATTATATGCCATTATCGCAAATCATTCAGGCCAAACCCTTAAAAAGGTAGAAAAAGACAGTGACCGCGATTATTGGATGAAAGCCGACGAAGCCAAAGAATACGGTATGATTGACGAAATACTAAAAAGAAACTAATTTAAAAATATGGCAAAAGAAATTCTAACTTGTTCATTTTGTGGTAGAAAAAAAGCCGAAACCAATTTATTGATTGCCGGAATTGAAGCGCATATTTGCGATAGGTGCATTGAACAAGCTCATGGCATTGTTTTAGAAGAAATGAGCGATAGCAGCGTCAAAAACCTTGCTGCTGAACTTGTTTTGCGAAAACCAAAAGAGATAAAAGAATTTCTTGATCAATACATTATTGGTCAATCACAATCAAAAAAAGTAATGTCAGTAGCGGTTTATAACCATTATAAACGCCTGCTTCAAAAACCATCGGAAAACGATGTTGAGATAGAAAAAAGCAATATTATTTTAGTGGGCGAAACGGGAACCGGCAAAACACTCATTGCCCAAACCATTGCCCGAATGCTAAATGTGCCATTTGCCATTGTTGACGCAACCGTTTTAACCGAAGCCGGCTATGTTGGCGAAGATGTTGAAACCATTTTAACGCGTTTATTACAAGCCGCCGATTACAATAAGGAAAAAGCCGAAAAAGGCATTGTTTTTATTGACGAAATCGACAAAATTGCCCGTAAAGGTGATAACCCATCTATCACCAGAGATGTTTCGGGTGAAGGTGTGCAACAGGCGCTTTTAAAATTGCTTGAAGGAAGTATTGTAAATGTACCGCCAAAAGGTGGACGCAAACATCCCGACCAAAAATTTATCGAAATAAACACCCAAAATATTCTATTTATTGCGGGTGGTGCTTTTGATGGTATCGATAAAATTATTAGCAAACGCCTTAATATGCAGGCTGTTGGTTATAGCGCTTCCATTAGCGACCACAAAATAGAAATAAATGATTTGTTGCAATATATCATCCCTAAAGATTTAAAAAGCTTTGGATTAATTCCCGAAATAATCGGTCGTTTACCTGTTTTATCGTATATGAGTCCGCTTGACGCCGATACTCTAAGAGCTATTTTAACCGACCCTAAAAATGCAATCGTAAAACAGTATGTCAAACTTTTTGACATGGACGGCATCGAATTAAAATTTGAAGAAAGTGCTTTAAATTATATAGTTGATAAAGCCATAGAATACAAATTAGGCGCGCGTGGATTGCGTTCTCTTTGTGAAGCTATTTTAACCGATGATATGTTTGAATTACCCGGTACCGACACCAAATTTTTGAGTATCAATAAAAAATATGCCGAACATAAATTGACTAAATCCACTCTCAAAAAATTAAAAGCGGTTTCTTAATAAACGAAACATACTTTTAGGTTTTCAATATTAAATGATTAGCAGAGCTACCATAGACCTTATTTTTCAAACCGCACAAATAGATGAGGTGATAGGTGAGTTTGTACATTTAAAAAAAGCGGGTAGTAACTATAAAGGACTCAGTCCATTTTCGGATGAGAGAACCCCTTCGTTTATGGTATCGCCAACCAAACAAATTTGGAAAGATTTTAGCTCGGGCAAAGGCGGTAGTGTGGTTACCTTTTTGATGGAGCACGAACATTTTACCTATCCCGAAGCGCTTAGATACCTCGCCAAAAAATACAATATTGAAATTGAGGAATTACAACAAACCGACGAGCAAAAACTAGAAGCCAACGAACGCGAAAGCATGTTTTTAGTTACCCAATTTGCTGCCGATTACTTCCATTTAAACCTAATAAATACATCACAAGGCAAAGCTATTGGCTTAAGCTATTTTAAAGAACGTGGTTTTACCGATGAAACCATTAAAAAATTTAAGTTAGGTTATGCACTTAACGACCGTGATGCCTTTACCAAAGCCGCTTTAAACAAGGGCTTTCAAATAGACTACCTCGCAAAAACAGGGCTAACCATTGTGAATGAGCAAAGTGATTTCGACCGCTTTAAAGGCCGAGTCCTATTCCCGATTCTAAGTATGAGTGGACGAGTTTTGGGTTTTGGTGGACGTATTTTAACATCTGATAAAAATGTTGCCAAATATTTAAACTCACCCGAAAGCGATATTTACCACAAAGGCAAAGTTTTGTACGGTCTTTTTGAGGCAAAACAAGCCATTGCCAAAGCTGATAATTGCTATTTAGTTGAAGGTTATACCGATGTGATTTCGCTACATCAAAATGGTATTGAAAATGTGGTAGCTTCGTCAGGCACGGCATTAACACCTGACCAAATTCGCTTAATTAGTCGGTTGACAAAAAATATCACGGTGCTTTATGACGGTGATGCACCAGGAATAAAAGCCTCATTTAGAGGAGTTGATTTAATTTTAGCCGAAGGTTTGAACGTGAAAGTACTCACCTTTCCCGATGGCGATGACCCAGATAGTTTTGCACGAAAATCCTCTCAAGCCGAAATAAAAGAATTTCTAGAAACCCAGGTAAAAGATTTTATCACCTTTAAGGTTTCGTTATTGTTAGAAGAAACCAAAAATGACCCCATTAAAAAGGCGGGATTAATTAGAGAAATTGTGTTGAGCATCTCTAAAATTCCCGATTTAATTCAGCGAGAAATTTACCTACAAGAATGTGCGCGGCTGATGAATATTTCGGAAAGTGTGCTATTTAATGAACTCGCTCAGCATCTTAAAAAAAGCAATACCCAAACCATTCAACAGCTACAACAAATTCAAAAGGAAGCCTTTCAAGTTGTTAAAACAGAAGCTCCATCTGATATAAATACCTTGTTTGTTTTAGAAAAAGCGATTATAAAAATCTTGCTACTTTACGGAAATAATGAGGTTGAATTTGTTGATTTTGTCGCCAATACCAATGCCGATGGTTTGGAACTTATGGAAGAACAAATCATTGTCAACACAGTGGCAAAAGAAATCTATTTACAATTGCAGGAAGATGAAATTGAATTTTCAAACGAACTTTTTAAAACAATTTATTTCGATATCATTCATCAGTTAAACCAAGATGAAAAAATTAATATTGATGCGTTTGTTACTCACAAATCGCCTGATATCGCTCAGGTTATTACCGATATTTTAATGGAAGATGAAAAATATCTTATCAGCAATTGGGAACTAAAAAAAATCTATCCTCCAAAAATAGCCGACAAATTATCGCAATGGGTAACTGACACTATTTTAAATTTACGTCGGATATTGATTTTACAAAAAATTGAAGCCCTTAAAAAAGAAGTGCAAGAATCACCTCAACTACAATTACTTGAGCAAGTTCAAAACTACATCCACTTAAAAAAATTGCTGTGCGAAAAGTTAAAAAGGGTCGTGTAATTTTTAAAGGCTTTGTTTATATTCCTTAGGAATCAAACAAACCGGAATCGGTTCCATTTTATGTTTATTGGCTTGATGCAATTTGGTATAAATCGTTAAAACTGCTCTTTGCCGACCTTTAAAATCAGTGGGTTTAAAGTTTTGGTTGTGCATGTTCATCGCCCATTCTAATTCGGGATAGCTCGCCCCCAATTGGTCTTCGTCCGTGCGGTCATCGCCCCAAAGTCCGTCGGTTGGTGGCGCACTTATAATTGCCTGATTAACGCCTAAATGGCGCGCCAAGGTGTAAACTTCTGTTTTGGTTAAGTCGGCAATTGGACTTAAATCTACACCACCATCACCATATTTAGTAAAAAATCCGACGCCAAAATCTTCAATTTTATTACCCGTTCCCGCCACTAAATAGTTGTGTAATCCGGCAAAATAATACAATGTCGTCATTCGCAAGCGCGCTCTTGAATTGACTAAAGCCATCACGCGAATTGCTTCGTTTTCTACCTTTGGCAAAGCGGTGATTAACCCGTTGTAAACCTCCGTCAAAGACACCTTTTCAAAACGCACATTTTGATGACTTTGTTGCAACCATTTTATATGCGCATGTGCCCTATCAATCTGATTTTGTGCTTGATAAATTGGCATATCAACACAAATAACAGGCAATTCCGTCAAGGCACAAAGCTTGGAAGTTAGCGCCGAATCAATTCCACCCGAAACGCCAATTACAAAACCTTTTGTATGTGATTTTTCGGAATACGCTTTTAACCAATTGACGAGATGTTTTGTGATTTTTTGTACCTGCATTGTGTAAACTATTTAGTAGTTTTGCCAGCAAAAATAAGGATTAATATTTTTTACTACATCAATTTATGAAGCTTTTTAAACTATTTGTTGTGTTCTTTTTAAGCGTTCTTGTTTTGGGGGCTTGCAAAAACAAAGACAAACTGGCGGTTGACACTTCAAAAATTGATGTAAAAATTGAAGTCAGCCGATTTGACAAGCTATTTTACAGTACGACACCACAAACCTTGGCGGAGATAAAAGCGCAATTTCCCTATCTTTTTCCGAATCAAGAACCCGATAGCGTGTGGCTAAACAAAATAAAAAATAAAGACAACCGCTTTCTTTATGCCGAAGTGCAAAAAACCTTTCCCGATTTTAAGGAGCAAACGGTTGATTTAACCAGCCTGTTTAAGCATATAAAATACTATTATCCAAAATTTAATGAACCCAAAGTGCTCACCCTAATTTCGGAAGTCGATTATTTAAACAAGGTTATTTATGCCGACAGTTTACTGTTAATTTCGCTAGACATGTATTTAGGGAGCAAACACGACGTATATGAAGGGTTTCCTCAGTATTTAAGCGCCCCTTTTGATAAAAAATATTTAATGGCCGAGGTCGCTAAAGCCATTGCTCAAAAAAATTTACCGCCTCAAAATACCCAAACATTTATTAGCAGTTGCATTCAGCAAGGCAAATTGTTATATCAAAGCAAAGCCTTTTTGCCAAGCCTAGCCGACAGTACTTTGTTGGGATATGACCCTCAAAAACTTCAATGGGCACGTGCTAATGAAGAATTTATTTGGAAATATTTTGTAGAAAACCAACTGCTTTTTAGCACCGATAAAAACTTGATGGCGCGCTTTATAAACCAAGCGCCCTTTTCAAAATTTTATCTTGAAAATGACCGAGATACTCCCAGTGAAATTGGCACTTATATCGGTTTTCAAATTGTAAAATCGTTTGTGAAAAATAACGCCATTAGCCTTAATAATATGTTGCTGATGCCTAACGAAACCCTCTTTAAAAAATCAAAATACAAACCTAGAAATGATGACAAATAAAAGTTCGAAAATAGAATTCAACGTTAGCCTAGACGAAAACCAAATTCCAGAAACCATTCATTGGACTTCTCAAGATAACAACATTTTTAATGCCGATACCAAGGCGCTTTTACTGTCGGTTTGGGATTCAAAAACACACGAAACCTTGAAAATGGATTTGTGGACTAAAGAAATGCCCTTGCAAGAGATGAAAGTTTTTTTCTACCAAACTTTAAGGTCGTTAGCCGATACTTACCAGCGCGCTACAAACGATGAAAAAATGAGCGCTACCATGCACGATTTTTGTGAATATTTCGCCGAAAATCAGGGTTTAAAAAAGAAAAATTAAGCCTTAAAAGCTTTGATTTTTTGTATGAGACTTTCATAATCTTCTGGCCTATTTACAAAATCAAAATTAGAAATATCTATAATTAAGGTTTTTAATTTTTGATCTGATTTTATAAAAGTAGCATAGCCTTGGTGGATTTTTTCTAAATAATCAGACGTAATATTTCGCTCGTAATCGCGCCCGCGCATCTTTATATTTTCTAATAAACGCTCGGTGTTTTGATAGAGATACACATATAAATCGGGCTTAGAAATCTCTTTATAAATCAAATCAAACATGCGTCGGTAAAGATTGTATTCATCTTGTGTTAGGGTTACTTGAGCAAAAATAAGCGACTTAAAAATGTAATAATCAGATATAATAAAATTTTTAAACAAGTCGAATTGCGCCAAATCATCCATTAATTGTTGATACCTATCGGCTAAAAAACTCATCTCTAACGGAAAGGCAAAGCGCTCTTTATCGTCATAAAATTTTGGCAAAAATGGATTTTCGGCAAAGCGTTCTAACACAATTTTTGCATTAAAATCATCCGACATCATTTTGGCTAATGAGGTTTTTCCAGCGCCAATATTTCCTTCTATGGCAATATAATTATATTTTTCAACCAATGAAAGTGGCCGTATTATTTGTGCTTCAATTTTCTCAACCTTAGAAGCATCTTCACAGTTTTCGTTAAGGTTTGCTAAAATTGTTTTTTTTGTAATGGGGTGAATTAAATTAGGCGCAATTTCGGCAAGCGGAACCATCACAAACTGGCGGTTTAACATCGCTTTATGTGGCACAATAAAATTTTTTGAAACAATAATTTCATCTTCAAATAACAAGAT
>Ga0100395_1003296_pt1 | contig 11792 bp, 9 predicted proteins | sample CryGeymeta201519_FD_81542 | JGI IMG/M metagenome (GOLD analysis project Ga0100395, IMG submission 81542) | Groundwater microbial communities from Crystal Geyser aquifers in Utah, USA - Crystal Geyser metaG 2015-19 | ecosystem: Environmental > Aquatic > Deep subsurface > Groundwater | place: USA... | reverse complement strand
TCTGAAATAACAGAAAACGGGGCTATCCTATGGTGAAAACTTTTATGCCTTAAATCCGAGACAAGGGAGTGAGAAAAATAAGATGTTTTAAGCGGTATTTTGCTTAAAAAAGGTATTTTTACTTTTTTGACATCCACGCGGAAGAGACAATCCATGAATGAATATTCATTGTTATCCTTATCTTTTAGATGACCATTGAAATACCACCATTCAATTATGTAGTCATGAAACGATTCGTCTTCGAGGAATTTTATTGCTTTATATTTTTCTTTCATAAATTAACGAAGATTATAAATTTTTCTCTCGCGCGGCTTTGAGCGCTTTTGCCCACCAGAGAAGGTCGTCAAAGAATATCTGTACGCGGTCTCCCATCATGCCTTCTCGGATTGGCTTGAACATTTCAGGGCCTGTCGGTCCCTTGCCCATCATTGCCGCGAAAAATATATCAACAGGAATGTGAATGGCATTTCGTATTGGCGCCATTTGAAGTTCGACCGCGACTTGGCGAAGCTGTTCAACCGAGCGCGCGCCAAGCGCGCTGCCGTAAGCTACGAAACCGACCGGCTTCCTGTTTCATTCGGGGTAAATTACATCCAGAGCGTTTTTAAGCACGGCGGAATAGCCGTGGTTGTATTCTGGAGTAACGATGATGAACGCGTCCCCGTCGTTTATTTTATCCGCCCACTTTTTGACGATCTCGTTTGAATATTGGCCTTTCGCCATTGATGGCGACATCGGGTCATCAAAAAACGGCATCGGATAATCGCGCAAATCCAGAAGCTCGGCCTCAACGCCTTCCAGCTTTTTTGCTTCCTCAAAAATCCATCCCGCCGGCTTTTCGCTGAAACGGTTTTGCCTCGTACTGCCGACAATAACTTTAATTTTGATCGGTGTGTTCATAATGATTGTGATTATTTACTTTTTTTGATGACTTCGCGAATCGCATCTAACCGACCAGAAAGATGCGACGCGAATTGTTCGACTTTAGAAAGTTTGGTTAAGGCAACCATGTCGCATCCCATGCCAAACACAAGAAGTTTTTCTCCCTTTTTAAGGCCCATTGTCTCGCGAGCTTTAGACGGAATAACCACTTGACCTTTTTCGCCGACCGTTGTGGTCCCGTAAAATTGTTCCCCGTTCTTTTTTGTCATATTATGGATATTATAATTGATTTTAGTATTTCCTACAAGTAGGAAATGTATTGTTCATCCACACTCTATCAAGACGCGCAAAATAAATCAACAAAAGAGCATAACCGCACCGTCCCTCTTTGTCTTCGCTAAAGCTGCGGGCGGGCAGGCGGCAGGCGCATTAAGCGATCTTGAAATCGGCAAAAATATCTCAGTAAACGGCACAGCTAATTCAGACGGAAGCGTCACTGCGCAGATGATTCAACTTCGACCGGCGTTGCTAATTCAGTAAATTTTACACGTCTGAGTAATTGGCCAATTTTCTTTTTATTTCTACATCAGCGTTATTTTCTTATCTTTGTAATTTAATCTGCTTCGCAGATTTGCCAACAATTCTCTTTTATCTGACATACTGCCTTCTTTTAGAAGATATTTTGCATACTGGCGGATATTCACGTCGTTTTCTTCAACCAATGCTTTCCCGGTTTGACCGTTTACGATTTTTTGCAGTTTGTTGAATCGTCGGATTTCATCTTCCAATTTCATTCGCATTCCTAACTCATTGATATTTACTTTATCCATAATTTTTAGAAGCTCATCTATCAATTCCTCCTCGCGGATATATTTATTCTTGCAGTTTCTGTCTTTAGCCCGGCTACAGCCGTAGTAAATATAATGAGCCGATGTGCCGTCTTTAAGCAGTTTCCACTTTTCCTCGGCCGATATCCCCGATCCGCAATATCCACAAGTAAATAATTTGGTGAAAGAAAATTCATGATTTTCCCTGACAATCTTGTCTCGCTTTAATTGCGCTTGGGCTTTTTCAAATAACTCTTGGTCAATAATCGGTTGATGTTTGCCCTGATACCAATTGTCACTATCGCGAGGCCATGAAAATGGCCCGTAATAAAATGGGTTGTCTAATATGCGATAAACTCCCGAGAGCGTAAGAGATTTATTGCCTCTCGTATGGAAGTTTAATTCAAACTTTAACCAATTGTAAATCTTCCTGCCGGAGTAATGTTCGTATGCCACTTTCTCAAATATCTTTTTTACTATGGGAGCTCTCGCCGGATCAATTATGATCTGGCATTTTTTATCCATTAACTTTTGATTAAGATATCCTATCGGAGCCATGCCCGGCCACAATCCCATTTCGACTCTTGTCCGTAATCCGCGTTTTACATTGATACTTCGATTGTCATTTTCCAATTTCGCCTGGCTTCCGAGAATCATTAGTAAAAACTTTTCATTGGGATTGTTACTGAAGTGTTGGCCGAATGTCCGTATCTCAATCAAAAGTTTCTGGTCCATCAAATCCACAATCTTTCCCAAGTCTCCGGCATTTCGGGAAATACGATCCGGGGCCCAGGTCAGAATGCCATTAAATTTTCCTTGCTGGATTTCCTCAACAATCTCATTAAAAATAGTACGCTGGCCCGTTTCTTTTGCCGAATGAGATTCGCGCTTGATTTCGACAATATCAAGTCCTTCGCGTTCCGCGAGTTGTATCATCTCTTTAACTTGACTATCGATGGAGAGAATTTGGCGTTCTTCGCTCTCGCTCGATTTTCTTGCGTAGAGGCAGTATTTGATTTTGGGTTGTTCCAACGGGTTCTGCCTCTTAATAACCCCTTGGGCACCACTAAATGTTGCGTTTTCCATACGAGACAAGGAAGCCGCCAATTTGATATGAATGCAAGGCGTCCCGAGTGCCCGAAGTTGATAACTTTTAGTCGTCCAAATCTGCGTATGGTCTATTACCTGCTGGAAACATACCCGGTCTCCTTTCGGGAGGCGGTTGATCGAGCCATTTCGGCCTTATAGATACCCCAGCAATAGCAGTAACCCTGGTATATTCCAGCAGATACAAGCCCAAGATGGTGAAAGCATCTGCGAGGTCATCGTGCTTTTCTGCGCCAAAACCAATCATCTGTTCAATTAGCTTTTCCGCTCCTTTTCTAGGAAAAAGGATCTTGCCGTCTTTAATGAATTGCGAAACAAGCGATAATCGCGTTCTTTTATCCATGCCGTGGATATCCACCGCTTTAGCGTTGTACCAATCCATCCTTAATTGCTGTGCAAGCGCCCGCTGGTACGAAACACCTTCAACCAGCAGTTCCGATTTCCTGTCTGGATTCGCTGTGTCAGCAAGTGCTTTTGCTTTGGCAACGGTAGCGGGGAAATCTAAACGTTCGTTTACTGGAAACGGATGGATGTATAATTTTGAATCTCCATACCGCCCGAAAAGCGAACCGATAACCATCGCGGTATAGTCGGCACTACTTTTCTCCGAGATGGCTAAATCAATGCCGATTTTCGTCCAAGAATATTTATCAGACTTAAATGAAGGAAATTCATCATTCTCATAATACCGGATCCACTCTCTTTTTATTACTTGATCTTCCGCCGGAACGATCTTGAGCAGATATTCGCGTGACCAGGATGTTTCGCTTATTGTTTCCTTTCTCAATCTTTCTATATCGGCAAGGGTTGGAAATTTGCCAGGCCATGTCGGATTTCCGCGTTCGTCTACGATGGGAAATTCCCGATACACTCCGCCATTATCGCCAAGCTCGATTTTTTGCTGCAGTCTTTTTAAAGAGGAATCCTCGTGCAATAAATTGCCGATGGCGATGATACGAGTGTTGTTGCTGTCCCCGGCGGGTATGGCTTCGCTTGTGATCCATTCGAAAGTTTTATCCCTGCCCTCCTGTGTTTTTACAGAAGCGGTATCCTCAACATCATCCAAAATAATCAGGTCCGGGCGATAATGGCGATGTCTCAGTCCTCGTATATGCTGCCCGATTGACCTAATCATAATTTTTGCATCGAACTTGCGGATAACGAGCGCGGTTGACCCCCACTGGTTTCTTTCCTCGTCAAACGGTCCGAGATCACTTCGGAGTAAATCATTGCTCTCTAATTCGCTCTTTATATTCAATAATCCCTGCCGTGCATTTTCTTCGGTTTGACCGGATAGAATGACAAACTTTTTTTGCTGAATTCCCAAAATCGACCATAAAGAGTAAGCAGTGTTCATAATTGTCGATTTGGCGGAATTGCGGAATGCGACGATTACCGCCAGCTTGATCGATCCGTCTTCTGCTATGCGGAAAAGCTCATTATGGAACGGCGCTGATTCGCATTTAATGTGCTCGCGGAAATAGAACAGGAAGAACCATTCAAAACTTTTTGTAGTAATCCCAATTCTAACCTTTTTATCCTTGAGGAGCGTTTCAAACAACTCCCCGAACTTATTTTTCTTTTTTGCGTTGGCCATAGTTTCTGAGCGATGATAATTTTAATGCCTGCCGTATAAGTGCTTTTTGTTCGGCAGTTAAAGGTTCATCTTTGGTAGAAACTATTCCGGAAAGCTCAAGTTTGTCGCGATACCTGGCATTATTATGCGCGAGGAAAAATTTAATCATCTCGGGCTTTCCCTGACTGATAAGGTTAAACATCTGTGTTTCTGCGATGTCCGAAACAAATTCTCTGCCCGCGCGCAACGATTCCTCGACCTCCTGCGCAAATTGCCGATTCGCTTTCGTCCATCGATAAACCGTCATACGGCTTATGCCGATTTTTTGAGCGGATTGTTCAATGGTCGGCGTTCTGCGCATTTGTTCAAGCAGTGCCTGTTTCTGTTTGCTCTGCCTGATTTTAATATTTTTATTGTCGATCATAATTTTTTAGCTTTTATGCCAGTTAATTTTTGGAATCTGACTGTTGTTGTAAGACAGTATTCTGAGTCAAGCTCGATTCCAACACAAACACGCTTGGTTTGTTCGCAAGCGAGTAATGTTGTACCTGAGCCGAGGAAGGAATCGCAGACTACGTCTCCGATTTTGGTGCCGTTCAAGATTAATCTGCGGATAAGCCCTACCGGTTTGGTCGTCGGGTGAAACGGGCTTTTATTCGGTTTCGGATGAATTAAAACGCTCTTATCTTTTGATTTCAAAAATTCATGCGTACCATACCACCCATATGCGACAAGCTCGTGCTGAGGCGAATAATCCAAACGGCCGATGACAGAATGCGTTTTCACCCAAATAAGGAGCTGGCCGAATTTAAGTCCCGCATCGAGCATTCCTTCGCGAAGCGCGAACACCATTTTATCCGCGTTGAAAATATAGAAGCTGTTCTTTCTTGCAAGATGCGGCGTTACTGCCTCGACCCATTCTCGCGTAAACTTTCGGTATTCTTCGTCGCTCTGGATGTGATCACCGATGATTGGCTTGTTTTTCAGGAGCGCCTTAAAATTCTCACTGCTTTCTGAAACTGCAACCCCAAAAGGAGGATCCACGACCACGCTCTTTATTTTTCTATTACCGATTGCTCTAGCTACTAGCGCCTTATCTCGAGCGTCTCCGCAAACAAGGATATGCTCGCCAAGCAAAAACGCATCTCCGTATTTAATTGAGTTTTTTAATTTGGTCATGTGAGATTTTTTTAAAACGATTAATCGCAACCTGGCAAAAGATAGGTTCCGCGTCGGCAACATATGCCGTGCGCCCGAGCTGTTCGCATGCCGACAAGATGCTCCCCGAGCCGCATGTCGTATCGAGTACTATATCTCCCGGACGAGTACAACGACGCAAGGCCTTTTCATGCAGAGTTGGCGGTTTCTGAGTCGGGTGTTCAATTTCATTTCCCGGCAGACGTTTAACTAGCCAGATGTTTAATAGGTCCAAAATATCGTCCGTAAGACGATTGCCGGTAGTGACTTCCTTATTCTGGATCTCGTGCAAATTTTTTATTTTGTCGGAAAGGAATGGCTTTCCTTTTATCCCGTAAGCGCAAAATTCCGTGACCTTAGAAAAAGCAATTTGCGGTGTTGGGTTTAACGAGTCTTTCAGCCAAATGCATAATCGCTTGGAATCAACTCCGAGTTCTTTGTATAATTCTTGGAATAGATACACCCAGCGTTCATCGCACCAAAAGAACAAATGCGCGTCCGGCTTTGTCACCGCAAGCGCGTTTTGCATAATAGTTTTGGCAAAGACGCGATATTCCGCTTCCGGCTTATTGTCATCCGTTTTGCCGCCATAATCTTTTTTGCCACCAAACGGCCGATCGTATTTCAGGCCTATATTAAAAGGCATGTCAATATCGATCATACTCGCTTGCGCGCCACTCATGAGTTTTTTTGCCGAGTTGGGGTCAAGAGCATTTGCGCATAATAATCTGTGGCGGCCCAATGAAAAATAGTCCCCGGGTCTGATGTTTGTCTGTTTTGCTTTTTCAATCTCAACCTCTTCTTCAAATTCATCATCCAAAATTTCCAAATTGTCATCAAAAATATTACTCAAATCGCTTCCGTCAAATCCAGCCGTAAGCAATTCTTCGATACCGAAATCGGCAGCTAATTTTTCCCAGTCCCAAGCCGCGCCACTTCTATTTGAAGTGAGTAAATAATCACGAAATTCTTTATCATTTAATTTTCTGTTTGGGACTCTAACCTCAATCTCTTCTTCGCCCCTACCCAATAGGGATAAAGCAAGCACGCGCTGGTTTCCGGCAACTAATGTCCCATCCGTATTGATACAGGGGATTTCAGCGATATTAAATTTTTTTAGACTTCGTTGTAGTCCTCGAAGTTGTTCTGCCGAAAGGGTCCGAGGATTTTTATTATATTGAATGAGATTTTTTACCCGATGTCGTTCAGTATGCCATTCTAATTTTATGGACATATTATTTTTTATTTAATAATAAATTTCCATTTTGGTTTCAGTTTAGGCGTCATTTTCATTGCCAAATATAAAAAGCTCCGCATACGCGAGAAGAAATTTTTTCATCGACTATTTCTTCTCAACAATTACGGAACCTTTTTAGTGCAAACTTTGAATTAATTTAATTATAACATTTTTATTTTTGTAATTTCAATAGGTTTCAAGAGGATTTTTCCGCTTGTAAATGGTGTAAATAGAATTCTAATTTTGAAGCAAAACAATTAAATTTTCTGTCAATAATGTAAAATGCCTAAAATCGCTAAAAAAGTTATGCACAGCTGCTAAAAATCAGATGCTTCGCAAACCCTTTTTATTAAGCTATAAGAGAGGGGTGGAATTTTACCCTCAAAAATGTTAAAATTCCCTTAACAATTGAATATTCAAAGACCTAACCCTTAAAGTTTAAATCTTTAAGATATGGCCACAAAATCCCGCTAGAGAATAAAAGACTCCTCGTCAGAGTCACTCTAGCGGGTCATAACTCGAAAGGGCTATGGGCGGGACCGAAAGGTTTCGTCGCGATGGCGGGGAGTCTTTTGTTCAAGGACTCATCGTCGGCGCTAAAACCCACTAGAGTGCAATGCAATTTAAATATCCCGAAGATCGGGAATTTTTTGCCAATTTTCTCGCCGATGGCGACAAAAAAAGATTGGAAGAAGAATTCTCAGAATGCTTTGATTTCCGCCATCCTGCGATTAAGCGGTGGGAATTCAACAAAGTCAGAAAGAAAATGCTCGATGAGCTGGTGCGGAAGTATGGCGGAAAATGCCAGCTTCGAATCCATCCCGATTGCAGTAAAGACGGCAAATTTGAGCCCGATCATATTATCCCGCTCTCGACGAATGAACTAAATAAGAAGCTTCGGCATATGACCCGAACTTCCGGCGAAAAAGTTCCGGCGCAAAGTTTTGGTTCCAATCACCCTAAAAACCTAATCCTTACTTGCAAGCGATGCAATGCCTATAAAAAACATCGGCTGATTAAACCAAATGGCGGAATTTCAAAAAATCTTAGCTTTCTTGATTCATATCCTTCCGGCGAAGAAGAAATAATTCTGCCATCCGGCAGAAAAGTTTCGGTGGTGAAATATTTTCTTAAATTCAAAGAATGGAAAGGAAAGCCGATACCTAATACTTACGGCAATAAAACCGTGATTGATTTTAACGGCGAGCCGGTATTTGCCGAGCTCGCCGTTTTAAGATTATTCCAATCCCATGGATGGGGTGGCGCCTGGGTAGATTCCTACCGCAGGAAATTCAGAATCGGATTACCGGATGTTATTGACCCAATAGATTTGCCATCGGACAAAAAAGCTCTATTTGATTCAATTAAACAAAAAATTGATGCTTCTGGCGGCTGCTGGGATGTTTTTGTCTGGAAAGAAAATCAGATACTTTTTATTGAATTGAAACGAAGCAAGAAAGACCATATTCAAGATTCTCAAAAAATCTGGCTGGAAGAATCACTAAATTACGGCTTTGCCTTAGATAATTTTGTACTAATTGAGTGGGATTTAGATTAGGCAAAAAACCTTTATTTATAGGGTAAATTGAGGTAAGCTTAATTAAATCTCACCATGTCTCAAAAGGTTTTATCATACATTAACGAGGTTTCTGAAAAGTATAAAACTGGTCGTGCTGGCGAACATGCGTATCGGCCAACTTTTGAAAAACTCGTTAAAACATTAGATCAAAAAATAGGGATTATTAATGATCCGAAACGCACAGAATATGGGGCGCCTGATTTTGTATTTGTCAGAGGTGAGTTGATTACGGGTTATGTCGAGACGAAAGATATTGACGCCGATCTTGATAAAGTAGAGAAAACAGAACAAGTGAAACGCTATCTGGGCTATTCAAATCTGATTCTTACTAACTATCTTGAGTTTAGATTTTTTAGAAACGGCGAGCGTTATGGTGAGCCGATTGTTGTGGGAAAGATTATCAATGAAGAAGTTCACATTCAAGAAAAATTTGCCGATTTACTTGAGAATGCTATTACTGATTTTCTTGCTGCAAAACCAGAAAAAATAAAGAGCGGTTCTCGTTTGGCAAAAATCATGGGTGGCAAAGCGCGTCGTATTAGAGACAATGTAAAACAATTTTTTACTGTAGGTTCAGACAATAATAAAGAACTTATAAAAGTTTACGATACTATCAAGAAACTTCTCGTTCATGATCTTAATCCAGATACATTTGCCGATATGTATGCGCAGACTCTCGTTTATGGACTTTTTGTAGCGCGCTTTGGTGATAGCTCTCCGGAAAACTTTACACGACAAGAGGCTCGCGATCTTGTCCCGGCGTCTAACCCATTTTTACGTCATTTCTTTGATCATATAGCTGGCGCTGATTTTGATCAGCGCCTTGCTTATATCGTTAATGAGTTGTGTGAAGTTTTTAAAGTAGCGGATGTTCAACAATTAATGAGCCAGTATTTTCAGAAAGATCTGTGGGGTAAAGATATTAAAGGGCCAGACCCGGTTATTCATTTCTATGAAGATTTTCTAAACGAATATGACCCGATACTACGAAAGAAAATGGGCGCCTATTATACGCCATTACCGGTAGTATATTTTATTGTCCGAGCAATTGACGACATATTGCAAAAAGAATTTAAACTAACTAATGGACTGGCAGATATTTCAAAGCTTCCGAGCGGACTTCACCGTGTGCAAGTTCTTGATCCAGCTGCAGGTACGGGAACTTTTATAAGCGCGGTTATTAGAATAATTTACGAACGATTTGTAAAAACCAAACAAGAAGGTCGGTGGCCAACCTATGTTCACCACGATCTTTTACCGCGTATTTATGGTTTTGAATTGATGATGGCTTCATACACTATTGCACACCTTAAACTTTCAATGGCCTTTAAAGAAACCGGTTTTAAGCACTTTAATCGTCGTCTCGGTATTTACCTTACAAATTCTCTTGAGGAAAGCACTGTTCAAGATGGCGGTTTATTTCCAAATTTTGGCCTTGCTGAAAGCATTGCCAAGGAATCAAAAGAGGCATCGGTTATAAAGAATAAAACGCCGATTATGGTAGTTTTAGGCAATCCACCATATAGTAGTGTTTCGTCAAATAAGACCGACTATGCAAATAGCTTAGTGGAAAAATATAAAGTTGAACCTGGAGGAATAGAAAAATTGAAAGAAAGAAAAAACTGGCTAGATGATGATTATGTAAAGTTCATCTCTCTTGCTGAAAATTTGGTTGATAAAAACGGCGAAGGCGTTTTGGCATATATAACGAATAATGGATTTATTGATAATCCAACATTTAGGGGTATGAGGTGGCATTTATTAAAAACTTTTGACGATATTTATATTTTAGATCTTCACGGGAATGCCAGAAAGAAGGAGACAATACCTGACGGCGGTAAAGACGAAAACGTTTTTAATATAATGCAGGGTGTATCTATAAATATCTTTATAAAGAAAAATAAAGATAAAAAAGAATTGGGCAATATACACTATGCGGATTTATATGGTAAAAGAGAAAATAAGTTCGATTTTCTTAATAAAAATAATTTTGGAAATATAAAATGGAACAAAATTAAAAATACCTTACCCAATTTGTTCTTCCTTAGTAAGGGCAATATTAAAGACGAGGAAAAATATAATCAAGGATTTTCTCTTGGAGATTTATTTATAAAATATAGTTGCGGCGTAGTCACTATGGGAGATCATTTTATAGTTGATATCGATAAAGACGTTTTAGTAAAGAGAATGTCTGATTTTTTGAATAATGAAGTTTCTGAATCAAATCTTAAAATAAGATATGAACTAGGGAAAAATTACGCAAATTGGATTGTAAAAAATAAAACAAAAATTAAAATAGATGATGACAAAATAATAAGATATTCCTACAGACCTTTTGATGAAAGATATACAATTTTTGATTCTAACTTAATTTGGAGAACTCGAGAAAATGTCATGAAAGATGTTTATAAAAATAATTTTTCTTTAGTTTTTGAAAAAATTGCATCAAATAAAAGTCAACCCGTAGGAATATTTTTATCTAAAAACATTATTGATTGCCATCTGACGGGCGGTCAAAGTTATATTGGAAATTTATATTCAGTAGGTATAAATAATGAAAAGATTCCAAATATGAATTCAGAAATTATAAGTAGAATAAAGGAAATAACAGGAGACATAACGCCTGAAGATGTTTTCGATTATGTTTATGCCGTTCTTCATTCGCCCGACTATCGTAAAAAATACAAAGAATTCTTAAAAATAGATTTTCCGCGAATACCATATCCGAAAGATGCGAAAAGTTTTAAAGGACTCATTGCGCTTGGCGCTGAATTACGCTCATTTCATCTTCTCGAATCACCAAAGGTTAATAGATTTATTACTTCTTATCCCAAAGACGGCTCAAATGTTGTAGAAAAAATTATATATAAAGATAGCAATGTATTTATAAATACTGAACAATACTTTGGTAATGTTCCAGAAGTTGTGTGGAACTTCTGGATTGGCGGTTATCAGCCAGCACAAAAATGGCTTAAGGATCGCAAAGACCGCGTTCTAACCAACGAAGATATCGAGCATTATCAAAAAATGATAGTTGCCTTAGTTGAAACAGACAAAATAATGAAAGAAATTGATAACATTATTCCATAATTTCTGTGATTTCTCATTAAGAGCTAAATTATTATGACCGAATCAATAAACCAAGAAGTCGAGAAAAAAGAGGGACTTTCTATAGAGAGCCCAACCCTTCCTTTTGAAAAGCCGGAACAATTTATTTACATTTCTGACGAGGTTATCAAAATTGTATCCCAATATATGGCAATAGTAATCAGTGAGGCAACGCCAAACAGAAATGTTGATATTAAAACAATTTTAGAAAATGCAAAAAATATGTTTCGCGATGGAGTCCGATATCATGATAATTTATGGGTGCAACATTGCGCGGCT
>Ga0100395_1003280_pt1 | contig 11812 bp, 9 predicted proteins | sample CryGeymeta201519_FD_81542 | JGI IMG/M metagenome (GOLD analysis project Ga0100395, IMG submission 81542) | Groundwater microbial communities from Crystal Geyser aquifers in Utah, USA - Crystal Geyser metaG 2015-19 | ecosystem: Environmental > Aquatic > Deep subsurface > Groundwater | place: USA... | reverse complement strand
CAAGCGGTTTTAAGTCTAAAAGAACCAACACCTCCGGCTAATTTAAAGTGCCAATTTTGTCCGTATCGTCAAGGCGTTACTGATTAATTTAAAAAATGCGTCAGCAAATCGTTCAAATTTTAAAAAAAATAATACCTTTCTCGGTTAAAGCCGAAGTTTTTTCTCCGGCTCAAAATTTTGGCCACTATTCAACTAACGCCGCTTTTAAAATTGCCGCGAGTTTAAAAAAGAAACCATTGGAAATTGCCAAAGATTTAGCCGAAAAGATTAAAAAATTGGATAAAGGGAAATTATTTAAAAGAGTAGAAGTTAGCCAACCCGGTTTTATAAATTTTTGGATTTTAGAAAATGTTTGGCAAACAAAAGTTAAAGAAATTTTGAAAGAAGGAGCCCATTACGGAAAATCAAAATTAGGCAAGAACAAAAAAGTCCAAGTGGAGTTTATTTCCGCCAACCCTACCGGTCCTTTAACCTTAGCTAATGGCCGGGGAGGATTTTTGGGCGATGTTTTGGCTAATATTTTGGCATTTTCAGGATTTAAAGTGGAAAGGGAATATTATGTTAATGATACTGGTAATCAAATTATAAAACTCGGCAATTCATTAATTGTTGCCCTAGGTTTAAACCTAGGGCAACAGCAACAGGAAGAAAAAAGGGGAGATAAACTATATCAGGGTCTTTATATTAAAGATTGGGCGAGAAAACATAGAGGGGTGGTTAAAAAATATAAAAGCGAACCTTTAATCTTGGGACGATTCGCTGCCAAAGAATTTTTGAAAAATACAAAAAGGGTTATCATCCAGAAAGCAAGGATAAAATTTAATCGCTTTACTTCTGAATTTAATCATATTTACAAAAAGAAATATCCGGAAAAAGCCTTAGCCATTTTTAAAAAAGCCGGTTTGGTTTATGAAAAAGAAGGAGCGATTTGGTTAAAGACGGTTAAATTTGGCGACGATAAAGACCGAGTCCTTTTAACCAGCGACTGCCAGTCAACTTACTTCTTAAATGACAGCGGCCATTATTTGGAAACCGTCAGGCGAGGTTTTAACAAAAAAATTAATATTTTGGGGCCCGACCATTACGGCTATGTTAAAAGGATTCAAGCGGCAGCTAAAATTTTAGGTCTAAAAGATTCGACGGTCATTATTACTCAAGCTATTCGGCTGTTGGAAAAGGGTCAGGGGGTAAAAATGTCCAAGCGGATGGGAAAATTTGTCACTTTTGAAGACTTACTCAAAGAAATTAATCTTGATGTAGCCCGTTTTTTCTTTTTAATGGTTTCTAGCGATAGCCACCTGGATTTTGATTTATCTTTAGCCAAAGAAAAGACATTAAAAAACCCGGTTTATTACGTTCAATATGCTTATGTGAGGAGCTGGAGTATTTTAAAGAAAGCTAAAATTAAAACAATCAGCGTCAAAGTAAAACTAGACCCCTTAAAAACTTTTGAAGATATTAAATTGATTCAGGAATTAGTTAAGTTTCCGGAAATCATTGAGGATGCGGCCGGCGATTATCAAATTCACCGTTTAACTCGTTATGCCACGGAATTAGCCAAGGCTTTTCATAATTTTTATGAAAAAGAAAGAGTGATTGAAAAGGGAGATGACATTAATCAAGCTCGTTTGATTTTGGTTAAAGCCAGTTCCCTAGTTTTGAAAAATTTGCTGATTTTATTGGGAATCAAAGCGCCCAAGAAGATGTAGGTCAAAAAGAATAAAGTTTTTGGCTTCTCTTAAATCTCAAGGCCGATTTTTGTTAAAAAGAAAGAACTTTATTAAAATTAAAAGAAAATGCTGAAAAAATTAAAGAAATTTTCCTTGCCCGAAATTGAAGAAAAGATTTTGGCATTTTGGCAAGCTAACCAAATTTTTAAAAAATCATTAGCCCTTAGACAAAATCAAAGCAAGAAGAAATTTGTTTTTTACGAGGGACCGCCGACGGCCAATGGCCAGCCGGGGGTTCATCACGTTTTGGCCCGGGTTTTTAAAGATATTATCCTGCGTTATAAGACAATGAGAGGTTTTTACGTGCCCCGACGAGCCGGCTGGGACACTCACGGCTTGCCGGTTGAACTGGAGGTGGAAAAACAACTGGGCTTTAAGACAAAAAAAGACATTGAAGCTTACGGCATTGCCGCTTTTAACCAAAAATGCAAAGAATCGGTTTGGCAGTATAAAGATGATTGGGAAAAACTGACCGAGCGAATCGGTTTTTGGCTGGATTTAAAAAACCCTTATGTTACTTATGAAAATTCTTATATTGAATCCCTTTGGTGGATTTTCAAACAAATTTGGCAGAAGAAATTGCTTTATCAGGGGTATAAAGTTGTTCCTTGGTGCAGCCGTTGCGGCACTGTTTTGTCTTCTCACGAACTAGCTTTGGGTTATGAAGAAATTACGGAAAGTTCCGTTTATCTGAAATTTCAATTGCAAAAAAGGCAAAAAATAGGCAAAAATTTTATTACCAATAACCAAACATATTGTTTATCTTGGACAACCACGCCCTGGACTTTGCCTGGCAATGTGGCTTTAGCTATTAATCCACGTGTTGATTATGTTTTAATTAAAAACAAATTTGAAAGTCCGGAAAATTTTATTTTAGCTAAAGAGCGACTTTCAATTATTGATTTTCCTTATGAGACGCTTGAAGAATTTAAAGGCAAGGATTTAGTAAATTTAAAATATCAGCCGCTTTTTGTCGTTAAGAAATTACAGCAAAAAAATTCTTACAAAATTTATGCAGCTGATTTTGTGACTACTAAAGAAGGCACGGGAATTGTTCATATAGCGGTAATGTACGGCGACGACGACTATAAATTGGGTTTAAAGTTCGGCTTACCCCAGCATCATACTGTTACTGAAGAAGGGAAATTTGCTATTGATGTTGAGGGGTTTGAGGGTTTAGACATCAAAGCCAAAGAAACCGAAGAAAAAATTCTCAATTTTCTTAAAGAAAAAAAATATTTGTTAAGAATTGAACCCTATACCCACGAATATCCTTTTTGTTGGCGGTGCGGCCAACCGCTTTTGTATTACGCCCGCGATTCTTGGTTTATTGCGATGAGTAAATTAAAAAGCCAGCTTTTATCCGCCAACCGGAAAATTAATTGGATTCCGGCTCATTTAAAAGATGGCCGTTTTGGCGGGTGGCTTAAGGAAGTTAAGGACTGGGCAATTTCCCGCGAGCGCTATTGGGGCACGCCCTTGCCAATTTGGCAGTGCAGAAAATGCGGTTTTCGGGAAGTTATTGGCAGCCGCCAAGAATTATCTCATCATTTAAAAACTTCTAAAAATCATTACTTCCTTTTGCGTCACGCTGAAGCGGTCAATAATATTAAACACCTTGTTAGTTGCTGGCCCGAAAAAACAAAGTATTCATTGACTCTCCAAGGCCGTTTAGATTTAGAAAAAACAGTCAAGAAATTAAAAAGCAAAAAAATTGATTTAATTATTTCTTCTGACATTACTCGGGCAAAAGAAACCGCCCAAATCGTGACCAGTCTTTTAGGAATTAAAAAAATAATTTTTGATAAAAGGATACGGGAAACCAATATGGGAATTTTTAACGGTCAAAGCGACCAAAATTACCGTCATTATTTTTCTTCTGAGTTGGAAAAATTTTTTAAGACGCCGCCTCAAGGTGAATCTTTAAAAGAAACCGTCAAAAGAACATTTCATTTCATTTTAGAGCTGGAGAAAAAATATAATTCTAGAAATATTTTAATTATCAGCCATGAAGACCCCCTTTGGGTGTTAAACGCCATTATGCAAGGTTGGTCTCCTGAAGAAGCGGTTAAAGAAAAACAAAAACGCGGCGAGGAATTTATTAAAACATCGGAATTTCAAGAAGTGGGATATTTTAGTCTGCCCAGAAACAAAGACGGTTTGGCTGATTTTCACCGGCCTTATATTGATGAAATAGTTTGGAATTGTTCCAAATGTCCGGGGAAAATGAAGAGAATTAAAGAATTAGCCGATGTTTGGTTTGATTCCGGCGCCATGCCTTTTGCTCAAGCTCATTATCCCTTCGGGATCGCGGATCAACACGGACTAAACGCAGAACAACACGGAAAAAGTCAGCGTAAGTCAGTGTCATTGGATTTTCCGGCTGATTATATTACCGAGGCAATGGATCAAACCCGCGGCTGGTTTTATACGCTTTTGGCAATTTCCGTTCTTTTAGGTCGCGGCGCTCCTTATAAAAATGTTATTTCCCTGGGGTTAATTTTGGATAAATACGGTCAAAAAATGTCTAAGTCAAAAGGAAATATTATTGACCCTTGGCAAATGGTTCAAAAATACGGGGCTGACGCCGTCCGCTGGTATTTTTACACCATTAATCCGCCGGGCGAACCAAAGCGATTTGATGAGAAAGATTTAATTCAAACTTTGCGCCGTTTTATGTAGTTGATTAACAATTCTTTTGCCTTTTTTGATTTATATGCTCTGAAATATTAATTTAAGAACGTTCGCCCGGTTAAAACAAATTCAATTTTAGATAATTGGATTTTAGCCAGAATTAATGAAACCATTTTAATGGTCACGAGGGAATTGGAAAAGTATGAGATTAATAAAGCCGCAGAATTTATTGAAGATTTTGTTGGTGACCTTTCTCGTTGGTACATTCGTCGTTCGCGGCGCCGCTTTCAACCTCACCGCCGCCATCATTTAAATGAAAAGGCAGGAAAGCAGGTAGGAGAAAAGGGTTATGAAAACGCTTGCCAGGTCTTGGGTTATATTTTGATAACGCTTAGTAAAATGCTGGCGCCTTTCACTCCCTTTTTTGCCGAAGCCCTCTATCTTTCATTGGGTAGTAATCCGCGTAAATCAGCATGGCAGTCGGTTCATTTGGAGAATTGGCCGAGGATTAACAAAAATTTAATTGATAAAAATCTTTTGGGGCAAATGGGAGAAATTAGACGATTAGCGAGTTTAGCCCTGGCTAAAAGAGCGGAAGCCGGCGTTAAAGTTAGACAGCCGCTGGCTTCGCTTAAAATTAAATCTTGCCAATGGCAAGAGGAAATTCAAAACAACTTGGAATTATTAGATTTATTAAAAGAAGAAGTAAATGTGAAAAAAATAATTTTTGTTCCTCAAATAAAAGAAGAAATTGAATTGGATACTAAAATCACTTATGAATTGCGGGAAGAAGGTTTATTAAGAGAGCTTATCAGAATTATTCAAAACTTGCGCCAAGATGCAGGATTGGAGTCAAAAGATGAAATTGTTTTAATGCTTCAGGTTCCTTCTGAGCTGGAAAAGATTATTCAAAAGCAAGAGAGGTTAATTAAAAAAGAAATTAATGCCTCCTTAATTGAATATAAACGTTCTGATAAATTTAAAGTTGAGTTGGAAACAAAAATTGACGCTGAACCGATTTGGCTGGCTTTGCGCAAGATAACTTTGGTTTAAAGTCGTTTCATGATTTGGTTTAGGGAGAAGACGACAAATTATGACCGGCGATGAACCAATTGGTTGGCGTTTCAATTTTTTTTCCTTCTTCATCAAAAATGGGCGTTTCTATTATTTTTCGAGTTTGGGAAGAAAGGTCTTTAAATTGATTTTTATCCAAGAATCCTTTAAAACCCAACCATTGGGGATTTTTATTTTTCCAATCGCTTATGAGATTTTCCATTGTCAGAGGTAGGTTTCGTTTTCGGGCTAATTCAATAAGATTTCTAAGAATTTCCACATGTTCTTTTCGTCCTTCTCCATAGAACCCTTCGCCAGTTAAAGCATTTATAAGAATGAAGAAAGCGGGGAAGCCTCGCTGAAATTCCGGCCCTTTTCCTGAAGAAGCCAGATAAAGATGAGCAGGGTCGTCAGTGATGTTGAAACTTTGGCAGATATCCTGCCGGATTGGTTCCAGTTCTTTTAACTCCCGTTCCACATCAACTAGCCATTTTTTGTGCACTTCTTTATCTAAGACAAAAGATTCTTCTTTTGAGATGAGACGGATTTGACGTTCATAATCATTGACAATTTTAAGAATTTTTCCCTGATAGTCCTGTTCTTTTTCTGCTGCCGGTTTTTCAATGGTAAATCTTCTAGGCATATTATTATATTTTCAGACCTATTTTTTCTTTAATTTGAAGAAGTTTTTTTGAAGATACTCCGTTGGCTTTTTTATTTCCTTGAGAAATTATTTTTTTGATAAAAGATGTTTGTTTTTTTAATTTCTTTTTCTTTTTTTGAAAAGGGACAAGCGTTTTGATAATAATCTCCGCCAGTTCTTTTTTGAATTCGGCATACCCCTTATTTTTAAATCTCCTTTCAACGGCTTTTATAGAATAATTACTGAGGGCCGAAAAAATTAAAATCAGATTGCTCAAAGCGGGTTTTGTTTGAGGGTCATATCTAATTTCTTTACCCGAGTCAGTAACGGCTTTTTTGATTTTTTCTTTTATCATTAAAGGTTTGTCGTCAATAAAAAGACAGCCGGCGGTTTGAGATTTAGACATCTTTTTCATGGGGTCATCTAAACTCATTAAACGGGGGGCTTTGGTTAAAAGCGGTTTCGGTTCAATAAAAGTTTTACCGAATTTACTATTGAATTTTCTCGCCAAAGTTCGTGTCAGCTCGAGATGCTGCAATTGGTCTTCGCCTACGGGCACAAATTGGGCATCATAAAGAAGAATATCGGCGGCCATTAAGACTGGATAATCAAAAAGGCCGGCATTGATATTGAAGGGATTCTCTTGTGATTTTTCTTTAAATTGAGTCATACGGCGAAGTTCGCCAAAAGGCGTAAAATTATTCAAAATTACCGTGAGTTCAACATGAGCCTGCACTGCTGATTGAATAAAAATTACTGATTTTTTAGGGTCAATACCAGCCGCTAAATAGTCAGCTATTAAATCAAGAATTTGTTTTGATTTCTCTTTCGTGTTAAAGTCCTCGGTGAGCGAATGGTAATCAGCAATAAAAAAATAACACTGGTATTTGTCAGAATTCTGAAGTTCAACAAAATTTTTTAAAACGCCTAAATAATTTCCCAAATGGAGTTTACCCGTTGGCTGGATTCCCGAGATCAGGATTGGTTTATTCATAGTTTTTTTATTTTGGAGACAATGATTTAATGACCGGAGGTTAGATTTCAATGATTACCGGCAGAATCATTGGTCTTCTTTTGGTTTTATTATACAAAAATTGGCCAATTTGGTCTCTAATAAGGCTCTTAACGTAATCAGGGTCCAGCGGCTGATATTTAGGAATTTGATTTATGAGAAGACGGATTTTTTTTCGGATTTCTTCCAAGAGTTCTTGATTGCCTCTAAGATAAATAAAACCGCGGGAAATAATATCGGGATTTTTAAGAAGTTTGCCCGTTTCCCTTTTAAGAGAGGCGATAACCACCAACATTCCTTCCTGGGCTAAAACTCGGCGGTCTCTTAAAACCATTTCTTCCACGTCGCCAACGCCCAAACCATCAACCATGACGTAATAAGCCGGCAGTTGTTCTCGAGTTAATCTGACTGAATTTTTTTCTAATTCAACCACCAAACCATTGTCTGTTAAAATACTTTCTTCCGGTTTTAGTTTCAGGACTTCTTCCGCCAGCTTGACGTTCCGCCAGCGCATAAAGTAATAACCGTGAATGGGCAGGAAAAACCTCGGCTTAACAAGGCGCATAACGGTTTTGAGTTCTTCTTGAGGAGCATGACCAGAGGAATGAATGTCAAGCATTTTGTAGTGATAAATTATGGCGCCTTGACGGGAAAGGTTGTCTTTGAGGTTTTGAACGCTGCGTTCATTTCCCGGAACAATAGAAGAAGAAAGAACCAGGGTATCGCCTTTTTTTATGCGGATATATTTATGTTCGCCGTTGGCAATTCTCATTAAGCTGGCTTTTGGTTCGCCTTGGGCGCCGGTGCAAAGAAGAAGAAGTTTTTCATCGTGATATTTATGAATGTCTTCAATGGGTATAAGCGTTCCTTTTTGGAATTTGAGATAGCCGAGGTTTTGGGCAATTTGGATGTTGGTTTTCATAGAAAGGCCGCTAATAGCCACTTTTCGCCCGATTTTTTCAGCAATTTTTATCATTTCTCCAAGGCGGTCTAAAAGAGAAGCAAAGGTGCCAACAATAATTCGGCCCTTGGCCGCCCTAAATATTTTTTCCAATTCAGCTTCCACTACTCTTTCGGAAAGGGCATAGCCCGGCATCTCGGAACCAGTGGAATCCAGTAAAAGAGAATGAATGCCCAAATCGCCAATTTTTTTCCACATTTCCAAGTTTTTAGGTTTCCCTTCGTAGTCATAGTCAAATTTAAACTCGCCGGGGTGGACAATATTTCCAATAGGAGTCCGGAGAACTATTCCTATGCCTTCGGGGATATTGTGAACAACATCAAAGAAAGTGGCGGAGAAAAATTTCCCTAATTGGCGAACGTCGCCGCCTTTGACAATTTCAAAAACAGGTTTAGCCGCGTTGGGGAACTCTCTTTGTCTCCTTAAAATAATTTCCTTGGTTAGTTGGGTGGTATAAAGAGGCGGATTGCCCAGTTTATGGAGAATATAAGGGATACCGCCAATATGGTCATAATGAGCATGGGTAATAATAATGGCTTTAATATTCGGTTTTCGGCTTTCTAAATAAGAAGTATTGGGAATAATAAAATCAACGCCTGGCGTATCTTCTTCGGGAAATTGAAGACCGATATCAATGACAATAATTTCGTTGCGGTATTCAAAAAAAAGCATATTGCGGCCAATTTCTTCCAATCCGCCTAAAGCCGCGAAGCGAAGCGGCTCCTCTTTCCTTATTTTAGTCTCTTTGGTTTTTAAAACCTCTATTTTTTTAGCTATCATATTTTATTTTTAATGCTTTTGGCATATAACGGGATTTCTACCCGTTGTCTTCCGGCTTTTTATTTGACTAGGGAAACAGGCAAACCCCAAGATTTTTATAAAAGGAGTGCCGCGGCCTGAGGATACACGGCCCTAAGCCTCGCACCAAATTTGCATTTATGTTTGCCTTTTTTTGTCTTAGGCGGCTTACTCTCGCGGTACAGGTGCTGGGGAGGAGATTCGAACTCCTATGATTTTGTAATCTCTGGCTCCCTTGTCCCGTTAGAAATATGCTAGTGCTGGAGGAGGGATTTGAACCCTCAAGCCCTTGCGGGTACAGCGTCCTGAACGCTGTGTGTCTGCCAATTTCACCACTCCAGCCTATTTCTAACGGGATGAACCAGCGCGTCTACCAATTTCGCCACCCCAGCATTTATTAAATTTTGACTATTATGTATTTTTATAGCACCTGGTGCAAATTTTGGTGACGGGGTGAACCGTGTGCGTTTGCCAAGTTTCGCCACCGCGGCTTTCATTTATTTAAATACCCGGGCTGTTTTAAGGTACCAATGGCTAATCTCATTAAAACGGTCAGAAGGCCAAACAATTTGTTTTATAGTCAAGCCCTCCACTTCTTTGTTTTGAATATAAACATAAGGCAGAGAATAAAGGAAAATTGCGGGAATGTCTTGTTTTATTAATTCTTGAATTTGGTCAAGTTGCTGTTTTTGGGTTTCAATGGTTCGATTTTGGCGGATATTTTCAATTAGGGTATCAACTTTTTGATTGCTGTATAAAGAAAGATTTAAGCCGGGATAAAATCGTTGAGTGGAATGCCAAAAAGGGAAAAGGTCAGAATTGTTATTTAAAACATTGCCAAAAAGAATCATTTCATATTCTCGGGATTTAATAACTTGGTTTAAAACATCAGCCGGTTCCAATTCAATGATATTGACATTAGTTAGACCTATTGCCTGCCAATTTTCTTTGACAAGGCTAGCGGTTTTTTGGAGAAAATCAATTTTAGGAACAACGAGGTTAAAAGAAGTGGTTGAGACATTAATGTCGGTTAAAAGTTTTCGGGAGGCCGAAGGGTTGTAAGTAATTGAGTCATTTTCGCTGTTGTTTATTATTGGTCCGTCAATTTTTTTGGCTTGGTTTTGAAAAACTTCTAAAATAATTTTGTTTCTATCAATGGCTTGAGCCAAAGCTGAGCGGAAATTTCTTTGTTTTAAAAGGGGATTATTGTTGGCATTGAAAAATATAGCATAGTATCTGGACATTGGCAAGTAGAAGGTGTTGGTTTTGGGGACAAAATCGGTTTGGGGATTTAGAGGTTGAAGACTGCCAAAACCGTCAATTTGACGAAGACGGAAATCTTTTAAAAGGTCGTCAAGGTTTTCGTAAAATTTAAAATAAAAATCCCTGAGAAAAGGTTTGTCGCCGGCATATTTTCGATTTAAATACAAGTGGTATTGGGTGATAAAGCCATCCTTTCTTTTAGAAAAACTTTTAAAATTATAAGGTCCGGCGCCAATTGGTTCTAAATTATAATTAGAAAGTTTCAAATTATCGGGCGGCAAATGACCGAAAACCGATTTTGGGACAATGAGCAAATGTTTAATTTGATCGGCGAAGAAAGCATAAGGGGCAGAAAGGGTTAATTTTACTTGAAGTTCGCTGGTTCTGTCGGCCATGATTCCTTGCCAGCTTTCAAAAAAAGGCGAATGGACCTCGGGATTTTGAATAAGTTTAATAGTGAAAATGACATCATCGCTGGTCAATTTTTTGTCATTATTCCAAACCAAGCCTTCTTTTAATGTCAAAACATAAACTCGGCCATTTTCTTGAATGTCATAATTGTCAAGAAGGGTTTCCAATCGGGGGTAAATTAAAGAACTGATGTCCAGGTCAATTTGGTTGTTGGAAATAACGGGATTAATAAATGTCGGCTGGCCAATAACGCCTTCCCGGTAAGAGCCGCCGCTAACAGGAATAACTTCTGTTGCCCCATTAATAGCTAAACCAATTTTGAAGATGGAGCTTAAAACAAAAATTGCCGTTGCTATCAAAAAAAGCCGGTGTTCTTTTTCCGAAAAAGACCTGATGATTTTTTTAAATTTGGACAACAAGATGAATAACAGCTAAAATTGCAAAAATTACGGCCGAAACAATAGTTGCCCAAAAAATAAATTTTTCCATTCCCCGCCGGGTTTGATAAGGAGTACCGCCGGCACCGCCAAATAAAATAGATAAGCCGGCCGAGCGTTCTTGAATTAAAACCAGGAAAATTAAGACAAGCGAAATAACGATTTGACCGATAATTAAAATCATAAAATAGGTTAAATGCTTGACAATTAAGAACGGCGGTAAAGAAATTTAGCTGCCCCGTGAATGGTTAAATTAGTCAAGCTGACGATTAAAGTGCCTAAAAATAAGGGCATTAATCCTTCTATTGTAAGCTGACTGCTGAAAATGTCAAGGAGATAAAGAGTCGCCGCATTAATAACAATAGTTAAAAGTCCCAAAGAAAGAACGATAAATGGGCCGAGTAAAAGTTTTAAAATTGGCTTCAAAAGATAGTTAATAGCTGTTAAAATGGCAGCGGCCATTAAAAGGTCAAGAAAGGTTCCTTTAAAAATAAAGCCGGGAATAAAATAAGTAGCGGCCCAAAGGGCAACAAAATTGGCAAAAATATGAAAGATGAGAGCGCTGATAAATCTCATAATTTTATTATACCTCAAAAGTTAGTAATTAGAAATTAAGGATTAACGGTTGGTCAATAATTGAGAAAGAAGACTTTGACCAGTCATTTCCGGCGGTTTGGGGATTTTCATCAATTCCAAAATAGTAGGAGCAATGTCAGAAAGCATACCTAGAGGATTTCGTTCGGCCGTTGCTACTTGTCGCTCGTTTTGGGCAAATTGAAATTCTTTGGCAATTAAATGAAAAGGAACAGGGCTGGTTTTATGTTGAGGTTGAACTTCGGCGGTTCTTAAATTAATAAGTCTTTCGGCGTT
>Ga0100395_1003272_pt1 | contig 11821 bp, 11 predicted proteins | sample CryGeymeta201519_FD_81542 | JGI IMG/M metagenome (GOLD analysis project Ga0100395, IMG submission 81542) | Groundwater microbial communities from Crystal Geyser aquifers in Utah, USA - Crystal Geyser metaG 2015-19 | ecosystem: Environmental > Aquatic > Deep subsurface > Groundwater | place: USA... | reverse complement strand
TTGTCGGCCTTCTCTTTCTTCAGCCGCTTGAGCTGTTCCTTCAGGTCCACCACCTCCGCCTTGATGGCGGCCGCTTCATCCAGCAGGGGCTGCATCTCTTCCCTCGCCCTGGCGCGGCGGGCGATAAAATCGACGGTTCAGGAGTAGCGGCTTTCGCCTTGCAATGTGCCGCGCCTTGGCAACAGGCTGGCGTAACTCGGAAAGGACTTGGCCGCGTTCGCTTCGTCCTCTTTCCAGTCGGTAACGAGGATGGCCGGTAGCTGGGCCTCGGCCAGCACCGAACCATCCTTGTCGAAACCGAAATGGGCCAAGGTCAGCGGTGTTTTTTTGCCGACCTTGACGCTAGAGAGGTCATAGTACCAGATCTTTTCGGACTTGCGCCCCTTGGTGAAGAACAGCAGGTTGGTTTTCACCCCGGCCCCGGCGGTGGAGAAGACCCCGCCGGGCAGGCTGACTGTGGCCCACAGGTCGCACTCGTCCACCAGTTTGCGCTTGGTTTCAACAAAGGCGCTCTCGTTGGTGCGGAACAACAGCCCCTCATCAAGGACGATGGCGCAGGTGCCATCCAGGGCCAGTTCGCTGAAGATGTCCTGCACGAACAGCACCTGGGTGGAGCTGGTTTCGAAGGCGAAATGCTTCTGAGCGTCCTTCCCCTCCTTGCCGCCGAAAGGCGGGTTGGTGAGGATGTAGTCGAAGAATTTCGGGGCCTGCTCAAAGAGCGCCGCGTAAGTGGCGCGGCCGGTCAGGGTGTTGCCGTGCCAGAGGTTGGGCTGGTCGATGCCGTGCAGCACCAGATTGGCCAGGGCGATGGGGAAGACCAGGTTTTCCTTCTCGCGGCCGAAAAAGGTGTCATGCTTCAAGGTGTCGATATCGGTTGCAACTGGACTGTTCCCCAGCTTGCGACTTATATGCTCGTAGGCGATGGCCAGAAAGCCGCCGGTGCCGCAGCCGGGGTCGTAGATGGTCTTGCCCGGTTTGGGATCGACCGTATGCACCATGGCGCGGATCACTTCGCGCGGGGTGAAGAACTGGCCGCCGTCCGAGTTTTTCTCGCCCATCTTGAGCAGCAAATCTTCGTACACCTGCGACAGGGTGAAGAAGTGGGTATCCTCCACGTGATCGATATTGATCTCGTGGACCTTGTCGAGGATGTCGCGCAGGTTGGTTTCGGAATCCACCCGCACCCGCTCCACCGCCGTCATGATGCGGCCGATGATGCGCTGCTTACGTGAGGCCGAAGGGTTGGGCAGCCCGGTGCGGGCGTCGATGTCCAGACCGTGCAGATGGGGCAGCAGCTCCTTGATGATGAAGTCGAACAATTTGCCGTCGCCTGCGGCGAACAGCTCCTGCCGCTTCCAGCCATAGGGCTTGCCGTCGCCGGTCTTGGGATGATCCGCTTTTTCGGAATGGGGAGCGGCCCAGTCCTGCCAGCGGTAGGGGCTGGCCAGCGCTGGGGTGAAGATTGCCCCCACGGCCTCCGATTCGCCCTTGGCCTTCTCCTCCTGGGCGTCGAGAATGCGCAGGAACAGAATCCAGGTCAGCTCCGGCACGTATTGCAACGCACTGGCGCAGTTGGAGCGGCGCATGATGTCGCAGATCGATTTGACAAAGCTTGAGAGCGACTGGGTGGAGGCGATGGTTTTGGGCTGTTTTTTTCTGGTTGTTTTTCGTGCCACTCTCTCAATTCCTTGATTTGTTTCTTGTACGTTCAATCTGTTCTGTGTTTACGGTTCGACAAGCTCATCGTGAACGGGGTGGTTTAGGGAGACAAACGGCTAAACCATTCATTCAGTCCGTTCGCACTGCTCCTTCTTTTTAATCCGTTCGCCCTGATCTTTTTTTAATCCGTTCGCCCTGATCTTTTTTAAATCCGTTCGCCCTGAGCTTTTTTTAATCCGTTCGCCCTGAGCTTGTCGAAGGGCCGTTTGATTCGTAGATGACCGAGCCAGCCGGGAAACCTCAGCCCAATCTCCCAGCATCATCGCCTCCTTCCTTTTTCGGCTCCAGCCCTTGATTTGCCGCTCAGCAGCGAGCGCCTCTTCACGAGTTGTAAAGGATTGGGAAAAGACAAGTTTCAACGGTCGACGCGTGAAGGTGAAGCAACTTGGAATTTCTCCGGACTCGTGCTGTGCCAGACGACGTTCAAGGTCGTCCGTATGTCCGGTGTAGTAGCTTCCATCTCGGCAGCGAAGGATGTAAACCCAAAACGGTTTCATGCACGAACCGACCTTTTTGGGCTAACATGGCTGAACCGAACCGAATGAGCGCACATTATCTGATCGGGTTGAACACCTGGTTCCCGTTTGAATTGAGCTAAATTTTTCCGTTCGGCCTTGAGCTTGGTATAGGCCTGCTCGCGCAGTTCGTCGCGGTCGCAGAGAAAGAGCGCCGGTTTGGGCAGTTGCCCGGCCTGCCCTAACCGCCAAAGCAGGTTGGTGGCGATGATGGTCTTGCCCGGGCCGGTGGCGAGCGACAGCAGCACCCGGGCCGGTTCGCCCTGCTGGCGGCAGCGGATGATCTTCTCAAAGGCAGCACGGATGGCGGCATCCTGATAGTAGCGGGTCAGCGACCAGGCGGGGCTGTCGGCCTGAAAGAGCATGGCCGCCTCGGGACTGGTGAGGTTGATGCCGGTATCTTTGGCGTAACGGGCGGAGAGGTCAGGATGCGGCGGAAAATCAATAAAGGAGAACGGCCCGCCCTGCAGGTTGGTGAAGCAATCGAACTCCCCGTAGAGATGGCCGTTGGTGGCAAAGACATATTTTACCTCGAAGCGCAGGCAATCGGCATACCCCTTGGCCTGCTGCATGCCCTTGAGGGGATCTTCCGTCTCTTTCTTGGCTTCGAGCACACCCACGGGCAGGGCTTTCGGTATATCGCCCACCTGCACGCAGAGCAGATAATCGGTGCGGCCTGCCCCCTTACGACGGCGGCCTTTCGGGCCGGTCGGTTCCACCGGGGCGGGGGTTTCCATCTTGATCCACTGGTGATCGTTGTAGCCCTTATCTCGCAAGACCGGATCGATCCGAAAGAAACGGGTTTCCTGTTCGTTGTAGCTCATGGTTTTTCCGCCCTCGATCCAGGCTCCGCCGCACCGCCGGATTCAACCCACGCATCCACTTGGCTTTTCTTGAACTTCCAGAGGCGGCCCATGCGGTGCGCGGGCATGCCATGCTTGTCGATCCATTTGTACACGGTGTCATTGCTGACCCCGAGGTATTTGCAGATCTCGGTTATCGACAACCAACGGTCTTCCATCTTGTTCATGCTCAAAACTCCACGAGCGTTTTGGTTCGCGGCCACGTCCGCCAGAGGCGAAACGGGAGGGAGCTACACGCACCTCTCCCAGGTTAAAAACTTTCTCAATATACAAAGGATATTCATGCTAAGTCAAACGATCTTTGCCGATTTCGGCCGAATTTATCCTTATTCAATACGACGCCATAGGTCATGTGACAGCTTGGCCGAATAATCGGCAAGGGGGCGACCAAGATTTTTTTCGGCTGAACCGACACATCCCGCTGCCACCCGGTAAGTAAGCCCCAAGACTGGCCCCTGCCGGAGGGGTTGACCGAATCGCAGCTGTGTACTCAGCTGTTTCCGCCGGTTGCGGCGGCACCTCCCTCCGAACGTCCGCTGCCGGACTGCGTCTACCTTCATGACGAGCTGAAGCGCAAAGGGGTGACCCTGATGCTGCTCTGGGAGGAATATCAGGCCGAGCATCCGGAGGGCTATCGTTACAGCCATTTTTGTGAACTCTACCGCCGTTGGGCCCGCACCCTGCGGGTCAGCATGCGTCAGGTGCACAAGGCATGCGCATCGGCCCGCACTGCGTGCGTTCAGGCGGCGCATCCTGCGCCTTGGTGTGCAGACGACAGAGAAGCGGGGTGTGACGGATTTCTCGAAAAGGGAGTGATCGGGGCGGCAGCACCGACACCCTGAAAGCGGCTTAAGTAGCTGATAATACATATAAAATAAAACCCGCCCAATAACCGGACGCGGTTAGTGGACGGGTTTGTCTTTTGTTAATGGGGTGGCGTCATCGTAACTGTTTGCATAAGCACCTAAATTAACTGAGATTCGTAAATTAAAAATTTCAAGTCTACCCCAATTTATACCCTGGATTTTACATAATCTGGAAGATCTGCCAGATATCGGCGTCTGCCTACCACCCTTCATTTCCCGCCCCCAGCAGCAGATATTTAACCACTGGAACACAAAGAACCTTCATGGTACCGACCTCGATTTCCTTCTCCAGATCGTTGGTGAGCAGCAGACACTGCCCAGCGTCCTTTTGCAAATCACCAAAGGCGGTCAGTTCGCGTTGCGGAATCTCCATCTGTAATGCATCTTCAAACCAGACCTGAATCCTCTGAGTGATGGATACACCCTCCTTGACCATAAAGTCGGTCTTCCCTCCTTCAGCGCCAAAGTAGACTTCCTCATGGCAACGCAACAGTTGATTGTGGATGACATTTTCGACCAGACGACCGGCGTCGGCAGAAAAGGAGAAGGCCACCCGGTTGCGCAACCCCGTGTCGATGGCGTAGGGCTTGAATCCGGCCCGCTGAACGCTTTTAAGCGACCAGCTGAACTTCTGCAACTGGAAGGTCAGGTAACTCTCCAGGATCGCGGAGAGGTAGTTCTCGGTTTTGTCCTGGGAGATGGAGAAGTTGCTCTTCAGCTTGTTGACACTGGTCAGCCGAGTGTTATTGGTCAGCAGAAAAACCGCCAGGTTGCGCAAGTTGGCCACATCACGGATCTCGTGGCGGGTCACGATATCCCGATAGAGAATATCCTTGAAATAGTTTTTCAGCAGCAGCTCCCGGTCGTCATCGTTCCGTTTGAGGACAACCTCGGGGAACCCACCATATTTGAGGTAAGCATGAAAATGATGACGGATCATGGTCTTGTCAGAGATATATTCAAGTTCTGAATAAACTTCAATCCCTTTGAAGCGCAGGAATTCCTTGAAGGAGAGCGGGTAGACCTCGAAGGACACCTGCCGACCGGTCAGCTTGGTGCCGATCTCGCGGGAGAGCATCTGTGCCGAAGAACCGGTCACGAAAATCTTAACATCCTCGGTGTCGCTGCGGCCACGCACCCACCCTTCCCAGCCGGGGATATTCTGGATCTCGTCGAGGAAGAGATACCCCTTCCCCTGCGGGCAGACTCGCTCGCGCCAGGTACGGTAGATCTGCTCCAGAAGCTCCACCGACGCCTCTGCGGAAAAAAGAGGCTCCTCCAGATTGACCCGCAACAGCTGTCGCGGCCTTGTTCCCCTGCCGAGCAAAGCATCCATGACTTGCGCGAGCAGCGTCGACTTGCCGCAGCGCCGCACCCCTTTCAGAACGACGATTTCCTTAGTGTCGACCTGAGACAGGCAGCGCGGCAGCAAATCCCGACCGATACCAGCTTCAACTTTGCCAGTGCTCCAGAAGCGATTGTAGCTGGCCAATATTTCGAGAAGACGAGCAGTTTCCATATTTCACCGATTAACCAGAGAGATAAGTGCAATATAAAACCGATATACCGGTTAGTCAAGCCGGTTAAACAATCAGGAAGCAGCAAACAGCCTGATATATCGATCAAATTCAATTAAAAGCCGAAAATGAGTTGACCCTCCGATATTCACCATCCGAGGTATAATACTCACATTTTTTTCTTTGTCATGATTAGATTCGGCAGCGATTATAGGCCCTTATACGGACTGGCCAAACACCGTGCTGATCAAGTAGGCCGTATAGACCACGTAACAGGCCAGCAGCACCACGCCCTCGATGCGGTTGATACGTCCCGGTTCCCGGAATCCATAGCCGATCACGAACAGCGACAGGGTCAGCGCGGCCATCACCAGCATGTCCCGATTGAAGACCTCCGGCCCCACCGCCAGTGGTTGAATCGTACCAGCGATCCCCACCACCGCCAGAGTATTGAACAGGTTAGAGCCGAGGATGTTGCCAAGAGCGATATCGTGTTCGCCCTTCCTGGCTGCAATGATTGATGAAGCCAGTTCCGGTAGCGAAGTGCCCACGGCGACGATGGTCAGGCCGATGATCAGGTCGCTGATCCCGAACCCGTGAGCGATTTCCACCGCGCCCCAGACCAGGATGCGGGAGCTGACGATGAGCAGCACCAGCCCCACCACCAGCCAGAAGACCGCCCGGCGGATCGGCATGGCGCCGACGTCCAGCTCCTGCTCCATCTCGCTGCCCAGCGCATCCTCTTTTTCCCGCAATCCCTGCCAGAGGGTCCAGGCCATCAGGCCGCCAAACACGGCCAGCAGCACCATGGCATCAAACCGGGTAATCTCGCCATCCCAGATTTGCCAGGCTGCCAGGGCGGTCACCAGCGTGAGGATGGGCAGCTCCTTGCGCAGCACCTGCGAATGGACAGCGACGGGGCTGATCAAGGCCGTCATCCCCAGGATCAGAGCGATGTTGGTGATATTCGAGCCGTAGGCGTTGCCCAGCGCGATGCCCGGGTTGCCCTGCGAAGCGGCCAGCGCCGACACCACCATCTCCGGCGCGGAGGTACCGAATCCGACAATCACCATGCCGATCAACAGCGGCGGCATACCGAAATGGCGGGCGGTGGAGGACGAGCCCTCGACAAAACGATCGGCGCTCCAGACGAGGAGTGCCAGGCCAAGAATTACAGCAATAATGGCAAGGGTCATACAGTTCCTGTCTTCATGTCGATGTTCCAAGGAATTGTTCAAACCTGCGGCACATACGCTCGAAGGCGTTTAATTCGGCCCGGGTCATCTGGTCGTAATGGTCGGGCAGAATAGCATTATCAGCGACCGATTCGCGCAGCTTGTCCAGCGGAACGTCCTGATACTCCTCGTACAGGGAAACCTCTCGGATGATAGTGCCGCCAAGCAGCCAGAGGTGGTCACGATACTGGGCGAAGGTCTTTCGGGATAACCCCTCGTCATAAAGTGCCTGCAGAAAACCGGCAAACCAGGGCATCAGCTTCTTGCCATAGGCGAGATCTTCCGCAACGCCCATCCAGCTCTTCGGCCAGCTATCGAAATCCGGTGTCCAGGCGCGAAAATTCTCCGCTTCATTATTACCGTCTACGTTCATTTGCCTCGCCATAATCCCGCTTTAACCAGACGCTGTACCAGGGCGCGACGGCGCGAGTGTTCGGCCATGAACTTCTGTAACTCCTTTTGGAACGCGGCCAAGGTGGCATGTTGACTGTAAGCGTCGCGCAGATCGATCAGCTGGCGGCACGCCGCATCATAGGCATGGGCGTACCCCTTGTTGGTGTCATCATGGGCCGATTTCCAGGCCCGGGGAAAATCGGCCGCCAGTTTGGCGAGCCAGCTATCCCGCTGCCTCTTGCGCTCGGCCTCGGCCTGACAGCGGGCCGTTGCTTCTTCAATCAGCCGCAGGGCTTTGGCCTGCTCGGCTAGCTGCCACAATTCCGCGACGGAGCGGCGCACTCCCTTGGTCGGCGCAGCCTGCTCCTGCCAAGCGGCATACTGTCGTTTCAATGCCCGTTCGGCGCTGGCACCCTGCCCGTCCAGCATCTGCCGCAGGTAACCCTTGACCTCGGCCTTCGGCAGTTTATCGAGCCAGGCATCGCGTGCCGCGTCATCCGCTGCGGCGGTTTGATCCGTTTGACTGCCGCTGCCCACCCCGGCCAGCAGGTCGATGTCGACTTCGAGAAATTCCGCCAGCGCCTGCTGCGCCGCCGTCAGCTTATCCAGCCCCTGTGGCACAAAGGGCTCTAGGCCGTCCGGATCGGTCTCCTCGGTTGTCACGGCCCGCAACCAGCCGATATACAGGCTGCGCAGATCGCCGCGCAGCAGTTCCTCCCGCACAGGGGCGAGACGGGTCATCAAGCCGGGTCCCTCATCAACATAACCGAAATGGTCGTAGTCCTCCTTTTCACCAAGGGACCAGGTCAACAGCCAGTGCTCCGGCAACTTCTCAAATTCCAGATGCGGGCTGGTGCAAAAGGCCTGGAGCGTCTTCTGGTCGATGGCCTCTCTGGGCAAGCGTACCATAAAGATGGAATCTCCCCAGTTGGCGACAAACACATGGGCATCGAAGAAATGTCGCATGAAATCGCGTGGATCGGCCTTCAGTCCGCCCCAACTGTATTCGTTGATGAAGCTGACCGGGGTGATCTGCGCCCGGGTTGAAATACTCCGTAGATTGTCCATCTCCCGGGCCGTCAAGGGGCGGTCGATGGCAAGAAACTCAAGGTACTGATACTGACTCATGGTAAAACCTCACTCTGTTTCCGTGGCCCGAAAGGCGGAGTCGTCGGCCAGATGCAGATAGATGCGGCCGCATAGTTCGCCATTTTCGATGACGCCCCAACCCCGGCCGCAGACCGGATCATTTTCATCTTGCCCCGACCAGGAGAAATCGAAACGTGGCGCATTACCGCATTGCTCCACCCGGCCATCGATATCCCCGGAGACCAGCCCAAACTGAAACTGTCCGGTGCCATCCGCGCCGATGCGGATAAATCCCGGCACCTCCATGTCGACGTAATCCTGATCCCAGACCTCCATCTCGACGATGCGCCATTTTCCGGCAAACGGTTTCATCTGCTTCATCTGATGCCCTTCAAGAATCGCTCTTTTGTCGCCCCGAGTAATCCATGACCCGATTGTCACAAGCCATGTCGCGAGTTTGTCACAAGTTATCCGCCGCCGGGCCGGGCCACCACCTGACGGCCCTTGTCGGTCAGCTGGTATTTCTGTTTGCTGCTGCGCGGCTTGTCGGGGAGGGTCATTTCAATCAGTCCGGCATCCAGAGCCGGGAGCAGATAGGCCCTGCGAAAATGTTCATCGTCTTTCAACCCGAGCGCCTCTTTGAGCTGTTGCCGGTTCATTTCTCCGGCAAGAACTGAGAGCAGTCGAACTTCCGGGGTGACTTCCGGGGTGACTTCCGGGGTCAAGCTGGTCACGGTATCCAAAATCATCCGCAGCATGAAGGCGATGAACGGGGCGGAATCGGTCTTTTGGGTGCTTTCCTGAATAGCCTGGTAGTACTTGGCCTGGTGCTCGAAGATCAGGCTTTCCACCGGGATGTCGGCGAACAGGGGATTCCAGCGGGCCAGAATCAGGCTTTGCCATAGCCGCCCCATACGGCCGTTGCCATCGGCGAAGGGGTGGATGAATTCGAACTCGTAGTGAAAGACCGAACTGGCGATGAGTGGGTGGGCATCGGTGGCGGCCAGCCAACCGAACAGGTCGACCATCAGATGCGGCACCCGGTCGGCGGGCGGGGCCAGGTGGATCACCTGCTGGCCTGCCATCACCCCCACGCCGCCAGGCCGATACAGCCCTGCCTCGTCGATCAGGCCAGACATCAGAATCCGGTGAGCCTCCAGCAAGTCCTTTTCCGATGAGGGTTTCCAGCTGTCGAAACGGTCATAGGCGGCCAGCGCATTTTTCACCTCCTGCACCTCGCGGGGCGGGGCGATGACCCGCTTGCCCTCCAGAATCGCGGTGATCTGCGCCTCGCTCAGGGTGTTACCCTCGATGGCCAGCGAGCCGTGGATGGTGCGGATGCGGTTGATGCGCCGCAGCCGCAAGGCTCTCGCCTGATCGGTGAGCACGGTCAGCCGCCCGATGGCCTCGCTGATCGCGGCGACCCGGTTCAGGATCTCCGGAGTAATGGTGTAGGGCGGCTGATATTTCATGTTGCCTCCCTGCCTGCCTCTTCGATACAGGTGATCGCCTGGGGCATGCGGTTGGTGATGGTGAATGTGGAGGCAAAGGTCATGGCGCGGCTCCATTTGAACCACGAAATACACGAAAGGCACGAAAGGCACGAAAAATTAGAACCACGGAAGGCACGGAACAGGAAATTACTTTCGGCGAACCGGTTGCGAGGGCGCGAGCAGGGTTGAAAAATAGGTGAAGGTAGGAAGAGCAGGTCATGCCTCTGCCTCCGCTTCAAAAAGTTCACCGATGCTCTTCAGTAAAGCTGAGTACTGCCCTTCATCTTCTTTCAGACGTTCAATGATTTGCTTTGCCGCTTTTTGCATCTCCGGCACTTCAACGGGTGTTGAGCCTCGCTCGAACACGCCGCATAAGTGGGAATATTCATTGTTGATTCTGTCCGCCAAAATGGCAGGGACTTTTTCGTTGCCGAAGAATTGGCACAAAGTAGCTTCGGTCATCCCTTGGTCTGGGTATTTGTAATAAAGGTATATCTCAAAGAATTTTCGTGCGTTGTTGGCGAAGTTATAGAAGGTTGTGTAATTACCATCATCAATAGAGCCGATCTCTGCGCATTTGTATATCTGATGAAACAGATAATTGAACTCAGTGACATATTCTTTGAGGTAGTTTGGCATTAAGCGCAGGACAGAGTGCTTATGCTTCCTTTCAACCAGAAAATGCTGATATTTCTTTTTATTGTCTTTTTTGCGCTCGTCTTGGTATGCGCCAGGCAGTCGCTTTAGAAACTTAAGAAAATCCAGGCTGTGAGTTGAAATAAACAACTGTGAGTATGCCTGAGCCGCAATAATCTCCTGGCTAACAAGACTATAGATAAAGAATATATGATTACTGTCGAGGCTGGATATTGGGTCATCTATCCAGATAATTGGCTTTGAATCCCTGGTGTCGATATCGTCGAGTTTTGCGAGGAAATAGCAAAAGGCCAGCAGACTGCATTCGCCTTCGCTCAGGTGGTAGGCTTTCTTGCCGTCTCGGATGATTTCAAAACGAATTCGTTTTGATTCTTCTCCGGGGACTTCATCATTTTTGGCCTCAAGTGTAAGAAACTGATCCCCAAAGAAACTGTTCAAATATTCGTTTACCTTCTTTGCGCCTTTTTCCTCATCGTTAAGTTCGCGCTTTTTCGACGCGACCATTTTCTCTTTCTGGCTTATCTTGCCATCGATCCGGCGGTTTTCCTGCTCACTTTCCTCATATTTGGTCTTAAAGCTATCTATCGCAGCGACCTGTTCCTGGTGCTGGATGGTAATGAGGTAGTCAGAAACTTCCTTTAATCGCAAAGCTTCTTTGGCCTTTGTCTGCTCGGTGTTTAGCGATGTTGAGAAACCATCTGATTCAGTCCGTATCTTTTCGTAGGTCTTCCAAACAGTCACCAGATCATCAGAGGTATCAAGTGGCCTTCCAAAAGGTTTCTGATTCAGAATGTCTTCTTTTCTCGCCTTTAGCTGAGAAGTTAAGCCATCAAGGGAATTTCCGTAGTTGTCAACAGCCCCTTTTTGATCCTTAACCAACTCATCGAGTTGAATATGGAATTTGGAATAGAAGTTGGCCTTATCGATGGATAAAGCAGAACCTGTTGTTTTCTTTTCCGTTTCGATCCTGGCAATCAGGGAATCAATATCCTTTTCAAGTTGGTCTGATTCTTCATCAAAATGTTTTTCCAGCGCCTTCCAACGATTTTCCGAGATGGTGTTGTCGCAGAATGCGCATTTGTTCCGCTTGCCCTTGTGGTGGACTCGACCTTCACTCACCCAGCGATTCAGAACAGCGTCTTTCACCAGTTCTTCGATCTTGTCCGACCCGCTGATTTTCTTGGTCACAAGAGCTTCGGCTTCTGCCGCCAAGCCCTGAAACTTGAGACTGGGTGAACGGAAAGGAGGAATAGGATGGAGCGTTTTTTCTGAAATCAGCTTTTCATGTTGTGCCAGTTGCTCATCGGTTAGCGGTTGATAGTTTGCAGCCTGGACCGTTTTAATATCTGACTTGATATCTCGAATATCGTAATTCTGATCGCCGAACCGATCCGATTTGTACCGGATACCAATCTTTTTGTCAGTGGCCTTTGATTTTAGCTGATTTTCGAGGACGTCACTGGCTTTCTTATGA
>Ga0100395_1003248_pt1 | contig 11889 bp, 4 predicted proteins | sample CryGeymeta201519_FD_81542 | JGI IMG/M metagenome (GOLD analysis project Ga0100395, IMG submission 81542) | Groundwater microbial communities from Crystal Geyser aquifers in Utah, USA - Crystal Geyser metaG 2015-19 | ecosystem: Environmental > Aquatic > Deep subsurface > Groundwater | place: USA... | reverse complement strand
GACAAGAACCAAGATCAGGTAGTCTTGATAAAACTATTGCAAAACTTAAAGATGGAACAGCTACATCAATCCCAGACATTCTTCTTTCCCTTGATGTGGTTGAAGGAGTCTATGACCAAGACACAACCAAACCCCAAACCAACCTAAGAGAGTTGGTAAGACAAACCATATCTGCAGTTGACAAAGCCTCCAGACCAGAGGTAGATACAACATCATTGGAGGCGGTGGCGGGGGGGGATGAAAAAGCAGAAAAAGAAACAAGACAAAGAAATATTAAATTTGTCATTGATCATATTAATCAACCAGAAATTACTGATCGACTGCGGAAAGAATTGGCTGAAAATGAAGCGCTTGGTAAAAAAAGCTTGGCTGATGCTGATGCATTAAAACAATATTTGACAAAACTGCACGATGAACCGGATTTACAAAATTCACAGGAGTTTATTAAAGCATATATATTGACTGAAGAGGATTTGGCAAAAACAGAGGGACGAGTGATGAAATGTTGGAATGATGAAACTAATTCAGATTTTGAAACTGAAAGATTACCAATTCATGGAAATCGCAGAAGATTTGGTAAAACTATTCATAATGATAAAAAAGGACATTGGCGCATAGAAAAAGGAGTTAAGTTTGTTCCGTCGACTGGAAAATCTGGAGATATGTTTGAGGTGATAACTTCAGAGGAAAAACAACCATTAGTTGTTTTTGGAGAATCTACTTCTTATTCTGAAGTATATGTTGGAAAAAGCGCACAGGTATATTTTAATAATACTAAAAGTTATTCATTAATAATTGCAAGTGATAGTGTTAACTTTCACGGACCAAATCAATCAGTGGATCTTCTTGTTGATCCCACAACGCAAGCAATGACTAATGAAATTCATGGTGTGGCTAATCGGATTACAGTTCGAAAAGATGCAGCGTTAACCTTAGGTTTTAAAACTGATGAGTCAGTCAAGAATGCTGATATAGTTATTCAAAATGGGGGGTTATTTATCCCAGACATGCCTTTATATTTTGAAAACTCGAATATGTATATGGAAGGCGGATATGTTGTTTGTGCAAATTATGATGATAGAAATAAAATAGTTAAAAAAAATTCGGGAATAACATTAAACCCTGATAGAGCTAAGTTAGTTAATCGGATTCTTACTTTTGATCAAGAGGTTGATAAGGTTATGAGTGTTCAAGTTGAAAATGGTCTGATTATTGTTAAATCAGACGCAAAAAATGGCGTTAAATTTAATCATAAAAGTGATAGATATGTTTATTTACGCTTAACTCCTCCCAACGCTATCAGCGTTGATCAAGCATATAATCGTTATGGTTTGTTTAAGGAAGTGGCAGATGCAGGTGGAAAATCAACACTTCAATTGGTTGTGGCTGGAGAAGGACATGAAATTAATCAATATCTATATCAGCAAAATTTGGGACTAAGTATTAATGAAATCAAAACTCCATATAACTATGAAGATGACGGTGCATTGTCTGCTGCACAGGTTAAGTTTATACAAAATAGAATTCAACAGACAAATTCCGTAGAGCATTTTATTAAAGAACCGCTAAAGAAAAGTCAGGTCGCAGCTTTGCTTAGTGAAGTTGTTACAAAGGGTGGAAAATTTGGAGAAAACGGTGAGCTAACTTTTGAGAAAGTTGATAGCGATACGTTTGTTGAAACAAACAACTATAAAAAAATCCCTGAAGTATTAAGACCATGGACATTTAAGGACTCTGGGTCAACTATTGAAATTGATATTCTTGTTCCAATTGCTAAGGCAGCGCAGATTATGGTAAAAAAACGCGAAGTGCCATCCAGAGGTAGTGGAACAACTGTTAAAAACGTGTTAATGAAAGTTAGAGAAATTGAAAGGGTGGAAGGAAAACTTCAGGTTAGCGATGATCAAGAATTGAAGATTAGTAAATGTGGCGTGGTTAAAGAGATGCTTGTTCAGGGAAACGCAATAATTGATGAATTAACTGGACAGATCGATGAGGTTGTTTTATTTGGTTTTGAAGGAGGTAAATTGGAAATAACAAATCCAAAATGGCCTGAAGTTTTAGATAAAATACAAAAGTTGCGTTATACAAAAAGTAGTGCTATTGGAAAAAACAGAAAACTCATTGTTAATGATGCGCAAAATCGACCGATTACATTAGTATTATTTGAGTATCAACGTGATGCTAGCGGATTTAATTCGGTTGATGTTACTAAAGAAGAATTAACTCGACGCTTACAAGAAAGTCATGATGCATTATATAATTCTCCCTCAACACCTCTTCCAAATCCGCCAATCCCATCGTCTCTATTATCAACCCCATCAGCTCCAACTTCACCACAACCTCCTTCATCAGGTCGTGAAGCAGAAGCAGCTGCAATAACTGAAGGGGTAGGAGACGCTGAAAAATATGGCATTTCTCATGGCGGTGCAGAAGTGAATTGGGGTATGGGAATACAAAAATTAAATCACGAAGGATATGTCAAGGATCTGGACGAAGTTAGAGCATTACCAGCGGGAAAAGTTGCAATAAAGAGTTTTTTCGGAGTCATAAATATAAATGAAAAAGAAAACCCACTTATAATTATTCAGGGATTTGGACGTAATCCAAATGGCACAAGTAATGGAAAACTTGTTACTCAAGGAAATGTGCGATTAGCATGTCTTGAAGCTGATATTGCACATAACTTAAATTTACATAATCATGAAGTTAATGGAGATGGTGTAATTCATTTTGGATTTCCAGCGGACAATATTGTTATCAAATCAGAGACGGAAAAAGGCGCTTTATTATTCATAGAGAAACCTGGTGAGTTAAAGGAATATAAACTTCATAATAGGGATGATCATTTTAATGATATTGCTGCTGGTGAAAATACTGTTGTAGTTTGTTGTAGAAAAGACTTTGATTCTCTGCAAACAAGAACAAAACAGACAAAGTCTATTTATGCCATTTCCCAACTTCCTCCACCGCGGGAACTTGGTGCATCTGGGACAGTGACTGAAGGAGGACTTCGTTATTTGTCTGTGGCAGACGAAACTGGTTTTTCTCATGTCTATTTAATCACAGAATGAACAAATAGTGAAGGGAAAAAAGCTACGGTGGTTTTTGAACAAACCACATTTATTGATGGAGATAAGAAAGAACAAAGATGGATTCTGTTAACCGGTGCTCGAGAAGATCGCTCGGGTGATTTGGTTGAAAGAGTGAGAGGAAAACCATGGGGGAATGAAAAATTAATTGAGGAGTTAGGAAAAATAATTACGCCTCCAGCTGCAGCTTCAGCGCAATCAACTAGCCCACCATCGGTAACAACAGCAGCGGGAGCTGCCACGCTTCCACCAAATCCGTCACCTTCGCCACTATCAACTCTACCTCCTCCACCACCTCTTCCACCAGTTCTTGCGGCAGAAGTAGCCGAGGCAGCTTTGCCAATTTTGCCGGTTGAAACGCTTGTAGTTGATTTGCAAAAAGGTGTTATTAATCTGGGAAAATTTCCGGTTGATGGAACGAAAAAAGAAGGAGATGCGCTTTTAGTTGGAAAAGTTGATAAGGCTCTTCTAAATGATTGGCCAAATACTAAACAGGTGATAATAGGTGGGGAAGTAAATAATATTGCTTTTTTAGGTGAAGCCAGCCAAGTGAGAGTGATTGTAGCTGATGGAGCAGTTGGTGAAACTCAAAATCTATGGACAGATAGTGAAGTGAGTTTTGATTACTGCCAAACACCGGTTGCAAAAGTTGAGTTGAAAGGAAAGACAACAGTAGCTATAGAAAAAACTGGAGCCGATTTTAATCTAAAGCTTTCTGATCAGGCTATCGCTGGTGTTGATACGGATTGTTTAAAAACAATTCCGAAAGAAAGAATCAATCAACTGGAAAAAGTTTATGAGTACAAATTACCCTTATGTGACGATAGTATTGTTCCAGATAAAGTGGAACAATTAGCAACTCTTCGTCGCACAGCGGATGGCAAGATTGATACAAAAGATAGTTCAGCCCTACATTATGCTGTTGAAGTTGATGGAAACAAGCGTCATTTTGCACTGGTAACCGGTGAGAATAAACAAACACTTAAAAAAGCTTTGTTTGTATTTGAACGAATGACGATTATTGATCGTGAAGGAAAATCAACGATGCGCTGGGTTTTGGTTGACGGACGGGAGCAGGGTGATCATACACTTGAACAAAGAATCAAAGATAAAACCGGAATTGAGACAGAAAAATTAATTGGATTAAACGAAGAAGTAAGAAAACGACTAAATGAAATACAAGCTGAATATCAGGAACGTATTAAAGCTGAGGGTGAGCCTTTTAGTGAAAGTGAAAAGCAAGGGGTTAAAGCATTAATTGAAGCAACAAATAAATATTACATTATGGCAGGTGAATCTGCACAAAAGGTACTTAATTCAAAAATTGGTCCGATATTAAACGGGATAAATCCAGGCTGGCAAAAAGATATTTCTGTAACAGTTACTAATGCTGTTGCAAACGGAAATATGACGCGTCGGCAAGTTGAGAAGTTGCTTGAAGTATTTGCAACCTCAGATGATAAAACACCATGTGTTGTTGCCTTAAGACCACGTTTTAGTGGCGCAGCGATTGCAGTTGAAATATCTGCCACGGAAAAAAAAGCAATAGTTAATGATTTTTGGTTAAGTACGGTTAACGGAGATATGAGCAACTTATCATTGCTTGTTGAAATGAAAAGAAAAAAAGAAAATCTAGTAATTATTGGTGATAAATGTGGACAAATTCAAAAATGTGATGGAGTTGAGATTGGCTTTTCACCGCAAAGACAATTTGCAGGAAATCCTATAAATCAATTAACCCCCACTACCATACATCTTGGCCATGATATTACAATTACAGAATTAGCCTCGGTTCCAAATGTTGGAAAGCTTGAGGGAAATAATCATATTCAAGGACAGTTGGGTAGACTGCTTGATTTAGAAAATAGTGATTTTGAAGTAGGGCCAAAAGGTCGAGTAATTATTGGAAAAGGGAGTGAAAATGTGAGAGTCGATATTGAAAAAAATGGTAGAGTTTTTGCATTATCTGAAGTTGATTTTTCTAAAGTCAAACAAGTAGGCGAAGGTTTGATGGGACAAGTATCTAATTTTGATAATAGTAGTTTTAAGGCATATTTTCGATCCAAGAAAGATGTTCCAGTAATTCAGCTTAACCAAAGCGTAGTCTTACCAAACGGAACACCTGCCACATTTTCACTAAATAATATTAGATATGATATTTTTAATTGTAAAGTTCGCGCTGCGAACAATAAATGGAAAGATGGATATTCATTAATTCGTGTTGATTCTGTAAATGCAATCTATCTGGAAGATATTTGGACCGAGGCGGATAAAAAAGTAAAGGTTGGGGGAAAAGAAATGCGTTTTTGCACGCAAGAACAGTTTGATCGGGAAAATACACCAGAGCAAAAAGAAATAAATAAAACTGTCGAAATAATTAAAAAACAAATGGCAGATTGGTTGTTTGATGAAAATACAAAACCTCCTAGAAATATTTTAACCGATCGTTCTTCAAGCATAAAAACAGCATTAATTCAATCGGGCTTATTGGGTGAAAACGAAACAATGAATAGAGCTTGGTTTTTAAAGGATAAGTCAGATTCAACAAAGGGAAGGACAGATAAAGATGCTCTGGAAAAGATTTTTGATTATTGTCTGCCACTTGATAGTTATGGAAAAGTATTACATAGTGTTAATTTTGGCTATGATTCTGCACAAAAAAAACCGGTTGTCACCATTACAGTTTCCGGGAATGGAAGTTATAGGGAAAACTATGAATCCGTTGATTTAGTTCCTTTTATTCCTCCAAAAGGTGAAAATTGGTCATTGCGTTTAATTGGGAAAGAACAAAATTGTCTGCATGTTAAAAGCCAAAAAGAAGTCAATATCGATTATGCTGAGAATGTTGATATTCGACATTATAGTAAAGTATCACGAATTAACACAATACAAGGTCAAATATGCGTTACTGATGGAAGTAATGTAGATGAAATAATAAAAGCAAATGAAAAAACCTTTCTTTTTTGCAATGATTCAAGAATAAACTATCTTGGCCCAGGATGTTCTGGAAGTCGCTTACAAGTGAGAGGAGCGAATAGTACTGTGATTGCGGATTTTCCAATATTTAATGGCGACTTTGATTATAATCATGGAAGTATTTTATCCTTTGGGATGGCTCCTACAACTCAAGAAAAAACATTATGGCAACAGCCAAATTCCTTACGCGGTCAAGAATTTATTATGTATTGGGATACAACCAATTATGATGATTTTACAGAAATGCTTCATGCTAAGTTATATGATGGAATTGTACCATCTACCTCTGATACTGCAATCAATTTACCAGATCGACCAGGTTTACCAGCAGGTTTTATGACTTCAGATGGCAAGTTGCACTGTATAGTTAAGCTCCAAAGTGCTTCAGATATCACTTCAAATACGGAAAATTATGCAGTATTTCATGTTTCAAAAAAACCAGATGGAAAAAACCTATTAATTTTGGAACAAACAGTTTATTGGAAACGTAATGAAAAAAATAATAAAATCGATATTAGGCTTCAAGATAATAAAAGTCAGATCATAGATGTAAAATACTCACCAGTGCGCTATGGTGGAGCCATGGTTTTGCCAGTTGAAGAGAATAGGAAAGATCATAAGGAGGAGGTTTGGAAAGAAGCACATGCAGTTAAAGACGTAATGGGGATTACAAAAATTCGGTCAAAAAATCAAACCCATTTTATCAGTGAACACAAAAGCACATGGTTTATTGAGTTAGTAGGTGCTGCAGAAAACAATCGGTTGATTATGCCGGAAAGTAGTGGTGGGTCAGTGACAGTGAAAGGAAATAATATTTTATCAATTGGAAAATTGGGAAGCCATCAGACAAAAGATGATGTTGGTGATAATATAATTGTTAATGACCAAGCACATGCATTTGTTGGATATGCTATTGGGACAAAAACAGAGGTTGAGTTACAATCAATAGACGCACGTGTTGTGGTGTCACAAAAAGCATTAGAAAATCATCTTTCAATTCAACATAGTGTTGGTATACGTGGCGATGTTCTTGATCAAGTTTTGGTAATTGATACAATGCCGGACAATAATCCAAAAGACATAATCGTGGTTCGAGATGGTGATTTGGACCGAAACTTCAAAATCAAGTGGGCAAGAAAAAATAATGGTGATCGGGCGATGTGTGTATTCGAACAGGTGATGGAAGTTCAAACTAATGGAAGCCCAGTCTATCACTGGGCAATGGTGGATGTGGATGCGGAAGAAAAGGGTAGTGATGAATTTATTAACAAAATATTACGAACAACTGGATTAGAAATGGATGATCATTCAGAAATTCCAAAAGTTCATTTAACAACTAATGTTAGTTTTATATCTACAATTGCAGAGCAACTGAGTATAGAGGGTAGATGTAGAGAAGCTGTAGATTCAGTTATGGCAGAAATAAAAAACGTAAAACCAAATCATCAAGCAGTAATTCGTCGTTGGTTTGCAAACAAGATTAACAATGGTTTATTTCCTGCAATTGGCAACGAAAAATTGGCAGAAATGGCACAACAAGCAACGTTGAAATTTAAAGTACTAACAGCACTAAAACGAGGTATGTTTACAAATGGAGATTCCGTAACGCGTTACGAAAGAGTATTTGATTTGCTGTGGCCAAATCAAAGGGATTCAAAGCCTCAAACTGGTGTAGACGAAGATAAAAGAAGGATAAACGATCATATTGCGGCAAATATTGCTGCCATATTAAAAGATAGAATTTCTCCCAAACTAGGAGAGGATATTCCTGATGATGTTAAAGATGAAATAAAATTATATGAGAAATTAATTAGAGAACTTCCAGTCAAATAATCAATTACAATTGTGTCTTATGGAATCAGTCCCGCCTTCACTTGGATTATCCCGAAGAAATTTTTTAAAACTCTCAGCTGCTGGAGTTGGTGGCGTTGTAGGAGGTGCATTGGCTGGAAAAGAACCTGAAAAAACAGCAGCAAAAGATGTCCTACTTTCTGATTTTGAAATAAATAAAGTTTGGGGGAGTGTTTTGAACCGGATTTTTGGGAAGCAGAACAATGATATGAGCCTACCCATTGCAACTGGCGTTTTGGTTCCGGCAATTGATCCTGAAATGAGAGCGATGGATTACTTTGGTAATCAAGATGTAGTAGAACAACAACTTCTTACGAGGATTAAACAAGTCGAAGCGTTTCAAAAAATGCGAAGACGGATATTAAAAATTGCTGGTGCCCTTGGAATTGTTGGGGTAGGAACGGCGTTGGTTGAAAAAACTGTCGGGTGGAAAAACGTTACAATTCAAGCAAAAGAACGTGGGATAGAAGCAATTACAGCACTATTAAAAAAACAATCAGTGCAAGTTTTTGCTGCGCCGCTTCCAATTTCTGAAACAAAAAAAGAAACAGTTCAAGAAGTAACTGTACTAAATATTGAATCGCTACCGGCGGTGTCAACAGATACTGGAAAAATTAATATCTCAACACCAACTCCGTTTCCTGAGACTGTTAAGGCAACAGTCACATCACTCCCAACAGCTGAACCGATTGCGGAGAAACAAGAAAAAAACACCGAAGTTATTGGGGATCGAAGTGTTTTGGAGTATTATTTTCAGCCCCTAGTTGATCATTTAATTACCAAGCGTCAAGAACGAGCAAAAACCGATAAAGCTTTTTTGGAAAGAATTGGAGGAGCGGAAAAGCTCACGCAAAATCGGTTGAATATTGTCTTCGTGGGAATTGATCAATCCAAGAATTCACGACCGGGAGATTTTGAAAGTTTTGGAAAATATGGAGTTGGATTAGCTGATATGGTGATGATCATGAGCTTTGATCCAAAAACCGCATCAATAAATTTAATTTCTTTACCGCGGGATCTATATTGTCCTGAAGTTGATAATGATGAATTGGCTGGTGGTTATCAAATAAACGGAATGACAAACACAATAGACAGACCAGTTGGATGGGAAGATAAAAGACGAAAATTAATCACACAAGTTGCAGAAACCGCAAGTGCCATACCGATTGATGGAGTGGTGAGGTTTAATATGGACTTGATAAGTGATTTTGAAGGGCATGAAAGTTTTTTTTCAGCTTTTTTTCCTGATGGTCTTCCAGTTTTATTAAAACAACCGATCAATGATGAGCATATGGGAGATTTTGTTTGTCCAAGCGGAACATATCCTTGTACTGTTAAATTTACTGGTGCACGATTAACAGACTTTGTTCGAGCACGCTACCATGTTGGGGGAAATGATTATCAACGCCAGGGACGACTACAAGGAGTCACCCAAACAATGTTGACGGAGATTATAAAACGTTTAGCAAATATTAAAGATGGAAAACTCAATATTAATGATCCTGTTAATTGGAGAGTTATTAAAGAAGCACTTTCGCGATTACGCAAACAAACCAATATAGATAAGGACAAAAATCAGTATCCGGATTTGGCAGTCGAGATGGGTGAGGTTGATATGGTGACATATTTTGAAAAGATAGTTGATGATATGGAAATAAAAATGGCAACAACTGCCGGAAAAGGACAGTTGGCAGGATTACTGCTTAATACAATACAATTGAAAGACCGATCAAGTGGAAAACAAACGAAAAATTTAGTAATAGGTGACATGTTAGTTGATGGTAATGGACCAAAAGGAGATGGTCACTATACCAGCTGGTTTAAAGGAGGAAAAACCGAAGGAAATTCTATGACTCAGTTAGGAAACTTTATTAAATACTGGGAACCGTTGAGAAAGAGAGTGGGGGAGATGATGAAATAAAATGGTACGAATGAATATAGTAGTTAGGGGTTAATAGTTAGAAGTTAAGAGGGAAGAAAAAATTATCAATGATCAATAAACAATTATTAATCAATAATCAAATAAACAAATAATAAAATTAGAAATAAAAATTCACTACATTATATTGTTATATTGTAGTGAAAATTATTAAGAACCGAATCTGTCATCCCGAGCACATTTACTTCGTTCAGTGTAAACTTCGCGAGGGATCTTGCGAAAGTAAACCTTAGATTCCTCAGTCGTTTCACTCTTTCGGAATGACGCTGATTCGACATGGAAACTTTCACTTGACAACAGAGATGATACTGTTATACAATATGATTGTAGTTTTGGTATAAACTAAAATAGCATTTGATTGTAATTTTAGTAGGCTTATATATGTATAAAAGAAAAATTGATGTTTTCATCAAATCTCATTTTCAAAAAATGAATTTAATGCTGCTTTTGTATGGAGCCAGACAAGTTGGCAAAACAACATTGCTACAAAGAATATTTCCTAATGCGGTTTTTTTATTGGTTGATAATGAAAGTATAAGACAAAAGCTTGAGGAATATGATATTTATCAATACCAAGAATGGTTACCAAAAAACACTAAACAAATTTTGATTGATGAAATTCATCTTTTATCAAATCCTGGTCGTGCGGCAAAAATAATTTTTGACCATATGACAAAAACGCAAATAATAATTACCGGATCATCTTCGCTTCATATAAAAAATCAAGCATCAGAGAGTATGGCAGGGAGATTTGTTTCTTATCAACTTTTTCCATTAACATTTGAGGAATATGTTGAGCAAAAAGATTATCGAAAAAGCCATAAGACTGATATTATTGACAGAATATTATTACAAAAGAAAGAACCCCTTAATAAGCCATTGTTGTTTCTAAAAAATGATGTGCTTAGTAATGTTCTACTTTTCGGGGGTTATCCGCAACTGATAAAAACTCCAGCTAATATTAAATATCTTAAAGAATATGTGGAAACGATGCTTTTTAAAGATATTATTGAGCTTAATCTTATAGACAATCGGGTTGCTGCTAAATTATTATTGAAGTTATTGGCACACCAAATTGGAAATCTGATTGACTATACTGAACTATCACGAAGAGTTGGAGTTGATCAAAGGACAGTTAGGCGCTACATAGAAATATTTGAAGAAAGTTATATTCTCTATCGTCTATATCCATTTTCCAAACGGGAAAGAAATGTGATTACCAGAACTCCAAAAATTTATTTTTATGATCTTGGTGTCCGTAATGCCATAATTGATAACTTTTCTCCTATTCAACAAAGAGGGGATATGGGAGCGATGTTTGAGAATTTTATTATTAGTGAATTTATCAAGGCAAACGCATATAAACAAGACAGATACCATTTTTATTATTGGCGACCAAAAATAGGAGCAGAAGTTGACTTGGTATTAACGAAAGACGATAAAATAACCGGTATTGAAATTAAATATCAGAAGTTAGGTGAAAGTCGAGCTTTTAGAAATCGTTATAAAGAAGCAGCTTTTTTCCAGGTAACAAAAGATAATTTTTATTGAAGATATGCCAACGTAAGATTCCTCCCGCGTCAAACGCGGTTCGGAATGACATGGAAACTTACACTTGACAACAAAGTTTTTATTGAGATTGACAGATATATATATTTTTTTGTAATACAGGGTCGCTAACAAATAATTGGAATTCAATAAATAGAATAGCAACTGTTAGAATGGAGGGATTAAAAAGAGTTTGTGAATATCCAAAGAATAGAAACATGTTTCCAAATTACAAGGTTTTTTTAGAAAACTATCCATCAAGTTTTGGCAGGAGCGTAGAAGCTCAAACAAGAGCCATTGTAAACCCTTTTATTCCAAAATAGAAATCTACAATTAATGTTGATGTTCTAGATTTGTGGTTGTGTTATCATAAATCATGACCCAAATTTCTGATGTTGACATTATTGCTCTTCTTGGACTTGAGGAAAAACTTTCACCAGGTGAGATTGATGAAATGCTTGATACACTTTCCAAAGAAATCTG
>Ga0100395_1003234_pt1 | contig 11909 bp, 9 predicted proteins | sample CryGeymeta201519_FD_81542 | JGI IMG/M metagenome (GOLD analysis project Ga0100395, IMG submission 81542) | Groundwater microbial communities from Crystal Geyser aquifers in Utah, USA - Crystal Geyser metaG 2015-19 | ecosystem: Environmental > Aquatic > Deep subsurface > Groundwater | place: USA... | reverse complement strand
GCCGCACGGCGGCTACAAAAATTTGAAATCTTATCAAAACGCGGAAATCGTGTTTGATTTAACTGTCGAGTTTTGCAATCGCTATTTGACCAATAAGTCAAATAAGTCATATAGGTCTTATAGAACTTATGACCAAATGGTGCAAGCCGCTCGTTCCGGCAGCCGCAACATCGGCGAGGGCAGCCAGACTAGCGGAACATCGAAACAATCAGAATTGAGACTGGTTGACGTGGCGCGCGCCAGCTTGGCCGAATTGTTAGATGATTTTCAAGCGTTTCTGCGGCAAAATAAATTGCCTCAATGGGACAAAGACGATCGGCGTTCATTAGTAATCCGCAAACTGGCGTATGGGACGGATAGGACTCATAAGACCTATGTGACTTATATGGCCGATGCCGAATCGGCGGCTAATTGTCTGATTTGTTTGATAAATCAAACCGCTTATTTGCTGGATAATCAGATAAAAAGTTTGGGGAAAGAATTGCTGGCGCGCGGCGACTTAAAAGATCGGCTGAAGACAGAAAAGAAAAAAAGAGCTGTTTGGTCTTAATGAGGATTTTGACGGATTTTTAAAGAAACAAGGATTAAGACGCATGGAAGACGGCCGAGTGGCGGGGATAGGCGAATAGGCAACCGGATAAGACGGATAAGACGAATGGGACGGATAAGACTTATATATAAACAATCAATTTTTTATCCACTGTTTAACCTTTTTAAAAAAAATAAAAAATGTTATTATAATGTATAGTGTTGTTAGAATAAAAAGTAAAAGTAATTAAACGCCGGAAGCAAACTACTCACTAGTTATTAGCTACTAGCGGTTAATAGCAGGAGGCGCAAAAAATCAAAGCCATGTTTGGAATAAAAATAAAATTCGAAAAGTCTCCTAAGGAGGAGAAAAAAGCAGGGATCGAGGAGGGTTTGGTTTCCGGCGAAGCGGAGGCCGGGAAAATCACGCCGAAAGTAGCGTTCGAAGAGACCGCCGAGCAAAAAAAGCTTGGCCAGGCCTGGGGCAAGATCGTTAAATGGGTTTTGTATCTTTTGGTTTTTTTGACCCCGATATTTTTTCTGCCTTGGGGCGTTTCGCCGGTTGCGCAGAACAAACAATTTTTAGCTACCGCTCTTATCGCGATTGCTTTTATCGCCTGGCTGGCCAAAACGATTGCGTCGGGAAAATTGGTCTGGCCCAAAACGCCGGTTAATATTGCCGTTTGGTTTTTGGTTATCGTTTGGGCAATTTCTTCTTTTCTCTCCATGTCGAAATACAGGAGCATCGGGTTGGTTGGGCTTGAGGCTGACAGCTTATTAAACATTATCAAATACGCGCTGGCATTTTTCTTAGTGGCCGCCACCTTTCGACAAAGCTCAAGGCAGGCTTTCGGCGACCGCGGGGAGGAGAAGAAGGGGGAAGAAAATAAAATCGTTTACGCCTTTTTGTCCTCGGTGGCGGTTTTGGCGATTTTTACCGGCCTGACGTTAGCTAATATAAATTTTTTACCGTGGGATTTTACCAAGACGATAGATTTTAATACGGTTGGTACGACAAACGCACTGGCCTTGTTTTTGGGAGCCGGCTTGATGCTGGCCGTGGGGATAATGACCAGCAATGATTCGGAAATCCGCGACTCCCAAGAAAAGATAAACAAAAAAGGGGCTTTGGTAAAGTGGGGAATTTGCTCTTTGGCGATAATCATCGCCATTGAGTTGGTTCTGATAAATTTTAATTTTGTTTGGTGGTCTTTGATCGGCGCCATGCTTTTCTTCTCCGCTTATGTTTTTGCCAGAGAGGCTCAGGCGGTGCGGGGAGGCGCAAAACAAGCGCCAAGAATTCAAAAGTTGATTTTCCCATTAGTTGTTCTAGGCGTCTCGGTGATCTTGCTCTTGGTTCGGACGCCTGTCTTCTTCCAATTTTCTCAAGAGGTGAGACCGACCAATCAGGCGACCTACGATATTTCCAAAGAAGTTTTGAAGTCCGGAGGGATTGCGACCGATTTGTTTGGTTCTGGCCCGGGAACTTTTACTTTCGATTACGGATTGTATCGCGGCCCGGTGAACAATCAAAACGCGATCGAAAAACTTTTTTGGGGAGTGCGATTCAATCAAGGGTTTAGTTTTGCCTCGACTGCCCTGGCGACAGCGGGAGTTCTGGGTGTTCTGGCATTGGCGTTATTAATCCTTAGTTTTCTTTGGCAGGTTTTCCGAAAATCGGACCTATTGGGGCAAGCTCCTTCGGCAGGGGCTTCGACTGAGCTCAGCCGAATGTCCTCAGGGCAAGCTCCTTCGACAGGGGCTTCGACTGAGCTCAGCCGAATGTCCTCAGGGCAAGCCCCTGGAAACGCGGGCGCGCTTCGGGCGACATTCATTTCGGTCGTTGTCTACTTTTTCGTGTCATGGTTTTTATACCCGGCCAATTTCTCGTTGCTGATGTTCTCTTTCGTCGCGCTGGGGTTGTTGATGGCGGCTAATGTGGCTGGTAAAGTTTATTCTTCAAGCGAGACCGTAGGCCAAGTCGAGAAGTTCTCGACAAGCTCGAACAATAGTCTTCGGGAAATTTCCCTTTTGGCTTCTCCGCAAAGAACTATGATAGTTTCTCTGCTGTTGATAGTGCTGATGATCGGTTCGGTCTCTCTGCTTTATGTCGAAAGCCAGAAATACGTTGCCTCTCTTTATTTTTCTTCCGGATTAAAAATATTTAACGCGAATCAAAATCCCGACTCTGCTTTGGTCAGGGTCGGTGAGGCGATAAATCTTGACCCGATGGTTGACGATTATCAAAGAGCGGCCTCCCAGCTTTTCTTGGTTAAGACAAAAAATACGCTAGATAGTTTGCAATCCGCTTCCGGCGTTGCCGCTGAGCCTTTGCGGGCGGATTTTCAGAACAATATGGCGAGAGCGGTTTCTTTCGCCCAACAGGCGCAAATTCTTGGTCCCAGCGAATCGGCGAACTGGACGAATCTCGGATATGTGTATGAAAACGTATTACTTTTTGTTGACGGAGCGGAAGGTTGGATGACAATGGCTTACGAAAAGGCTGTTGCCTTGGAGCCGCAGAATCCGGCGCCTTGGTCCGACTTGGGCCGCGCTTATCTCGCCGCCGCCGATAAAATACAAACACAGCTGAACCAGATGTCGTCCGCCGAAAAACCAGACCAGACAAAGATAGACGCCTTAAAACAGAAATGGAATGAAGATGTCGCCAAGAGCATTGACGCATTGAGCAGGGCGGTCCAGATCAAGCCGGATTACAGTCTTGCCCATTTACTTTTGGCCCAGGCCTATACCCGGCAGGGCGATATCAAAAACGCAATCCAGAAAAGCTTCGACTATTACAGCCTGAATCCTACTGACGCCGGAGCCGCTTTTCAGCTGGGCTTCTTGTTCTATAAAGACAGCCAGATGGCCAATGCTCGGGCGGCTCTAGAGAGAGCCGTGGAATTAAGTGCTGATTATTCCAACGCTAGATATTTTCTTGGTTTGGTCTATGATACTCAGGGGAACAAAGATATGGCCAAGGAGCAGTTTGCAAAAATTGCCGAGTTGAATCCGGACAATCAAGAAGTTAAAGAGATTCTGGGCAATCTTAACGCCGGACGCGGCGCCCTGGAAACGATTGTTCCGCCAGCGATGTCGCCCGACCAAAGAACGCAGGCGCCGGTTCCGGAAACAGGAGGAGCGAGCGAGCAGAGTATTAAGTAGCAAGTATTAAGTATAAGGTATGGAGTGCGATAATTTTGAATTCTGAATTTATAATTTCGAATTAATTTTGAATGACTGAATTTCCAAACAAAATTAGTAAATACGACTTGGAAGAAAGAACTGCCGTGTTTGGCGAGAATGTAATTGAGCTGTGCAAACAAGTTAAACAAGATGCCATAACAAAGCCGATTATTAGCCAAATAATCAGATCGGCAACCAGCACTGGCGCGAATTATTGCGAAGCAAATGCTGCCAGCTCCAGGAAAGACTTTAGGAACAAGATATTTATTTGCAAAAAGGAAATTCAAGAAACTAAGCATTGGCTAAGAATGTTAGCAAGATGCGTGCCGGACAAGAAAAATGAAATTAGAAAATTATGGCAGGAGGCTCAGGAATTAACCTTAATTTTCGGTAAAATAGTTTCGTCATTAAAAAATTGAAAATTGAATCAAAATTCAAAATTAGAAATTAAAGCAGTTTTTATTCGCAAGCTGATAACCGGATTAAAAAAGGCGGTTCGCAATACGTAATACCTGATACTTGATACATCATACATCGTTGTGTGGATAACTTCTTGTCGTATTTTCCCGCGTAGTGGTATATAATTAAAGGGTGTGATGTTCCTTTAATTATCCCTAGAGACATAATTAACTTAGTTGTGTAAAGATTCGATGCTTAACTGGATCCAAGGTCTATTTACAGCAAAGCCGAAAGGAAGGTTGGGAATTGATGTTGGCAGCTCGGCTATTAAGTTGGTTGAAATTTCTTCCGCAGTCCAGCCGTTGAGTTTGGAGACTTACGGTTTGGCGTCTTTGGGCGAGGAGGCTTTATCGGATTCAAGGTCTCTTACCGCGGCAATAGAAAGCATCAGGCAAGGGGGGGGTGATGATGCCGGCGGTGGCAAGACTGATAATCACGGAGAGATTATATTTAAGGCTGGATTGCCTTCTAATTCAATTTTGGGAGCTTTTTCCGATCGGGAGATCAGTCAGATAATTAAGGAATTACTGATTCGTTCGAGGGCGAAGGCGCGGAGAGTCTGTTTTTCTTTACCTGCCTTTACTACCTTTTTTACGGTAATAGAGCTTCCGCCAATGAAAGAAAAAGAGATTCACGCCGCTATTCCTTATGAAGCGGCTAAATATGTCCCCATCCCACTAGATGAAGTATTTCTTGACTGGTCTATTATTTCCCCTTCGACAAGCTCAGGGCAAGCTCCTTCGACAAGCTCAGGGCAAGCTCCTTCGACAGGTCTCGACTCCGAGCTCGACTCGAGGAACTCACCGCAAGCAAGGGCTTCGGCCGTAAGCAGTTCAGCCTTGAACTCGCTGCCGAACGGTTCGGGGCAGGCTGTTAACGTGCTAATGGTAGCCATTTTAAAAGAGGCGGTGGCTAAATATACCAAAATTGCTCAGTTGTCTAATCTTGAGATGGGAGCGTTGGAACCTGAAAGTTTTAGCCTGGCAAGGGCACTGGTGGGCGAATCAAAAGATTTGTCTATTATAGTTGACGTCGGTTCGTCGTTTACCAATATTGCTTTGATGGATCGGGGGTCTATTCGTATCGTTTACAACACCAGAAAAAAGAATCATCAGGAAACCGGCCAACTGAATGAGGATGCCGTGGTCGAGGGGATCAATAGTGTTCTGGATTCTTATAGGGCAAAAAGCCATTCGGTAGTAAGCCCCAAATGTATTTTAACGGGCGGCAGGACACAGGCGCCTGATTTCGACAAAATTTTGAAGGAGAAATTAAATTTCGAAGTCTTAACGCTTAATTCTTTTGAAAAAATTAATTATCTGGAAGGGTTGGAGCCGGCCTTGAAAGAAATAAGTTCTTCCTTCGGGGTGGCGGTGGGATTGGCGATGCGGGAATAACCGCGGATCAGGCGCGGATCAGCTACGCAGATCGGGCCGCAGAACTTTTCTCTTAATGTATAAATACATTTAAAGTAAAGATCTGCGTAAATCCGCGTAGTGGATCAGCGTGAGATCAGCGATATATGGATATTTTTCCAACAGGTTTTTCGGGGCAGGGCGACTCGTTCTCTCAAGATGTTGATCTGGGGGGAGGGCTGAGCAATCGGCAAAAAATCTTAATCGTTGTTTTTGCCATCACGCTTTTGGTGACAGGCTTCGTTTTGTATTTTGGTTTTTTCTCTACCTCGCCGGGTACGCAGCCTGAGTCTATGCAATCGTTAAATCCGGGAGGAGTAGCTATAAGCGAGGGGACTGGTGTAGTTGCCGCGACTAGCGAATCGCAGGCTTTCAATTTGGAGGGTGTTAACTTAGATTTTAGCGTCTTTAATAACGAGGTTTTTAAGGGATTAGAGGAGTTCGGTAGTCCCTTGGATCTGTCGGGAGAAAAAGGAAGAGACAACCCGTTTTTGCCCTACTAAAATGACTACTGCTAATCGACTACCGACTACGGCTAAGTATTTCAGATTTGAAAAATTGGAAGTTTGGCAGTTATCAAGAAAATTTGTAGTAGAAATTTATAGAACCACGCGGAAGTATCCAAAGGACGAATTGTTCGGATTAGTCGCGCAGTTGCGTGGAGCCGCGATTTCAATTCTTTTAAATATTGCGGAAGGCAGCGACAGAAAATCCGACGCCGATTTTAGAAGATTTTTAAGAATGTCATTGTCGTCTTTGGAAGAAGTTGTGAGCGGTTTGTATATTTCTTTAGATCAAAATTTTATCAATCAACACGAATTTGATAAATTATACGAATCTGCCAACGAAATAGCTGCTAAACTAAATGCCTTAATTAATAAGTTGGGGCAGTAGTCGGTAGTCTGTAGTCGGTGAGCAAAAAAATGGCCGTTTTGCCAAAAGAAGAATCAACGGAGGTCAAAAAAATCAAGGAACGGGCGGAAAAGCTGGGAATTTCCCATGTTGATTTGGTGGGCCGCGAGATTCCCATTGAGGTTCTGGCGTTAGTTCCGGAAGAGGCGGCTAAATTTTATCAAATTATTCCCTTTGAAAAATCTGAGAATAAATTAAGGGTGGGGCTGGTTAATCCAGATGACCTGCAGGCTCGAGAAGCGTTAAGATTTATCACTTTGAGGTCTGGATTAACTCCAGAAGTTTTTATAATTACCACGGGCGATTTTAGTAATTGTTTAAAGCAATATAAAAATTTAAAAACTGAAGTTAGTAGGGCGTTAACGCAATTTAAAGAAGAGGAGGAGGAAGAGGATGGAGAGGCGGCAAAGAAGAAAAGAGAAGTAAAAGAGGTTGCAGAGAAAACTCTTGCCGAGGCGCCGATTAGCAAGATTGTCGATGTTATTCTGAGATATGCCTATGATGGGCACGCTTCCGATGTGCACATTGAACCGCTGGAAAAGGAGGTTAAGGTTAGGTTTCGGGTCGACGGGACTCTTCATGCCAGCTTGTTTTTGCCCAAGAATGTTCATTCCGCCGTAGCCGCTCGCATCAAGATTTTGTCCAATATGAAGATTGATGAGACGAGGATTCCGCAAGACGGCCGGTTTCAAATCAGAGTGGGAGACGTGAAGATTGATCTGAGGGTGTCGGTTTTGCCGACTATGCAGGGCGAAAAGGTGGTTATGAGATTGTTGGATCCCAGCGCGGCGATGCTTGGTTATAAAGAATTGGGTTTGGTTTCTCATAATCTAGAAGCCTTAAAGAAGGGAATCAGCCGGCCGTTCGGAATGATTTTGGTAACTGGCCCGACTGGTTCTGGTAAAAGTACGACGCTTAATGCTGTTTTGCGCGAGATGAATCAGGAGGGGGTGAATATAATTTCTTTGGAGGATCCGGTAGAGTATTATATAGAAGGAGTCAATCAATCACAGATCAGGCCGGAGATTCAGTATACTTTTGCTTCCGGCTTGAGGTCGATTTTGCGGCAAGACCCGGATGTTATTATGGTTGGCGAGATTCGCGATTCGGAAACGGCCGGCTTGGCGGTCCATGCCGCCCTAACCGGTCATATCGTTCTTTCCACCCTGCATACCAACAATGCCATCGGCGTTATTCCCCGAATGGTTGACATGGGCATTGAGCCGTTTCTTCTCCCCGCCTCTCTAAATTTATCGATTGCCCAGCGGCTGGTCCGCCGGCTTTGTCCCGAATGTAAAACAGAGGTTGAGCCGTCGCCGAAAGTTTTAGAGATGATCGATAAGGAGCTTTCGGGGGTGCCAGCAGAGGTTTTGAAGGAGCTAAATGTTAAAAAGCCATTTAAGCTTTGTCAGTCTAGGGGATGCAAATATTGTAATCATAAAGGAACTAAGGGACGGATCGCGATTTTTGAGTCATTGTCTATGACAAAAGAGCTCGAAAAGATTGTTTTAGAGACTCTTTCTGAGGGAGAAATTCTTAAGGAAGCGAATCGGCAGGGAATGATAACCATGAAGCAGGACGGGCTATTAAAGGTTCTTCAGGGTATTATTAGTCTTGAGGAAGTGCTTCGGGCGGTGGAAGAATGAATTATGTATTAAGTATTAAGTATCAGATGAGCAGTGATTAAAATCCCGCATTATACTTTATACTTTATACGTTATACAAAAAACATTGCGGGTAATTAAAAAAAACAAAGCATTATCTTTTAGCAGGACAGGATTCACTCTCATCGAGCTTCTTGTCGTTATCGCCATCATTGCCTGTCTCGCCGCGATTGTCATGATTTCCCTAACTCAGTCCAAGGCGAAGGGCCGGGATGCCAAACGGGCAACGGATGTTCAACAGATTGCCCAAGCCTTAGCCTTGTATCATAACATTTGGCAGCGATATCCTTGTTCGGTGTCTGGTTGCGCTGATAGCGAGGTGGTTATCAGTGGTTTCGACAACTTGTCTGTAAACTTAAAAAACGAAAAACTTATTTCTACGGTGCCGCCAGACCCCCTGAATAACGAAACATATAAATTTTGGTATTGGTCTGTCGGTCCTAACTATATTATAAGATATTGCCAAGAAACGGATTCCATTAAAAGGTTGACCCAAGATTGCAATAATACTATTAGTCCATAACCGCTGAACCACGCAGAACAATACGCTGAACCACGCAGAAGTTTTCCGCGTCGTTCCGCGTAAAGTTCCGCGTCATTCTGCGATTCCATGCCCAATCGTCAACAGGAAATGTATGATTTGTTGGAAGAGGTTTTAAAGAAGGATGCTACCGACCTTCATCTTGTTGTTGGCCGTCGGCCCGTTCTGCGAATCAACGGTAGTTTGTGCCCGATAGAGGATAGGCCGGTTTTGTCGGAAGATGACGTCAAAGAGCTGTCTTTTTCTTTGTTAAGTCCCGACCAGCAAGAAAAATTCCAAGTCCAAAAAGATATTGATTTCGCGTGTAACTATCTTAACAAAGCTCGTTTTCGGGCCAACGTCTATCGGCAGATGGGGTTTTTGAGTTCGGAATTTCGTTTTATCCCCTCAAAAATCAGAACCATTGAAGAGCTAAGCTTGCCTTCGATCCTTTCTCAGTTCACTCGCGCGACCCAAGGTTTTTTTCTTGTCGTTGGTCCGTCGGGCCATGGAAAATCAACGGCTTTAGCCGCCATGATTGATGAGATTAACCACACAAGATTTGATCACATAATGACCATTGAGGATCCAGTCGAATACTTATTTCAGCCGGATAAATGCATTATCGATCAGCGCGAAGTTGGAATTGATGTTCTGGATTTTCACCGAGGTCTTCGTTCTATGTTCAGACAGGATGCTGACGTGGTGATGATTGGCGAAATGCGCGATCCAGAGACAATATCAACGGCTATTACCGCCGCCGAAACCGGCCACCTGATTTTTTCCACCCTTCATACCAATACTGCCGCTCAAACCGTCGATAGAATTATCGACATTTTTCCGCCTCATCAGCAATCGCAAATCAGGTCGCAGTTGGCTGTCACGCTTCTAGGCGTCTTGTCTCGCCGGTTGATTCCCTGCGAGCAGGGAGGTATGATTAATGCTATCGAGCTTTTGATCGCTAACACCGCGGTTCGCAACTTGATAAGAGAGGGAAAGGCTCATCAGATCGACATGGTGATTGATACTAGCCTGGAAGAAGGAATGATTTCTTTAAACCGATCGTTAGCGGATTTAGTTCTGCGCGGCCTCGTGTCTTTCGAGAATGCCGAATTGTATTCACCTAGTCCGGCGGAACTAAGATTGTTGCTGGGACAATAAAATTGCTTACCGACTACAGACTACGGACTACGGCAAAATGAAATTTATTTAACTATTGTTAAATAATAAAATTTATTTAACTATTGTTAAATAATAAAAAGCGGTAGTCAGTAGACAGTAAGCGGTAGTCAGGCATGAAGTTTAATTATATTGCTCGGAACAGCGCCGCTGAAGTAGAAACTGGGCAGATATCCGCTTCATCGCAGGCGGAGGCGATAGAAAATCTGCATGGAAGAAATTTGGTGGTTTTGTCGTGTCGCCCGGTTATTTCCATGCCTTTTTGGCTTAAAGACATCAAAATTAAGTCTGTTAAGCAAAAAGAGTTAGTTGTTTTTTCCCGCCAGCTATCAGCCTTGTTTAGCGCTAAGGTGCCCCTGGTTATGGCTCTGCGGGCACTAGCTAGGCAACAGCAAAATTATTATTTCAAAGAAATTATTTTCGAAATAGCTAATGATGTTGAGGCTGGTTTTATCCTTTCCAAGTCGCTTTCTAAGCATCCAAAGGAGTTTTCAGCTTTTTATATTAATTTGGTTAAGTCGGGAGAGGTTTCTGGCAATCTTGAGAGTGTCTTGATTTATTTGGCCGACCACTTAGAAAAACAGTATTATTTGGCGACCCGCGTCAGAAACGCCATGATCTATCCGGCCTTCGTCTTTTTGGGTTTTCTCGTGGTGGCGGTTTTAATGTTGATTCTTGTTATTCCTAATTTAACAAGCATCCTGGAAGAAACCGGCCAGCAGTTGCCGCTGACAACAAGGATGATCATCGGCTTAAGCAATTTGCTCGCCAGCTGGGGGTGGCTAATTTTTCTGGTTTTGGCAGGCGCCGGGATTTTTGCCTGGCGATATGTCAAAACTCCTCAAGGCAGAAGAATGCTGGATGTGATAAAATTAAAAATGCCGCTTTTCGGTGATATTTTTAGGAAGGTTTATATTGCCCGTTTTACGGAAAACTTTAGCACCCTGCTTCACGGAGGGGTGCCGGTTTTGCAGGCGTTGCAGGTAGCTGGCGATGTGGTTGGCAATGTGGTTTTTTCGGAAATTATCTTTAAAGCTAAAGAAGGAGTGCGGGTAGGGAATACTATTTCTTCGGTTCTGGAAAGTTCTTCCGAGATACCGCCGATGGTATCGCAAATGATAGCAACCGGTGAAAAAATCGGTCAGCTTGAATTTGTTTTGGAAAAAGTCGCAACTTTCTATAAGCAAGAAGTTGATGATGTGGTCAACGCGATTTCAGTCCTAATAGAGCCGATTCTGATTGTTGTTCTGGGGATAGGCGTGGCCATTCTTTTGGTCGCTATTCTGATGCCGATTTACAACTTGGCGGGAGTGATGTAACGCCGCAGAACCACGCGGAACTTAATCGCTGAACTACGCAGAAAACAGAAAGATGGAATTACTTTATAAAGAAGAATCATTTATTATAAGAGGTGTAGCCTTTGATATATATAAACAATTTCGTAGCAACCACAAAGAAAAGATTTATCACAATGCTTGCTTTATTGGATTAACAAACAAAGGATTGAAGGCGGAGAATGACAAAAGAATTGATGTGTTTTTCTGCGGAAAGAAAGTCGGAGTTTATGTGCCCGATTTGATTATAAATGATTCCATTTTAATCGAGTTAAAAGCAAAGCCACGATTGTTAAAAGAAGATGAAAAACAATTCTGGTATTATTTAAAAGGCACTGATTATAAGTTGGGATTTTTGATAAATTTTGGCGCGCCCGATGGTGTAGAAATAGTGAGGAAAGTTTATGACAGCGCAAGAAAGTAAAAAAATAGCAAAAAGTTCCGCGGCGTTCTGCGCGTAGTTCTGCGTGGTTCCGCGGTCAACGAAAGGGGGTGAAATAAAATGGCAAACAATAAAAAATGTGGCTGTGGTTCATCTAAGGGTTTTACCTTGATTGAACTTTTGGTGGTTATCGCTATCATCGGTATTTTGGCGACCATCGTTTTGGTATCGCTCAATAGCGCGCGGTCAAAGGCCAGAGATACTCAAAGAGTGGCTGATCTGAGGCAAATTCAGACTGCCATGGAAATGTACTACGATTCTCACGGG
>Ga0100395_1003221_pt1 | contig 11952 bp, 11 predicted proteins | sample CryGeymeta201519_FD_81542 | JGI IMG/M metagenome (GOLD analysis project Ga0100395, IMG submission 81542) | Groundwater microbial communities from Crystal Geyser aquifers in Utah, USA - Crystal Geyser metaG 2015-19 | ecosystem: Environmental > Aquatic > Deep subsurface > Groundwater | place: USA... | reverse complement strand
TCGTCAAGCGTTTCGCCGTCATACATCCAATAATCAGTTCCGGCTACGCCATATTTATAACCGAGTATTTTTTGAGCAGATTGAGACAAGCTAGTTTTCTTTCCGTTAAATTCAATGGAGTTTGCTCCGTGTGTGTCGATTACTTTCGCCTTAATATTTTCGTCACGGCTAAAATATAATTCCGCGCCGACAGGAATTTTCACCATTTCAAAATTAAACCTGCCTCGTTTTTTTCTTGCATCGTTAAGTGCGTCCTGATCCTCTTTTGACTCAACAATGTCTTTTTTAGGAGTTACATTCTCAATTTCTGCCAATTTTAAAGCCGCGACGACGCGCTCGGGTGCGACGCTAAAAAATTCTCTTTTGGGATTAACTCGATTGTCATCGAAAGCGTCGTGGAGCTGATGTTCTACAAAATGAGCGTCTTTTACTGTGCAAGCGTAGAAAACCGTAAATGGTAACGGAATGCTTGTTGACGCGCTTAGATCTCGAACCCGTTGTTCAAGATTATTATTTGTTTTCCCGATTTTTACATAACCGGGCATGGCTTCATTTGTAAGTATGTAAATAATCTCGTTCATATTTTTATTTCATTAAATCATCAAGCGAGACACCAAGCGCGTCCGCTATTTTTTTAACTGTTTCAAAAACCCTTGGAAATTGCTTGAAAATTCGTCCACCGAAGCGAGGGGCGAAGCCCCGAGCGAGGCGGAAAACGCAAACTTTACAATTTGGCTCCGGGGCTTGGATTCGGACCAAGATTAATGGCTTCAGAGGCCATCGTCCTACCGTTAGACGACCCCGGAATAATTAAATCAATTTTTTATAAATTTCCAAAAAAACTTTTGGGCTGCAGGCGAAGAAGCCCTCGGCGAAGCCCGTCTTGCCTAACATGTCGGCGCGGTATTTGTTTAAAGCCAGTATTGCCTCATCATAAGGTCTGGACTGAAGCTGGCTTTGGTATGCTCTGACGGCCAAGGTTTTTTTCTCCGCTTCAGCTGTGATGTTGACCAAACGGTTGATAAAAATCGGCGTCCAAATTTCATAAAGATACAATTGCGCTTTGAAATCAGGCATTTGCTGTAAAACTTTGGCGAAAAGTTGACAGACCTGATGATGGTCGGGATGATTATCCCAAAAGGAAGGCAAAAAAACCACCTCCGGCTGAAAATCTTTAATCAGATTTGTAACGGCTAACATTGAACTTTTGCCAACAATCGCTTTGTCGTCTTCAAACCCCCAAAAAATGAGTTTTCCCACGCCAGTAATTTTTGCCGCCTGCTGGGCTTCTTGTTTTCTTACAGCAATCAAAGATTTGTCTTTGACGCGCCGGATATTGCCGCGGCTGCCGTTGTAAAAATAGACAATGTGGATATTGGCGCGCGCTTTGACCAGTTTAATTAAAGTGCCACCCAAGCCAAAAACATCATCGTCAGGATGAGGCGCTAAAACCAAAATATTTTTGCCGGGGATATTTTCCAACAATTCAAACCCAAAATGCTCTGTGGCTGATTGATATAAAACGCCGAAGTTAAAAGCTTTGCGCAAATTGTTTAGAGATAAGGAATAGTCAAACCATTTTTTCATAAAGCTGCTCCGTCTGATTGACCATTTTGGCAAGTGAAAAAAACTCGGCTCGCTTTTTAGCTGCTTTGCCCATATTTTGCCTCATTTTCTTGTTTTTAGCAAGGATTAAAATTGCCCAAGACAATTGTTGCGGATTCTTGGGCGGCACGAGCAGACCCTCAACCTTATCTCTGACAATTTCACCAAGTCCACCCACCCGTGTGGTGATTACCGGCAGACCCAAAGCCATTGCCTGCACAACCGTGCGGCCGAAAGATTCTGACAAGGACGGCTGAATATATAAGGCAAACTGGCTCAATTGGCCTGCCAAATCGTCAACGTGGCCGATGAATTTAACGTCGGCCTTTAACTTGTTATTTAATGATTTCAATTTTTTTTCCAGCGGGCCCGAGCCGATAATATGAACTTCAAGGGTGGGTAAATCTTTGCGTACTTGGCTGACGGCCGCAATTAAGTACTCATAGCCCTTGTGCTCATTTAAACTCCCAACTGAACCGATGATAATTTTGCCTTTTGTTCTGCCAGTGGGCGCAATCGGCGTTTCAACCCCGTTGTAAATAACTTGCAATTTCGGCAGTTGGGCGATATTTGTTAGGAACAAAAAATCTCTAACTGCCTTGGAAACAGCCACAATTTTGACTGCCTTTTGGGCCACTTTTTTCAGCAGCCAAAGCTGTAATTTCTCGCGTAGCATATTTTTTAAATGATAATCTTTGGTCCAAAGATGTTCAGTATAAATAAGTTTGACGCCTAAATCAGTCAATTTCAAAGCTAAAATTCCGGCTCTGGTGCCGTGCGCGTGCAAAATTATTTTTGCCTCCTCCGGAGCAGATGCTCCACTGGAGCGGAGCTCTGGCTCGGAGAGAGGGCCTCCAGCCCGGAGGGAGTTTTTGGCAGATGATATTATTTCTTTGATTTTCAAAATTGCTTTTTTATCAAAAGCGCTTGGCAATTCCACCGGATAAACTTTAACGCCAGCCAAACTTTGAAATTTGGCAACAATGGGGCCGGACGGGCAAATGACCGCAATTGCAAATTTTTTCTTGTTTAAATTTTTTGCCAAATCAAAAACATGCAGGGGACCGCCTGATAAAGATGAGTCGGCAATAATTTGAAAAACTTTCATTTTCATAATTGCCGCTTTCAAATTGGTAAAAGCGCCAGAGCGTCCTGCAGTCGGTTGACGCAGACGCCCTTGCCCAACACCTGCATCATTTCAAACAGGGGCGGGGTGACTTTTTTGCCGGAAAGTGCGTTGCGCAAAGCGGAAAATAAAAGGCCGGCGGACAAATTTAATTTGGCTGAAAGAGCTCTGAAGGTTTTTTCCAAAGCTTCGGCTTGGAAATCGGTAACTTGAAATTTTTCCATTTCGGCCAAAGATATTTCCAAAGCATTTTTCAAATCTTTTTTGTCCAGTTTGTCAACCAGCAGCTGCTCGGGCTGCAATTTGATTTGTTTGGTAAAGAAAAAGTCGGACAAAGCCACGGCTTCATCCAATTTTTTAATCCGCTCTCGAATAAGTCCGACCACATTCAAAAGATATTCTTTATCGTAATTGGCAATATCCACTCTGGCTTTTTCATAAAAAGGCGCCAGGCGTTTCAAAAGTTCTTCCTTGGTAAGTTTGCGGAGCCAAACGCCGTTGAACCAGTTTAATTTTTCCAAGTTGAACACGGCCGGCGACTTGCCCACTTTTTCCAAAGAAAAGTCGGCAATTAGCTCATCAAGCGAATAAATCTCTTGCTCGCCGCCCGGATTCCAGCCCAAAAACGCCAAAAAATTAACCAGCGCTTCAGGCAAATAACCCTTGGCTTCGAAATCATCAGAAATAGAAATCGGATCTTGGCGCTTGCTCATTTTAGTTTTGTCGGGATTTAAAATTAGCGGTACGTGGGCGTAAGCCGGCGGCTGCATGCCTAGCGCCTGCAAAATTAAGATCTGCTTGGGCGTGTTGGAAATGTGGTCCTCCCCGCGAATGACGTGGGAAATTTTCATCAAGAAATCGTCAATGGCATTGGCAAACATAAACAAAAAAGTGCCGTCGGATTTTTGCAAAACAAAATCGCCAAATTGTCCGGTTTGAAAACGGATTTCCCCGCGTATTAAATCCTGAAAAACAATTTCCGTTTGCGGGACTTTGAAGCGCACGGCCGAGGATTTACCTTCTTTTTTGCATTGGTCAATGTCAGCGGCGGACAAATTGCGGCAGCGACCGGCATATTTGGGCGGCAGGCCCTTTTTCCCCTGCTCTTCTTTTTCTTTGGCCAGCTCTAAATCGGTGCAAAAACAGCGGTAAGCTTTGCCTTCTTTTAGCAGCTGGTCCAAATATTTTTGGTAAATTGCCAGCCGTTCGGATTGGTAATAAGGGCCGTATCGGCCTTTGACAAAAGGGCCTTCGTCCCAAGCAATACCTAGCCAAGTGAGGCCTTCGGTAATATCCAGCTCAAACTTCTTACTTGAGCGCTGTTGGTCGGTGTCCTCAATTCTTAGCGCAAATTGGCCCTTGTTTTTGCGGGCGAATAAAAAATTATACAGGGCTGTGCGGGCTGTGCCGATATGAAGTTTGCCGGTGGGCGAAGGAGCCAGACGCGTTCTAACCATTCATGCCTCTAAAATATTTTGAAAGTGTTCTATTTTTGCGGGGGTATTATTGGTTTCAATAGAAACGACATCCACTCTGATGTCTTGGCCGGGAAAGCGCGCCGACAAGGCGCGCGCCAGATTAAAAAGCTTGCGGCGTTTTTTAAAATTAACCATCTCGTAAGGCGCGCCAAAGTCCAAATTTGACTTGGTTTTCACCTCAACGACTACTAAATAATCACCATCTTGCGCCAAAATATCAATTTCGCCAAAAGGAAAGCGCAAATTACTTGCCAGAACTTTTAGTCCCTTTTTCTGCAGATATTTTTTGGCCAGATTTTCCCCGGCCTGACCCAGCTTTTTTCTTGGCTCCACCCTTCTCCTTTTGGACTTTAGTTTTTAATTTTAAAGAATCGCGATTACGCAGATAATAAAGTTTGGCCCGACGCACTCTGTTTTCTTTGATTTTTTCAATTTTAATAATGGTGGGAGAATGAAGAGGAAAAGTTTTTTCCACCCCAATTTTGCCAGAAGCAATCCAGCGAATGGTAAAAGTTGAGTCCAAATCTTTGCCCTTGTGAATTTTGATGACAATGCCTTCGCAGGTCGCCACCCTTTCTTTGCCGCCGATTTGGTCCTTTTGCGCGACACGAATAACATCGCCGACGCGAAAAGCCGGCAGGTCGGTTCTTAAAAATTCTTTTTGTGCTTTCAAAATTTGTTCCATTATTTCTCTCCGAGCCAGCGGCTCTCGTTATCTTTTTATAATTTAACAGATTAAAGGGAAAAAAGCAAGAGTTTAAAAAAAACCCACCTTCGCTTAATCTCTTGCCAAATAGATGATTTTTCTCTTGGCAAATAGATTGTGCTTCGGTGGGTCAAACTGGACAAAGTTGACGATTGGGTTGGGACTCGGGTTGAAAATCATCTCGGGGTGTATATTGATCAATCTTTTCTCGAAGCCGGGGCAAAATATCATACGGCAACCCTCTGATTGCACAAGAGAGGTAAGATGTAATAACTAGATCGACAAGATCGATGATGAAAGAATGGGACAAATCTCTATTCTGATAAATGGTTAACTGATAGACATCCGGGCGTTGGCTGTCCCTTTCTTTCAAACATTGGAATAGAATTTTTTCTCCAATCTTTCGTCCTATTTCGTAAAGAACAAAGAGATATGCGGCCCGAAAAACTGCCTCAACCAGATGAGCCATATTTTCGCCTGTTTCCAGTAGAGACTCTCTAAAGTCACCGCTGCTACATTGGCAAAAAGATAAGAGCTCCTGAAAATCATCAGAAATTCGCTGGGCGAGACCAGGATAATCTGAAGAATGTTGACCACCAGGAATTCTAATCCAGATTTCGAATTTGAAGTTGTAAATATCTATTACACCTTGAAATTCTTGCCACCAATCGGGATGGTCTTGTTGTAGATGTTTTTTTTCTACAGCTTGGTAACAGCGTCGCAAGGACGTAATTTCCAAAATTTCAATCGGTAATTGTCTTAAAGGAAATCTTACAGTAGTCACAAGGCTCACTCCTTTTCTTTTAGGATGGGGGTGCCCCGGCGAAGTAACGTCGGGGCACCCTTTTGGTTTTTAGTGTTTTGAACTAGGTGGTACAAGACTCCTTTCTCCAACAAGACGACGGAATGCATCGATGAACTTGTCTCTGGTCTCCTGATTCGCCTCTGGTAACTTATTTAAATTCAATTCCAGTTCCTCAGCGGCGTCCTGGCGGGCCTGATTCCATTTACCAAGTTCCGGATCTTCGGGCATTAGTCTAATGGAAAGAGACGGCCTGTTGTGGCTATTACGTGGTCTTAGTGGTCCACCAAGTGGATGAAAACGTGCCATATTGAACTTCTACCCTCCATTCTTCGAAGTCTTTCCACCACACGGTCAGAAACTTCAACCTCCGCTCCTAGAGTAGGAAACTCTTCTAATAAACTACCCCCGCCACATGATAATCTGGCATCACCTCTTAAAATTAGATGGCAGCCTCGGCCTATACAACCCCATCATCCAAAACCCAAACCGAGGCTGTCTTGCGCTACTGTCTTAGCGCACCACTCCGCCACCTCAGTTGTGTTACGCCTTTTGCCGCCCATTGTTCACCAACAGGCAGCCACTACCGAGCTTTAATGGACGCAGAGGCATCACCTCCTTTGTTGTTAAGGTATTGCCTCCGTGATTACTTTGCAGAAACCACCGAGACAAATTTTCTATCTTTCAACCTACCGGTAAAAGTAGGTCGTTTGATTTTAATAAATTTAACGACACCGGCTTTGGCGGCGTACAACGTGTAGTCGGAACCCTTTTTGACGTTGTCACCGGCAAAAAACTTGGTTCCCTTTTGGCGCACGATAATCTGACCAGGTTTAATTTTCTCTCCGCCAAAAATTTTAACTCCCAATCTTTTGGATTGCGAGTCGCGGCCAAGTTTTGATGTCCCTTTTGACTTTGTATGCGCCATATTTTAGTGTTTCCTATTTTTATCTTTAATACCTATTGATTATAATCTATCAATTAAGATAAGTCAAGTTAATTTTAATCCTTGTTTTATCAAATGGCAACCATTACAATGAAGATGAAAAAATATGGCAGAATTTGTCCACCTCCACACCCATTCTCACTATTCGCTTTTGGACGGACTGGGTAAAATTGAGCATTTAATTACCAGGGCAAAAAAATTGGAAATGTCCGCTTTGGCGTTGACTGACCACGGTGCCATGTACGGCATTATTGAGTTTTATCAAAAAGCCAAAGCAGAAGACATTAAACCAATTTTAGGCGTAGAGACCTATCTTGCCCCGCGCAAATTGACAGATAAAACTGCCAAACTTGACACCTATCCGTCTCACTTGGTGCTGTTGGCTAAAGACAACCAAGGATACCAAAATTTAATCCAACTAGTAACCATTGCTCATTTGCAGGGCTATTATTATAAACCGCGCATAGACAAAGAAACTTTGAAAAAATATTCGCACGGGCTCATTGGCTTGTCGGCCTGTCTACAAGGAGAGGTGACTCGTCTAGCCGCTGCGGGCAATTTGGAAAAAACTAAAAAAGTTATCAAAGAATATCAGGAAATTTTCGGCCCTGAAAATTTTTATCTGGAGCTGCAAAAACATAAAGAATTTGCACAGCAGGAAAAAGCCAATCAAAATTTAATTAAAATCGCCCAAGAAATCGGCGCGCCGCTGGTGGCAACCAATGATATCCACTACGTTGACGAATCTGATAAAGAAGTCCATGAAGTGCTGTTGGCGGTGCAAACCGGCAAAAATATTGATGATGAACAACGGCTAACTTTAAAACAATTTAATCTGTCCATGTTATCTGAAGAACAAATGCGGCAAAATTTTAAAGATGTGCCGGAAGCTTTGGAGAATACAGCGAAAATCGCTGAAAGATGCAATGTGGAGCTTGAGCTTGGCAAAGTTATTATGCCCACTTTTGAACTGCCGAAAGGCGAAAATCCTAAATCTTACCTTGAAAAAAAAGTTTATGTAGGATCGGAAAAAATCTACGGTAAAGAAGATGAACAAACTAAACAGGAGGCAAAAAACCGTTTGCAATATGAGCTGGAAGTGATTGAAAAAACCGGTTTTGCCGACTATTTTTTGATTGTGGCCGACTTTGTCAATTTTGCCAAAGAGCACGGCATCGGCGTCGGGCCGGGCCGCGGCAGCGCCGCCGGTTCAATAGTCTCTTATTGTCTGAATATCACTGACGTTGACCCGCTTAAATACGGCCTGTTGTTTGAGCGGTTCTTAAATCCAGACCGCATTGCGCCGCCCGATATAGATATGGATTTTGCCGATGACCGACGAGGCGAGGTGATAGATTATATCAGTAAAAAATACGGCCAAGATCACATCGCGCAAATTATCACTTTTGGCACGATGGCCTCACGCGGTTCAGTGCGCGACGCCGGCCGGGCTTTGGGCATGAGCTATGGCGACGTAGATAAAATTGCTAAGCTGATTCCTTTTGGAATGACGCTGGAGCAGTCGCTGGAGTCAGTCAATGAGCTGTTTGATATTTATAGCAATGATGCACGGGTTAAAAAATTGATTAATATTGCTCAAAAACTGGAGGGTGTGGTGCATCACGCTTCCACGCACGCGGCCGGCATTGTTTTATCCAAAGAGCCATTGATAAAATACACCCCATTGCAGTACGGCGTGCGCGGCGAGAATGAAATTATTACCCAATATTCAATGTATGATATTGAAGCAGTCGGTTTGGTCAAAATGGATTTGCTGGGTTTGGCTAATTTAACCATTATCAAACACGCCTTAGACAGCATCGCCAAAAATAAAAAAATCAACATTGCTCTGAAAAATTTGCCTTTTGACGATGAAAAAACATACCAGCTGCTCTCTGCCGGCGAGACAACCGGCGTGTTCCAGCTGGAATCCGACGGTATGAAAAGGTATCTCAAACAGCTTAAACCAAACAAGTTTTCCGACATTGTGGCAATGACTGCTTTATATCGGCCAGGCCCGATTCAATTTATCCCCGATTTTATTGCCGGACACCAAGGCAAAAAAATCCCCACCTATATTCACCCCAAATTAGAGCCGATTTTAAAAGAAACTTACGGCATAGTCGTTTATCAGGAGCAAATTTTACAAATTGCCAGAGATATTGCGGGCTTTTCTTTGGGTGAGGCGGATATTTTGCGCAAAGCCATCGGTAAGAAACAGAAAAAACTACTGATGAAGATGGAGAAGAAATTTATCGGCGGCGCCATTGCTAATAATGTTGTCAAGAAAATCGCGGAAAAAATTTTCCAATTTATTGAGCCGTTTGCGTCTTACGGTTTCAATAAAAGCCATGCTGTTTGCTACGCCTTTATCGCCTATCAAACGGCCTATTTGAAAGCGCATTTTCCCTCGGAATTTATGGCTGCTCTGCTGGTTAATGAGCAAAATGATTTGGAAAAATTAGCCATTGCCATTGCTGAGTGCGAAGCGGTAGGCATTAAGGTTTTGCCACCCGACATCAATCACTCATTTGCAAATTTTGATATCGTCAAAGGCGGCAAAGACATCCGTTTTGGTTTAGCCGCTATAAAAAATGTCGGCCGTCCCGTAGCAGAAGCTATTGCTGCTGAACGGGAAAAAAATGGACTTTACAAAAGCTTGGAAGAATTTGTGCTGCGCGCGACCAAAACGGTGATTAACAAAAAAAGCTTGGAAAGTTTAGCCAAGGCGGGCGCTTTGGACAATTTCGCCGAGCGGAATTTGATTTTAGCCAATGTGGAGGCAATTTTAAAAATTGCCGGCGGCCAAGGTGATGCCGAATCACAGCTGGGACTTTTTGAGAAAAAAGCGGTGGGCGCCAAAAAACTGGAATTAACCCCGGTTGAGCCGGCATTAAAAAAACAGCGGTTGGCGTGGGAGCGGGCATTTTTAGGCGTTTATCTCTCCGAGCATCCTTTGAAGGATTTTAAAGAGATAATTGCCCAAAAAGCCACCCAAATTTCCCACCTTTTCAGCCATATGTCAGGGCAAAAAATCACGGTCGGCGGAGTAGTGGTGGAAGTTATGAAAATTGCCACCAAGAGCGGCGAGCCAATGGCTTTCGCCCAGATTGAAGATGAAAGCGGCAAAATTGAAGCCATCGTTTTTCCCAAAGTTCTGCAGCAAAATGAGTCCTTATGGCGCGTGGACAAAATTGTTTTAGTGGAGGGTGAGATGCAAAGCAAAGAAGGCAAGTTGAAAATTTTAGTCCGTAAAGCGATAGATTTGGAAGATTTAAATGGTGAAAATTATTCTCCCTCATCGCCGAAGAAAAAAATTTTACAAATCAATTTGCCCTCCCACGCCGATAAAAAACTGATGTTGAAAATCAAGGAAGTTTTGAATCTTTACCCGGGCGAAACGCCGGTATTCCTCTATATTTACAAAAATGGCGATAAACTGATTGCCACTAAAACCAAGGTCGAACCCTCATCAGATATCATTGCAAGTTTAGAGGAAGTTTTAGGGGAAAATTGTGCTAAAATAAAAGAAGTAGTTTAAATAAATTGTTCTAAACTCTTTACTGATGAAACGATATAAATTACAATGAAAATAGGATGATTCCATACAAAGTTTTTGATGCATTTAAATTTGGTCCTCTTACCCTTCATACTTGGGGGATTTTTTTCGCTTTGGGATTTGTGGCCGCTTTAATTTACGTGATGAGCGAAGCCATCCGAAAAAAAATCAGCAGTGATAAAATTTTTGACCTGTCATTAATCCTGCTTTTTGCCGGTGTGCTGGGCAGCCGGCTGGGGTTTGTTATCGCCAATTATCAGATTTATTTATCCCACCCAGTGGAAATTTTTAAAGTTTGGGATGGCGGTTTGGGCTTTATTTCCGGATTTCTGCTGGCCATTTTGGTCGGCTGGTTGTATATCAGAGCGCAAAAATTGGATTTTTGGAAAGTGGCTGATATTTATGTGCCGGCAGTAGCGTTGGGATATTTCATCGGTCGCATTGGCTGCTTTTTAACTCACGACCATTTAGGCAAAGAAACCAATTTTTTCCTTGGTGTCAAAATGGCCGGAAAAGTTTATCACGACACCTCAATTTATACGACTGCCTTGGCTTTAATAATTTTTATCATTCTGCTTTTATTAAAAAATAGAGAGCGCTTTGACGGCTCTTTGTTTTACATTTTTGTGTTTTTGTATACGCTTGGCAGGTTTAAAATTGAGTTTTTCCAAGTTGGCCCCTATTTTTACGGCTTGACGGCAACGGCTTGGGTGGTGGCGACAACCTTCATTGTAACTTTAGCTTTTTATCTTAAACGGACAAAATGGAAATTTTGGTCTCTTAAATAATTTTGGGCCGCTCTTTTTTTGGACTATTTTGGGATTTAGCGCGCTCCTCAACAATTTGAGTAATTTTTTGCGAGGTTGAGAAAGGATTGTCAACTTTTAAAATTTCAAAAGCAGCCTCCTGCCCCGATGTCTTAATCAAAACATTGCCGAAATTAAGCATCGTCTGCCAAAAACCTTTAATTTCATAAGTGATATCGGCAATTTTTTCCAAAAAAACTTCGGAAACTTTGCGGTGAAAAAAACCCTTTTGAGCCACTGCTAAAATTCGTAAATTGGTCAAAATATAAACATTATTTTGCCAAGTGAAATAGCCGCGAAGAACAAAATATCCGCCAATTAGAAATGACGGCGCAAAAACATAGAAGAAAACCCACGACAAACCAAAGAACATAAAAATTGTTGCCACCAAAACTGCCAGCGCCAGCATTTCAAAGGCGAGTTTGGCCAAAGTCCAAGGATGCTGGTGGAGGACAAAAATAATATTTTCGCCTTCTTTTTGACCCTCAAAAGTCATATTTTCACTAAGAAATTTTTCCCGCGGGTTCATTGCTTCGTCCCCTTTGCTTCACTTTTTCTAAAAATATCAAAATAACCGCTAAAATTATCATAATTGCTACTAAAGAAATTGCTGCCCAAAATTTGCCTTTGGTTTGGGAAAAAAGAGCCGCAATCGCAAAGCCCATGGAAAGGGCATAAAGCAGTAAAACCGCCTGCCGCTGGGAAAGGCCGGCTTTCAAAAAACGGTGGTGCAAGTGTTCCCGGTCAGCCAGCCAAGGCGCTTTCTTGTTTATAATTCTCCTTAAAACTACCCAAATGGCGTCAAAAATGGGAATGCCCAAAACTAAAGCGGCGGTGGCAATTTTACCGCCGGAAATAATCGCCAAAACAGCGAGCATAAAGCCCAAAAACATAGCGCCGGAATCGCCTAAAAATATTTTGGCC
>Ga0100395_1003201_pt1 | contig 11996 bp, 13 predicted proteins | sample CryGeymeta201519_FD_81542 | JGI IMG/M metagenome (GOLD analysis project Ga0100395, IMG submission 81542) | Groundwater microbial communities from Crystal Geyser aquifers in Utah, USA - Crystal Geyser metaG 2015-19 | ecosystem: Environmental > Aquatic > Deep subsurface > Groundwater | place: USA... | reverse complement strand
GCCGGTTTGCTGCTCGCAACATGGCAGTGGATGCAGCGCAGATTACAGGCGGACGTCACCTCCCAGGCCGGATGCGCTGGAAAGCCAATGCAACCCATACCGATGGAGCCAGCAGCCACAGGCAGAGACTTAAAACTGTGCTTAAGGAGCCAGTTGGGGAACTTATTCCACCCGACCAGATTCTTGAAATAAAGCACACTTGCCAATTGCTTCACGATCGAAGTCGGAGGCCAGAATATCGATCTCAGCGGCCAATTGAATATTAGGGGTTTTTGCATTTCGGTTTAAGTGCTTCCCAGCCAGACGGCTAAAGTATAAGCTAGTGAACTTCCCAGATTGACAATTATGGTGAGTCCGCAAATCAACTCCAGCCGCTTTCTATCGAGATAGTTCTTTTTGGACATCAAAACGACCAGTATCAAACCGATCAAGAAAACCGGAAGGTAGAAGAAAAATGTCACCGCAGGCATTCCCTGGCTCACTGCCAAACCGAATGCAATCCAGGCGATAACTGTCATCGCTATGTAGAGAAAAGCGGCGATATTTTTTCCCAATCTTATCACCAGATTTTTCTTCCCCTCGATCAAATCGGCGGGATAGTCCGGGAATTCGTTTATGAGGATGACATTGAAGATGGTGCAGGCAATGGGTATGGAAATCCAGTGCACGATATTGTCTATCGTGCCAGCTTGCAGATAGAAAGCAGTAGCCACAGGCAGCCATCCATAGCAGAATCCTATCAGCAATTCCCCGATGCCTCTTTTCACCCAACGCAGCGGCGGCGTGGAATAGAAGAAGCCGGCAATCATGCCAATGACTCCAAGGGGAATTGTCCAGTGGCCTGTTTTGTAATAGAACTGAAGGATAAGCCCAATCACTCCGGCCAAGGCTATCGCGATGTAACTGGCAATTTTAGCCTGTTTGTGCGGCAGCAGGTTCTTTACTATAGTCTGAGTACCACCGGAGAAGGCATTTCTCTCCATTTCGGCAGAGAGTTTGTCTTCTTTGAGGTCATGGTATTCTCCGCCATAATAGGTGGAAAGCATGATTAACACAACGGCTATGGTGCTCCAGATAAACACAGGCCAATTAAATACGTCGTACGTGCGCCAGGCTAACACCGCGCCTAGAACAAACGGGAACACACCCACCAGATGAAATGGGGGTCGGGACAATTGAATCCACCCTTTGATGGTTTCACCTTTTGATCTAGTATCTGTCGCTAGTATTTGTGCGGACATTTTGGGATTCACCTCCGTGACTTCTGAAGCACCTTTCGGCTCCGGTCTATTTTACAACAAAAGGCTATATTGTGGTAGTAAGGAGAGCGAGACGCATTGCTGTTGTCTACCGTTGTGAATAGTTCGTTTGCGCATTTCAGGATTGGAAACCCAACGCCGGGCGTCACCGGGAGGCAAGATCACTTTCTTGCCGATCCGGTGCACGCCGTGGTTCGGCAAGTCATTGAATTGCATCATCCTCTACTGTTTGTGCCACGCATTGCATTCTTTATTCAAGATTCGTGTGCTAGCCCAAACTGCTTGGGAACGCCCGGGTTATAATAACTGCACGATCCTGCTGCACAGTGCTTTTGCGTGGGGCCAGAGCTTGACACCGTTGGCAAGTATAGACATGGTTGCCGCAATAGCACCAATCAGCCACACAGCGGTCTCATGTCTGTGATAGAAATTACGTACCGTAAAGCGAGCATGGTTGGTGCATGTATGCCACGAATCTCCGTCAAAATAGGTGAACACGAAGGCTACCGATTGTGGACCAGGCCTTGCTTTACGATGTAAACGCAGATCGAGGGATATGGGAGCGCTGCCTTTTGGATGCTTTACCTCGGTGGATATCTGGTAGTTGTCTTGCTCTGATGGGCGAGCGTCGAAAAACCACGTTGCCTCTTGCGACCTATCGTTCTTGAAAACCATTCCTCCACTTAGACAACAGACCATTCCGATGGGGTCAAGAAGTGTTTGCTGAGCACCCCACCCCATCGCACCGTCTTCGTAAGTCTTAAGACTATGCCACACGGTTGACTTGCCAATATCAAAGACGTTCGGCGAAGGATAGAAAGCAACTTTCGGAGCCTTAATGACGCCGTAACCCGAAATGTAAACCTCGATCTGAAGGCTGTCGCCAGGATCGACAATCGGCTCTGATACGAGAATGGCCAGATTATAGGAGCCGGGTCTTGACGCAAATGCCCTTGCTAGCGGCTTCGTATGAGTCATGTCTGTCTCCGCATCATCGAAGGTGAAGAAAGGCAGGTTGGAGCGCCCTATCCATGCTCGCGCACCGGTTTTCTTCTGATACCAGTAACGGCGATGGTGACAACGCCAGCGAACAAGAAGAGGATAGTGGCTGGCTCAGGGACTGGGACAGGTGACGAATCCCCCCTAACTAGCCAACTACCCCATGCCGTTATGCGTAAGTTGTTGACCTCAACCGCATTTGGGTAGGTATAATCATGAGGGTATGAGTTGTCTGTGGACTCCAACCCCCAGGGACGAGTTTTTGTGGTATGAAAAACAACGTAGGTAGATAAGTAATTGTTTCCACCCCACTCGTCTATGTGAAAGCCATAAATACCTTCGATCAGATACTCATGTCCATAGGTACCCCAATCATTATTGTGAGTGAGTCCGAGCTTGAACATATCCGGCAGGTAATCAGGGTTTGAATCACCCGAAGTCGTATTAGTACCGGGGGTTGACGGGACCCCCATAAGTGCAAATAAAGTACTTAACTCCTCAACTCTAGCATACCTGAATCCTTGCCCTGCATACTCACCATGAAGTACGTCGTTGCATGACTGACCCTGCGTCAAGTTGACGTCCAACCAGCTTAATCCTGTTTCTGTATCATGTGTGATGTATTTATTACCCGCTGGTGCCGTTGCCAAGTCCTGTTCAATCAAAGTCGCCTCCACCACCCCAACCATCCCCAGCATCATCATCCCAGTTGCCAACCCTACCAACAGTTTCTTTTTCATAATCATTTCTCCTATTGTCACTTTGGTCACGTCTAGGGAAGTCTCTCCCGCCGAACATCAAGCTCAGCGGCGGGGGCAGGGAAAATGACGGAAACCACCGAGGATATTACCCGTCCGCTGAAGTGACTGGTTAGCTCCATTTATTACCGGCATTTTCAAGTTCACCCTTTTTCATTCTAACACCAGATGAAGATCCATAATAATTTGGCAGCAATTTGGTGCTTACATAGCCATATTTCCCAAAGAAAGCAGTTGCGCCTTTTGCGCCCCTCTTTGTCTCAAGGGTGATATAGGAGACCCCCTGGGTTTCTAACCAATATTCAAGTGCTTTAAGCAGTAGAGATCCTACGCCTTTGTTTCTGAACTTGGTCAGAATCCCAATAGAGTAAATCCTCCCCTGCTTTTTATAATCTCGTAGTCTCCTAATAATCGCAATACCGTATCCAATCCGACCCGAATTGTTGATACAGGAGAATATCTTTGCATTAGGTGAAGCAAGGAGGTATCTAAACCGTCTACGAGAGAAGCGGTCTTCCAGCGAGAAAATGCTTTCTTCAAGATGACATATGTCATCCAATTCGCTATATGACATTTCGATAATTTTGAAACGCTTATCTGCAAACAGTATATGATTCATTTTGAAAAATACCTTGTGTATATCAACATGATTATAATTATAATTGCTGTAGGAATAAATATGATTATAGATTGCTCTTTTGGCACATACGATTTTGCTGTCCATCCAACAGCCGTTCCCAATGCTAATGTAATGATAGGATTGCACAACGTTTGGATTATAGAGTGCCGGAGAGAATTATATTTGCACCATTTCAAAACCTTCTGAGCCTGGATCACAACAGTTCTAGAAACACCTGCCCTTTCTAACTTGCTGAGGCATCCAGTACAAATTTCTCCTTTCTCCATTCCTTGACGGAAACCAAGGCGATCTTCGCAGTCATCAAAAAGACAGAAGTTTGTGGCTGAGTGTACCATATCTTTCTTTGCAAGGTTGATAAGCAACTCGCAGATAGATAGAAATGCGGCATATTGATAAAGGTTCCTACCTGGTGGTTTGAATTTAACAATATTGTCGTTAAGACTGATTACGCTGACTTTGTGAAAATCGCTCAAACAGAAGTAGTCTCTATGATTCGAATCTGGTGGAGAGGCCTTTTCAGTTATTTTATAATGAGTAAAACCAATGATTAAATCATAACTTTGAAGCCGTGAATCTGTGCGCAACATGTCAAGTAATATTTCGACGTCGTGCCATTCATCAGCAATTGTTGGATCGCCAATTCTTGCTGCTGTTATAGATTGAGCTGGAGAGAATTCGAAACTATTAAGCTTTGAATTAAGCTTCCCCGAGAGTTTATTGAGATCAATGGGTAGCCTTTCCCCCATGTCGACTAATGCCACCCTCGTTTTGGTCATATTTTTCATACTCTTTTTTGCCTATGAGCTAACGTTTGACTTCAGCGGCGGAGAAAATTGCGCAGCGTTTTGTGGAGTCCGCTGGAAGGAATTGTTAGCAATTTTGATAGGAAGGTTTTATGCAATTTCCCCAAATATAAAATCGTAGATGTACCAACGAGTAAGTAGCAGGTAAAACATATAGCGAGACCTAAGCCTAATACATCGAATCTGGCCACTTCACCCCATATTCTGAGTGTGATGCTCAGCAAAATTATGAAAGGAAATGCTACTGTGTACAAAATCCAAACCCAGTTAGAAAATAGAGGATATTTTTCCAAATAAGACTTACCCTCTCTGGTGAATGCTCGAGATCCGGGATATTTTTGAGTTAACAACTCTTCTAAGTGATGAATATAGTCATACTGGCGTTCAATTTGAATCACCACCTGGTAATACCTGGATGAAATCCCAAATAACAGGAGCCAAAGCATGGCCCCGAATAAGTTGGAACTCTTATCGATTGCGATACTATATTCTTTGTTGACGTAATTACTCAATGCTCCATTTACAATATCAGCCGACGTAACTTGTAATGAGAAAAACGCCAGAATCACCAGCAAAGCATAAAACAGCGTATCACGCTGCTTTATGCTTGCAAGGTGAATTTCGTAAGTGTTTTTGTAGTGTGAGCAGAGATTGTTAAACTCTGCCGCCCCTAAAGACTGACTTATATTATTTTGCGGCATCGTCCATCGCTTTGATGATTGCGTCCCGAGTAAAACTCATCGCCCAACTGGCACCGGAATCAAGTAGCTGCTCCGGGCTTACATTGGTCTTATCGAGTTTAACCGCAACAAGCTTGTTTTTATGTTCCTTACTTTTGGCAATTTCGTAGTTCAACCAATTTTTGTAGCCAATTTCCTTATGATCCCTATGTTGCTTGTTGGCCTCTTTCCCAACAAGTACGAGCGTGTAGTTGGCTTCATTGATTTTCTTTGACAAGGCCTGCTTAACAACTGGAACTGACCAACTATTGATTTCATTCGATGAGAGGTCGCTGAAGTAAAAGTCGAAGTTGGGGTTGACGTCCCAAGCTTTCAGTAACGCCTTGTAACGTTTGTCATTGTCATAGTCAAAGCTGACGAAAACTCTTTTCTTGGCCATATCAATCTCCTTGAGGTGTGTTACTAACGATGAGGCCCAGCAGCGGTATTCCGTCCGCGGCCCCTTGTTAGCAACGGGTTTGTTAACTACCAAAACTACCTGTCTTTTTGTGACAGTCCCAACATAAGATTTCACAATTACTCAGAGAATCTCCACCGTTTGCGTTAATATGGTGCGCCTCCCAAGCACCACGTCCTTCACGGCCTCTGTTTCCCCACACAAGTTGTTTATTGCATCTTGTATAATTGTGATCATGACGATCCCTTCTGCATTCACATTTTTCTCCCGCGCGTGACCATGCTTTTTTCACTGTTTCTTCTGAAAATGCCATTTTGTTACCTCCTTTTTTATGGTTGCTAACCATTGATTAACTTGACTTTTTGCCCTGATAAGTACATATTAAGTCGGTTTTCGGGCATTTTTGCCCTACGTTATTATGAGTCCGAATACGGAGGTCCTCTATGCCGGCAATAAATGAAATCCAAAAGCCGAGGATCCTCGACGAGGTCAGGCGGGTGCTTCGACTCCACCATTATTCCATACACACCGAAAAGTCCTATGTTGACTGGATAGCACGCTTCATTCGTTTTTCCAGGATGGGATCGAGAGACGATCTCTTTCCCGGTGAACCCAAGATAGAGGCATTCCTCTCGGATCTTGCCGTCAATGCAAAGGTGGCCCCGTCCACGCAAAATCAGGCTATGAATGCCCTTGTGTTTCTTTACAAGAGGGTTCTGAAGCATCCTCTTGACGGAGCAATTGATGCGGTCAGGGCCAGCAGGAAGGCAAACGTGCCGGTTATTATGACAAGGGCCGAGGTAGCCTCCGTTATTTCCCTTATGGGAGGCGTTCCGCAACTCGTCGCCAAGTTTCTCTACGGCAGTGGATTGAGGATCATGGAAGCGCTTCGCCTCAGGGTAAAGGACGTGGATTTTGAGATGAAACAGGTGACCGTCCGCTCCGGAAAAGGGGACAAGGATCGGATCACGACCTTTCCCGATTCCCTCGCTCCTCTTCTGAAGAATCACCTTGCTCGGGTTAAGACATTGCATCAGCAAGATCTCTCTAAGGGTCATGGGGAGGTTTATCTGCCTAACGCCCTGTCCCGCAAATATCCATCGGCAGCCGGAGAATGGGCGTGGCAGTATATCTTTCCGGCAAGGGATCTTTCGGTTGATCCCCTGTCAGGAGTCATGAGGCGGCACCATGTTGATCCGAGTGTCATCAACAAGGCTATAAAAGCCGCCGGCCGCAGTGCAGGTCTTTCAAAACCGATAAGCGCCCACACCTTCCGGCATTCCTTTGCGACGCACCTTCTTGAGCGGGGCACTGACATTCGCACGATACAGCAGTTGCTCGGCCACAGCGACCTGAAGACCACCATGATCTATACTCATGTTCTGCAGCAGGGAGGTCACGGCGTCAGAAGTCCACTTGATGATCTTGATGTTTAATACGCGCAACCAGCGGGTATGTCAAGGAATATACAGAAGCATAATCCGGTTTTATTCATTATAGACAATGCCGTTGAATCGCTCAGGATCAAGAGTCCGATTTTCCGGATGGAGACGAATATCCCTCAGGGATTTTTAGGTTGTAACGTTCGGGCTGTAAGCTCTATAATGAAAAGAAATAGAAAACGGGTGTAAACGGAGGGACTTCCAAATGCCCAAGGCGAGTTTTTCGAGGACAATAGAGGAAATAAACAAGAAGATCAGGGCGGGCAAGGCTGTAGTGGTGACTGCCGAACAGATGGGGGAGATAGTAAAGAAGAGCGGGCCGGAAAAGGCCGCAAAAGAGGTGGACGTTGTTACAACAGGCACCTTTTCTCCCATGTGTTCCTCAGGGGCCTTTATCAATTTCGGCCACTCAAAGCCTACCACAAAGGCTTCCAAGGTATGGCTCAACGGTGTTCCCGCCTATGCCGGACTGGCGGCTGTGGATATCTATATCGGCGCTACCGAGCCCACGGAGGATGATCCTTTAAACAGAGTGCATCCTGGTCAGTTCAAGTATGGTGGAGGGCATGTAATTCAAGACCTGGTCGCAGGAAAGAAGGTTGAGCTGTTGGCCACCGCCTACGGAACGGATTGCTATCCCAACAGGGAGATAAAGAAAAAGGTCACTATTTCTGATCTCCCCTATGCGATGCTATTCAATCCCAGAAACGCTTACCAGAATTACAATTGTGCGGTAAACCTCACAAACAAGACTATTTACACCTATATGGGCGTCCTCAAGCCCCATGCCGGAAACGCTAATTTCGCCACTGCAGGGCAGTTATCTCCACTTCTCAATGATCCTTATTACAGGGCCATAGGGCTTGGAACCAGGATATTCATCGGAGGGGCGAAAGGCCATGTGGTAGGCCCCGGCACCCAGCACAATCCACGCGCCGCCAGGGGGCCAAACGGTGTGCCGCTGTCGCCTGCAGGGACCATAATGGTGATGGGAGATATGAAGGCCATGGATCCCAGATGGGTCGCGGGGGTTAGCATGCTGGGCTACGGCTGCTCGCTTGCTGTGGGAATAGGTATCCCCATTCCTGTCCTGGATGCGGATATGGCAAGATTTACAGGTGTCACCGATGAAGAGATATTTACCCAGATTATTGATTACGGAGGCGATTATCCCAAGGGTCAGGCACACAGCCTGGGTAAGGTGAGCTATGCGGAGCTGAAAAGCGGTTCAATCAAATTTAACGGCTCCGATGTTCCTACTGTCCCCGTATCTTCCTACGTGAGGGCCCTTGAGATCGCTAACATTCTCAAGGGGTGGATAGAGAGAGGTGAGTTTCTTCTTACCCAGCCGGTTGAAGGTCTTCCGAGCGTTGAAAGAGCAGAGTAGAAAAAGAGGTGTCCAGCTATGACGGATCAGCATCCGGACTTTCCCATTGAAAAACTTGGCGATTGCAAAATTCCTTCCCCCATGTCCAGGGTCCTTTTCACCAGTGACGACGACAGGGTGGTATATGATTCGCGATTATCAGTGATAAAAACCTATACCTGTGAAGGGGAAAACCCTCCGGCCTTTGAGATGGCCGGCCCGAGGGAAAAGATTTTTTTTGACCCCTCCAAGCTCAAATGCGGCATTGTTACCTGCGGCGGGATCTGCCCGGGGGTAAACGATGTCATCAGAGCGATAACGCTGAGCCTTTTTCATCACTATGGTGTAAGAGCAGTCTTCGGATTTAGATACGGCTTTGAAGGCTTGTCTCCAAAGTATCAGCATCCGGTCTTGGAACTTACCCCTTCCGATGTGGCGCCCATACACCAGATAGGCGGAACCATACTGGGAACCTCCAGAGGACCCCAGGATGTCGAGGAGATGGTTGATACCCTGGAACGTATGAACGTGAGTATCCTTTTCGCGGTAGGAGGAGACGGGACACTGAGGGGTGCGCAGGCCATTGGCGAGGAGATATCCAAACGCAGGCTCAAGATGGGCGTTATAGGCGTTCCCAAGACCATAGATAACGATATTTCTTTTGTGGGAAAATCATTTGGTTTTGAGACCGCGGTGGCTGAGTCCAAGACTGCCACCTATTCGGCCCATGTAGAAGCGGTAGGAGCAAGAAACGGCATCGGGCTGGTAAAGCTCATGGGAAGAGAAGCAGGTTTTATTGCGGCCCATGCAAGCCTTGCCAACCCAGAGGTAAACTTCTGTCTTATACCCGAGGTGCGTTTCTCCATGGATGTCTTCCTGGATGTTCTGAAGGCCAGACTGCAAAAGAGGGGGCACGCTGTCATAGTAATTGCCGAAGGAGCGGGGCAGGATATCATGGGAGAAAGAAAAGATGTTGATCCCTCCGGAAATCCAAGGTTGGGAGACATAGGCTCTTACATGAGGGATATGATAAAAAAGTATCTGGACAAACAGGGGACGGATTTCACCCTAAAATATATTGATCCGAGCTACACGATCAGAAGCATGCCGGCTAATCCTCAGGATTCCGTATTCTGCCTCCTGCTGGGGCACAATGCGGTTCATGCCGGAATGGCGGGCCGAACCAATATGGTGGTAGGGCATTGGAACGGCGAATATACCCATGTGCCTATCTGCACAGTGGTTTCAAGAAAAAAGAGGGTTGATCCGCGCGGGAGACTGTGGAGTAGTGTGATAGCCTCAACAGGCCAGCCTGCGGAGATGATCTAGCTGCCATGTCAGGGGGCTCTCCCCTCAGGGTCCTTCATGTCGGTAAGTATTATCCGCCCATAAGGGGGGGAATCGAAAGCTATCTCAAGGACCTGACAGGGGCTCTCAAGAGTAAGGGGGTTGCTTGCAGTATTATAGTCCACGAACCGGCTGGAAAATTATTGCGCAGCGGAGAAAGAGATGAGGCATCCCTTGTGCTTGCGGCCTCCTACGGCGAATTACTTTACACTCCGATAAGTCCGGTGTTTCCCTTAGTCCTAGCATCATCGGTCAGGCGCTTTTCTCCTCACATAATCCATCTTCACCTCCCCAATGTCTCCGCCTTCTGGTGCTTGGCCATCCCTGGTGCCAGGGCCGTTCCATGGGTCATACAATGGCAGTCCGATGTGGTTCAGTCGGCCATTGATCCGAGGCTGCGCCCGGCCTACGCCCTGTACCGGCCGTTTGAGCAGAGACTCCTGAGAAAGGCCGCCTCTGTCATCGTGAGTTCCGGAGCCTACCTTGAGGGAAGCGCTCCCCTTATCCCCTGGCGCGACAAATGCCGAATCGTGACTCTAGGCCTTGACACTGAGCGTCTTCCGTGGCCTGACGCGGGGGCGGTTGCTCATGCTGAGAAAATCTGGAACAGCGATGATTCTTTGAGGGTTCTGGCCGTGGGAAGGCTTACCTACTATAAGGGTTTCAGTGTGCTCCTTGAGGCGGCGGCGAAATTGAAGGATGTGCGGGTAGAGATAGTTGGCGAAGGGGGAATGAAAAGGGAGCTTGCGGAGAGGATCAGGGAGCTGGGCTTGGAAGGGAAGGTGAGTTTACGAGGAGAGCTATCTGATGAGGCACTTCAGGGGCTCTTTGCTACTGCCGATTGCCTATGTCTCCCCTCAATTGAGCGCACCGAGGCCTTCGGGATGGTGCTGCTTGAAGCAATGCACTATGGACTCAGGATCGTCGCAAGCGATATACCGGGCTCAGGGGTCGGCTGGGTTGTAAGACAAAGCGGATCAGGCATCCTTTTCCCACCCGGGGATGCTGATGAACTGGCCTCGAGTCTCAAATTTATCTTGGAAGAAAGGGGCGGTAGAATCATCGGGAGGAAAAAAAGCCTCCTCCCGCCTAAGTTCCAGATTGATTCGGTCGCCTCAAGGGTGTTGGATATCTACAGGGAGATCACTGATACGGGGCGTGGTACCCTGCACCCTGATCCTTTCACGTAAGGGGTGAGGGAAGCTGCAAGGCCACCATACTCCTCTAGCCCTTGCCCCAGACGGGGAGGAAATGTGGGGGGCCATTTTTTATAAAGGTCATTTTGAAGGCGGCTTTCTGATCTCATCTCTTATCTCCTCCAGAAGGTTTTTCAGCAATGCCACCTGCTGAGCAAGTTCACGTATTCTTGCCTCATGTCTTGAGCTGTAAAGGAAAAGATACAGGTTCTGAACGAGCAGTATTCCAAGCCCGAGAGTGAGAAGGAGGTTGGGCGCGTAATGAATCCCGAAAATGCCGGCCGTCTTATCGAGAATCTGGGGAAAGAAGGCCAACACCATTATCATTACCGCCATGACGAACCAGAGAATGGAGTGCCTTTCCTGGAGCTTTCCCTTTCTTACAAGCCTTATGATTATGAGAAAAAGGATGGCTCCTACGAATATGGATGTAATCCTGTATGAAATCACAGTTTCCTCGCAAGTATGAATATCATTGTTATGATGAGATACCTCAGGATACTGAATGCTCCGGGGAAAACCCTTGATTTCTGTGCCGAGCGGGCGGCCATCCTTACGGGTACCTCGCCAATCCTTAGTCCCATGGTCTTAGCGGTAAAAAGGACCCCCAGGTCCTGGTACTCAAGATTGAGGCATGCCGGCGAAAGCAGTGATTCCATGGCCTTTCTGTTATAGACCCTGAATCCTGAGGTGATATCCTTAATATCCAGGTCTGAAAACAAGTTCATGAGCTGCCAGCACCATCTTTTTGTCATCCCCGCCCTTGTGATATCTCCTCCTACGACGATGTCATAACCGTCATCAAGGGCATGCAAGATGGAGGGGATTTCAGCGGCAAGGTGCTGGCCGTCTCCGTCAAAGCTTACCGCAGCATTGAATCCGTGATAGATTGCGTAGCGGAAGCCCGCCTGAATTGCCGCCCAATGTCCCGTGTTGAAAGGAATCGAAAGATACTGTATCATTTTTTCCTTGAGTAACAAGAGATAATCCCTTTCCTCACTGCCGTCGTCAACGACCAGAAGATGGCTGAAGGACGTCTCCAGAGAGTC
>Ga0100395_1003199_pt1 | contig 12005 bp, 9 predicted proteins | sample CryGeymeta201519_FD_81542 | JGI IMG/M metagenome (GOLD analysis project Ga0100395, IMG submission 81542) | Groundwater microbial communities from Crystal Geyser aquifers in Utah, USA - Crystal Geyser metaG 2015-19 | ecosystem: Environmental > Aquatic > Deep subsurface > Groundwater | place: USA... | reverse complement strand
GGGCCTGACCGGCACCAACGCATACCTCTATTTGGAGTCGATTGAGGTTTCAAAAAGTGCCCCGGTGGCACGGGTGGAGTTGGAAACCCGGCAAAACAACGGTATCAAGCGTGTTGTCCGCCGGCTGTCCCGCAACGACAACTTGTTCGACCTGTCGGGCGACTTGGAGCAGTACCGGGGTTTTGTGTTGTCCGACATCAATGCGCTCACCAACACGGTAAGTTTCACCAATGGGCATGAGCTGGTGGCTGGCGAGGCCACGGGCGATGTCAGTGAATCGGCTTTGCGCCGCATTCAAATTCGGGAAGCAGTCAAAGCCCATTTTGAAAAAGAGCAGGCGCTGTTTGCTAAAGGGGTCAAGGTGTTGTCGCTGTTTTTTATTGATGCGGTTAGCAAATACCGCAGCTACACCAACGAGTCTGGCGATGCAGTCGAGCAACCCGGCGAGTACGCCCAGATGTTTGAGGAGGAGTACAACCAGCAACTGGCCGAGGTACTGACGCTGGAAGACACGCCTTACAACCGGTATCTAAAAGGCATTGCGGCCAACAAAACGCACAATGGCTACTTCTCCATCGACAAGAAAACCAAGCGCATGGTGAACCCCGAGACGGGCAAAAAGTCCACGGAAGCCGACGATGTGGATGCGTATGACCTGATTTTGAAGGACAAGGAGCGGCTGCTGTCTTTCGACGAGCCGGTGCGGTTTATCTTCTCTCACTCTGCTTTGCGTGAGGGTTGGGACAATCCCAACGTGTTCGTGATCTGCACTTTGAAGCACAGCGACAACACCGTCAGCCGCCGCCAGGAAGTCGGGCGGGGCTTGCGTTTATCGGTCAATCAGCAGGGTGACCGCATGGACTTGCCCGCCACGGTGCACCAGATCAACGTGCTGACCGTGGTGGCCAGCGAGAGCTATAAGGACTTTGTGACGGCCTTGCAGCGCGATATCAGCGAGGGCTTGTCGGAGCGGCCACGGGTGGCAGATCAAGCCTACTTCAAGGGCAAGTTGCTGAAAACCGCAGTTGGCGATATTGAAGTTACCGCCGAAATGGCCACCGACATTGAGTTCTACCTGATCCAAAACGGCTACGTGGATAAAAAACGAAGCATCACGCAGAAGTATCACGATGCCAAGAAAGAAGGCACGCTCGCCGAATTACCCGACGAGTTGGCGGTGCATGCGCAGCATGTTTTGGGGCTGATTGATAGCGTGTTCAGCGAGGGTCAGCTGCCCGCGATTGACAACGGCCGAAATAATCAACCCAACCCATTGAACGCAAATTTCGACAAAGCGGAGTTCAAAGCGCTTTGGAACCGCATCAACCGCAAGGCCGCATACACCGTGGAATTTGAAACCCCGGAGCTGGTAGCCAAGTGTGTGAAGGCCTTGGAAGCCGAGTTGAAAGTCAGCCCCATGCAGTACACCGTGGTGGCTGGTGAGCAGGCCGACACTGCAACCTATGACGGTATTCGCCAGGGCGAATCGTTCAAAGTGACCGAGTCCAGAGCCGACCTTCACCGCGCGTCAGCCCATTCCGCCGTCAAGTACGACCTGATTGGCCGTCTGGCCGGAGAGACGCTACTGACCCGCGCGACCGTAGCCAGTGTCTTGCAGGGCATCACAGCAGCGGTGTTCAACCAGTACCGCACCAACCCGGAAGACTTCATGCAGAAGGCCGCGCGCCTGATGAACGAGCAGAAAGCCACAGTGATCGTGGAGCACATTGCCTATGACCCCACTGGAGACACGCACACCATGGACATCTTCACCCAGGACAAGCCAAAGGAAGATTTCAGCAAGGCGGTCAAAGCGAACCATCACATTTACGACTATGTGTTCACCGACTCCAAAAACGAACGCGATTTTGTGCGGGAGCTCGATGCCAGCGCAGAGGTAGTGGTGTACGTCAAACTACCCCGCGGCTTTTTCATCCCCACCCCGGTGGGCAATTACAACCCCGACTGGGCCATTGCCTTCAAGCAAGGCAAGGTCAAGCACGTCTACTTTGTTGCCGAAACCAAGGGCTCCATGTCCAGCATGGACCTGCGCAAAATCGAGGAAAGCAAGATTGAATGCGCCCGCAAGTTCTTCGCCAAGATCACGTCCGACCAGGTCAAGTACGACGTGGTGGATGGTTATGGAAAGCTGATGGAATTGGTGGCGCGGTGAAATGGCTGTAATCCGGACATTGATCGTCAACTCCACGCATCCATCAACGCCCCGCCTTGCTCGATCAAAAAGCTTTTGAAAGCCAGCGCGGCAGGCGATAGCTTTTTTTCGCTCAGGTGCGTTACATACCAGTGGTTGATTTGTGGCAGGCCCTGCACATCGAGCAGCGCCAGGTGTCCGCTGGCGAGTTCGTGGCGCACTGTGCGCAGCGACAAAAAACTCAGGCCCATGCCGGCCATCACGGCTTGCTTGATGGTTTCGTTGCTGGGCATGGCCATCACCACCTGGAGCGGCGTTGTGTTGTCCTCAAACAGCCGCTGCATGGCGGCACGGGTGCCTGAGCCTTCTTCACGCACCACAAATTTGTAATCAGCCAGCGTGTTGAACGGCAGGTTTTTGCGCCGCACCAGCGGGTGATCCGGCGGCGCCACGATAGCCAGCGGGTTGGTGGCAAACGTCGTGGCTCGGCAATTGAGGTGGCTGGGCGAGCGGCCCATGATGACCAGGTCGGCCTCGCTGCGCGCCAGCAGGCCGAGCACGTTTTCGCGGTTGTCGATGCTGAGTTGCACATGGATGCCAGGGCTGAGCTTGGCAAAGCGCACCAGCAGCATGGGCACAAAATACTTGGCCGTGCTGACCACCGCCAGGTCAATGCGCCCTTGTTTCAGGCCAACATGCTCGGCCATTTGCGCTTCCAGGTCCTTGAACTGGGCCATGGCCGATGTGGCGTGGGTCAAAAATATTTCACCTGCGTGGGTGAGCTGGATGTTGCGCCCCATAGGCTCGATCAGCGCCAGGCCAAAGGCGTCTTCAAGCTGGCGGAGTTGCATCGACACGGCGGGCTGGGTGACAAAAAGGCGTTCGGCGGCTTTGGAGACCGAGCGCTGGCGCGCCACCTCCAGAAAGGTTTGAATTTGCTTGAAGGTGTAGGGCCGCATAAATAAGTTAAATCTGATGATTTTTTAATAAAACGTGATTAGAGTTTATGGGTTGGGGCGATTAAAGTAAATCCATGCCGCAAAAGTGGCCAATGCAAGCAAACCCAAGGAAAGTTCGCCCATGTCAAAGTCTTCGACCGTCAACACGCTGCAAGCCCTCATCTTTGATGTGGACGGCACGCTGGCCGACACCGAACGCGTGCACTTGGCGGCTTTTAACCACGCTTTCAAAGAAATGGGCATGGACTGGGTTTGGGACGAAGCGCTCTACACCGATCTGCTCGAAATTTCGGGCGGCAAAGAGCGCATCTTGCATTATTGGCAGCAGGTCAACCCGGACGTGAAAGCGCTCAACGCGCAAGCCTTGACTGACCGCATCGGCCGCATCCACGAACTCAAAACAGCCGCCTACGAGAACGCCGTCAATCAGGGCGAGGTCAATCTGCGCCCAGGTGTGCTCAAGCTGATGGACGAGGCGCTAGCAGCCGGGCTGCAACTGGCCATTGCCACCACCACTTCGCCAGTGAACATTGCCGCGCTGTTACGCCACGCCATCGGCCCAGACTGGCGCCTGAATTTCACGGCCATTGGCGACGCCTCCACGGCGCCCATCAAGAAGCCGCACCCGCAGGTGTATTTACAGATGCTCGATGCCCTGCAGCTGCCCGCCGCACAGTGCCTGGCGTTCGAGGATTCGAGCAACGGCCTGCGCTCGGCCACTGCCGCGGGTTTGGCGACCATCGTCACCCCTAATGCGTTTACCGCGCACCATGATTTCAGTGGTGCGCTCAAGGTGGTGCCTGATTTGAGCCAGGTCAACCTGCTGCAATTGCGCCAGTGGCACGCCGGGCAGGCTGCTTAAAACGGCGCTGAACTGCATTACCCTCAAGAATTTCAAACTTTACAGAAAGCACCCCATGAGCACATCGAATATTTTGCGTTTGGCTCCGAGCATTTTGTCGGCCGACTTTGCCCGTTTGGGCGAAGAAGTGCGCGCCATTGAAGCCGCTGGCTGTGACCTGGTGCACTTTGACGTGATGGACAACCATTACGTGCCCAACCTGACCATTGGGCCGCTGGTGTGCGAGGCGATTCGCCCGCATGTCAGCATCCCGATCGATGTGCATTTGATGGTCGAGCCGGTCGATGCCATCATCCCGCTGTTTGCCAAGGCCGGTGCCAATATCATCACCTTTCACCCCGAGGCCTCCAAACATGTGGACCGCAGCCTGTCGATGATTCGCGAGCTCGGCTGCAAGGCCGGCCTGGTGCTCAACCCCGCCACGCCCATTAATGTGCTCGATTTTGTGATGGACAAGCTAGACATGATTTTGCTGATGAGCGTCAACCCCGGTTTTGGCGGTCAGAAGTTCATTCCCAGCACTTTGGCCAAGTTGCGCCTGGTGCGGGCCAAAATTGACGCGCATGTGGCCGCTGGTGGCCAGCCCATCTGGCTCGAAGTGGATGGCGGCGTCAAGACCGACAACATCGCCGAGATTGTGGCCGCCGGTGCCGACACCTGTGTGGCCGGCAGTGCGGTGTTTAGTGCGCCCGATGCCGATGGCGGCTACAAGGGCGTGATGCAGGCGCTGCGCCGCGCAGCGCACCCGGCCTGAGTTCAACATATTTATAAATCAACAGGAGACACCTATGTCCATGACGCTTCGTTCCAACCGCTCGACCCTGACGCAGTTTCTGATTGAGGAGCGGCGGCGCCACCCGAATGCCAGCGGCGACTTCAACGCCTTGATCCTTGACGTGGCGCTGGCCTGCAAAGGCATTGCCAAGGCGGTCGCCTATGGCGAGCTGGCCGGCATGAACGGCAACTACGCCGCAGACACCGGCGGCTCGGTCAATGTGCAGGGCGAAACCCAAAAGAAGCTCGACGTGCTGTCTAACGACGTTTTCATGCAGCGCACCGAGTGGGCTGGCAACCTGGCGGGCATGGCCTCTGAAGAAATGGACTTGCCCTACCAGATACCGGCCCAGTACCCGCGCGGTAATTACCTGATTGTGTTTGATCCGCTGGACGGCTCCAGCAACATTGACGTGAATGTGTCAGTGGGCAGCATCTTCAGCATTTTGCGTGCGCCGCAAGACGTGATCGACTCGGGCCGCGACGTGGTCGACGCCGACTTTTTTCAGCCTGGCGCCAAACAAATGGCCGCCGGTTACGCCTTGTACGGCCCCACCACCATGCTGGTGCTGACGGTGGGTACCGGCGTCAATGGCTTCACCCTCGACCCCACGCTGGGCGAGTTCATGTTGACGCACCTCAAGATGACGATTCCTGAAGACACGCAAGAATTTGCCATCAACGCCTCCAACGCCCGTTTCTGGGAGGCGCCGGTCAAGCGCTATGTCGATGAATGTCTGGCCGGCAAGACTGGCGCGCGCGGCAAAGACTTCAACATGCGCTGGATTGCCAGCATGGTGGCCGAGGCGCACCGCATTCTGATGCGTGGCGGCGTCTTCATGTACCCGCGTGATACCAAAGACCCATCCAAGCCCGGCCGCCTGCGCCTGTTGTACGAGGCCAACCCGGTTGGCATGATCATGGAGCAGGCGGGCGGGCGCGCCTCGACCGGCGAGCTGCCGATGATGGACGTGCAGCCGACCAGCTTGCACCAGCGCATCGGTTTTGTCTTCGGCTCCAAAAACGAGGTCGAGCGCATCGAGCGCTACCACGCCGAGCCGGCGCCCACCACCTTTGAGAACCCGCTGTTTGCCGAACGCAGCCTGTTCAGGGATTAACTTTTAACAATCAGGAGACTTTGCCATGTCCATTCGCCATCCCATCATCGCCATCACCGGCTCCAGCGGCGCCGGCACCACCTCGGTGACGCGCACCTTTGCCAACATTTTTCGCCGTGAAAGCATCACTGCCGCCGTGATCGAGGGCGACAGCTTTCACCGCTTTGACCGCAAGGCCATGAAAATCAAGGCGGCTGAGGCCGAAGCCGCAGGCAACAATAACTTCAGTCACTTTGGCCCTGAAAACAACCTGTTCGCCGAGCTTGAAGCGCTGTTTCGCGACTACGCCGAAACCGGCACTGGCAAACGCCGCAAATACCTGCACGACCCCGAAGAGGCCGCCCCCTACAAGCAAGACCCCGGCACCTTCACCCCGTGGGAAGACGTGCCCGCCAACACCGACCTGTTGTTTTACGAAGGCCTGCACGGCGCGGTGGTCACCCCCGAGGTCAACATTGCCCAGCACCCGGATTTGCTGATTGGCGTGGTGCCGGTCATCAACCTCGAGTGGATCCAGAAGCTCTACCGCGACAAGAGCCAGCGCGGCTACAGCACCGAAGCCGTCACCGACACCATCCTGCGCCGCATGCCCGACTATGTGAACTACATCTGTCCGCAGTTCCAGCACACGCACGTCAACTTTCAGCGCGTGCCGATGGTGGACACCAGCAATCCGTTCATTGCGCGTGACATTCCCAGCGCCGACGAGAGCATGGTCGTCATCCGCTTTGCCAACCCCAAGGGCATTGACTTCCAGTACCTGCGCAGCATGATCGACGGCAGCTTCATGAGCCGCGCCAACACCATCGTGGTGCCAGGCGGCAAAATGGAGTTGGCCATGCAACTCATCTTTACGCCCTTCGTCTGGCGCATGATGGAACGTCAAAAGAAAGCAAACTAATCATGAACACACCTACCCCTGAATTCGCCAAACAGATGGCTAACGCCATCCGCATGCTCGCCGTTGATGCGGTTGAAAAAGCCAAGTCCGGCCACCCCGGCGCGCCCATGGGCATGGCTGACATTGCCGAAGTGCTGTGGAACCGCCACCTGAGCCACAACCCGGACAACCCGCTGTGGGCCAACCGCGACCGCTTTGTGCTCAGTAACGGCCATGGCTCCATGCTGATTTACGCGCTGTTGCACCTCACCGGTTACGACCTGCCCATGGAAGAGCTCAAAAACTTCCGCCAGTTGCACAGCAAAACCGCCGGCCACCCCGAGGTGGGCGTCACGCCCGGCGTGGAAACCACCACCGGCCCGCTGGGCCAGGGCATCAGCAACGCCGTGGGCATGGCGCTGGCCGAGAAGCTGCTGGCTCAAGAATTCAACCAGGCAGATGCCAGCATCGTGGACCATTTCACCTACGCCTTTATGGGCGACGGTTGCATGATGGAGGGCATCAGCCACGAAGCCTGTGCGCTGGCCGGCACCTTGCGCTTGTCCAAGCTGGTGGCGTTTTATGACGACAACGGCATCAGCATTGACGGCCACGTCGAAGGCTGGTTCACCGACAACACGCCCAAGCGTTTTGAGGCTTATGACTGGAACGTGATTCCGGCCGTTGACGGCCATAACCCTGCGGCGCTGGATGCCGCCATCAAGGCCGCCAAGATGCAGGCCGTGTTGCCCAATGGCAAGCCGACGCTGATCTGCTGCAAAACCATCATTGGCCTGGGCTCGCCCAACAAGGCCGGCACGCACGACGTGCACGGCGCCGCCTTGGGCACCGCCGAGGTGGCCGCCACGCGTGAAGCGCTGGGCTGGACCGCAGCGCCGTTTGAAATCCCGACCGAGATCGCCACCGCCTGGAACGCTGTGGCGCGTGGCGCTGCGGCAGAGCAAAGCTGGCGTGACCAATTTGCCGCTTACCAGGCCAAATACCCGGCACAGGCGGCCGAGTTCGAGCGCCGCATGGCTGGCGACTTGTTACCCGCGTTTGCTGAAAAGCTGCCGGCGGTGCTGGAAACCATCGCCGCCAACGCCACGGCGTTTGCCACCCGCAAAGCCAGCCAGAATGCGCTTGATGTGCTGGCGCCCTTGCTGCCTGAGTTTTTTGGTGGCAGTGCTGACTTGACCGGCTCCAACCTGACCAACTTCAAGGGTTGCGTCAAGGCGGGGCGCGACACCTGGGGCAACCACATGAGCTACGGCGTGCGCGAATTCGGCATGGCTGCCATCATGAATGGCATCACGCTGCACGGTGGCTACATCCCGTACGGTGGCACTTTTCTGACATTCAGTGACTACAGCCGCAACGCCATCCGCATGGCCGCGCTGATGAAAATCCGCGTCATCCATGTGTTCACCCACGACAGCATTGGCCTGGGTGAAGACGGCCCGACGCATCAGAGCGTGGAGCACATCCCCAGCTTGCGCATCATCCCGGGGCTGGACGTGTGGCGCCCGGCGGACGGGCTGGAAACCGCGGTGGCCTGGGCAAGCGCCGTGGCGCGCCGCGACGGCCCCAGTGCGCTGTGCCTGTCACGGCAGAACCTGCCGCGCCTGAGCGACATCGGCCATGCCGACAAAATTCGCAAAGGCGGCTACGTGTTGTCGGACATGGACGGTGCCCGGGTGGCCATCGTTTCGACCGGCTCCGAGCTGGAACTGGCCATGAAGGCGCAAGCCATACTGGCCAAGCGGGGCATTGCGACCCGCGTGGTGTCCATGCCCTGCACCAATGTGTTTGACCGCCAGAGCGAGGCGTATCAGGAAAAGGTGTTGCCGCTGAGCATGCCCACTGTCGCCATCGAAGCGGCGCACCCCGACTTCTGGCGCAAATACGTGGGCCGTACCGGCGTCGTGATCGGCATGGCCACCTTTGGCGAATCGGCCCCCGCGCCCAAGCTGTACGCGCACTTTGGCATCACGGCCGAGCGCGTGGTGCAAGCCGCAGAGGTACTGGCGCACCGCGATACCCATCGCCATGCCGAGCCGCTGCCAGATACCGTGGTGCCGTCGAGCAATTAAGGCCACCGATGAAGCAGCGCGCCTTTGACCTGATCCTGTTTGACCTCGACGGTACGCTGGTGGAGACAGCGCCAGAAATCATGGACGCCGTCAACGACACCCTGGGCCACTTTGGCATGCCCAAGGTAACGCAGCAGCAGGTCAACGACTGGATTGGTCGCGGCACGCGGGAACTGCTGGTGCAGGCGCTGGCGCAAGCCACTGGAACCACCACAGCGCAAGTGCGCAGTAGCGAACTGCTGGCCAGGATTTTGCCGACCTACGACCGCTTTTACGCGCAGCGCTGCGGCAGTCACAGCCAGCTTTACCCGCAGGTGCGTGAGACCTTGCAGGCCTTGCGCGCCCAGGGGGTTAAGCTGGCGGTGGTCACCAATAAGGAAAGCCGCTACACCCGCGTGGTGATGGATGCGCATCAGCTCGACGACCTGTTCGACGCAGTGGTTTCTGGCGATACCCTGGCCACCAAAAAGCCGGACCCGGCGGGTGTTGCCCGCTGCCTGGCGCAGTTTCGCGTCGCGCCCGAGCGCAGTCTGTTTGTCGGAGACTCCAGCATCGATGCTGCCACGGCACGCAACGCCGGTGTGGCGGTGTGGCTGCTGCCCTATGGCTACAACATGGGCCAGCCCATTGAAGCCTGTGCGCCCGACCGGGTCATTGCAGACTTTTCGTCATTGCTGATCGCAGATGTTGGCCACTCTTAACCCGGATTGTGCTGCGCTTCATCCGGGCTACGGGTTGTAGCCTGCCATGGCTTGTGGCATAGATGTTTGGATTGAAAATTGCAACTTAACAAGGAGTGAAGTGACCATGAAAGTTTTACGTTTTGCCGATGTGATTGCCAGCGGTTTTGCCAAGGGCAAGCGGGTGTTCATCCGCGCCGACCTCAATGTGCCGCAAGACGACGCGGGCAACATCACCGAAGACACGCGCATCCGCGCCAGCGTCCCGTGCATCCAGATGGCGCTGGACGCCGGTGCCGCCGTGATGGTCACCAGCCACCTGGGCCGCCCGACCGAGGGCGCGTTCAAACCGTCGGATTCATTGGCCCCGGTGGCCAAACGACTGGGCGAACTGCTGGGCCGCGAAGTGCCGCTGGTCGCCAACTGGGTCGATGGGGTTGACGTGCAGCCCGGCCAACTCGTACTACTGGAAAACTGCCGCGTGAATGTGGGTGAAAAGAAAAACGCGCCCGAGCTAGCCAAAAAACTCGCCGCCCTGTGCGACGTCTTTGTGCACGACGCCTTTGGCACCGCGCACCGCGCCGAAGGCACCACCTACGGCATCGCGCAATACGCGCCCATCGCCTGCGCCGGTCCCTTGCTGGCGGCAGAGATCGACGCCATCAACAAAGCCCTGGCCAACCCCAAGCGCCCGCTGGTGGCCATCGTGGCGGGCTCCAAGGTGTCGAGCAAGCTGACCATTTTGCAGGCGCTGGCGAAAAATGTGGACCAGCTGATTGTGGGTGGCGGCATTGCCAACACCTTCATGTTGGCCTCCGGCCTGAGCATTGGCAAAAGCCTGGCCGAGCCCAGCCTGGTGGCCGATGCCAAAGCCGTGATCGACGCCATGAAGGCGCGCGGCGCCGAAGTGCCCATTCCCACCGATGTGGTCTCCGCCAAAACGTTTGCCGCCGACGCAGTCGCCACCGTCAAGGCAGCTTCTGAGGTGGCCGAAGACGACCTGATTCTGGACATCGGCCCGGTCACGGCGGTCAAGCTGGCCGAACAACTCAGGAATGCCGGAACCATCGTCTGGAATGGTCCGGTCGGCGTGTTCGAGTTTGCCGCTTTCGAGAACGGCACCAAGGTCATCGCCCACGCCATTGCCGAGTCTGCCGCCTTCTCAATAGCCGGTGGCGGCGACACGCTGGCCGCCATTGCCAAGTACGGCATCGAAAAAGACATTGGCTACATCAGCACGGGCGGCGGCGCCTTTCTTGAGGTGCTTGAAGGCAAAACGCTGCCCGCTTTCGAGATTCTGCAAAAGCGCGCCGCGGCTTAACGATCACAACTATCAGGAGACAACACCATGGCTTTCGTATCCCTTCGTCAAATGCTCGACCACGCCGCTGAAAACAACTACGGCGTGCCCGCTTTCAACGTCAATAACCTGGAGCAAATCCAGGCCATCATGGAAGCCGCTGCCGCCACCGACAGTCCGGTGATCTTGCAGGCCTCCGCAGGTGCGCGCAAATACGCCGGTGAAGCCTATCTGCGCCACATGGTGTTGGCGGCAGTGGAATCGTTTCCCGACATTCCCGTGGTGCTGCACCAGGACCACGGCGCCACGCCGGCGGTGTGCATGCAATCGATCCGCTCGGGGTTCACCAGCGTGATGATGGACGGTTCGCTGCGCGAAGACGCCAAAACCCCTGCCAGCTACGAGTACAACGTCGATGTGACGCGCCGCGTATGCGAGATGGCGCACGCCGTGGGCGTGTCGGTGGAAGGCGAGCTGGGTTGCCTGGGCAGTCTGGAAACTGGCGAAGCCGGTGAAGAAGACGGCGTGGGCGCCGAAGGCAAGCTCAGCCACGACCAAATGCTGACCGACCCGGTGCAGGCCAAAGACTTTGTCGCCAAAACCGGTGTCGATGCGCTGGCCATTGCCATTGGCACCAGCCACGGCGCGTACAAGTTCACCCGCAAGCCCACCGGCGACATCCTGGCGATTGACCGCATTGCGCAAATCCACGCGCAAATTCCCAACACGCACCTGGTGATGCACGGCTCAAGCAGCGTGCCGCAAGAGTGGCTGGCGATCATTCGCCAGTTTGGCGGCGACCTGAAGGAAACCTATGGCGTGCCGGTGGAAGAAATCCAGCGCGGCATCCAGAGCGGCGTGCGCAAGGTCAACATCGACACCGACATCCGCCTGGCCATGACCGGTGCCATGCGCCAGAGCTTTGCCCAAAACCCGAGCGAATTTGATCCGCGCAAATCACTCATTGCGGCGCGCAAAGCGGCTGCGGGCATCTGCAAACTGCGCTTTGAAGCCTTTGGTTGCGCTGGTTTTGGTTCCAAGATCCGGCCGATTCATCTGGATGTGATGGCGGGGCGCTACGCTTGAGGAAGGCGCTACTTAACTGAGGCAAAAGGGAGAGCATGTAGTTTGGGGAATCCAGATTGAGAGTGACGAGTTTGTAAGGTAAAATACCATTACTTTTTACT
>Ga0100395_1003162_pt1 | contig 12099 bp, 13 predicted proteins | sample CryGeymeta201519_FD_81542 | JGI IMG/M metagenome (GOLD analysis project Ga0100395, IMG submission 81542) | Groundwater microbial communities from Crystal Geyser aquifers in Utah, USA - Crystal Geyser metaG 2015-19 | ecosystem: Environmental > Aquatic > Deep subsurface > Groundwater | place: USA... | reverse complement strand
ATTTTAGGTCTTTTAATATCTGTCCTAAGCTAATATTCTTACCTTTGATTTTGTAAACCATTGCCAGGCAACATGGACCACAACATTCATCATTTTCTTTCTGGAAAATATGTTCTTTTGGCAGTTGCGTATTTAAAACTGTCATTTTCTTATATTATCACACCCCGGGTGTGTGATTTCCGATAAATTATCCGTACTTTCGTTTTAATAAAAAGAGTAAAAATGCTCCGCTGAATAAAAGAATGTTCGTAATTAATCCCAAGAAACCAAAAATCGATACCATGTTGATATTCATATCCTCTTAACTATAGCTTAAAACACATTAATTTCAATCTTTTAGGTTACCAGAAACTATTAAAAACTAACTATTTTCGCCGGCTTTGGCGGCAAAACTGCCTAGCCGAAAAGCATTCCAAACAGTTTCCGGATCGTTGGAATAAATAATAATACCCAGTTTCATACTAAGTTAATTTAAATTTTTTAAAGCTGTTTAGGATTTTTTGGTTGGTCATAACCTTTTTCCTTAACCATAATTTGTATACTTAAAAAACTTCTGATGAAAAAAATAAATAACTAAACTTAAAAGCTTTATTAATAATGTCTATGTTTAAATTTTCATTAGGACCATGTTCATTTGAATCTTCATTGGCCAAAGATAATACTAATGGTTCAGTGTTTAGAATTTTTTGAAATATCGCAACAACAGAAATCGATCCGCCCACATATCTTATATATGCCTCTTTCCCATATGCAGCTTTTATTAGTTTTTGGATTTTTACAAATATTGGCTTGGAAATATCAACCTTAACAGGTATTCCTGAATCAGAAATGCTTAAATCATAGGAAATATAGGTTGGTGTTTCTGCTTTAATAAAATCTTTAATTAGACTAATTATTTTTTCTGGCTGTTGAGACTTTACTAATTGCACATCAATTTTGACTTCAGCCAAATTAGGAACTGTTGCTCCATAACCGTCGTCAATGTGGCCAGATTTAAATCCTGTGACTTGAATGGTTGGTTGTAGACCTGTTTGTAAATAAAAACTATTTCCTGGTTTTAATAAAAGTGCTTTTAAACCCAGAGATTTAATAAAAACTGATTCATTAGGCACCAATTTTAAACAACTTTCTTTTTCATTAACTTTAACTATATCAACATCATTATAAAATCCAGGAATTTTAATTTCATTATTCTCATTAATAAGCTTTGAAAGTATTAACATCATTTCATGAGCTGCGTTAGGGATACCTCCTCCATAAATACCAATATGAAGTGGAGTATTTGTTGTTTTATAAATTAAAGTTAAGTCAAAACCAGCTCTAAGAGATGCTTCAATTGTTGGGAGACCACCAACCCCTGGACCATCAGAAATTAATACTAAATCAGCTGCTAATAATTGTTTATGCGTTTTAATAAAATCTTCAAAATGAGGATTTTCCACCTCTTCATTGCCTTCAAGAATAATTTTTACATTAACTTTCAGATTTTTCTCGGTAATAAGTTTTGATATCGCAGATAAATGAATAAAAAATTGACCTTTATCATCGGCTATTCCCCGAGCGTATAACTTATTCTCTCTTTCAGTTAGTGTAAATGGGTCAGATATCCATCCAGACTGATCATCAGCTGCAGCCACATCGTAATGACCATATATTAAAACTGTTTTAGCCATATCACTAACCTTGGATTCAGCAAAAACTAAAGGATTAGCTTCGGCTAGTTGATAGAGTTTACTTGAATAACCATTAGTAATAAAATAATTTTTTAACCACTCCGCGCTTTTTAATATTTGATCTTTGCAATTAATGTCTGATGAAACGCTTTTTAGGGCTATTAAAGATTTTAAAGTAGAAAAAAAGTATTTTATATCCATAAGTTTAAACTATATATGATTATAGCTTATATTTGACCCTTTAAAGTAAGCAGGGCTTCATCGATCGTTTTCATTTTTATGCCAAAATCGTGATTAAGTTTGGAGTTAGATATTTTTAAGAATTGCTGGCGGGGGCGGGGGCCGATTTTCATAAATTCTTTGAAACTGATCGGTTTAATATCCGCCTTAATCTCAAACAACGCGGCAATTTTTTGGGCTAGTTCCAAAGGCGACAAAAAGGTGCTGCCAACGCAGTGGTAAATGCCGCTAGGCCGTTTGATAATAAAAGTTTTAAAAACCTCACCAAGATCGTCGATAAAAGTCGGGGTAATAATCTGGTTGGAAAACATCGGGTGAAGAGTATTGGTTTGCAGTTGGCTTAAAATCTTCCGGACCAAATCCGGCTTTAACTCAAATCTGGCCCGAAAGGGAAAGGCAGTGCGGATAATAACACTGCGGCAGCCGGACCGGGTGACCTCGTCTTCGGCCAACAGCTTGGTTTGGCCATACCATTCGATCGGGTGCGGCTGATCGGATTCACGGTAGCCGCCGGCCGGCGGATTAACGCCGTCAAACACAAAATCGGTGGAAATATGGATTAAATAGTGATTATATTTTTTGCAGGCAACGGCCACGTTCTTTGTCCCCAAAACATTAACCTGATAAACCAGACCCTCTTTATTATCAGTCTCGCTGTAGGCTTTGGAGACATCGGTAAAGGCGGCCAAATGAATGACGGTTGCCGCCGGATGATTGAGCGCCCGATCCACCGCTTCAGCTTGAGTAATATCCACCCCGGTAGTTAAATCCAAGTTTACCAGCTCAAATTCCCCGCCAAACATTTCGGCAAACCGTGAACCAACCATGCCGGATAAACCGGTGCCGAAAACTATTGGTTTACCGGGCATACTTGATCTTTTTCCACCAATCCTGGTTATCGGTGTACCATTTAACCGTTTTTTCCAAATAAGTGTCAAAGTCGTGCTCCGGCTGATAGCCTAACTCGGTTTTGGCTTTGGACCAATCCAGGGCATAGCGGCAGTCATGACCGGGCCGGTCTTTGACCAGCTCGATTTGGTCTTCATCCTTACCCATAAGCTTTAAGATTTTTTTAACAATCTCGATATTGGCAATATCCTGAGTCAGGCCGCCAAGACAATAAGTCTCTCCGCTCTTGCCTTTCTGTAAAACTAAATCAATTCCCCGGCAGTGATCGGCCACATAAAGCCAGTCGCGCACGTACAAACCATCGCCGTAGACCGGCGCCTTTTTACCTTCAAGCAGATTAGTCACCACCAAAGGAATCAACTTTTCCGGAAACTGGTACGGTCCGTAATTATTGGAAGTATTGGTAATCGTCGTGATTAAACCATAAGTCACGTGGTAAGCATGAACTAAATGATCGGAGCCGGCTTTGCTGGCAGAATACGGACTATTGGGATTATATCTCGTCGTTTCCGAAAAGTTATCCGGCGTGTTTATGGCCAAAGCGCCGAAAACTTCATCGGTACTGATATGGTGAAAGTGTTTAACTTGGTGTTTAACCGCCGCATCGAGTAAAACCTGGGTGCCGACGACATTGGTCAGAACAAAAATTGCCGGGCCGGTGATGGACCGGTCGACATGGGACTCGGCGGCAAAGTGAACCACAGTATCAATTCCGGCCATAGCCTGGTCAACAATTTTTGAGTCGCCAATATCGCCTTTAATAAAAGAGTAATTGAGATTACCCTCGGCTGTCTTCAAATTTTCAAGATTACCGGCATAAGTTAATTTATCCAGATTAACAATTTGATCTTCAGGGTGAACCTTTAGCCAATATAAAATAAAATTACTACCGATAAACCCTAATCCGCCGGTAACTAATAGCTTCATCAGTCTATTTTACCACTTGCCCGACGAGCCGCCACCGCCAACTCATTGACATAACCCACCGGCTTAGCCAATATAAGCGCGGGCCTCAAATTTGAACAGATTGGCCATCGATATTTTGCGATTTAGTTACCAAACATATTATTTTCACACCCTTTTCACTTGAACATATTTATTATTCTTTAAGTATGTTTATCAGCGACTTTACTGGCCCCATAAGAATCAGGCTTGGTTATCGCCGTATAACCATTGCCGGTAACAATACCGACTACCTCTTTGATCATTTCCCGGGTTTCCCCGACCCGGCCGACGTCAATATGAATTTCCAGCTGGTAAGAATTATGACCGTTCAGGCGTTTATTCAATTTGGGCAAAAAATCCTGGGCAATGGTCAATGATTCCATGGTTTCCGCGTAAATCTTATCCCGCAAGGTTTTTGTTTCCGGCAAAAGCTTGGTTTGCCAAAAATAGCGGCCGCCGGCACCGACACGGTGAATAATAATCGCCGTCACCAACCGCAACTTGGCTAAACCATTGCTGCCGCGCAAATGCGAGTCACTGCCGATAATCAACCGATAAGAAAACTCGGATTTTTGTTCCATAAACCGGGCAATATGATCGATCATTTTATCCTGGAGAACTTTGCCTTGGGTCGGACTGGTAAACATAGCCAAATTATACCTTATCCAGGCTGTGCCAGAGGGCCATTGTAGTATTTTTTGTTTTTGAGCTGGTCGGGCAATAAAGATGTTTTAGGATATTTTTCGTAACCGGCACCATAACCGAGATTTTTCATCAGCTTGGTCACCGGGTTACGGATCGATAACGGAATCGGCAGATTGCCGTACTGTTTAACATCGGCCAGCGCGGCCATATAGGCATCGTAGGCACTGCGGTCTTTTTTGGCTAAAGCCAGATAAACTACCCCCTGGGCCAGGTTTTCCTGGCATTCCGGGTAACCGATGGTTTGACAAGCCTGAAACACGGCGTTGGCCACCACCAGGGTCGTCGGCTGGGCCATCCCAATATCTTCACTGGCAAAAACAACCATCCGGCGGGCAATAAACAACGGATCATCACCACTGGCTACCATCCGGGCCAGATAATACAGAGCGGCGTCGGGATCCGAAGCGCGCATCGACTTGATCAGCGCCGAAATCGTATCAAAGTGCTCGTCGCCTTTCCGGTCATAGCGCAGCCACTTGCTCTGCAGGGCCTTAGTCAGATTAGCCACGGTAACCTGACGGTACAATTGATGTGTTACTTCCAATAAATTGAGCAGCTGCCGGGCATCACCGTTACTAAATTCCAGCAGGAAGTCTTTTACCTCACCTCCGAGGTGAGAACTTCCCTGCCTGCGCAGACAGGTTTCACCCCGGAGGTGTTTTAGGCCCCGGTTTAAAACTTTTAATAAATCCTGTTTAGTCAGCGCTTCTAAAACAAACACCTGACAACGGGATAAAAGCGGACTGATGACCGAAAAACTGGGGTTTTCGGTGGTGGCGCCGATTAAAATCAACCGGCCGGTTTCCACAAACGGCAGTAAATAATCCTGCTGGGCCTTGTTAAACCGGTGGATTTCGTCTAAAAACAAAACGCTCTTGGGTAATTCGGTGACGATTTTTTTAATATCGGCTTTACCGCAGGAAACGGCCGATAAATGAGTAATCGGCAATTTAACTTCACCGGCCAAAATCCGGGCCAAAGTGGTTTTACCGCACCCGGGCGGACCCCAAAAAATCATCGAATGAAGCTGGCGGGTTTTAACCACTAAACTCAAAGGCTGGTTACTGCCTACCAAATGGACTTGACCAATAAACTCGGTTAAATTTTTCGGCCGCAACCGGTCGGCCAGAGGAATGTCAATCGTATTGTTCGCCTAATTTCTTCCTAGCCCAATAACGGTTAGACCGGAATAAACTCTGAAAAGTCCCGGCGTCTGACCAATAACCCTTTAGCTCACTCCAATGCAGTTTACCTTCAGCCAAATAGGCATTATTAATATCGGTCACTTCCAGTTCGCCCCGATGGGAAGGTTTTAAAGTTTTGATCTTGGCAAAAACAGTCGCATCATAAATATATAAACCGGTGACCGCGTAGGGCGAAACCGCCTTTTTGGGTTTTTCGATAATCCCGGTAATTTTTTGCGGATCAGCCGGGTCAAAGCGCGGATTGCCGAAACGTTCCGGATCAATCACCTTTTTCAAAAAAATTGTCGCCCCGTCTTTAAACCCGGCTACGGCCGGAGCAATATCGGCATCGGTCGTATTATCCCCCAAAATCACGGCAATCGGTTCGCCGTCGGAAAAATCCTCGGCATACTTCAAGGCATCGGCAATCCCTTTTGAACCCCCGACTTGATAAGCGTACTCCAAGTGATTAATGCCGAACTCTTTGCCGTTTTTTAACACGTACATGAATTGCCCGGCGTGGATATCACCGGTGACCACTAAAATGTCTTTAATACCGGCGCTGACCAGGGTCTTAATCGGATAATAAATCATCGGCTGATCGTAAACCGGCAGTAAGTGTTTATTGGTCGGCAAAGTCAGCGGTTCCAGCCTGGTCCCTTTGCCGCCGGCTAAAATAATCCCTTTCATGCGCGCAGTCCCATAAAAATTAATAATGACGCTCCCATCAAGGCCAAACTGAAATATTCTAACACAATTTGCCAGTGAAGCTCTCTTTTATGCATCAGCACTCCCCAAAGAAAATAACTCAAGCCCAGCGCCAGGCTCAACCCCAACCGGTAGGCCGGCCAATAAAGATAGGCGCCGCCTAATATCCCTAAAATTAAGGTCAAAGCTAAATAGCTCATAGAATCAACCCCGGCTGGATGCCGATGATCACCAGTAACAGTATACCCAAAAAGACTAAATGCGCCCAGGCTTTGCCGGAAAGACGGACAATCCGTTTCCGGGTAATTACCACCGCGTCGATCACCATGACAACCAAGAGCACCAAAGTCAGGCTGATGGACACGGCCTTGGTCAAAGAAAAGCTGTCGATTAATGGCGAAGAAACAACCTGGACTTCGGCTAAAACCGCCTCGGCCGCCTCGGTAATCCGGCCAACCTTGGCTTTAGCCTCAACCGGCACGCTGGAAACTTGCGTTCCGAACATCTGCACGACCAGGGTAGTTGGCTGGCCCTGAAAATTATCATGGACCACGGCAATGCCCACTTCCCGGTAGCGGTTGGATAAAATGTTTTCCCGGTGAGTCGGCGAGTTCATCCAGGCGTTGACGACCCCGACCGAATCGGAAAAATCCCGGGCCAGGTTTTCACCGGCATATAAATATTTATAACCCAGGTTTTTAAACCACACCCACGGGGTAGCTCCGTCCGGCGATGTATGCGCCCAATAATTCTTAACAATCATATCCGCCGCTTTGGCTTGGGCCGCTTGGGCCAGCAGCTGGTTAAACTCGAGCGCCGGCAAACCGGCCTCGACCCGTTTAGCATTAGTCAAATCAACCAGCTCCTGGGCGGTAATCGACGAGGCAATTCCCAAAACTGTCGGAATTGACCGGCTAAAAATGGTGATTAAGATCTGGCCGGCCATTACCAACAGCATTAACACGCTCAAAGACGAAATGTGCAGGGTTTTAGCTTTGTAATTATTTGACTGATGCGGCCAAAATAAGTGGGACAGGATTTTAAACATTAAGGCATTTTAGCAAATTATTAATGACGTAGTCTTGCTCAATCCGGGTAATTTGGGAAAAAAGCGGCAATCTTAATAACCGCTCGCTGACAGCCGTGGTCACCGGCAAGGCCTGCGGATCGCCGCCGGCGGCAATTCCCTGCGGGGCCGAGTGCAATGGAATGTAGTGAAATGAAGCCGCAATGCCTTTGGCGCGTAAACCGGCTAAAACTTCATCCCGCTGTTTGCCGGTAGGCAATAAGATATAAAAAATATGGGCGTTGGGTTCGGCCCCGGAAGTTATTCCCGGCAATTGAAACAAACCTTTAGCCGCATAAGGCGTTAGTTTTTTAAAATAATAATCCCAGCGCCGGCGCCGAAGACTGATAATTTTGTCCACCTGCTCCAGTTGAGCATAAAGAAAAGCGGCCAGCAAATCGCTCGGCAAATAGCTGCTGCCGATGTTCACCCAGGTGTATTTATCGACCAACCCGCGGAAAAATTTACTCCTATTAGTCCCTTTTTCCCGCATAATTTCCGCGGCTTCGTGGATGGCCGTTTGTTTCGAATTAATCAGCAGAACCCCGCCTTCGCCGCAGGTAATATTTTTGGTGTCATGAAAGCTCAAACAGCCGAAATCCCCGATTGTTCCCAGATATTTACCTCTATATTTGGCAACAATTCCCTGGGCCGCATCCTCGACCACTTTCAACTGATGTTTTTTGGCTAACTTCATAATCGCATCCATATCACCGCTGACGCCGGCATAATGGACCACCATCAACGCCTTGGTTTTGGCAGTAATCTTCCGGGCAATATCGGCCGGATCGATATTCAAAGTCGACGGATCAATCTCGGCAAAAACCGCCCGCAATCCGTTTGCCAGCAAAATCGCGTTGACCGTCGACGAAAAAGTAAACGAGGGGGTAATGACTTCGTCGCCGGGCCGTAAATTTAACAGCTTGACCGCCATTTCCAAAGCGGTCGTGCCCGAGGTTGTCATTAACGCCTTGGGAACCCGATAGCGCCGCTCAAACCAGGCGTGAACTTTCCGGGTATAGACGGCGTCGCCGGACATATCCCGGACATTATCGATAATGTCCCGGATATACTTGATTTCATTGCCGGTAATATATGGCTTAAAAAACCGGACGTTCATATACTCCCAATTCTACGCCGGTTTATGCCTAATTCGCCAGAGCCAGAGAATTAATAGGGGAATTGACAACCATAGCCGGCGCCAATCACGGCCGGCGGGAGTAGTTTCGCCCAGAATTTCCGGGCCGGCTTCCGGGCCGGGGGACGGACTTTCTTCGGGAATAAACGCCCCGGCCAATTCTGTCTGCGCCCCGGCCACCAAACCGGCCGCCGGGCTGGGCGAAGGTGAAGCCGCATCGCCGGGAACTTCCTGATCGATTTTCAAATCAAAACTGAACTTAGCTTGTTTCCCCTGAAACTCATTGCCGGCGTCGGCCAAAGACAAAGCGATCTCCACCGGCCGGCGCTGGCCGCTTTCCAATTTTTCCAAATCAATATAAGCGGTTAAAAATTGTCCCAGAGTTCCGGTAAACCGGCTGCCCTTATCGGTGGTAACGGTGACCGTCACTGATTCAATAAAGTCAGTATCGGTACCGGTATTTTGGGACGGATCCAGCGCCAATTTTAAAGTTTGGGAGTGATTATTGATTATCTCCAGGGATTTCGTCACCGACTCGCCCGGCGCCACGCCGGCTTCATTGAACAAAGCGTCGCTGATGCCGCTGCAGCCGCTATCGGTGCAGGTAATTGTCTGGTCGGCCGCCCGGGAAAACGGGATCCAGAGCAGAGCCGCCGCCGTAATTAAAATAAAGAGTAAGTGGCGTTTCATATAGTTAATAAAGCGGTTAACGTCCGGTTAACCGGACCGATTAGCTCCACCGTCAAATTAATCTGCGTCACCCCTTCATGATAAACACAGCTATCGGTACTGCAACTGCCTAAAAGCAAATCCGTAATTTCCCACTGCTCCTGACCGGCCAGCTCAACTTGACCGCTGATCGCCTGTTGGCCGGTATTACTGTCATAGATTAAGGTGTACTTCAATTGATTAAAACCCTGAAGATTAACCGCCAAAAATCCGGTCCGATGATCATAATAAAATAACTTCAACATTGATCCGACGGCAACCGGCGCCTGGGACAGATTTTCCCGGCCGGGCGTGCCGCAATCGTTCCGGCCGCTGTCCCAATACGAATGCATCAGGGCCGAATCGTCCAGACAGGTATGCCAAACGTTGGCATCGTAACCGTTGCCGGGCGTGGCATCGCGCTCCATGGACCGGTAAGTTTCCTGCTCGCCCGCCGCCGGCAAGCCTTCGCCATTATCGGCGGTGTCGATGATTTCGATACCGTTATAAAGTTCCACTTGCAAATCAACGTCGTCCAGTTCCAAATCGCTGTCTACCAAATCAGGGTCGACGTTAATTCCGGAGCCGTCCTTATCAAAATTAGTAATTAAGAAATAGCCGTGGGCCGGAATACTTTTACCGGACGGAATTGTCACCCCGCCAACCGACCAGCCGGATAAATCAATCGACCGGTCGGTCATGTTCCGCAGTTCCAAATACTCATCGGCTGCCCGCCAGGAAGTCCCCATCCACATCAGCTCGTTAATGACCACGTCGCCGGGATTAAGATCAGGATCTTCGCTGATCTCATCAAGAGTGGTGTCCGAAACGACATTGGATAGATCTGACCAGTTTAAAGCCGCGTCGCCGGACTTGACGGCAAAATAATAAGTCATGGCCGAATCCAAACCGGTCACCTCAAAATCCTGGCTGTCACCGGCAACTCTTGGCGCCGGCGGGTTGGGCACCGGCATGGCCGAGGCAAAATTAGCCTCATTAATCGGATTCAAACTGTAGCGCAGGTCATAAACCGTTGTCTCTGCCGGAACCGTCCAAGTTAAATTGACGCTTTGCTTGGACACCGATAAGGCTTCCAAATCATCAATTGCCGCCGGGGCATCACCGTCTTTAACAAACCGGCTGGTTTTATAGCTCTCGCTGTTTCCCGCCAAATCCCGGCTGTAATACCACACCGTATCGTCGATTAAAGGCGTCAAATTAAAGCTATTGCCGGTGTTCCAGGAACCGCCGCCGTCCAAACTGTATTTAGTTTCCAAAACCGGTTCATTAGCCGTCAAAGTAATGTTCGGATCGCCGGCCACCACCGCCTCGGCCGTCGAAATTTTATCAATATAAACCCAGGACTGATTAAACTCATCCCCGGTATTGCCGGAGTAAAAAACGATTTCCAGCATCGGGTCGGGAATTTGGGAAATGTCAAAACTCAACTGATGCCAACCGGATTCATTGGGAGTCGGCCCGCCGCTGTCAATATCGCCGGCAGACAGATAAAACACATTGTAATCATTGATTCGGACGATCATGCCTGGATCATCAAAGCCCGGATCAAACGAGAAAAAGTTGTAATAAAATGACAAGTTCTTGGCCCCGGGCTGAATTTTTTGGCTGACTTTATTTTCCCAAATTTCGCTGCCGTCATCGTCCGTATGGCCAATCCGAACCATGTAATTGCCGGAAATCGGATCAGCATAATCGTCGGCGGCGGTCCTGATAATTTGCCCTTGTTTTTGCCAACCGTTCAAATCCGTTTCAAAATCGCCGTTGACAACCGCTTCGTTGATTGAATAACCGTCAAAGCTCATCAAGGTCACCGGCGCCGTCCGGTCCACCGTCACTGTCCAAATATCCGAATAAGCCGACTCGTGCCCGTCGGTCCGGGCTTTGACCCGCCAGGAGTAAACCCCCTCCGCCAAGGCTAAATTGATTTCTGTCTCATTTTGCCAACCTGATTCCAAACCGTTTAATTCGTACAAATACTCTGCCGTCTGGCCGGGACAAACGAAACTACTTTTATTCCAATCCATGATAATTTCGGCATCATTAGTATAACTGCCGTCAGTCGGGCCAACTAACTCCGGCACGCTCGGCGGGCTCCAACAGCCGGCGGAAAAACTATTGCCGGTACTGGTCTCGGTGTCTAAATAATCGGCGTTAGTCAACGGCACTGCCGTTAAGCTTAACAGTAAAATTAACAGCACTAATCTAGCCATATTTTCTTCTTAATTTTTTGATCTCGTTTTTAATGTTTAAAATTTCACTGTAAATTATCAGGGTGGCCGGGATCACAATCAGCAGTAAAAACCCCTCTTTACTTTTGGCAAAGGTCACCGGATAGCCCGCGTAAGGCAGGGATAAAACCACTTTGCCGATGATATTTTCCGGCCGGACCGGCTCGGAATCCGGAGTATCGTTGGCATCGCCTTTAGTGATAATCACTCCGGCCTCAATCCGATTAATCCGGTGGGTCGTCGGGGCCGGGCCGGTTTTAAAAGTAATTACCTCATCAACCGCATATTCACCGGCCGGTTTCACTAGTACCAAACTGCCGACGCTAATTGCCGGCTGCATTGAGCCGGACTGAACGGTAAATAATTTCCAGCCGCCGGGCAAGTTCAGCGCCGACACGGCCACAAACACCGCCACCAACCCCAAGCCGGCTAATATCAGCCAGTAAATAATATTGGCCAATTTTTTAATCGGCATTTTGCAGTAATTCAAATGTCATATCTAAAGTCATGTCATCACCCATGGCTTTATTGTCATCAACGGTATTCCACCAGTTAAATTGGGCGGTAAGACACT
>Ga0100395_1003161_pt1 | contig 12100 bp, 10 predicted proteins | sample CryGeymeta201519_FD_81542 | JGI IMG/M metagenome (GOLD analysis project Ga0100395, IMG submission 81542) | Groundwater microbial communities from Crystal Geyser aquifers in Utah, USA - Crystal Geyser metaG 2015-19 | ecosystem: Environmental > Aquatic > Deep subsurface > Groundwater | place: USA... | reverse complement strand
TTTTTTCACTTTCTCCGTTAAGGCTTCACGCGCCTTTTTGTCTTCTTCGCTCAACGCTTTCTCGGCTTCTTCTTCAAACTCTTTTAAGTCTGCTGCCGTCACCGACTTCAATGGCTTACCCTCAAATTCCGTTAAGTGTGAGACCAACCACTCATCAATCCGATCCGTTAATAATAAGACTTCAATGCCCTTTTTACGGAACATTTCTAAATGCGGACTGCCTTTCGCAGCAGCATAAGTATCCGCAGTAATATAGTAAATAGCCTCTTGATCTTCTGTCATACGATCTACATAATTTTGTAGACTAACACGCTGTTCAGCCGTTGAAGATTCATGGGTGGTTGAGAAGCGTAACAAATTAGCAATTTTATCTTTATTCGCAAAATCCTCAATCAGGCCTTCTTTCAACACATTACCAAATTGATCCCAAAAAGTATCATAATCACTACTATCGTCTGCTTTAGCCAGTTTCGTTAATTGATCGAGAACCCGCTTAACCGACGCAGAGCGGATTTTATCAACCACGCGGTTGCTTTGTAAAATCTCACGCGAAACATTAAGCGGTAGATCATTAGAATCAATCACCCCTCGGACAAACCGTAAATAGGTCGGCATCAAATGCTCAGCATCATCCATAATAAAGACACGCTTCACATAAAGCTTAAGCCCATAACGACGATCACGATCATATAAATCAAATGGCGCTTTTTTAGGAATGTATAGCAATGAGGTATATTCAAGCGTGCCTTCAACTTTGTTGTGAATGTGTGCTAAAGGCGCTTCAAAATCATGTGACAAAGTTTGATAAAAATTGTTGTAGTCTTCATCTGACAGCTCAGATTTTGGTTGTTTCCATAACGCAGTGGCTTTGTTGACCTGTTCAAGTGTCTTTTCTTCGGTTTCCTTACCGTCTTCATCCATTTTGGCTTGCCACATTTTAATTGGGAAATTAATGTGATCCGAATAGGTCGTGATAATATTTTTTAAACGATAGTCATTTAAAAACTCATCCATGTCTTCTTTCAGATGCAAAACAATCTCTGTCCCTTTGGTGTCTTTTTCAACCGTTTCAAGTGTATATTCACCTTCACCTGTCGATACCCAACGGGTTGCTGATGCTTTATCATCCCCGGCTTTACGAGTCGTTAAGGTCACCTTATCCGCTACGATAAAAGAGGAATAAAACCCAACACCAAATTGGCCGATCAAATGACTATCCTTGGCCTGATCACCTGTCATATTCTCTAAGAACTTCTTGGTGCCTGAGTTGGCAATGGTGCCAATATTTTCAACCACTTCGTCGCGTGTCATACCAATTCCATTATCGGAAATGCTAATGGTTTTGGCCTCTTTGTCAAAGCCGACAACAATCGCCAATTCGGATTCGCCTTCTGATAAGGCATCGTTAGAAACGGCTTCAAAACGTAACTTATCAAGGGCATCGGAGGCATTAGACACCAGCTCTCTTAAAAAGATTTCTTTATTGCTATAAAGGGCATGAATCATTAATTTAAGCAACTGATTCACTTCAGTTTGAAAAGCATGGGTTTCGGTATGACTCATTTGGACTCTTACTCCTTAATTTCAAATAAATAGTGGCCAGGATTCATCAAGGGCTGGCAAAACCAACGCCGTACAACAATTCCTAAGCCAAAAGGTTAATCATTTTGAGATGGCAGGTTAATAAGGTCAGTTCATTTTTTTTCAAGCCTATTGATGATTTTCTTTTACCGGAAAATAAAAAAGCCCCCATAAAGAGAGCTTTTTAAGAGAAGAAACTTCACGCTTTTATGGTGCAACAACCTCTTGTAATGCATCGATAATTTCATCTGGCGCATCCGCAATGGACATAAAGCTCCCTGACCCCATCATAGACAAGCTAGGCCAGTTAATGGCAATTCGGAATTTTGCGTTCAAAGCAATGACTTCATTGTCGGTTACTAACAGCTCATAGGGTAAATGTGCCGCGTGCGACAAACCCGTTTGATCAATTTTATGCAAAATATTGGCATCTTTTGGGGCGCCTTGACTAAACGCCACACCGAAAACCGTTTCGTTTTTACCGGGTAGATCAATCCGATATACTTTTGAGACGCCACCCTTTTTAGCTGCCAACCCAGCCTCCACCGCTTTGAGCGCTGCATCATAACTTTCGTACTCTGCCAATTCGTCAATATCATCGAAATATGACATTAAGAATTTATAGTGATATTCACGTAATGCTTCAGCGGATAAAGCCGTTTCTGAACCAAAAGTTTTGCTATACCCTAAGGTTTTTTCGATACGCTGCTGGATTGGCGAAATATCTCCACTCATACGATAGACATTCCATAAATAGGTTGGATTGGTGTAAGACACTTCTGTTTGTCCGGAACGACTCACGATAGAAACTCTAAGCATGGCGCCAAAACCACCCAGGTTAGATTTGCTCGCCAGTTGTTTAAGGTCTTTATGCGTCACCACAATAACTTGAGTCTCAATATTCGGTTGATAACGACCAACCACCTCAAAGCCATGAGTTTGTAAACTGGCTTGAATTTCATTAGTAACTTCTGAAACGGATGCTTGTGAAACCGAGCCCAAAATAAAAGGTTTGTAGTCTGCAGCCATTGCAATTGAGCTGATTAAAGCTAAAGAAGCCACCGTTATCCAACGAGAAAACTTGAAGATCATATCATTCATTACCATTATTTAATTGTAAGAGGCTTTATCATCATCAATTTTTCTTTAAATGAAAAATTCATTTTTTTTATGCTCAAATCAAAAATATCAAGCTTTGCCTTTTTAGGTGGTTTTAACCCAAAAAAACGCCTGAAAAGGCGTTTTATCTAAATCCTGAAAAAAGCTTTTGTCATTTAAAAGAATTCAATTTCCTCTTCTTCAGTTTCCTCAGAATTCATCCTTTCTCGCATTCTGATTTTCATTAACTCGATAGCGTCTTTTGCAGGCATCTTTTCGTCAAAAATTAATTCAAATAATTCTTCTTCTTCTCGCATCGTTGTGCCTTTTCGAACTTCCGACTTAAAGGTCTCCCATTGCGCTTCATCCTGAGCATGCATTTCATGAGAGACAATCTCAGAAAGACCCGATAAACCATAGGACACATGATTAAGGCGCTGGCTTAATTTATCGTAGAATTGAAAGGCAATAATGGCTTGTTGCATTTTTTTTGCCAAGTCATCCGTTTGCATTAATAAAGATTGATTGTGTTCTTCAATCCCTTCCACACCATTTGACATTTCAGCTATCTTTCGACTTGAAACTTCTATATCTTCAATGTGCTTTGACATAAACTCGAATGAATCAATTAAGGTATTGACCGAATTATCACCATCGGTCATTGTCAATTCAATTTGAGCAACTGACAAATTTAAAACCATAATGGTTTCTTGAACTTCTTTAGCACCTAAAGCAAATGACATAAATCCCTCAAATAGAATGGGTTAATAATGAGCTATATTTTAAGCTGCATGAGAATGCAAGCCACCACCTTTATGGCTGGCGAGCGTTTCCATGACATCTAAAATAAGAGAAACTGTACCATCTCCCAGAATGGTCGCACCGGCAACCCCACTGACTTTCATAAAGTTGTTTTCTAAGCTTTTGATAACCACTTGTTGCTGTCCAAGCAAATCATCAACAAAAATACCGGCACGTTTTCCACCTTCTTCGACCACAACCAATAAACCTTCGGCCAAATCGGTACGGGCATTTTTTATACCCATTTTCTGGTGTAAGCGAATCACCGGAATATAGCTATTGCGCAATTTATACAGTTCTGTTTGACCGGCAATTCCTTTGATTAGAGACTTATCTACCTGAATAGATTCTACAATTGACACGAGCGGAAAAACATAGGTTTCAGCGCCAACTTTTGCAAGCTGTCCATCCAAAATCGCTAACGTCAACGGCAAGCGGATGGTAAACACACTGCCAACACCAATTTCAGTTTTCACTTCAACCGAACCGCCAAGACCTCTAATATTTCGACGAACAACATCCATCCCAACGCCACGACCGGAAACATCACTCACGACTTCGGCAGTTGAAAAACCAGGGTTAAATATCAGGTCAACAATCTCTTCTTCCGTGAGGTTGTGATCCGGTTCAATCACCCCTTTTTCGATCGCTTTCTGTTCAATTCTGGCCGCATCAATGCCCGCGCCATCATCGGTAATCTGAATAAGGATGTTGCCCCCTTGGTGGAAAGCCGCCATTTTGACTGTCCCCGTTTCCGACTTCCCGGCGGCTAAGCGCACGTCTGGAGATTCGACACCATGATCAATGGAATTGCGAACAATATGAACCAAAGGATCCGTCAAGGCTTCTAACATGGTTTTATCCAACTCAGTGTTTTCACCTTCCATCACCAACTCAATAGATTTACCCAGTTTCTGACTGACATCATGGACAATTCTTGGCATACGATTAAACGCAAAACTTACCGGCAACATTCGGATATTCATAACACTTTCTTGTAAGTCCCGCGTGTGCCTTTCAAGGTGCGTTAATCCTTCTTTTAGCTTATCCACCCAATCAACCGAATTTGCGCCTTGATCAGCCTGTTCCGCTTGGTCTCCAAATTGACTCAGCATCGATTGCGTAATAACCAATTCTCCGACTAAATTAACCAATTGATCAATTTTACTTAAATCAACGCGAATCGAACTATCTTGTTTCGGTGCGTGTTTTTGAGGTGCTTTTGCCGCTGCTTTCGGTGCAGGTTTTGCAGGCGGTTTTGACTCGTTTACTTGCGGCTGTGGCACGGCTTTCGGAATCTCTGTCACCGCTTCTGCTGTTGGCTGGCTCGACCCACCGCTAATGCTAACTTGAGCACCATCGCCATCAATCCATTCAAAGACTTCTCTTACATCTTCTTCAGCAATACCGTCACCGGTTAACGTCATCTGCCACTTTAAATAGAGGTTTTCCGGGTTTAAGGAATCCATATCGGGAAGATCCGTATCATCAACAACAACCGTTAGATCTCCCAGCCCTTCTAATTCACGGAAAATTCGAATGGGCTCATTACCGGTTTGTAACAAGTCTGGCTCTGGTATAACTTCAATTTTCCATTCACCACTGCCACCGGCTTGATTGCTAGGACTATTGTCAACGCTGTCATCTGAGCTTGCCGCCGCCTCACTCCCACCGTTTAAGATACGTTCCATATCGGCCTGTACTTCAGCGGCCTTCGCTTCATCAATCTCTTCATGATTTTGAAGACGGGTCATCATGTCTCTCAACACATCTACCGCTTGAAGCATCGTATCGGTTGCTTCTTGCGTCACATTCCGACGACCATCACGCATTTCATCTAATAGGGTTTCTAATACATGGGTAAAGTCAATAATCTCATTAAACCCAAAAGTCCCGCTGCCACCTTTAATTGAGTGTGCTGCACGAAAAATCTCATTAATTTTGTCAGTATCTGGCGTACCAGGCTCTAAATCAAGAAGTCCGGCTTCCATTATGTCTAACCCTTCAAAGCTCTCTTCAAGATAGGTTTGGCGAAAAGTTTCCATCATGTCCATAATTCGATCCTCAAAAAAGTTCTACGTCGCCTTCAACAGGCTTCGATCCAATATTGTTAATGTAACGGTTTTCTTCATCTGCCAATGATTGGTTATGCATCGCATTTAAGCGTCTTACTCGAACACGCCCTGAATTGGGGTAATATAAGATTTTTCTTGGGTACACATCACCGATATCCTGAGAAACAATTTTAAAACCTTCAGTGTAGATATAGTCAAATGCAAAGCCGATATTGTACCAACCAATATTGGTACTAGAGCTCATAATTCGACCGCCCCCAAACAACTTAAATTCAAGGCGATCACGTTTTGCACCCGCCGACAACAAAGCGTTAACTAAATTCTCCATTGCATAGTTACCATAACGATTGGCATCGGATAGTTCTGATGCCCCCACAGCATTTTTATCCATGGGGAGCATAAAGTGATTCATACCGCCAACCCCCGTAACCGGATCTCTACCACAAGCAGAAATACAGGAACCTAACACCGTCTCAATTCTTTCATTGGTACTGGTAACATAAAATTCTCCCGGCAATATTTTATAGGTCGTAATCCCTTCTGCTGGATCCACACTTTTTTGCATATTTTTATAATAGCCTAAATATTAAAACTTAAAGGTTTAAAACTGAATCACTTAATTGCGTTGCCCATGCTAATGTAGCCCGTTAACAACAACTGCTATTTTTGCACTTTTTAATTAGGAAATAATAGTCGCATTTATTACACCCTGTGGCAAGTATTTTTTTAAAACTTGCGCCATAACAACCCTAACAATCTTTTGCCGTTACGTTGGCTAAAACTTGGTCTTTTTTCCGAGATCGCTTTTGTTTAAAAAAGCTTTTCAATTGCGCGCTTGCATCTGCTTCTAACACACAAAATTCAACTTCAATATGATGATTTAGTCGTGCATCTTGAGTCAAATTAAAAACCGAGCCGGCTGAACCCGTTCTGGGATCTTTGGTGGCGACAACCAAGCGCTTAATACGAGCATGAACCATGGCACTGGCACACATCGGACAAGGCTCCAACGTCACATATAGGGTCAAATCTCCTAGTCGATAATTTTGCAAGACTTGACCCGCAGCCCTGAGCGCGACAATTTCAGCATGCGCGGTTGGATCATAATTTTGAATGGTTTGATTCCAACCTTCCGCGACCCTATTTCCATTTTCGACAATCACCGCACCAACCGGCACCTCTCCTTCAGATTCCGCTTTTTGTGCCAATCGATAGGCATATTGCATCCAAAACAAATCTTGTTCGGCTTGGGTTAATGCTTTTGAACTGTTGACCAGCATTCTAGGCAACCTTTAGCTAGAAGCCACAAGCTATTCCCACTCGATCGTGGCAGGGGGTTTACTGGAAATATCATAGGTCACCCGAGTAATTCGAGGAATTTCATTAATAATACGATTTGAGACCTTTTCCAAGAAATCGTAAGGTAAGTGCGCCCAACGCGCTGTCATAAAATCAATGGTTTCAACGGCTCTTAAAGCCACCACATAATCATAACGACGAGCGTCCCCCACCACGCCGACCGATTTGACCGGTAAAAATACGCTAAAGGCTTGTGACGTTTTATCATACAAATCCGCTGCCCTGAGTTCTTCGATAAAAATATGATCCGCTAAACGCAATATGTCGGCATATTCCTTTTTAACTTCGCCTAAAATCCTAACGCCTAATCCAGGTCCCGGGAAAGGATGACGATATACCATCTCAGAAGGCAAGCCAAGCGCGACACCTAGCTTACGGACTTCATCTTTAAAGAGTTCACGCAAAGGCTCCAACAAACTTAACTTCATTTCTTCTGGTAATCCGCCAACATTATGATGGGATTTAATCACCTTCGCCTTGCCCGTTTTAGCCCCAGCGGATTCAATCACGTCTGGATAGATCGTACCCTGTGCAAGCCATTTAACATTGGTCAACTTTGACGCCTCTTCATCAAAGACTTCAATAAAGGCATGACCAATAATTTTACGTTTTATTTCAGGATCCGCTTCGCCTTTAAGGGCATCCATAAACGTTTGTTCGGCATCCACTCGAATGACTTTTATACCCATATTTTCGGCAAACATAGCCATAACCTGCTCGCCTTCCTGGTGACGTAACAGACCGTGATCGACAAATACACACGTCAACTGAGCGCCAATCGCTTTATGCAATAAGGCGGCCACCACTGAAGAATCCACGCCTCCGGACAAGCCCAACAAAACATCATCAGTGCCGACCTGTTGCTGTATCCGCGCGACACTATCTTCAATAATATTTTGCGTTGTCCAAAGTTTTTTACAGCCACAAATATCAACCACAAATCGTTCAATCATGCGTTGACCTTGAGTTGTATGGGTCACTTCCGGGTGAAATTGAATGCCATAAAACTGTTTTTCTTCATTGGCCATGCCTGCAATTGGGCAATTGGGCGTAGAAGCCATTAACTTAAACCCGGTCGGCAACTGTTCAACACGATCGCCATGAGACATCCAAACATCCAGCATACCAAACCCTTCCGGGGTCACATGATCTTCAATCTCATTTAAAAATTGTGTGTGCCCATGGGCGCGGACTTGCGCATAACCATATTCATGCTCTGAAGCATTAACGACCTTGCCCCCCAATTGTGCTGCCATCGTCTGCATACCATAGCAAATACCTAGAATAGGCACCCCCAGGTCAAACAAAGCTGCAGGCGCAACCGGTGCACCCTCTCCTGTCGCTGTCTCTGGCCCGCCAGACAAAATCACCCCTCTGGCACCAAACGCAATCAGTTCATTGACATCAGCATCCCAAGGCTCAACCTCGCAATATACGCCAATTTCTCGGATACGACGCGCGATTAACTGAGTGTATTGAGAACCAAAATCTAAAATTAAAATACGATGTTCATGAATATTCGGGTGTGACATAAATACTTCCAAAAAGAGGTCAATTAAGGCGACCCAAAATGCCTGATTTTCACCAGGCCTGGGCAAAATTTAGGGTTTATTTAAAAAAGCACATCCATTATGCTTTTCGGTTGGCTATACGCGGTAGTTCGGAGCTTCCTTGGTAATTTGCACATCATGGACATGGCTCTCAGCCATCCCTGCACCCGTTACCCTCACAAACTGAGGCTTGGACGTAAACTCAACCATATCCTTACAGCCGGTATACCCCATGCTCGATCGAATACCACCAACCAATTGGTGAATAATGGGCGCCAAAGGGCCTTTATAGGCGACTCGACCTTCAATTCCCTCAGGAACAAGCTTGTCGGCAGCATTAGAAGATTGAAAATATCGATCAGAAGAACCTTGCTTTTGTGACATCGCGCCTAAAGAGCCCATACCTCGGTAAGACTTATAGGCTCGCCCTTGATAATACTCAACCTCACCGGGAGATTCCTCTGTACCGGCAAACATACTGCCTAACATGACGGATGAAGCTCCGGAAACCAAGGCTTTGGCAACATCTCCTGAAAAGCGGATTCCACCGTCGGCAATAATAGGCACCCCACTTCCAGCTAAGGCTTTGGCAACGTTCGATACAGCGGTTAGCTGAGGAACACCGACTCCGGAAACAATACGTGTTGTACAAATTGATCCGGGGCCAATCCCGACTTTTACCGCATCTGCACCCATTGCGACCAAATCAAGTGCCGCTTCTGCAGTGGCGATATTCCCACCCACCACATCTATTTGCGGATAGGTTTCCTTGACCCATTTCACCTTATCCAACACCCCTTGAGAATGACCGTGTGCCGTATCAACAATAATAATATCCACACCAGCCTTCACCAAAGCAGCCACACGATCAAAAGTTTCCGGTCCTGTTCCGACCGCTGCGCCCACTCGCAAACGGCCATTTGAATCTTTTGATGCAAAAGGATGTTCAGAAGACTTTTCCATGTCTTTAACCGTAATCATGCCTTTTAATTTAAAGGCCTCATCCACCACTAGCAAGCGCTCCAAGCGGTGTTCATGTAACAATTCTAAAACTTCATCACGTTTTACTTTCTCTTTAACGGTGACCAAACGATCTTTAGGGGTCATGATCTGTGATACCGGCTGAGATAAATCCACTAAATATCTTAGATCGCGACTGGTAGCAATGCCAACCAACTCATCGCCATCCATAACCGGCGCAGAGGAAACACGATGTTGTTTGGTTTTATCCAACACATCCTGAACTTTATCGTTGATCGACACGGTAATGGGATCCAAGATGACCCCATGCTCATATTTTTTAACTTTGGTGACCACATGCGCTTGTTCTTCGATGGTCATATTTTTATGCACAATCCCAATGCCGCCTTCCTGAGCCATTGAAATAGCCAACCGAGCTTCTGTAACCGTATCCATGGCAGCAGAAACGAACGGAATGTTTAATTCTATATTCCGACTTAGACGTGTTTTTAACGACACCTCAGAAGGTAAAACATTAGAGTGAGCCGGCACTAACAAAACGTCGTCAAATGTTAAAGCTTCCTGCAAGATGCGCATACTGGTAATCCTTTATTTAATTTTATAGGTCAATTAGAATTTTTTGCTCGTTTAAGCCAATTTAAGCCAAACAACAATAAAAAATCTTTTTTAATTTATTTTCAACTAGTTAGATATATCTTTTACTAAAAATACTTGCCAAAATGGGCTTTTTAACAGATTAGTGTACATTATAAGGATTGACAGCGCCTGGGTAAACTTAATAACTTATACATTCCACTGAATATTGAACAGCAAACTGCCAAAAGCGGTATTTTTGTTTTTTATTCTGTATCGGTTAGAATTAGAGATTGAGCTATACACTTAAAAATACAGCTTCAACTTTATCCTTGGAGGATTATGCAATATGAAAAATTTACTCGTTATCACTGCCGTTGCGGCAACCCTGTCTATGTCGGCTTGCGCCAACAACGCACCCGTTAAAACGTCTGCTTATGATACAACGGTTTCTGAAGCCATGAAGATTCATGCATCAGCAAAAAGCCATCACCATGTTTTCAAGCAAAAGAAAATGAAACAACCTTATGTTGAACATCACTTAGCGTTAGCAAAAGAAGCTAAAACCAAAAAAGACGATAAAACCGCCATGTTCCATGCCCAAAAAGCGCTTAAAATTGCCAAAGCCGAAATGGCTCAGTATGAAGCAGGAAAAGATTTCAAACCAGGCTGGATTAAATAACCCCCACGCGCTTATAAAACCGCCAGGCCTGGCGGTTTTATTTGCCTTTTAAGTATTGTTCATCAGTAAAACAACTCACCCACTGAGGTTTCATAATTACCAAAGCCAACACCAATACACCATTCACAAAGCCCTCTGGAATGGCAATCAAAGGAATATAGGGAATAAAAGATCTCTCTAATACCTCAATTTCATAAAGCCCACTTTGAGACATAATAATCGCCGCAACAGCAGAGGCAGCAATCACACTTAAACTGGATGCCAGAAAACCATTTAATAAAATAAAAACAAAGAAGTTACGATCTAAAGCACGATAAGACCAAACCGCAATCCCCCAAACAATCAACACAGGAATAACATCCATCACCAGTGCGTTTAAGCCAAAAGCCATCCAGCCGGCATCTCCCATAACAGTCACCCCCACCAGCGCTAAACTTAATGACATCAAAGCAAATTGAGCACCAAACATTAAAGTCACTAAGGCGGCTAATAGCAAATGAAAGCTCAATCCCGGGCCAATCGAAGCCACAGAATTCCATGTCAGAAATACGATCACTGAGGTTCCTAAGAAGACGTGCTGTGAAGCCTTATCTTTAATCTTATACCAAGGTGCCGTTTTCAATGCCCATATGAGTACAGGCAGATAAAAAGCAAAACCAAACAATATCCATGGCCAAGTTAATCCATTATCGTGCAAATTCATAATTTTCTCTAAATACTCTAATGACTATCTGGTTGCTCGAATACCCCTTTCAACAACCGCTTTATCCCAAAGGACTTCAGATTATATTAACCGAAAAAAACACGCCAGATCGATTATCATTTGTTTTTTAAAAGAAAGAAACAGACCCATGCTTGCGATAAAAATATTATTTGCCTTCCTTTATGATTTGTTGCTTTTACTGGCCGTATGGTTTGTCAGCGCCATCCCTTTTGTCCTTTGGCAAGGCGCTGGTTTTGAGCAAAACCCTGTCAAATTACTGGCCTTTCAGACCTATTTACTCACAATTAGCTACTTTTATCTCAGCTATTTCTGGACACTCAATGGTCAAACGCCCGGGCTGCGAGTCTGGCATTTACAATTAGTAACCAGCCAAGGTTACTTAATGAGTCGTTACCAAGCAAACCTTCGATTTCTAACAGGCATTCTGTTATTTACCATTGGCTGGATTGGGCTCTTTATTCCCCCCGTCAAACAAACTTTGCAGGATCGAATCTCAAAGACTAAAATAGTGCCGATTCAAAAAAGAGACCCTTGTTAATGACAACACTCATTCTTCATGAAAATGATTTAAACCACGATCAAATTAAGTTAATTACTGAAATTTTAGGCAGGCCGGAAAAGGTCAACAACCATTACCGCATTAAAACAACCAACTATTGTCTTGATACCACCAAGG
>Ga0100395_1003132_pt1 | contig 12151 bp, 9 predicted proteins | sample CryGeymeta201519_FD_81542 | JGI IMG/M metagenome (GOLD analysis project Ga0100395, IMG submission 81542) | Groundwater microbial communities from Crystal Geyser aquifers in Utah, USA - Crystal Geyser metaG 2015-19 | ecosystem: Environmental > Aquatic > Deep subsurface > Groundwater | place: USA... | reverse complement strand
TTCTTCAAAAATATCATTGATTAATTCACGATCTCTAAAGGCATACATAAAGGTTGTAAGTGCGCCAACATCCATTCCCATAACGCCCCACCACAAAGCATGTGATGATATTCTGGTCAATTCGGCTAAAATAGTCCGAATGACTTTCACGCGTTCTGGAACTTCTAATTCTAAAGCATTTTCAACAACCAAACAAACGGCTTCGTTGTTGATATGAGCCGATAAATAATCCATTCTATCGGTCAAATGAACTATTTGTTGGTAGCTATCGCGCTCGCACATTTTTTCGATAGAGCGGTGAATGTAACCTAAATCGGGTTCTACATTTTTAATAATTTCACCATCAATGGTCAATATAAGACGTAAAACACCGTGTGTTGCAGGGTGTTGCGGACCCATATTTATAAAATACTCTTCGGTTTTAAAACGATCTTCGATTTTAGTTGTTATCATACCAAAAATTATTTAATAATCATATTAATAGGGTCGTCATAATCTTTTCTCAAAGGATAACCGGTCCAATCTTTTGGCAAAAACAAGCGTTTTAAATTGGGATGATTATTGAATTTTATACCAAAAAAATCAAAGACTTCCATTTCGTGAAAGTTTGCAGTTTGCCAAATATCTTGTACGCTGTCGAATACTGGGTTTTCTCTATCAGAGGTCATCACTTTTACCACTAAATTATGGCGGTGTGTGGTAGATTCTAAATGATAAACCACACCCAATTCTAACCCCCAATCAACGCCCGTTAAGCAAAACAAATAGTCAAAAGACAATTCCCTAACCAATTTTAATTTACTCATTAAAAAGTGAAGGTTTTCTTTGGGAACAGTTAAGGTTAAATATTGAGCGGGTTCTTCAGAAAACACGATACCAAGATTTAATTCGGTAAGATTTTCTTGTATTTCTTGATTAGACATATTTTTAATATTTAAAGACCTTCATCAAATCCATCAATGGGATTTTGTTTGGTCTTCATGTTTTCTTTTCTAATTTTTTCTTGTAGCAAAAACATGCCTTCTAGCAAAGCTTCGGGTCTTGGCGGACAGCCAGGAACATAAACATCGACTGGAATGACGTGATCAGCGCCTTTAATTACTGAATAAGAGTTATAATAAAAAGGACCTCCCGAGGTGGCACAAGCACCCATGGCAATCACATATTTTGGTTCGGCCATTTGATCGTAAAGTTTCCGTAAAACTGGTGCCATTTTATTGACAATTGTTCCGGCAATGATAATTAAATCGGCTTGACGTGGTGAAGGACGTGCTACTTCAAATCCAAACCTAGACCAGTCGTGGCGTGCAGCGCCTGTTTGCATCATCTCGATGGCACAGCAGCTGGTTCCAAAATATAAGGGCCAAAGTGAATTTGAGCGGCTCCAATTTATAAGTTTATCTAAAGAGGTGATAACGATATTTCCACCATTACCGCCGGGAATAACTTTTCCCGGAAAGTCCTCACCTAATTTTGGTGCTTCTGTTACTCCCATTTTAATGCTTGTTTTTTCCAGGCGTATAGCAATCCCAAACCTAGAATGATTAGAAATATTAATATTTCGACTAAAGCAACCGTTCCTACAGTTTTAAAAACAACTGCCCAAGGCACTAAAAATGCGACTTCTACATCAAATATTAAAAATAATATGGCAAATAAATAGTAACCTACTTTAAATTGAACCCAAGTTGGTCCGATGGTTTCCATGCCACATTCGTAAGGATCTCTTTTTTGTGGATTATCTGATTTATGCGAAATTAAATTCGATAAAAAATTTGCTCCAGCTACTAAAACAATTCCCGACAGAATAAAAACAATAATTGCTTCTGTTCCCATTTCTACTTAAATTTTTATTATTTCACTTCGTATGTTTCTCCCGAGAACAATAAATCATCTACTTTTTTAAAGGGTGATTTTGTTCTAACCTGTTCGGTTAGTTGCATTTCTCGATCTTCAAATGACAGTTCGTCAACACTTCTAATGATTCCGGTTGCCAATGGATAAGTTGACCTAATAAGCATTTGATGTAAAGTTGGATCGCTTTCTTTGGCGTCGTGAATTAATAGGTCTTCTTTGGTAATGCCTTCTTCGCCAATTGTAACAACCTTTAATTTTAAACCGTTTAGCATCAATCCTTTATCCATATTCTTTCCAAAAATCATGGGTTTGCCGTGTTCTAGAAAAATTTGTTTGTCTTCTTTTACTTCTTTATCGGTATAATGCGTATAGCAACCATCGTTAAAAATAACGCAGTTTTGAAGGACTTCAATAAGCGAAGTGCCTTTAAATTTTTCGGCTTGAACAAATAAATCACTCATATCCTTAGGATTATTACCACCTATTCTGGCAAAAAATCGCGCTTGAGCGCCAATAGCTAACTCGCCTGGTTGAAAAGGAGGTTGGGTATTGCCATAAGGAGATGATTTTGTTTTTTGCCCCAATAAAGAGGTTGGTGAAAATTGTCCTTTTGTTAAACCATATATTTCATTGTTAAACAAAACAACATTTAAATTGATATTTCTTCTAAGCATGTGAATAAAATGGTTGCCACCAATGGCCATTGAATCGCCATCACCGGTAATTACCCATACACTTAAGTTAGGATTTGCTAATTTAACGCCGGTTGCAATGCCAGGTGCACGTCCGTGAATACTGTGCATGCCATAGGAATTAACATAGTATGGAAAGCGTGAAGAGCAACCAATACCAGAAATAAAAACAACGTCTTCTCTTTTAACATTCATCTCGGGTAAGGCTTTAAGCATTGACCTCAAAATAACATAATCGTCGCATCCGGGACACCATCTTACTTCTTGATCGCTTTGAAAATCTTTAAAAGTATATTTTTGTATAGCAGTATCTTCCATTTTTTTAGTTATTAGCAATTAAATTTTTGAATTTTTTGTTTAGGTCTCCAACCGAAAAGGGCAAACCTTGAATTTTGTTGTATTGAACATAAGTAAATTGAGGATAATTTGCTCTTAAAACATAAGCCATCTGGCCTTTATTTAGTTCACACACAACAATGCGTTTGAATTTTGCAAAAACAGCAGCGGTATTTTTTGGCATCGGATTGATATAGTTAAAATGAACATGACCAACTTTATAGCCTTCATCGCTAATTCCCTTTACAGCAGAGTGCAAACTGCCATAAGTTCCGCCCCAACCTACTACCAGTAAATCGCCTTCTTGAGCGCCATCAACCGTTAATTCGGGAATATAATTGGCAACGCGTTTTACTTTTTCGGCCCTGATATCGGTCATAAATTCGTGATTTTCGGGGTCATAAGAAACATTACCCGAAGTTTTATCTTTTTCTAAACCACCAATGCGGTGTTCTAAACCTTTTGTTCCGGGTATCGCCCAATTTCTCGCCAAAGAATCTTGGTTACGCGCGTAAGGATGCCAATCAGGCGTTGCTTCTTTTAATATTGGTGGGTTAATAGGTTCTAAATCATTTACCGATTTAATTTTCCAAGGTTCAGAGCCGTTAGCAATATAGCCATCGGTTAACAAAATAACGGGAGTCATATGTTCAACAGCTAATTTTGCGGCCTGAAAAGCCATGTCAAAACAGTTGGCTGGTGTACTTGCAGCCACAACAATTACAGGACTTTCACCATTTCGGCCAAATAAAGCTTGCAATAAATCGGATTGCTCAGTTTTTGTTGGCAAGCCCGTTGATGGCCCCCCACGTTGCACGTCAATTACCACTAATGGTAATTCTTCAATCATTGCCAAACCTAAGGCCTCACCTTTTAAAGCTAAACCTGGACCTGATGTTGTTGTTACGGCCAAATCTCCTGCAAAAGAAGCGCCAATTGACGAGCAAATACCTGCAATTTCGTCTTCTGCTTGAAAAGCTTTAACACCAAAATGGCGGTGTTTTACCAGTTCGTGTAAAATGTCAGTTGCTGGGGTTATGGGATAAGATCCTAAATACAATTCTAAACCTGACTTTTCGGAAGCGGCTAATAAACCCCAAGCGGTTGCTGTATTTCCATTGACAATTTTATAAATACCTTTTGGCATTTTTGAGGGCGCAATGGTGTAAGAATTTGGAATCAATTCAAGCGTTTCCGCATAAAAATAGCCCGCTTTTAAAACCTTTGTATTGGCTTCGGCTAAAAGTTCTTTACCTTTAAATTTCTTTGCAAAAAAATCTAATGTATGTTCCATTGAACGGTGATACATCCAATAAACCATACCTAAAGCAAACATATTTTTACTTCTTAAAACACTTTTGTTGTCGAGTGGTAAATCTTTTAAACATTCTTTTGTTAAAGAGGTCATATCAACTTCAATAACGCGGTAATTATTTAAACTGCCATCTTCGAGTGGATTGGTATCGTAAAATGCCTTTTCTAGATTTTTTTTAGAAAAAGAATCCAAATCTACAATAACCATGTGCCCAGCTTTTAAAGAAGCAATATTGGTCTTTAAACCTGCAGGATTCATAGCTACCAAAAGATCTAAATCATCTCCAGGGGTGCTAACCTCACTGCTTCCTATGTGAACTTGGTATCCAGAAACGCCGTATAAGCTCCCTTGAGGGGCGCGAATTTCGGCAGGATAGTTTGGAAATGTGGCGATATCGTTGCCAAACATGGCAGAAGTATCGGTAAATTGCGTTCCAGTTAGCTGCATGCCATCACCAGAATCTCCAACAAAGCGAATGACTACACCTTCAATCTGTTCAATGTTTTCGGTGCTTTGCGGGGTTTTGCTATGAGTATCCATATAATAAATTATAGTTAATTAAATATTTTTTAAATTTAAAATAATTTTTGACAAAAATAAACTTACTTTTATTCTCAAATTATGACAAATGTCAGAATTTTGTATTTCTAAATCTTTTAAATTTGTAGCAATTTAATAATAAACTTAAACATTATGGCAATTAAAATAACCGAAGATTGTATAAACTGCGATGCTTGTATTTCTGAGTGTCCAAATCACGCAATTTATGAACCAGATGAAGAATGGTCTTTATCTGATGACACTACATTAAGTGGCAATGTAACTACTTTAGCTGGTGTTGATATGGATGCTGATGAAAAACACGCACCCAAATCTGATGAATTTTACTTTATTGTAACCGAAAAATGTACAGAATGTAAAGGTTTTCACGATGAGCCTCAATGCGCTTCTGTTTGTCCAGTTGACTGTTGTGTATCTGATGATGCGCATGTTGAATCTGAAAAAGACTTGATGTCCAAAAAAGTTTGGCTTCACGGAAAATAATACCCAAAATCAACCAATTTTATTTTTAAAAAGCCTCAAAAAATCGGGGCTTTTTTTATGCACATAACCCAATTATTCTCCTTATTAATAATATAAAGAAAAACTTAATCATTTAACTTTAGCACAGCCATAAAAGCTTCCTGCGGAATTTCTACGTTCCCCACTTGGCGCATGCGCTTTTTACCTTTCTTTTGTTTTTCTAAAAGTTTCCGTTTTCTTGAAACATCACCACCATAACATTTAGCGGTTACATCTTTTCGCAAGGCTTTTATAGTTTCGCGCGAAATAATTTTAGCGCCAATAGCCGCTTGAATTGGAATGTCAAATTGTTGACGCGGTATTAGTCCGCGCAATTTTTCACATATCTTTTTGCCAATTCCATAAGCATTATCGGTGTGCAATAAAGCCGATAAGGCATCGACTAAAGTGCCGTTTAACAGAATATCGACTTTTACCAATTTTGAAGCTCTAAAACCGAGTGGATGGTAATCAAAAGACGCATAACCTTTTGAAACTGTTTTTAAACGGTCATAAAAATCAAATACAATCTCCGATAAGGGCATGTCAAAAGTCAATTCAACACGCTCGGGCGTTAAATAAGATTGGTTGGTAATTTGACCGCGCTTTTCGATACATAAACCCATAATTGCACCAATATAATCAGACTTGGTTATGATACTTGCTTTGATATAAGGTTCTTCAACACGATTTAGTTTTGAAGGTTCGGGCAAATCGGAAGGATTGTTTACAATAAGCGCCACATCGGGATGTTTGTTGGTAAACGCGTGATACGATACATTGGGAACGGTAGTGATTACCACCATATTAAATTCACGTTCTAAGCGTTCTTGTATAATTTCGAGATGCAACATTCCTAAAAATCCGCATCTAAATCCAAAACCTAAAGCAGCCGAACTTTCGGGCGTAAACACTAACGAAGCATCGTTTAGTTGCAATTTTTCCATAGAAGTGCGAAGCTCTTCATATTCTTCAGTTTCAATAGGATAAATTCCGGCAAACACCATGGGTTTTACGTTTTCAAAACCATCAATGGCATTTTTATTTGGGTTTAAGGCGTCGGTTATGGTGTCGCCAACTTTTATTTCGCTAGCCGTTTTAACACCCGTAATTAAGTAGCCAACATCTCCGGCTTTGATACTCTTTTTAGCGACTTGCACCAATTTTAAAGTACCCACTTCGTCGGCTAAATATTCCTTTTTGGTTGCCATAAACTGCACGCGCTGACCCTTTTTAATTTCTCCATTAAAGACTCTAAAATAGGTTTCAACACCGCGATAAGAATTGTAAACGGAATCAAAAATCAACGCTTGTAAAGGCGCCATTTCGTCTCCTTTTGGTGCGGGTATTTTTTCAATAATGGCGTGCAAAATTTCAGAAATGCCCAATCCGGTTTTGGCGCTGGCTCTAATCACTTCTTCGGGTTTGCAACCTAAAAGTGCTACAATATCATCGGTTACCTCTTCGGGATTTGCACTAGGCAAATCAACTTTATTCAATACGGGGATAATTTCTAAATCGTGCTCTAAGGCTAAGTATAAATTAGAAATGGTTTGTGCCTGAATACTTTGTGCGGCATCAACAATAAGCAAAGCGCCTTCACAAGCAGCGATTGAACGCGAAACTTCATAAGAAAAATCGACGTGGCCGGGTGTATCTATCAAATTTAAAACATACTTTTCACCATCTTGCTCATAATCCATCTGAATGGCATGACTTTTAATGGTGATACCACGCTCACGCTCTAAATCCATATTGTCTAGCAATTGATCTTGCTTTTCGCGATCGGTAATGGTATGCGTAAACTCCAACAAACGATCGGCTAAAGTACTCTTACCGTGATCTATATGTGCTATAATACAAAAGTTTCGTATGTTTTTCATAATCCTTTAAAAGGGTGGCAAGATAGTGAAAATTAGCGTGCTAATTTTGGGGATTTGAACTTTGAAATTTTGAAGGATGGATATTGACTGATGAATATTTAATAATTTTAGATAGCCCTATTTAATTTTGAAAATTTCTAATACTCAACTTCAAATTTTTAATCCTGGACTTCAAATTGCGAACCCTAATCCACCCAATCGGCTACAAATAAATTGGTGTCATGTGTGCCGTTATTGTTTCTATTAGAAGAAAAAACAATTTTTTTTCCGTTGGGCGAAAACATGGGAAAAGCATCAAAAACATTGTCGTAAGTTATTTGTTCTAAACCCGTTCCGTCGATATTAATCATAAACAGATTAAAACTTTGCTTTGTTTTGTGATTGGATGAAAAAATTATTTTTTTGCCTGAAGGATGAAAAAACGGTGCCCAGTTGGCGCTTCCAAGTTGTGTAATTTGTTTTAAATTAGTCCCGTCAACATGGCAGGTAAACAATTCCATATTGGTTGGCATCACCACGCCTTTTGTCAATAAATCTTTATAGATTTTTATCGCTTCGGGTGTTTTAGGTCTTGAAGCTCTAAATATTAATTTTGTACCGTCGGGCGAAAAAAACGCACCGCCATCATAGCCTAATTCATTGGTTACTTGTTTAACATTTGTTCCATCTATATTCATGGTATATAATTCTAAATCGCCTGAGCGCATCGAAGTAAAAACCATTTTATCGCCCTTTGGTGAAACGGTTGCTTCGGCATCATAGCCGGCAGTGGCGGTTAATTGTTTTAACTGATTTCCTTTTTTATCGGCTAAATAAATATCAAATCCGGCATAAACGGGCCAAATGTATTTATTATCATAATCTTCCTTTTTTGGCACAGGCGGACAGTTTGCATCGGCTTTATAAGTTGAGGCATAAACAATTACCGAATCACCTGGCATAAAATAACTGCAAGTCGTTCGGCCCTGTGAATTGCTTATTAATTGTGGAATTTTTCCATGACTTAAATCATCTGATAAAAACAGGGTATAAATTTGGTCGCACGTTATGCCCCAAGCTTTATTTGTGGCTTGAAAAACAAGCGCATCACCTTTGCTATTCCAATAAGCTTCGGCATTATCACCACCAAAAGTGAGCTGTTTTACATTCGTAAAATGACGCTCTTGCGGATAAATGGTGAGGTTTACAATTTTAGTTGCGCCCGAAGTCGCCTGATAGTTTTCTTTTTTAATGGCTTCTTTGCAACTCAAAAACAAAAAAACAAGCGCTGAATATTTATAGGAATTTTTCATTTAATTTTTTGATTTCAAAAATAAGATTTTGAAATGCCAAAAATAACGCTCAAAGAACTAAAAGTAGCGCACAAAGCCATTTACCATTGTTAAACAAAGTAAAAGCCAGCCATTGAATCATTCACTTTATAAAACCTCAAAGGTTTCGCCAAATTTAAATACTTTTGTAGCCCCTTATGGTAAAGATTGCTAACATAGAATTAGGTAAATTTCCGCTTTTGCTTGCGCCGATGGAAGACGTGAGCGACCCGCCATTTAGAGCGCTCTGCAAAGAACAAGGAGCCGACGTGGTTTTTACAGAATTTATTTCGTCAGAAGGCTTGATTCGCGACGCTGCTAAAAGTGTTAAAAAGATGGATATTTACGAAAAAGAACGTCCGGTTGGCATTCAAATATTCGGCGCAAATTTAGAATCGATGTTGCGAACGGTTGAGATTGTTGAGCAATCTAAGCCCGATATTATCGACATTAATTTTGGCTGTCCGGTAAAAAAAGTCGTTAGCAAAGGCGCTGGTGCGGGTATTTTAAAAGACATTGATTTAATGGAAAGCCTTACCAAAGCAATGGTAAATCACACCAAATTACCCATAACTATAAAAACCCGCCTAGGCTGGGACGAGGCTTCTATAAAAATTTTAGAAGTTGCTGAGCGTCTTCAAGATGCGGGTGCTCAAGCCATTTCCATTCACGGACGCACGCGCGCACAAATGTATAAAGGTGCTGCCGACTGGTCACCAATAGCTGCGATAAAAAACAACCAGCGCATGCACATTCCTATTTTTGGAAATGGCGATGTAGATTCGCCCGAAAAAGCCGCCTTAATGCGCGATAAATTTGGCTTAGATGGCGCTATGATTGGCCGAGCAAGTATTGGTAATCCTTGGTTTTTTAAACAAGTTAAACATTTTTTTGAAACGGGCAAACACCTCCCCGAAATTAGCATCGCGCAACGCGTTGATATGGCGCGCCGCCATTTACAAATGGAAATTGACTGGAAAGGCAATGAAATTGTTGGCATTATGGAAACGCGTCGCCATTATAGTAACTATTTTAGAGGACTTCCTCATTTTAAAGATTACCGTTTAAAACTAGTCACTTCAAACGATTTGATTTCGGTAAACAAAGCCTTTGACCAAATTTTAAAGGACTTTGAGAATTATGAATGAAGAATTTGAATTTTGAATTTTAAATAGTGTCATTTGCTTTTTGTGGTTTGTCATTTGCGATTTGTTTTTTGTGATTTTAAAATCCTTAGCATTAATTTGCCAAATCATTATTGAAATACTATATTTGCACGTTTAAAAATTAACGCCCTACTTAAATATAAAATATAATGCAAAATAAAGGACTTATACGATTATTTGCCATCCTTTTCGGATTAGTATGTGTTTACCAATTATCCTTTACTTGGTTTGCCAAAGATGTTGAACAAAAAGCAGCCACATACGCCAATAATGACGCCATAAAAGAACGCGCTTATTTTGATTCAGTTGCTAACAAACCCGTTGTAAATCTTGGTATTGCCAAATTTACTTATAACGAAATTAAAGCAAAAGAAATTAATTTAGGCTTAGACTTAAAAGGAGGTATCAACGCCATTTTAGAGGTTTCGGTGAGAGATATCTTAATGGGTTTATCAAACAATTCTAAAGAACCTGTTTTTAACAAAGCTTTAATAGCCGCAACAATAGCTCAAAAAGAAAGCAACAGCAATTACATTACCTTGTTTTTTGAAGCTTTTGAAAAAGAAAGCAATGGCACCATTAAGTTAAGTGATCCTAGAATATTTGGAAACAAGGCTTTGCGCGACAAAATTAACTTCAGTATGACTGATAAGGAAGTTCAACCAATTCTAACTAATGAAGTTGACGGTTCCATAAAAACAGCCTTCGAAGTTTTGAGAAGTCGTATTGATAAATTTGGTGTAACCCAACCAAACATTCAACGCGTAGCTCAATCAGGAAGAATTCTTATTGAATTGCCGGGGGCAAAAGATATTGACCGTGTTAAAAAACTATTGCAAAGCACTGCCGAATTGCAATTTTGGGAAGTTTATTCTAACCAAGAAATGGCTAACTTTTTTATCCAAGCCAATACGCTTTTAGCTCAAAATGAAAAAGATAGTGTTTTAACTACCGATAATAAAGCACAAGATTCTACAAGATCTAAAATTGACAACCTTTTAGGGGAAGTAAAAGACTCTACAAATTCAAAAAAACAAAATCCCCTATTCGCTGTTTTTTATCCAAGCATTCCTCAAAACGACAATCAAATAAGTTCGAGAATTGGAACATCTGCCTTATCCGATACTGCCAAAGTAAACAAATACTTAGCCTTATCTCAAATAAGAGCCCTCTTGCCCGAAGACATGAAATATGTTAAGTTTTTATGGGATGCCAAACCTGTAACCGACACTGAAGTTATTTATTTATACGCCATAAAATCTAATCGCGAAGACCAAGCTCCAATTGAAGGCGACGTTATTAACGATGCGCAACAAGCATTTGATCAGTTTGGCGCGAATCCTGAAGTAAGCATGTCAATGAACAGCAAAGGTTCTAAACTTTGGGGTAAAATGACTACCGATAATGTTGGAAAATTTGTCGCTGTGGTGTTAGACAATTTTGTTTATACCGCACCACGCGTTAACGACGCCATTACTAGTGGTCGTACTTCAATTTCGGGAAACTTTACCATTAACGAAGCACAAGATTTAGCCAATGTGTTAAAAGCCGGAAAATTACCTGCTCCCGCGCAAATTATTCAATCAGAAATTGTAGGGCCTTCATTAGGTCAAGAAGCCATTGACAGCGGTATTAATTCATTCTTAATTGCTTTAGCCCTTATTTTATTGTGGATGGCTTTATACTATGGCAAAGCAGGTGTTTTTGCCGATGTTGCCTTAGTTACCAACATTTTGTATCTTTTTGGGGTTCTTACCGGATTTGGAGCTGTGTTAACGCTACCCGGTATTGCCGGTATTGTTTTAACCCTTGGTATGGCTGTAGATGCAAACGTATTAATTTATGAGCGTATTAAAGAAGAATTTATTAAAGGTAAAGGTGCAAAAGAAGCTATAAACGATGGTTTTAGTGGCGCATTATCATCAATACTCGATGCCAATATTACCACCTTTTTAACAGGTATTATCTTATTCATTTTTGGTTCAGGTCCTATTAAAGGTTTTGCTACAACCTTAATGATTGGTATAATTACCTCTTTATTTACCGCCATTTTCGTCTCAAGATTGATGATTGAGCAGTATATGAAAAAGGATAGAACCTTGACTTTTGATACTAAAATTACCAGAAATTGGTTTAAGAACTTAGATTTCACTTTTTTAAGAAAACGTAAAATAGCCTTTATTATCTCTAGCACACTATTATTAATAGGCATCGGTTCGCTATTTACTAACAATTTAAATTATGGCGTCGATTTTAAAGGCGGTAGAACTTATACCGTTCGTTTTGAAAAACCAGTTAGTGGTCCAGAGGTTAGCAACGCCCTAAAAGATGTGTTTGGTAGTGCTCCCGAAGTTAAAACTTTTGGTGCAACCAACCAGTTAAAAATTACTACCAAATATCACGTTGACCAAAATGGATTGGAGGCCGATGATGAAGTGCAACAAAAATTATTTGACGGTTTAAAAACTTTCTTACCCGACGGTATGAATATTGACCAATTTAAACCAGGTGGCGATTCTGAGCAAAAACT
>Ga0100395_1003116_pt1 | contig 12178 bp, 7 predicted proteins | sample CryGeymeta201519_FD_81542 | JGI IMG/M metagenome (GOLD analysis project Ga0100395, IMG submission 81542) | Groundwater microbial communities from Crystal Geyser aquifers in Utah, USA - Crystal Geyser metaG 2015-19 | ecosystem: Environmental > Aquatic > Deep subsurface > Groundwater | place: USA... | reverse complement strand
CGACGTTGGCAAAGGCCACATGAACAAAAAAGCCATCCTCAAGGTGATGACCGAGTGGGCACAAAACCATGTGCCAGGCGAAGACACCACGGTGGCCTGCGTGGGCCAGCCGCAGGCCTGAAACCGCGTGTGGGCGGCTGTGCGCTGGATTGACACCCACTGTCACCTGGATGCACAAGAGTTTAGGCCTCTAGCCCAAGAGATACGGACGAAAGCAGCTACGCTAAATGTAGCGCATTGCGTTGTCCCTGCCGTTGATGTTGGCAACTTTGACGCCGTGCGCACGCTGGCGCAGCAGCTGGGTGACAGCTACTGCCTGGGCATTCACCCGCTCTACGTGGCGCGTTCGTGTGATGACGCGCTGGCGCAACTGGCCGCGGCCTTGCAACAGCACCAGTACGATCCGCGTTTGGTGGCAGTCGGCGAGATCGGGCTCGATTATTTTGTGCCCGAGCTGTGCGAAAGCCCGCTGCGCGAGCGCCAGCAATTCTTTTACCGTGAACAACTCAAACTGGCGCGGCAATTTGATCTGCCGGTCGTGCTGCACGTGCGCCGCTCGGTCGACCACATCATCCAGGGGCTGCGCGAGGTGGCAGGCCGGGGCAGCCGTTGGCACGGCATTGCGCACGCCTTCAACGGCAGCATGCAGCAGGCCAACGCCTTGATCACGCTGGGCCTCAAACTCGGATTTGGCGGCGCGCTCACCTACGAGCGGGCGCAGCAGCTGCGCCGCTTGGCAATCGCCTTGCCGCTGGACGCCATCGTGCTGGAAACCGACGCGCCCGACATGCCGCCGCACTGGCTCTCCACAACCGCTGAACAGCGCGCCAGCGGCGCTGCGCAGGGCGTGAATACCCCCGCCGAACTGCCACGCATTGGGGCTGAGTTGGCGGTGCTGCGTGGCATCAGCTTGAGCGAACTGGCCCACGCCAGCACGTGCAACGCGCTTGACGCCTTGCCTAAGCTGACAAGCTTGCTGCATTGTTGACCCGCCACGGAAATTATTTTCAGGCTGAAGCGTGTTCCACGGCTTGTTCCACGGGTTTGCCAAACAAGTAACCTTGGAAAAATTGGCAGCCTAAATTTTCAAGGTATAGGGCCTGGGCCTGTGTCTCTACCCCTTCTGCAACCACTTCCATGTGCAAGGTACTGGCCATTTGAATGATCATGGTGGCAATGGCTCCCGCATCCTGATCGTCTGGCAAATCCATCACAAAGCTGCGGTCAATCTTGAGCTGGTTCAGTGGCAAGCGCTTGATGTACGACATGGACGAATAGCCGGTGCCAAAGTCATCGAGTGCAAAACGGATGCCAATGGCGCGCAGCTGCTGCATTTTCAGAATGGTTGCATCCAGGTCTGCATTGAGCAGGCTCTCGGTCAATTCCAGTTTGAGCCGATCAGGCGCCGCCTGGGTGCGCGCCAGGGTCTGCTGAACACCTTGCACAAAATCAGCTTGTTGAATTTGGGTGGCGCTCACATTCACCGCCAACACCCATTGCGAGCGCACAGCGTCGGTGGCCCAGGCGGCGAGTTGTTCGCAGGCGGTCTGCAACACCCATTGCCCAATGGCCAGAATCAGGTCGCTTTGCTCTGCCACGGGTATGAACGCCACCGGCGGCACCAGCCCACGGGTGGGGTGTTGCCAGCGAACCAGCGCCTCGTGGCCAACGACCTCATGAGCGCGGTTGACGATGGGCTGATAGTACAGACGCAGTTCATTGTTGTTGACGGCCTGACGCAGGTCTTGTTCCAGTGCTGTTTGTTCTTGCAGCGCTTGCTGGATGGTTTGGTCAAAAAATTGGCTTTTGTTGCGTCCAGTGGTTTTGGCTTGCAAGGTGGCAATATCCGCGCGCTTGATCACCTCGTTGACATCCTGCTCTGCCGCATCCCCCATGGCAACACCCACGCTGCAGGTGAGTTGATACGCCATGCCTTCCATAGCAAAGGGTTTCGCCAGTGCCTGCCGCAAGCGCTCGGCCAGGTTGTAGGCCAGCAGCGCGGCATCTGGGCCTGCCACTAAGTTGGAAATGACCACCACAAACTCGTCGCTGCCAACGCGGCTCAGGATGTCTTCGCCACCCAGCTCCGCCTGAAGTCGTTGCGCCACCAAACGCAGCAGCGCGTCGCCAGCTTGGTGACCCCGGGTGTCATTGAGGTCTTTGAAATGATCCAGGTCGATAAACAGCACCGCATAGGTTTGGCTCTGCTGCTGGCAACGCCGGTGCACCTGTGCCAGCTTGTCAAACAGCGCCCTGCGGTTGTGCAGGCCGGTGAGGGGGTCAAAATAAATCAGCTGTTCAATTTTGGCTTCGTCGGCCTTGCGTTGTGACACGTCACGCACGGTGAGCACATAGCTGACTGCCGCAGACTCGCTATCCGCTGATTTTTTATGCGCCATGGCGCATTCAAAGTGGTGCTGCACAGCGGCAATGCAAATACAGAACTCAATGCTGTTTACTGCATCACCGTTGAGGGCCAGGTTCATTGCGTTTTTCAGTGTGGCGCATGCTGCAGGTTCCAGCAGTTCAAACAAGTTGCTGTTCTTGAGCTCTGCCACAGGCTTACCAAACAAAAGGTCACCTGGCGCACGCGCCAGCAAAATGCGCCCGGTGTCGTCAAAGGTCAGCAGCGCATCTGGCAAGGCGGCCACGGTGCTTTCAAGGTCCAGGCGGTATTGCTCGGCGGCATGGGCGGTTTGCACGTATTCGGTGACATCGGTGTAAGTGCCAATCATCTGCAGCGCCGTGCCGTTGGCGTCACGCGCAATGACTCGGCCACGCACCCGCAGCCAAATCCACTGGCCCCGCGCATCCTGAATACGAAAACGGGCGTCATGAAAGGCAGCCTCGCCGCGCAGGTGAGCCTCGCTGGAGCGGATCACCTCTGCCAAATCTTGTGGATGCACCCGCGCGCGCAGGCGTGGCACATCGACGCTTTCAGCCTCGTGCGGACTTAGCCCAAAAAAAGCCGCAGACTGCGCATCCATTTGGTAAATGCCAGTTAGGCAGTCCAGCACCCAGGTGCCAGCACCGGTTGCCGACATCACATTTTCAAGCCGGTCTTTTTCGCTTTGTAACCGGGCTTGTAATTCAACCGTGGCGGTGATGTTGCGTTGCACACTGATCCAGTGGGTGTACCAGCCCGATGCGTTGGCAATGGGCATGATCTTCATGTCAATCCAATACGGTGTGCCATCTTTTTTGTAGTTGATCAGCGTTTCGTGCACGGAGTGCCAAGCTTTGAGCTGTTTTCTCATGGTTTCAATGAGCGCTTTGTCAGTGCCTGGGCCTTGAAACAAACTGGGAGATTGCCCGAGCAATTCTTGCGCTGAATAGCCGCTGTACGCGCACAGTGCCGGGTTGGCGTAAACGATGCGCCTGAAGGTTTCACCCGGTCGCGGTTCGGCTTCGGTCATCAGCACAAAGTCTTGTAACAAGTCCATGCTGGCGCCCAGCAACTGCAAGCGCTCCCTGCTAGCTGACAGCAGCGCCTGGGTGTGAACACGCTTGACCAAAATGGTGGTTTGAGCCAGGGCGCTCATCTCGTGCGCTAGCCAGGGTTGGCTATGGTCTTTGATGTCTTGCTGCCAGCTTGCAAATGAGCGCCGTGGCCCCCACACCACTTGACCATCTGGCAAAGTTTGTGGCTCGTGCTGGTCAGGTTGGCCGCCCCAAAGCACGCTGTGAACCCAAGGTTCGCGCAATACCACAATGTAGGTGTCGGCGTCTCCGGCGGGGGAAACGGCCAATAAGCCTGCCATAGGCTCCCGGCTTAAAAAATCTTGTGCTGACCAGCCCCATGCTGTTACATGGTCGGTAGCAAGCGCCTGCCCCGGTTGGGTAGCCTGGAGCCTGAGCAGCAAATCTTTCAGCGCAGGTTCTGAAAGCAATGCTTGCCCTTGGTTTTCACCATTGAGCCGACCCATGATTTGGCAGGGGCCCAGCAGCTCGGTCAAGGCTGCCACACTTTTAGTCCATGCCAGCTCGGTCGAGGTGATGGCACGCAAATCTTCACGCAGTTGCACCAGCACCACATCCACATTGTGCTGGTGTTCCAGCGCTTGCCGGTGCAACAGCTCCTCAAGCTTTGAAGCCAAACTGTCGGCAATCAATTCGCAGGCGATCCTGGCCGTGTGGCGATGGTGGTCAGGCGGCATGCGGGGCTGGTGATGGTGGCAGGCCAACATGCCCCAAAGTTTGCCTTGGTACATCAGACTGATGATCAGGGTGGCGCGTACACCCATGTTGCCCAAATAGGTTAAGTGCATGGATGAGGGCTGGCGCAGCAGGCAGTGGCTTTGGTCCAACACGGCATCCGCAGCATGGGGCAATGACAGCATAGCGCTCGGCGGCGCTTGTACATCGGCAATGATGCGCAACAGGTTGCGGGTGTAGAGGTCTCGCGCTTGCGCCGGAATGTCTGAGGCCGGAAAACGCAGACCCATGAAATGTTGTTCCACACCGCTGGCCGTTGCCTCAGCCAGTATCAGGCCACTCCAGTCGGCTTCAAAGCGGTAGAGCATGACCCGGTCATAACCCAAAAAGACTTGCATGGCTTGCACCGTGCCAGTGGCAAAGTCGTCAACCGATTCAAAGCCATGCAGTTGCCGAATCTGCCGGGCCAACTCACCCAAAATTACAACGTCGTGGCGGCCATCGGCAAAGGGTTCGCCAGTTGGAATCAGTTCGCAAACGATTTGGGTGGTGGCGGTTAGCACCACGCGGTGGAGCAGTACTTCCAGCGCGGGTCGGCTAGGCTCTTGACTCAAGGTGGCAACCAATACGGCGGCATCGGTACTGGCCTGGGCGCACCAGTTTTGCCATTGCTCGTCAGAGACGCCCAGGAGGTGTGGCAGGGTTTGTTGAACGAATAGGCTGGGATGGATGCCCAAGCACTGAGCCGCATTGGCGCTGTGCTGGAGCAACTTGCCGCTGGCAAGGTCGCACACCAACAGGACACCATAAGACTGGATGATGCCGAGTTTGTGAATGGCTTCCTGCGCGCAATGGCTCAGGTCGGCCGCAGAGGTGGATGTGGGTAGCTTGGTCATGTTGCAGCCTGATCTAGCAAGGGTTCACAGGTTTCAAATACCTGGGTGATATTGTTAAAACCATCAATGGCGGCAGAAATAAGCAGCGCGGTGTCGGCAGCGCTGAAGTCTTGCGCATCCAGCCACTGTTGCCATTGCCGCCAAGTGGCCGCGGTGGATGGGCCGTGGCTGGCGTTGCCACTGAAAAAAGCGGCACCTTGTGCAGGGCGCAAGCCCAAGTGCCGCTGCAACTGACTGGCAATGACGGCACCGCCCAGCATGGCGCCTTGTGCCAAATAGGCCAGGCCGTACCAGCGTGCGCCTTGTGCATCAAAACGACAGGGCGCACTGGCCAAAACCGCAAGTGCTTTTGGGCTGGGCCCTGCTGCACCGATGTTTGCCAGGTCCAGGTTGATTAGGCCTGCTCTGGCGGGTGGTAGGTGGTGGGGTGGCACTTGCTGCGGCAGGTTGGCGTGCAAGGCCAATTCAAGCGCAGACCACACACGCTGCCAGATGCGCAACAGGGCTACGTAGCTTTGCAGGGTTAACGCAGGGCTCATCAAATGGCGCATGGGGGTGGTTTGTTCAAGCGCGTGATGTGGGTTGGCGCAGGCCAGCTTCAGCAGTGTGCACACTGCTGTGCCTTCTGTGGCTTGTTTGGAGGGTGTTGGCACAGGTTGACCAAGCGTCTAGGGCGCTGTTACTGTGGGTTGTGCGTTAAGTGTTGAAGCCGGGCAGCGGGCAGGCTGGGTGCCGTGGTGGGCATGGGGGCACTGCTGGTGTGCGTTGCCCATGCGTGTGTGGCGGCTTCGTTTAGTGTGAACACCGCCACGGTGTGCACCAGTTCTTGGGCTTGTGCTGTCAGGCTGTCGGCCGCTGCCGCCATTTCTTCTACCAGCGCAGCGTTTTGTTGAGTGGTGTGGCTCATCTCGGTCACGATGTGGCCAATTTGCCCTACGGTGGTAGCCTGCTCTTGGCTCTCGCTGGCAATTTGGCTGGCCATATCGGTCACATGTTGGATGGCATCCACCACTTCGTTCATGGTTTTGCCGGCACGGTCTACCTGGGCTGTGCCCTGTTCAACCCGGGCCACGCTGGTGTCGATCAGGGTTTTGATTTGCTTGGCTGCTTCAGCACTGCGCCCGGCCAAAGATCGCACCTCTGAGGCCACCACAGCAAAGCCACGCCCCTGTTCGCCTGCACGGGCGGCTTCTACGGCGGCATTCAAGGCCAGGATGTTGGTCTGGAAGGCAATGCCGTCAATCACGCCAATGATGTCTGATATTTGGCGCGAGGCCGCGTTGATGCCCTGCATGGTGCTAACCACCTCGCCCACCACCTGACCACCGCGCACTGCTATTTGAGAGGCATCGCTGGCGAGCAGATTGGCTTGGTTGGCGTTGTCGGCGTTTATTTGTACGGCCGAGGCCAGCACGCCCATGGCCGAGGCTGATTTTTCGAGCGAAATGGCTTGGGTTTGAGTGCGGTTGCTCAGGTCATTGTTGCCCGCAGCAATTTCAGCACTGGCGTTTTCAAGGGCTTCGGCGCCGCGGCGTACGTTGCTCACCACTTGGGCCAGACTGTTTTGCATAGAGTCAAGCTGGGCTATTAAGCTGGTGTTGTCGCCGTCTGCCAGGTTAATGGGCTGGCTGAGGTTGCCGCTGGCCACGCGTTGGGTCAGGTCTACGGCGGTTTGCGGTTCACCCCCCAGCTGGCGTATCACTTGACGGCTGATCAACAGACCCACCCCCACACCCACCCCGGCCATCACCAGCATCAGCCCCAGGCTGATGCTGGTGGCACGAACCGCCCCGGTAGCAGCCTGAACGGACTCCGCAGCGCTGACTTCACGAATGCGCAGGCTTGCGGTTTCAAGCAGTTTGCTGGGTTCCCGGTCTATGCCTTTCACAGCCAGATCGCCAGCGCTGGGGTCAAAGTTGGCAGCTTTAAAAGCTTCCAGGCCCTTGCGGTACGCCAGGCCCATTTGCTGGTGCGCTTGTGCGAACTGGCTGACGAGTTTTTTACTTTCACTTTCGGGCAAACGGGCGGCAAGCTTGGCAGACTCTTGGTCAATATCGCTTTCCAAGGCGGTAAAGGCTTGCCAGTACTTGCTTAACAGCGCTGGGTTGGCGCCCCGCAGTAACACGTCTTTCCACTCTTGAACCTGGGTTTTGAACTTGGAGCCAATTTCTGCGATGGCGCGCTCATTTGCCACATTGCCGGCCACCTGGGTGTCGTACACAGTTACGGACTGGTTCAGGCTGTAAATGCCAAACAGTGCGGCGAACAGCATCAACAACAAAACAGCACCAAAGGCAGTGGGTAGTTTTTGATTGAGTTTCATAGAAGCTTTCATAAAAGTGGACTAATGTTTGTTTTGTTACCTAGCAGGGAGAACTTGTCTTATGTGTCAGTGGATTGCGCCAAACGGTTGCGCCCCGCAGTCTTGGCGTTGTAGAGCGCTTTGTCGGCCTCGGTCAAGAGCTGTTCATAGTTTGTCATGTCGGCGCGCCAGCTTGCCAAGCCCACGCTGACCGTCACAGTCAGTGTCTGCTTACCCAGTACAACAGGGGTGTCTGCAATGGCTTTGCGCAGGCGTTCTGCGGCTAGCAAGGCCTCGTGCTGGGGCATGTTGGGGCAAATCAACAAAAATTCTTCACCGCCCCAGCGGCACACGGTGTCTTCGCCGCGGGCGTTGGCGCGCAAAATTTGACTCACCTGCTCCAGCACCCGGTCGCCACCGTCGTGGCCATGTTGGTCGTTAACCCGTTTGAAAAAGTCAATGTCCAGGCTGATGACGCTCATGGCTTGCTGTCTGCGCACTGCGGCGGCCCAGGCCTGGGTTAGCGCCATTAGTCCTGCGCGGCGGTTAGACAATTCGGTCAAGGGGTCGGTGCGGGCGGCGTATTCCAGACGCCGGTTGGCAATGGCCAGGTCGTTGCTGGCGTGGGTGAGGTGTTCGCTGTTTTGCTCCCAGGATTTACGCAGCTGCACAAAGCGCTGCGCGGCATGCATGCGCGCATGCAGACTGCTGGGTGTGGTGGGTTTGGGTAAAAAAGCGTCAATGCCAGCAGCAAAAGCCTCAGTGATTTCGGTGTCTGAGGTGTTGCCGGTGAGCATCAGGATGTAAATGTTTTGCCCCCAGGCACTGGCGCGCAGGGCTTTGCAAAACGCACAGCCATCCATCACCGGCATGTTCCAGTCGGTGAGGATGATGTGGGGCCTGAAGGTGGTGGCCAGCGTCAGGGCGGCCATGCCGTTGTTGGCCGTGGCGATTGCAATGTGGGGCTCTGTGGCAAGCCAGGTTTGCAGCAGTTGTTGCATCACCGGGTCGTCGTCGACCACCATGACCCGCAGCTGGCTGTCTGTTGCAGGTGCCGCCGCCGCTGCTGCTTGTGCGTTGTGTTTTAGGGATTCAGCACCAAGCTCTTGCACCCTGCCCGAATAGGGTGCAGTCGGCTGCACCTGAATCTTGAACTGCTTCGCCAACGCATGCCAAGCCGCAATGATGGCGTCGGCAAGCTGGTCAAAGTCAGTGGGTGTGAAGCCAAGTTGTTCAGTCAGTTTGCTGATCTTGGCAATTTGTTGAGCTGATTCACGCTCTGGCTTGACAATGAAATTGGTGAACTGCCAAGCCAGGTGCAGCACTTGTGCCATTTTGGCTGGTCTGCTGTTGGCATCCAGGCGGGCTTGTTCAGGTGCTTCGTGAAGCCGCGCCGCTTCAGAAAAAGCCGCTGGCATGCCCCACTGCGTGTGCAGATCGCATGCCATTGCAAGGTGGTCGGTGGCCAGCGCTGCACGCTCATGTTGTAGCAACAACTCAGGTGCCAGGGCTTCTTTCAAAATGGCGGTGTAGGGCTCGGGGTAGACGGTGGCTAGCGCCAGGCAGCCAACACGCGCCAACAGGCCAAAAGAAAACAACTCGTCAGGTGCCCCCAGGCGCACCGCGTTGCCGATGTCACGGGTGGCCACGGCCATCAACAGGCTTTGGCTCCAGAACAGGGGGTAGTCAAAGCCCGCGCAGTCGCCAGTGCCATGCTGGTCAATCAAAGAAAAGCCAAGCGCCAGGTTTTGCACCGTTTGCAAACCCATGCGGCTGACCGCTTCTTGGGCAGAAACCACCGGGCGCGCGCCCAGTGCGGCAGCGTTGGCCAGCTGCAGCAGCCGCCCGGTCAGTGCCGGGTCGGCTTGGACTAAGCGCGCAATGTCGGACAAAGCGGTGTCGTCACGCTGGCAGGCCTGCATGATGGCCAGGGCGACGCCTTGCGGGCTGGGTAGGCGGTGCGTGAGGTGGGTGTTCATAACAGGCGTGCAACAGCGTTGTAGTATAAGTAGCGTCAATGGTGTGTTGACCCAGGTGGTCAATTCACCTGCCCGGCCGCTAGGAGGCTGTCGGACTTTCGGCATCGAAGCGTTCTCGAAAAGCGGCGTAGCCAAATTCGACCCCAGCGAGGACAGTGTTTGCCGGATTTGCAGGCTCATAGCCGTAGCTATATGGGCAAAAAGGACGGAAAAAAATGGACCGCTGCGGTCGGATTGCAGCCCATGTACCGCAAGTCCGACAGCCTCCTAGGAAGGTGCAGACGAAGCCCTGCAAATGAATCGCTACCTGCTGAATTTGCGCGTTGCATGCACTCGGTCGCATCCAAACTGGCGTTTAGCAAGCGCCAAGCAGGAAGTGACTGCTATGGATCATGTAGCTTATGGCGCTTATTCTGTATGGGCTAGAGGCATAAAATTCATTAAACAAATTAGTGCGTTGCGTTGATTCGTTCATTTAATGCGCACTGGAACTTAATTCATGATTTCTAACAAAAGCAACGCTGGCGACTCGCTGGCTGCCTCACACATCCTGGCCACCTGCCGCACCGTGGCGGTAGTAGGCTTGTCACCCAAGCCGCACCGCGACAGCTACCACGTGGCCAGTTACATGCAAGCGCAGGGGTGGCGTATCGTGCCGGTGAACCCGGTGGTGGCGGCCAGCGGCGAGCGTATTTTGGGCGAGGTGGTGTACGCGTCTCTCACTGAGGCGGCAGGTCACCAGACGATTGACCTGGTGGATGTGTTTCGCAACAGCTTGGATGTGCCCCCCATCGTTGACGAGGCCATTGTCCTGAAGCTGCCCGCCCTATGGTTGCAACTGGGTGTGCGTCATGATGAGGCCGTGGCCAAGGCGCGTGCAGCCGGTTTGCAGGTGGTGCAAGACCAATGCCTTCTGGTGGCGCACCAGCGCCAGGCGCGCCAGCAGGGTTAATCCGAAATTGTCCATTGGGCGGTGCTTCGCACCTGTTTGAGCGCTGGCGGCAGCTTTGCGGTCATTTTGTGCGTCTGTTCGGTGTCCATAGCTCTGCTATGAACGCCTCACAGCCTTGCGTACTGCCTCACAAACCTGTTCGCCATCAACTCAAACCCCAATCGACAATCTCGGATAATCCGGTCACTGTGAAAAAACTACTCTCCAAATTCCCCGACGTTAATTTCTCTGATGACGGCCCGGTGCGCCACCTGCACCTGGGTACTGAATGGATTCAAGGCTCCGTGTATTTAGATGACCCGATCGGTCTGGTGCATGAATACGTGGAGCGCATGATGGCCTGGCTGCTGTTTGTGGAGCCCGACAGCGTCAAAAATCGCTGCGCCATGCAGCTCGGTCTGGGCGCGGGCTCGCTAACCAAGTTTTGTGCCAAAGAACTGCACATGAAAACCACCGCCATCGAGCTCAACCCCAAAGTGCTGGCCATGTGCCGCCACCGTTTCAACCTGCCCGCCGACAACGCCACGATGCAGGTGGTGTTGGCGGACGCGGCGCAAGAAATTCTTGACCCCAAATGGTGGGGCACGGTGGATGCACTGCAAGTTGATTTGTATGACCACGAGGCCGCCGCGCCGGTGCTCGACAGCCTGCCGTTTTACAACCACTGCCGGCGTTTGCTCACGCCAGAGGGCTGCATGACGGTGAACTTGTTTGGCCGTGCCTCCAGCTTTGACCGCAGCGTTGAAAAAATGTCAGCCGCGTTCGGTCAGCAAGCTATTTGGGCCTTCAAGCCCACGCGTGAAGGCAATACGGTGGTGATGGCGCAGCACACCCCCAGCCGACCCAAACGTGAGGTGTTGATGGCACGTGCCCGTGCTATTCAAATTCGCTGGGGACTGCCCGCCGACAAATGGGTTCGGGTATTCAAACCCATGCTGGGATGAACCACGCCGCCAGCCCCAAGCCGCAGCCGTCCTTGCCAGTGGCGCAGCCAGCCAGAACCGGTCCCCTGGACTGGCGCAGCCTGGTGCAGTGGCTGCTGGCGGATGCCCAGATCAGCACCGCCGAGGCGCAGCGCATCCACACCCGTTGCGCCCAGGCCGAAAGCGCACAACACCCGCTGGTGCGGCTGGCGGCGGTGGCGGTGCGCCGCGCCAGCGACGACAAGCCGATGGACATCGAGCAACTTACCCAGTGGTTGGCGGGTCGCACTGGCCTGGCTTACTTGCGCATTGACCCGCTCAAGGTGGACGTGGGCAAGGTGGCCGATGCGATGAGCGCAGCCTATGCCGAGCGCCACAAAATTTTGCCGGTACAAGTTACCGCTCATGAAGTGGTGGTGGCCACCGCCGAGCCGTTTCTGACCGACTGGGTGGCCGAGGTGGAGCGCCAGAGCCGGCGCGGGGTGCGCCGGGTGCTGGCCAACCCGCAAGACATCACCCGTTTCACGGCAGAATTCTTCGCGCTGGCCAAATCGGTGCGGGCAGCGGCCAAGTCGGGAAACAACGCCGGTGGCAGTTTTGAGCAATTGGTTGAACTGGGCAAGAGCAACAAGCAGCTCGACGCCAACGACCAGAGCGTGGTGCAGGTGGTGGACTGGCTCTGGCAATACGCGTTTGACCAGCGCGCCAGCGACATCCATTTAGAGCCGCGGCGGGAGCAAGGCGTGATCCGCTTTCGTATTGACGGTGTGCTGCACCCGGTGTACCAGATGCCCATGGGCGTGCTGGCGGCCATGACCGCGCGCATCAAGCTGCTGGGGCGTATGGATGTGGTGGAAAAGCGCCGCCCGCAAGACGGCCGCATCAAAACCCGTAACCCGTCGGGCAGCGAGATTGAAATGCGGATATCGACGCTGCCCACCGCCTTTGGCGAAAAGATGGTGATGCGTATT
>Ga0100395_1003115_pt1 | contig 12180 bp, 10 predicted proteins | sample CryGeymeta201519_FD_81542 | JGI IMG/M metagenome (GOLD analysis project Ga0100395, IMG submission 81542) | Groundwater microbial communities from Crystal Geyser aquifers in Utah, USA - Crystal Geyser metaG 2015-19 | ecosystem: Environmental > Aquatic > Deep subsurface > Groundwater | place: USA... | reverse complement strand
GAACCGCGGCGTCGAAGGTCAGTCGATACGTCTCCCGTCCCGAGGGTCGCTCGACCACCGCGTAGCAGGCGTCATCCCGTTGTGACAGATTCATCCTGTCCGGGTCCACCACGCACAGGAGTTGTCTCTGCTCGCGAGTCTGCAAGTCCAGCGCCCACAAGGCTCGCGGCAACTGTCCGGTCACCAGGTAGAGACAGCGGGCATCCACTGCCAGGGGTGTAAGCACCTCTCCCTCAGCGGTGATCTCCCCATATTCCCACATCCGGGCGAGTATCCGTCCCTGGTCGTGCCCCACGGGGCCGTAGTCTGTGAAGGTATCCTGCCGGTAATCCAACCGTAGCGCCCGACGCGTGCTGGACCCGCAGAGATACACGCCGCCGTCCTGACCGGGCCTCCAGTACCAGTAGTCACTGACCGGCACGGGCAGCGGATCAACTTCTCCCGTCTCGGGATTCAGCCGATGCAAAGCAGACGCCGTAGGCACGTAGACACGCCCGTCCGGCAAGGCGAAATCTGCTGGGGCTATTCGGTGGCCCCGTAGTGAGCCGTGATTTCCTCGGTTTGCAGATTCACTTCATGCACACTCCAGGGACCGCGCTTCACGATGTGATCCCGGTAGAGGATATACAGGCTCCAGCCATCACCTGTCGTACGACTCGTATGAGCAACGCTGGGCGCGACAGCTTCCCCCCAGAAACTGCGGCCGCGAATGGTCACTGCGGAGTCTTCAAAGCTCAATGGCGGAAGAGGTGTACGGTCTGTGCTCATGCTGCTCCTTTGATCGTTGAATCGGGAAAACGCCGACTCCGGTTTGGGACGTTCCCAGTGAGGCAGACTCCCATCGGAATGCGGAACCCCTGGCGGAATGATGAGGAGCGTGCCTGTGGGGAGCGTCAGAATTTGGTTGCCAATCCACAGATCCGCTTCCCCTTCCAGCACGTAGCCCATCTGGATGAACCGCATTGCGACCAGACCCAGTTTGGGCCACCGGCTCACGTCGACCAGGGATCTTCCTTTGCGTGATCCCCGAGGCAACGCGGGGCCTGTGCGCAAGAGCTTAACACCCGGCGGCAGATAGGCCGGGTGCGGGGACAGGAGCAATCGACCCACCCCCCCACTCTTGAGCGAGGGAAGGATGTGATCTCCCAACGCGTTCAGGTAGTATTCGGCGAGTGGATCAGATTCCGTGATCTTGCACGAGTGTGTCGATCAGCGCCACGGCGTTTTCCAGCGGGACCCCCGGCAGGATCGGTTTCGCCGGCGCGCAGATGTAGCCGCCTCCCTTCGCCATGATGTCGAGGCATTTGCGCACCTCATCAACCACGTCCTGCGGTGTTCCGTAGGGCAGCGTTCGCTGAGTGCCGATGCCGCCAACGAGACAGAGGTCCCGACCGAAGCGGCGCTTCAGATCGAAGATGTCCATCGATTCGGGCTGCAGAGGCTGGAGCATGTCGACGCCGATCTCGATGAGGTCTGGAATGATCGGCGTCCCATGGCCGCACGTGTGCAGGTACATCTTCTTCCCACCGTGGTGAATTCGCTCGTACATGCGCTGAAGGTGAGGCTTCATGAACTTCCGCCACGTTGCCGGACTGATTATCATCGCATCCTGCGCGCCGTAATCGTCGCTGAATCCGATGGCGTCGATCCGGTCGCCAAAGCGCCCGATAAGACTGTCGATGATGGAACAGCACACGCCCTCCAACTCGTCCAGCAGTTGCACGACAAATGCTGGATTCTCGTGGAAGTCCATCAGCAGATTCTCGAACCCGCGCAGACACCAGGCGCGCTCGAAGAACATCAGACCAATCTGCACAATGCGGAAGCGATCGTGATATTTGTCGATCCAAGCGGGGATGTGGTCGAAATGGTCTGCGGTGGTGAGGTCGGGGCACTGATAGCCTTTCAGGTCGGCATTCCTTAATGGCGCGTTTTCCACGTGGAAGATGTTTCCATGCTGCCACGTAACGCCGAATTCGTCGACGAATGTTCCGTCCGTTTGCTCTACCTTCTTCGGGAGCACCTCGATCATGACGGAGTGGTCACAGATGATGCTCTCCTTCACATCGGTAACGCCGTAGTGCCGTGAGATCGGCTCCATCATGTCGGCGTGAACCCAGATGTAGTAGGGACAGATGTCCGGCGTCTGGAACTGAAGAGCGCTCAGAACTCGGTCACGGGGAGAGGCAACCATGGCAAATCCTTTCCGTCGGCTTACGCGACAATCCACGCTCTCGGATTCTCGTAGTAAACGACCGGCACGTCCACATCCTTCTGCATCTTCTCCTCGAAGGCTTTGATACCGAAGTTCTCGCTGACCTCGTGGCTGGTCTCAATCATGATGATTCCTGCGTCGGAGGCGAAGATGAATCCGTAACAATCGGACTCGCCGGCGATAAAGACTTCCGGTTTCAGCTCGATGAGTTGCTGCTGGAACTGCACGTTCACAAACAGTCCGGTGCCGCCCCACGGTAACGCAACACGGCTGACCTCTCGATCGAGATCGCACGGCGTGATGCGCACGTGATCCATCCCCGCCGCGCTCTTGACCCTCGCGATAAGCCGTCGCACCGGCTGCCGGGGGACCTCGAAGACACGGGCAAACTGCCCGTCATCATAAGCCGGTTCACCGAGCCCCAACGCCGTCACAAAGGCATCGTGGATACAGATGCGATCCATCGTTCCGTGGAATCGCATGGCGGCGACGTGGTGTTGCGACAGCAACTCGATGCGCTTGCGATTGGTGTCCCAGGTCATCCAGTCGGACGGGTGAACGCCGGAACGGATTCCTGGGTACGGGTAAAACAGCGATTCATGGGCGATGATGGCATTCGCCCCGACACGCGCCGCGTTTTCGATGGCAGCGACTGTGGCCATCCAGCAGAGCTGGACGCCAGTAACCGCCTGGTTGGGGTTGCCAAACTGAAGTCCTTCATCGGGGTTCAGTTGTCCCGTCAAACTGCGGAGATACTGCTCCAGGCTGCGGACACTGCCCATTGATTCCATTTCGTTAATCTCCTCCTTGTTCGAAACCGAACCTGCCCACTTGGGCGCATGCCGTTTGTTCTACAGATACGCCTTCAGAACGTACTGCTGAACCATTCTCTGCGTGTTGAAGAAGGACCCGTTCAGAGCGATCGCCTGTCGCATCACGTCCATGTATCCCTGCCGGTACCGGTAGTAGAGTGGAAGTATTTCCTTCTCCAGTTTCTCGTACAGGCTGTCGGCATCCTGCGATCGGTCCCCACGTTCACCGATAGCCCAACCGGTGACACCCTCCAGGTGCCCCTCCATCCACCAACCGTCGAGGACGCTCAAGCTGGGAACTCCGTTGATGGCCGCTTTCATCCCGCTTGTGCCGGAAGCTTCATTGGGTGGTTCGGGAGTGTTGAGCCAGACGTCGACTCCGGCGGTAATCAACTTCCCCAGGTCCATGTCGTAATCCTCGAGATACACCACCGGTATCTGCTGCCGCAACATCTCCATGGATTGGTGTATCATCTGAATCAGTTCCTTGCCCAGACGGTCACGCGGGTGCGCCTTGCCGGCATAGACGACTTGAAAGCGTCCGACCGAATCAGAGATCGACCGCAGACGATCCAAATCGGTGAACAGCAGGTCGGCCCGTTTGTAGGTCGCGGCGCGTCGGGCAAATCCGATGGTCAGCACGTCCGCCTTCATGTAAGTCTTCGTCTTCTTCTCGATGTAGTCCAGGAGCGACTTCTTGGCCAGAGCGTGCGCATCCCAGATCGCACGATTCGGGATGCTCATCGCGTAACGCAAGCCGAAGTTATCGTGTTCCCAGTCGGGGATGTATTTGTCAAAGAGGTTCCGTATGGGCGGGGAGACCCATCTGCCGACGTGGACACCGTTCGTGATCGAGTCGACGGTAGCGAGACTGAGCATGTTCCGGGACACGTCGCGATGCTTCTTTGCCACACCGTTCACGTACCGACTCAGATGGAGGGCAAGAGCGGTCATGTTCAGACGACCACCGTGGCAGATGCCCTTCTCCATTTCACACAGAGAATCCACCGAACCCAGCACCTGCTTAACGAGTTCCTTGGGAAACGTGTCGTGTCCTGCGGGAACGGGGGTATGCGTGGTAAAAACGCACTGCGAACGAACCGCCTTGATATCCTCAGGTACAGGCACGTCCCGTCCCTTGTCTCTCAGGACGCGATTCAGCAATTCCGTAGTCAGCAAACTGGCATGACCTTCGTTCATGTGATAGCGCTTAAGGTTACTGTAGCCCAGCGTCTCGAGCATCCGCACGCCGCCGATTCCCAGCAGGGCTTCCTGACACAACCGATAACGCTCGTCACCTCCATAGAGACAGTCTGTCAGTACGCGATCCTCCGCGGCATTCTCAGGCAGGTCCGTCTCCAGAAAATACACGGGTATGAAGTGTCCATCCACCCCTTCGACGCGGTATTCCCAGGACCGCACATGAACCTCACGTCCCTCGATGTTCACGCTGACCTGTGGATTCATTTCCTTCAGGAACTTCTCAACCTCCCACACGCGTGGAGACTCCTGTTGCCAGCCCGATGCGTCGATGCTCTGCCGGAAATATCCCTTCCGGTACAGTAATGTCACGGCCACCATCGGCACTCCCAGGTCCGCGGCGGATTGGATGGTATCTCCTGCGAGCACCCCCAATCCACCGCTGTAGGTTGGCATTTCGGCTTTGATTCCAATCTCCATCGAGAAGTAAGCGATGGTTCGTTCCTGCATGTTGGCTACGTCCTCCATTACACATTTGTTGCTGTGAAGCATTGTTCGGGCGTGGTTTATCTCTCTGCACTGTGGTGATGACTGCCAGAGGGGGCAGGCAGTGTGCCATTGATTGCGCGACTTCAGGCTCAGACCTCTGGGAACACGTTACACCCCTCCGGAGCGGTCCATCGGTCGGCTTCGGTTTCCCATTCGCTGTCCGGTGCCCGAACGCGCCGATGCCACTCGCGCATGAGCGGCAAATTCCGGGCTTGTTTTTCCATCGCGCCTGCGATCGTTTCTCCGGACCACCCATCGCGAACTCGCGCATGAAGCTTATCGCGAATGCCCGCGAAGTTTGGGTCGGCGGCCACGTCGTGAACCTCATTGGGGTCTTCCACGACATTGAAGAGTTGGGGCGCGTCATGACCGTGATAGTGATGGAGTTTCCACGGTCCGCTGCGTATCATGCGAGCGGGGGGATCGCCCTGGAGTCCGCAGTACTCGGAGAATACCTCATCGCGTTCGGCAAAATGCTCATCCTTCCCCGACAGCCATCGCATGAGGCCGCGCCCGGAAATATCGGGCAGCGCCTCCGCGCCGGCCAATTCCAGCAGGGTCGGGCCGACATCCAGCAGGCTGACATTGTGATGAACCCGACGCCCGTCGGGAAAGTGCCCGGGCCAGGAGAAGATCAGTGGAACGCGCACAGAGCCTTCATAGAAGCTGGACTTCCACCAGAGGCCGTGTTCCCCCGCCATGTCGCCATGATCCGAGGTGTAGACGACGGCGGCATCCTGCCCCAGCCCCGTTCCCTCGAGTGTTTCCATGAGCAAACCCAGTTGCTCATCCATGAAAGTGACGAGTCCGTAGTAGGCCGCGCGCGCGACTCGCACCTGTTCCTCCGTCAGAGCATCGACGCCACGGTGTTCGCGCCACGCCTTCATCGCGGGGTGCAACTGGTTTAAGTAGCCGTCTGGGATGCGAGGGATTTCAATCCTGTCATAGTACTCATCAAAGAGTCGTTTGGGGGCAATGTAGGGACAGTGCGGAAGCACCCATCCCACCACGAGACAGAACGGTCGATCACCACCGGCTGCCGCGCGTGCGTCTAACCACTCGCCGCAGCGCCGTGTCACAGCTTCATCGTACGCGCTGTAGGCGGTCCTTCCCGGACCGGCCACCTCCACGCACTCCTTCGACTGGCCGGTGGTGAACATAGGGATGCGATCCAGCCGTGCGTGAACGTCCCCGATGATTCGCGTCTCAAACCCGTGCCGCTGGTCGGGCCCGTTGAAGTGCATGCGACCTCCGAGAACAGTCTCGTAACCCGCGGCAGTCAGCATGTGGGCAAAAGTAAGCTCGTCTGATCCCAGGATGCACCCGTTCGACCACACATCAATGTCGGAGCAGTGCTTCCCCGTCAGGAAGGTCATGCGGGAAGGGACGCACAGAGGTGAACCGCAATACGCATTGTCAAACTGTACACCCCGGGACGCAAGAGCGTCCAGATTCGGGGTGCGGATATTCTCATCTCCTCCGGTTCCCATCACATGCGGGTTGTGCTGGTCGGACATGATAAGGACAATGTTGGGCGTGTCGGGCAAACGGGTCTCCTACTGGCTTCACATGCAGTTATACTCGTTACGGATGAATACACCCCCTCACCCGTAACGAGTATACATGCGTTGAGTATAGGACAGTTGTCACGGTTTGCCAATGCCGGGAGTCGATGCGAGAGGACAAGGTGATCCTTGGAGGGTGACGCCGCGATGTCGAGCCGCACTTCAGGAAACGGAGCTAAGCAAATCATCAATTATATTGCCCCCCGCAGAAAGCGCAAAGCGTGCGAAGATTTTCCTTCTTTCTTGTGTTCTCCGTGATCTCTGTGGTGAGAAAACGGGGACAGAATCTATGACGATATACTTACAGCACCCGCGGGCCCTTCCGTCGGAAGGTGTCGATTCAGGGAAAGGTACCCCAATTCGGTGGGCAGGAAGACTACTGCCCACTCGGGGCTGGTTGCGTCCCATCAGGACATCCTTGGGCGGTGGAGATGAATCAACTCCCCTCGTCACCGCGGCCGTTGTGTTGATTCTAAGGGCCCACCCACGGTAGTGTACCGGGTCCATACGTCCGGGTTGGTTGGACGACATTAGCAGAAACCCACTTCACGTGTCCGTCGCAGAAGGCAGCGTTCATTCCTCCGTTGTGGAGGGTTTCATTGGTCTTCCCGTACCCCCAAGTGGTCCCGGCGTAAAACCGGCTGTACCTCACGACAGAGTTGCCGAAACTGTAGGCGTCGTATGCCAGGAATATCTCCGAGGGATACTGCACTTCGGCGAGAGTTGCAGCTCCCCAAGCAGTGCTTGTTCCGCCGGAAGCTTTCCCATGGTAGTACACCCGGTAGTAACCGTTGTAACCGTAGCTTGGCGCGGCAGAGGGAATAGCGCTCGGGCAGGTAAGGATTTGGGAATTCCTGAGATAGGGTTCCACATTGGTGCTCCAGTTAGAAGAGCTTCCGTACCAGACGGCCACGGGGTAGGTTTCATCAAAATCCTGGGCGTACATGTGGAACGCCAAGGCAATCTGTTTGAGGTTGGACTGACATGACGCGGTGCGAGCCTTCTCCCTGGCGCGGGCAAAGACCGGAAATAGTATCGCCGCCAATATCGCGATGATCGCGATCACCACCAATAGCTCAATGAGTGAACCCTTTTGACTTCATGTATTTCCTCCTTTTGGAATTGGGTGCCGGACACGCTTCGCCAGGCTAATGTGAAGTGTATGATACCCCAACCAGCGAAAAACCAAACATCGTGTGTCGTCAAACCTGTGGGAAAAGCGCGGCGCCATCTCCTGTATGACATGACGCTACACTGCCTCCCAGTCGAGGACAACGGCCAGTTGGTCGGAACGTGTGTGCAGTAGATTCTGGTAAACCTGTTGCGCGTCGTGGGGTGACGCGGCCTCGTACAGCCCTTCGATGGACACGCTGCCTTCCGCCAGCCACTTCAGAGCGGCGGCGAAGTTGCCGTGGATACTGCCTGTCTGGAAATCGAGGGGGAACCGCGGCACTTCCCATTCCCAACCGCTGCGAAGGACCACGTAGTTGTGGAAGATGCTATACAGAAGCTCATGGGCGGGCAGGTTGGTCTTGCGACTCCACGGCACGCCGACCATCGCCACCTCACCGCGCTTCATCACCACGTTGCAGGCGTCCAGCAACGCTTGCTCATGACCGGAACACTCGACCACAAGGGCGACCTGCTTGGCGATGCTCGAGTCGTCGAGAGGCACGCGCGGGAAGACTCGCTCAATGCCCGAATTCTTGAGCAGCGCGCGCCGTGAGTCGATCGGATCGACCGCGATGACTTCGTACCCGCACCGATGAAATATCTTCGCCGCCAAATGGCCCACCGGCCCGAGACCGCTCACAAGCACGATCGCCGGAGGGCGCGCCGTGGTCGTTGTGAGTGTGCTCATGCTGACTCCCATCAGACGCGCGAAAACGGCAACTTCGGGTGGAAGTCCGGGAGGCAGTTGCAGCGCGTCCTGTTGAGCCGCTCGCTGGAACGATCGGTGCGGACCCATGCAAAACGCGAGGTCGCCCGGCTTGAACGCGGTTACATCGCCGCCAATTTCTTTAATCTGGAAGACCGCCGCATATCCTGGCTGCATGGGAAAAGTGGTGTTGCAGAGCTGGCCCTGATAGCACGCCAGTTCTGTGCCGGAGCTGATGAGGGTCTTCAGCGTTCGTCCCGTCACTTCCTGAGCATCCAATGGACGATCGTCGGCTTGCACCTCGACGAGTTGCGCTGTCTCAAGAGCTGTGAACTGAACTGCTTGTTGCTTTATCCTTGTCATCACAGCCGCACTCCCACCTCTCCCGCAACCAACCGCAAAAAGTCTGCTGCCCGGTCGTATTCTTCCTCTGAAGGCAAATGCTCCAGCATGAGCGGGATGTCGGGCGACAGTTTGCCCAGTTCTTCAAGGTAAACGTGGTAGTCCAGTCCACCGGTACCGGGGCGCACTTCGTCCAAGTGCAATGTCAGCCTCGCGTGCAGCAAAATGTCTTTGCCGTGGCAACTCCCGATCCAGGGGCTGAGTTTCTGGAAGCATTCACGCAGGAAGTCGCCGGAGTGGTAGTACCGCTTGGGACAGTTGATCATGTTTGCTGGATCCAGGTGAACCCCAAAACCCTCGCGGTCGATGGCGTGAATCAGACGGAGGTACGAGTCGGGCGAATCGGGAAGCGCCCACGGCATAGTCTCGAGGGAGTAAACGGTTCGCGTGGGGTTGACGGTGTCGATGATCTCCCGAACCGACTCCACGATCAAATCGCGAGTCTCATCCGACAGATTGTCCGGGTGCGGCCCGTCCCATTTCTGCCCTCGGGAGCCGGCGATGTTGACACAGCACCGCGCGCCCACCTTCTCCGCCAGCGCGAGCTGGGTCTTGCATTTCTCCATCGCCTCTTTGCGAGTGGCTTCATCGGGGCTAATGGGGTTGCTCCACGCGCCCACCTCCGCGATGACGATGTTTGCGTCGGCAGCAGCTCGAACAAAAGCCTGAATGTCCTCCTCGCTCTGCCCGGCATTTATCGGACAAAACGCAGCGGAGTAGCCTTTGCGCCTGACCTCACCAATCCATTTCTCCGGGGTGCTGCAATCACCGAACAACGGTCCGCCAAGACGCATCACGCACATCCTCTCAGTTCATTCAGAATCCCGGCTCTGTGTACCTGCCGACACCCCCAGCGCCTCAGCGACTTCCTCCAACTGGTCCATGATGGAGATTTTGTGGGGGCAATTGGGTTCACAGGTGCCGCACTTGACACAGGCCTCAGCGCGTTTCGCGGGGTCCATTCTCTGGTACTGAAGGCGCGCCCAGTCCTCAAGTCCATAGACCTTCGCGTAGTTGTACAGCCGGAAGATACCGGGGATGTCCACGCCTTCGGGGCAGTCCATGCAGTAGCCGCAGGCGGTGCAGAAGCGGTCGCCGACGGTGGCAAATTGGTCGAGAACGCCGTTCATGCGCAACCAGTCTTCGTCGTGCATGCCCGAGAAGGAAGCGACCGTGGCCACGTTCTCTTCAACCATCTGGAGGGTATTCATCCCGGAACACGCGCAGCTTACGCCAAGGTTCGCCAACACAAACTGCAAAGCGGCGGCGGCGGTGGTTTGCGAGCCGCCGGGAATCAGCTCCTGCAACTGGGGAGCGGGCGCTGCCAGCATCCCGCCGGCCACGGGACACATCACAACCACTCCCACACCAAGCTCAGCGGCGCGGCGGATGGCCGGCGCATACGACCGATTCACCATGTTGTACGCAAGCGTTACGCTGTCGAAAATGCCAGTCTCTACCAGTTTGACCACGTTCTCCGGCTGATCGTGTCCGGTGAATCCAATATGACTGATGATGCCTTCGCTGCGCGCCTTGTCCAAAGCCGTCAGCGCCCCATCGTCTTTCGTCAGCAGCGGCAGTTTTTCCAAGCTGAACCAGCCGACCTGGAAGAACTCCAGATAGTCAACGCCGAGAATCTGCATCTGCAGGTCGATCTCTTGTCGGTAGCTGTCGGCGGTGGTTTCCTCGTTTACTCCTGCCTTGCCGGAGACAATCAGACCGCGGCTGCGTCCCTTGAGTCCGGGCGCCACCAGATGCTGGCACTTGCCGTTGATGTAACCACGCGTCGTCTCGAAGTAGTTGATCCCCGCTTCAACGGCCGCGTCGACCACTGCCGCGGCGAGATCGGAATCGTTCTCCGGAAGCCGCATACATCCCATCGCAAGTGCGGAAACCTTAAGACCGGTTTTGCCTAACGCACGGTATTGCATGGCTGCCATTGCATTCAGTCCTTCCCAACGAAACAGTGTCACTCCGCGATCTGCAACCTCCATGCCAACTCGCCGTAGACGAGCCTGCGGGAATCCAGTATCATCGCGGTGCACACATTCTATCACGCGGAGACTAACTGCCAAGGACCATGAGAGATCGCATCTTGACGGCAGCGCGTGGAGGGGTTCCAGACCGGGTTCCCTTCACAGCCTACACAGGGGTCTTTGGAGACCCCGTTAGACAACGGGAGTTGCAGTCCCGCGGGCTGGGTCTCGTCAACATCCGGCGGTCATACACCACGGTAACCCCACACGTTGAAACAACCTCTGAACAGGTGGTGGAGGACGGTGTCGTCTACACGCTCACGACCACGAGCACTCCGGTTGGGTCGCTCACCCGGAGGACCCGTGTGGACTCCGGCTACGGAAGCACGTGGACCGTGGAGCACCTGGTCAAGCGCCATGAGGACTACGACATCGTTGACTTCATTCTGCAGGACGAGGTCTACCAGCCCGACTATGGCAGCTACTCCGAAGCCGAGGTCGCGATGGGCGATGCGGGTGTCGTGTTCGATGCCGTTCCCCGCGTGCCGATCCAACGCCTCTGGATCGAGTTCACCGGACTGGAGCGACTGAGTGGACACCTCCTCGATTGCCCGGAGCAGGTGCAGAAAGTGCTCGCGACGATGAAGCAACGCAACGAGGAGATATGGAGAATCGTTGCGGACTCTCCGGCAGAGCTGGTCTGGTGCCCGGACAACATCTCCGGCGACGTGATCGGCCCGCCGTGGTTCGCGAAATACTGCGCTCCTCACTATCGGGCGCTTGCTGCGGTTGTGCATGCACGGGGGAAGCGCATCGTCGTTCACATGGATGGGATGTTGCGGCGGCTGGTGGAGCAGATCGGGGCGACCCCTATCGATATCGTTGAGGCCTTCACGCCATCTCCCGATAGCGACCTGACGCTCGCCGAAGGGCGACAAGCGTGGCAGGGCAAGGTGCTCTGGATCAACTTCCCCTCCTCTGTTCACATTGCTTCGGCGGAGAAGGTGCGGAAACAGACGCTGAACATCCTTCGTGACGCGGCCCTTGGGGACGGTTTCCTCATTGGGATTACGGAGAACGTGCCGGAGTTTGCGCAAGAACAGAGCCTGACCACCATCGCGGAAATGGTGGGGGAATATGGGCACACACCGATTGACTCCGCGGTCTTGCCGGATGGCTGAGTGGTTTCTTCTGGCCCACCACTGTCGCCGCATTGTCGATATCAAGAATCAAAGATGAGCCCCGGATGCCCCGGCTGTCCACCACTTCTTCGCCTTGCCGATAGACCGCGCGCGTTCCAGGGTGAGGTCTACAATTCCTTCTGCCATCACGGTCCCATAGTATAACCACCGCGGCCTCACTTTCCAAGTCTCTCCGCCAAACTCTTCCCCTTGCAAGACACATTTGCTATAATTCGACACAACGCAGCGAGTGTGTACGTCAACCCCTCCTGAGTCGTTATACTCGTTACGGGTGAAAACACCCCCTCACCCTCGAACCCTTTGGGTTCGCGCCCTCTCCCCATCGCGCTGACTCTCAGACACACTTAACACCGTGAGCTACATCCGGTAAACTAGTGCAT
>Ga0100395_1003107_pt1 | contig 12201 bp, 9 predicted proteins | sample CryGeymeta201519_FD_81542 | JGI IMG/M metagenome (GOLD analysis project Ga0100395, IMG submission 81542) | Groundwater microbial communities from Crystal Geyser aquifers in Utah, USA - Crystal Geyser metaG 2015-19 | ecosystem: Environmental > Aquatic > Deep subsurface > Groundwater | place: USA... | reverse complement strand
TGGTGGCGAAGCAAAGAAAGCTTATTCGAAGTGAAAGTCTAAAAGACAAAAAAGTAATTGTTGCCGGAAGCACCTGGTACGAAGATGAAGAAACGCTGCTCCCTGCATTTATGAAGCTGACCGAGTATGATGAAAATGTCTTGATGATCATTGCGCCGCACGAGCCGACTGTCGTTCATCTTGAAAAATTGGAAAATGATTTTACCGGGAAGATCAAAACGATCCGGTTCTCATCGTTAAATAATTACAAAGATGAAAAAATTATTTTGGTTGATTCGATCGGGATTCTGTTGACGCTCTATTACTATGCGAATATTGCTTTCGTCGGGGGGAGTTTTAAAAGCAATATTCACAATGTGCTTGAAGCCGCTGTTTACGGTGTTCCGGTAATCTTCGGTCCAAAGATCACCAATTCGCAGGAAGCGATAAAACTTGCCGAACTTGGCGGTGGGATTATCATTAAAAACAAAAAAGAAGCTTACCGCTCGTTGAGATTATTAACGAAAGATGAAAGTGTTCGTCAAGCTAAAGGAAGAATTTCCAAAGAATATGTGCAAAGTAATCTTGGAGCGACAGACAAAATTCTGAAAGAAATGTATAAAGTAATTTAATGGGAGATTGTGCACAACCCAGCCTGCGGCAGGAAAGCAGAAATGGATTGTCCACCAAAAATAAATCACTCTGAAATGTGATATGAAAGTTCTAATCATCGTTTACGATGATTTTTTCGATCAGCGATACGTCTTTAGCGTATCGCTGAATTTGTTGCGCTACGATTATGGAAGATACCGAGATTTAATAATTTCTAAATGATGTTTCTCATGTCCGATAGTAACAAATAATATTGCTCTCGCCGTAACTTCTTTTCCGATAGCTGTTCCTTTTTGTGAAAGCATTTCTTCATCCAAAGATTTGAACAATTCAAAATTTGCCGCGCTCAAGTGAGAATATTCTGAAAGCAAACTTTTCAAACTTCTGTTTTCATATTTCCCGTTTCTAACATATTCATTTTCCGCAAATCCCGGTAAAGGATTTTTCTCTCCACGCGAAATCGCCAACACTCTGTAACCAAAAATTCTTTCGCTGTCAACAATATGAGCAAGTACTTCCTTCGTCGTCCATTTCCCTTCAGCATAACGAAAAGAAGCTTGCTCTTCGCTGATGTTTGTGAACAAGGCAACTATCTCTTCTGTTTGTTGTTTGAAGAATGAAAAAATGTCGTCTGTTGTTATTAGATCAATATAACGCTGATAATAGGGAGCGTAATCGTTTATGTTTGGTTTTTGCATTTTGTAATATTCCTATTAATTAAATTATTTTTCCCAAATTTTTACTTCTTTTTTGCCGTCAGATGTTACATATCCGCGCAGCATACTCTTTGTGTTATACTGAAGAGTAAAATTTCCGTCTTTGTCAACAGCGATTAAACCGCCATCGTTTGGACTTAACCGTTTGTTGATCATCTCGTCCGCCGCATCACTCAAACTCATATTTTTATATTCCATCATTGCGGAGACGTTAAAGGCAACAGTGTTTTTAATAAATTTTTCTCCCCAGCCTGTGCAAGAAACTGCGCACGTTTTATTGTTCGCATACGTTCCAGCGCCAATTACAGGTACATCACCCACTCGTCCTGGCTTTTTCATCGACATCCCGCCGGTAGAAGTCGCGGCTGCTAAGTTTCCATATTTATCTAAGGCAACAGCTCCGACGGTTCCTTTTTTCTTTTTCTTGATTTCGTTCTTTTCTTTCAACCATTTGTCATAACGATTTTCTGTGAGAAAATATTTTGGTTTAACAAATTTGAATCCTACTTCTTTGGCAAATTTTTCTGCTCCTTCGCCTGCAAGAAAAACGTGTTTCGATTTTTCCATTACAGCGCGTGCAAGTGAAACTGGATTTTTAATCTTTCTTACTCCGGTAACAGAGCCGCATGACAAATCTTTTCCGCTCATAATTGCCGCGTCCATTTCGGCTTTCCCTTCTGAAGTAAGTACAGATCCTTTCCCGGCATTGAATAAAGGATTATCTTCAAGATAGTTGATCACCTTTTCAACCGCATCAATACTGGTTCCGTTGTTTGCAAGAATTTGCTCTCCAATTTCCAAAGCTTTGTTAAGTGAGGAAAGATATTCTTGCTTTAAAGAATCGGGCATGTTTTCATCCATTCCTCCGGCGCCGCCGTGAATTAACAAAATATATTTTCCGGTTGTCTGTGCATTGGTCAGCAAACAAAAAAGAAATAAGAAAAACGGAAAGAGTAATTTCGTTTTCATGGAATCCTCATATCACTTTTTATTTTGAAAAAGTTGGATGAAATAATTTATCGTTTCCTTCAAACCTTCGAGCAGATCATGTTTCGGTTGAAAACCGAGTTGTTGTTTTGTCTCTTCGATCGAAGCCAAGCTATGCTTAATGTCTCCCGCGCGTTCTTTTTCATAACGAATATGGCTTTTGCTGTTCGTCAATTCCAAAACAAGATTAACTAATTGATTGATTGAAATTGCGGAGCCGCACGCTACGTTAAAAGTTCCGTTCACGTTTTCGGTGGTGGCGGCAAGAACGTTCGCTGCTACAACATCTTTTACAAAAATAAAATCGCGGGTTTGTTCGCCATCGCCGTAAATAATAATTTCTTTATTCTGCAAAGCATTGTTCACAAAGATCGGGATTGCCGCCGCGTATTGACTTTTGGGATCCTGCCGCGGACCAAACACATTAAAGTAGCGAAGTGAAATAGTTTGTAACCCGAAATTTTCTAAATACGATTGCAGATAATATTCCCCGTCAAGTTTCGTAATTCCGTAGGGAGATTTTGGTTCCGGTTTCATTGAAATTGTTTTTGGAGAAACCGGATTATCGCCGTAAACAGCGGCTGAACTGCTGTGCACAATTTTTTTGATCTTATGTTTTGCGGAGGCTTCGAGAACGTTGAGCAGACCATTTACATTTATGGAAACACATTCAAACGGATTCTCAACAGATTCCGGCACCGAGATCATCGCAGCGAGGTGATGAACGTAATCAGCGTTTTCTAAAACTGAAAAAACCACATCCTTGTCGGTAATGCTTCCTTTAACGAAAGTAACATTCTTAAATCCGTTCAAATTTTTTTCGAATCCGCTTCTCAGATTATCGAGCACAAGAACATCTGCGTTTTGCTTCGACCAATATTCAACAATATGACTTCCAATAAATCCGGCGCCGCCGGTAACAACAACTTTTTTCCGCATTAACCTTCCTAAATTAATTTTATATCATAGAGAAACGGGAAGTGAGTTCTCACTTTTTCAACATTGCCGGGTTCAATTTCAGCCGAATAAAATCCTTCGGCATTTTCAACCACGAGCAACTCAACTCCCATCGGATCGAACAAACTGCTGTAACCATTATAATTTGCTTTTGGATCGGAACCAACGCGGTTAACGCCAATCACATAACATTGGTTCTCAATTGCCCGTGCTTTTAATAACGTCCGCCAATGTTCAACGCGGGTATCAGGCCAATTTGCAATGTTAACAATGAGGTTCACTTTATCCTTTGCATACATTCTGAATAATTCCGGGAAACGCAGATCGTAACAGATCGAAAGTCCGATTTTCCAATCGTGCATTTTTGTTGTTTCCGGTGAATCTCCGGCGGAGTAGAATTTATTTTCTCCCCCTAAAGTAAAGGGATGAATTTTATTGTACTCTTTTACGGTCTCCCCAAAGTAATCGATATGCACCAGCGAATTGTAAAATTTCTTGTTCTCTTCTTGAATAAATCCGCCGATAATATCTGTTTGATAAACTAAAGCGAATTTTCTAAAGAAGGAAACAGTATCACCGTCAATAGCTTCGCATAGTTTCGCGGCATCCATGGAAAAGCCGGTCAGCGTCATCTCCGGAAAAATCAAAAGATCGGAATCGGTGTATTGTTCTTTTAAAATTCTGAACAATTTTTTCTGATTCTCCTCTTTGTTTTCCCAGATTGGATTGTATTGCACAAAAGATATTTTCATTATTTTATCTCCCGGAATTTTATTAGCTAAATTAATAAATATATGGTGATGAATAAACTCAATTAGGAAGAAACTAAAAACAAAATTCAAAACTCAAATATCAAAAATCAATTTTCAAATGGAAGAAAATGAGTTAAAGAAGAAGATATTGAAAACTTTTTTTGATCGGCTCGCTCCGGCGAATTGCCGGTTGTATTTTGGGATTTATCATTTATGAACAAAACAAACGCTGTTAGATTATTAGAAGCCACCGGAATTGTTTTCTCAACGCACCAATATGAAGTTGACGAAAACGATCTTACCGGTTTAACGGTCGCGAAGAAAATTAATGCCTAAGCCGATGCGGTTTTTAAAACATTGGTGGCAAGAAATGAAGCAAATGAACTTTTCGTTTTTTGCATTCCCGTTACTACAGAACTTAATTTGAAAAAAGCCGCCAAAGCTTCCGGCAGTAAATCAATCGCGCTTATTCATGTAAAAGAATTGCTGCCGCTAACCGGGTACATTCGCGGAGGATGTTCTCCAATTGGAATGAAGAAAAAATTCCCGACCTTTTTAGACGAAACCGCCCAACTCTTCGAAATAATTTTTGTAAGCGCCGGAATTCGGGGAATGCAAATCTCTCTTTCTCCGTTTGATCTGCAAAAAATAACAGAATCGGCGTTTTCTGACCTAATTTGATTAAAAATCAGAATAAATTGACCGATGACAATTGACCAATGACCCGAAATCCAGGCTTAGGCTTCACAATTTATTTAGAATTTTGCTTTTATTTCGGTGGAAAAATTGATATTTTTGCACTAAACATTAGGAGAAGTTAAAATGGCTAAAACTCAGAGCTTTGGTGATAAAGCTAAAGGCAAGAAAAAAGACCCAACGGTGAATGTTAAAGTTATTAAATCTGTTAAGACTGAAAAGGGAACATTCAAATTCCATGAAAAATTTGTTAGACTTGACGACATTAGCAAGATAAATACAATTAAGTAAGTTCACGACCAACACTTTTTTAGTAATGAGGCTGCTACAGCCTCATTTTACTTTTAAATCGATTATTAAGTTGCTTCATTGCTTATGACAAAGCGGAATAAATTTGCAAACGATAATTAAAATTTATATGAAACCGCAAATAGAGAGGGTTATTTGTAATTTTGAATTTCACACCTTAAAAGCGCTGCCGCCCCAAAATTAAAATTTCTAAAATAAACCTTGACATTTGTTTTTTGATAACCTAAGTTTGAAACAAACAATTGAACAGACAGTGGGCTGATAAATTGTGCCCCACTAATTTTCTCCTGAACAAAAATTTTAATTACTCAATATTTTATGACTAAAAATTAGAGTTGATAATTTATGTTATGCATTAGATTATTTTTTACCCTCGGCTTTTACCCCTTTAAAAAATCCTCGATAGAATATGAGCTTCTCAAGACAACAACAAAAGCTTTTTTTACTTTTCAAAAAAGATACTTAAGCATTAACCTAATTATTAATTATCCTTTTCCCCCAGAAGTCAATGAATAGAATTAAATGCTTTGTCTGTATGATGAGAGATAGGGCAAGTGTGATACTAAAAGTTAATTGATGGACGGCGATAAACCTTAATAAAGGAGAACTTGTTATGAAAATAATAATATTTGCTTTGATGTTCATTCTTGTAAATACTAATTGGTTGAAATCGCAAACGATTATCAATCTGGTAATTGAAGAAACACACATTTTGAATAATATACCATCGCCGAAAGGGATAACCTGGGATGGGAGTAATTTTTGGGTTATAGATAATTATACATATAGCTTGAACAAGCTTTCATCAAACTTTGAAAGTATTGATACCACTTTATATTTGGGAGCTAAAGATTATGGTGATTTAACATTCGACGGACAAAATTTTGCGATTGTTGACAACTCAAATCACCAGGTAATCAAAATAAATAAAAATAACCCACTCGAAATCAATATTTTTGATCTTCCCATTGATCGCCTAATAACAGGCATTACTTGGGAAGAACCAAATTTTTATATATCCTTTGAAGCAGGATGGTCGAGTCAAATTGCTAAGCTGGAACCAGAAATGGATTCTGTTTCATTTGTTGCATTTACAATGGGAACTGTTACAGGATTAGCTTCAGATAATAACTCTTTCTTTTATTGTTCTCAGAAATCAGATCCAAAGAAAGGTTTAATCGTAACTGTAAAACCAGATCACATTGAAACAATAATGTATTCTCCGCCGGAGGAAATCAAGTTTCCTACAGGAATAGAATTTGTTTCCGATTCTTTTTGGCTGTTGGATTTTGAGAACAAGGTTCTTTATAAGTTAAAAGAAGATACTACTACAAGCAGTAAAGAAGATGTTCTAAAAACCACTGGGTATATCCTTTTTCAAAATTATCCTAATCCATTTAATCCTTTAACAATAATACGTTATAAAATTAAAAATGCAGGAAATGTCACTTTAAAAATTTTTGATTTATTAAGTAGAGAAATAGCTATACTGGTGGATGAATACCAAAATGCAGGGGATTACAAAATAGGGCTCAACATTGATCAATTAGGATTAACAAGCGGTATATATTTTTATACATTAAATGCCGGTGATTATTCTGAAGTGAAAAAAATGCTCTTACTCAAATAATTATTTACAAGAGGAACCACAAATGAAAATTAAAAGAAACATTTTACTGATTTTTTTATTAGTTGTATTTCCCTTTATTAAGCAAAACTATTTCTCACAAGTAAAGTTAATTTATAATGTTGTAGAAGAATTGCGATTCCCGGGTAAAGAAATAGGGGGATTGTGGATATTAAAAGACACATTGATTTTGTATGATAAAATTGAAAATAAAATTTATAAAATCAATCTATTAACCAAAAGAACTGTGGATTCTTTGAAATTGACTAATGACAATATTATTGATATTTCCATCGACCCATTATCGGAAGAAGCAATAGCTATCGATAATAATTCTAATTTATTGTTGGGTAATTACGGTAAAACCGGTAATTACTTTTCTATTAAAAAAAATTTTAATGAATTCAATTCAAACGAATACTTAACGGGTAAGGTTAAGAAGATTTGTGTTACTAAAGAACTTTACCTTGTTAGTACAGCGTGTGGTTGGTCAAGTGGTATATATGCAATCACAAAAAGTCTGGATAGCATTAAATTCTTTTCTAATACAAAAGGCATGCCGCCCGCGGCTTTAGTTTTTGATGATAAAAACATCTGGAGTTTAGCTAAAAAGAGTCCAAGGGGTGGCGGCGTTCTTTGCAGATATAATTCAATAGGTGTTATTGATGCGTATGTCGAAACATACATTGAAAATCCGTCATATATTTGCTACGATGGTCAATATTTCTGGATTGCGGATAATATTGCCAGTAAAATTATAAAAGTTAATGTATTAGGAAAGGAGAAATAAAATGTACTGTAATTTTTTTATAAATCGTTCGTTTTTAGGAATCCTTCTGATTTCAATATTAATGACGACCACAACTATTCCTAAGAATTATGCCATACTCTTTAGCGCAGGGCAAACGGTTTCAGACGATCACGAGTATGATTCAGAATATTGGTATGATCTGTTTACAACCTATAAACAATTATATGAAAACGGTTTTGATCATAATTCAATTTATGCTCTCTATGGTGACGGTACTGATTTCACTACAAGTGTAAGTATATTTCAAGTTCCAGCGGGTTGGGGCATTTCTAATATTACGGATTATCCGAATACTGCATCCAATCTTCAAGCAGTATTTTCTAATTTAGCTGGCATTATGACAAGCAATGATAATTTGTATGTTTGGTGGTTGGGTCACGGAGATATTGACGTCAACTGTCCGAATGTAAAATTTAGGATTGAAAACAGAGGCACTTATGTTTACGATCATCAATTGGCTGAATATATAAATCAAATCACAAATTATAATAAGCGGGACATTTCTATGGTTACATGCCACAGCGGTGGGATAATAGATGATTTAAGTAATAATTCTACAATAATACATGCTTCTGTTTCCTGTGAAGCTACTTCATTTGGGATGGAGATTGAAGAATATCCTCATGCTCCTCTTTCTTTTTATCTCGCTTCTGCATTAAATTGGGAAACCCCTTCCGGAACCCCTGTTAATGCTGACTTTAAAAATGATGGACTGGTTGATATGGAAGAAGCATTTGTTTATGCAGATGGGCATGATACTGTAAATGAACCTGTTGGTTCTGACCCTGGGTTTCTTGATGATAACTATTTTACGTTTTGTGCAGGTGAAATTGTTAGAAATGTAAATATTTATGACGATTTTGTTTTTACAGGAAATGTCACTATTAATAGCGGAAAAACACTCGCAATTGCTACAGGGAAAAATATAAAATTTGAGAATAGTAGTAGTCTAATAGTTAACGGCTCATTAAACGCAACCGGTACCGGCACAAATAAAGTTACGTTTGATTTTATTTCTCCCAATTCCACAACACAAAACGGTATTAAAGTATATACAGGGGCGACATTAAATGTTTCCAATACAATTATAAAACGTGCTTGGTATGGTATTTATTGCAACAACACGTATTCGTCCCCAATAAACAATTGGGAAATTATGAGTTGTAACACCGGGATATACTTCTCGAGTACCAACGTTGGAATTTCTAATAATTATATTCATAATAATTGGATGGGTATTGCTCTCTATAATTCATCACCGACTCTTACGTTAAATAAATTAACCGGTAACTCTAACTATGCTGTTTCCAGTTCAGGCAGTACTTCAATACCTAAATTTGGTGTAAACTGGTCTCAGGGTAAAAATAAAATTACAGGCAACTCTGTTGGTGTTTGTGCTTTTAGCAATTCCTTACCGATGTTGGGAAATAATTCACCGTTAGACGGCGGTTATAATACTTTAGACGATAATACAAACTACAATATTTATGCTATTACCAACGGGTTAATATTTGCAGTAAATAATTATTGGGGTTATCCAACACCACGTAAAACATGGATTAGTAATGGCGTTATCATAACTTCCCCTTATTTGTCCTATGACCCAACTGGGCTTAGTAAAGCAGTCCCTACTGCTGAGGATGCTGTGCTTGCATTGCTTACAAAAGCAATGAACTTAATAGAACAGAAAAACTTTGCCGCAGCCAGAGAGATTTGTTTAGACATAGTAAACAATTATTCTGACTCTTATGCTGCATTTAACGCACTAAGTTTATTAACACAGACCTTTGATTTAAATGAAAAAGAAACAACGAAGTTAAATTATAAAACGCTTTTTAATAAGGACAAGAAAAAATTAAATGCCGTTGCGGGTTTGATATTAGCCGAACTTGATAAAGAAAACAAACTGAAAGCTATTGAGGAAGTAATAAGTAAGTTTAAAGATGACACAATTTTAGAGGACGCATTGTTCGCAAAGTTTCTCTATTATTACAATGATATTCAAGATAAGGTAAATGCGCGGTTAGTATCGGTTGAATTGGATAAGTTGTTTCCAAATTCGGTTAGTAGCATTGATGCCCACCATCATCTTGGTGATAAAGACTATTTACAAAAATCATATTCATTCTCAAAATCAGAACAGGAACAAACACAAAATATTGTTTCCTCTCCTATACCGGAAGAATATAGCTTGTTTTCCAACTATCCCAATCCTTTTAATCCGGCAACTGTAATAAGATATGCTTTGCCCTTTGCAAGTAATGTAAACATAACTGTCTATAATACACTTGGACAAATCGTAAAAGAATACTATGAAGGAACAAAAGAAGCCGGATATTACAGTGTGAATTTTAATGGAGAGAATCTTTCTTCCGGCGTTTATTTGTACAGCATAAATGCTGTTTCCGTTGATGGGAAACAAAACTTTAGCGCTGTGAAAAAGATGTTGTTGATTAAATAATTTACCTGCCAACACTTTTTTAGTAATGAGGCTGCTACAGCCTCATTACTTTTTTAAACACTCATTCTATAATGCAATCGGTAGGGCAAACGTCCATGCAGTTTTTGCAGTTATCACATAATTCTTGCACAACATACGGATGGTCATCAGACAACGCCGGATTTGATTTCCCGTCTAATTCATATTCTGTTCCCGGATAATAGATTGCATTATTCGGACATTCATCAATGCAAGCGTTACAACTAATACAATCGTCGGTAATTACCATTTTCTTTTTTCTCCATTTTTTTAAGAATCTGCTATGATTAACAAAAATAGTGCCGCAAGGAATTTCCAGATGGGGTTCATTTTTTTTATAAAATTGAAAAAAGACAAACTTCCGTTATCTATTTAGAGAAACTTGCCGCAACATTGAGAAATTGGCAATTATTTTCCTAAGGCATAGAAAATCTTTTTTCTTTTTCAAGTTGATAAATAACTATTTTTCTCCTTTCTTTCATCTCCGGAAAATTTTCTCTTTCATTTATAGTACAAGGATCATTTATGCACATTCCTGAAGTTATCGCTAAAGAACTAAATATCTCCTCCCGCCAGGTTGAAACCGTTATCGAACTGTTAAAAGAAGGAGCGACAATTCCTTTTATCGCCCGGTACAGAAAAGAAAAAACCGGCGGACTTGATGAAGATTTTCTCCGCCAGATTGAAGACCGATTAAATTATCTGACGCTGCTTGAAGAACGGAAAGAAGCAATTCTAAAAAGTATTGAAGAACAAGGCAAGCTAACCGATGAATTGAAAGCTAAAATTATCGCGTGTACAAAACTACAAGAGTTGGAGGATTTATATCTTCCGTATAAACCGAAACGGAAAACCCGCGGAACAATTGCAAAAGCAAAGGGACTTGAGCCGCTTGCTCTTTTCATTCTTGATAATCCGCTGTTTAGCGGTGACTTTGATGCGAAACTTGCTGAGTTTATAAATGAAGAGCTCGGTGTTAAAACCATTTACGAGGCTTTGCAGGGAGCAAAAGACATAATTGCCGAAATGATTTCCGAACATGCCGATGTTAGAAAAGTTATCCGCGAAATTCTTTTGGAAAGCGTTGTTGTCAAATCGGAAAAAACAAAAGAGAACGCAACCGCCGATATCGCAAACGAAAAACTGAAAGAAAAGGAACGGAAAGAAGTTTATCAAGTTTATTTTGATTTTCACATTGATATTAAAAAAATTAAACCATACCAAATTCTTGCGCTTAATCGCGGCGAACGGGAAAAGCTTTTAAGGATTGCTCTTGTTCACGATGAAATTGAAATTCACAACCAGATCAAACGAACTTTTTTAGCCTACTACGAATCTTTCTTCATGGAAATTTTGGAAGAAACAATTGCCGATTCATTCAAACGGTTAATCTTTCCTTCGTTGGAAAGAGAAGTGCGAAACTATTTAACCGAAGCTGCCGATTTGCATGCGATAGAAATCTTCGCTTCAAACTTGCGGCAGTTGTTGTTACAGCCGCCAATTGCCGGTAAAATAATTTTGGGAATTGATCCCGGTTTTTATTCAGGCAGTAAAATTGCGGTAATTGATGCAACGGGAAAATATCTTGAAGGCGCTACGATGTATCCTCATCCGCCGCAAAATAAAATTGAAGAAGCTAAAAAAATTCTCCTCAATTTCATTAAAAAATATTCTGTCGAGGTTATTGCTATCGGAAACGGAACAGCAAGCCGTGAGACGGAATTTGTAATTGCCGAGTTGATCAAAACAAACAAACTGGATTGCCATTACATAATTGTAAATGAAGCCGGAGCCTCGGTTTATTCCGCCTCGGCAATTGCAAAAAAAGAATTTCCCGATCTGGAAGCGAGTCAACGCGGAAATATTTCCATCGCACGCCGCTTGCTCGATCCGCTTGCCGAGCTTGTTAAAATTGATCCGAAATCAATTGGTGTGGGATTATACCAGCACGATGTTGATCAGAAATTTCTTGCAAAAAAACTTGACGATGTTGTTGAGAGCAGCGTTAACTACGTTGGCGTTGATGTGAATACAGCTTCAACTTCGTTGTTGAATTACGTTTCCGGTTTAAACAAACGTCTTGCGGAAAACATTGTGAAATTCCGTGAGAAAAAAGGGCGATTCAACAAACGCGAAGAACTGTTGGAAGTGAGCGGAATGGGGGAAAAGGTTTTGGAACAAGCAGCCGGATTTTTGAAAATATCCGAAGGCGAAAATCAGTTTGACAATACGTTTATTCATCCCGAATCATATCAAGCGGCTGAAAGTCTTCTCGG
>Ga0100395_1003086_pt1 | contig 12235 bp, 13 predicted proteins | sample CryGeymeta201519_FD_81542 | JGI IMG/M metagenome (GOLD analysis project Ga0100395, IMG submission 81542) | Groundwater microbial communities from Crystal Geyser aquifers in Utah, USA - Crystal Geyser metaG 2015-19 | ecosystem: Environmental > Aquatic > Deep subsurface > Groundwater | place: USA... | reverse complement strand
GCCATGAACTACCTTGCCGACATCTTGCCGCCGCTGCTTCAAGGCAGCGGCGTCACGCTACAGGTTTTCCTGATCACCTTTGTGCTGGCGGTGCCGCTGGGACTGGCACTGGCCTTGATCAGGATTTCGCGCTTTACCTTTCTCAGCACGCTGGTCAACGGCTACATTTGGCTGATGCGCGGCACGCCCTTGATGCTGCAAATGCTGTTCATCTACTTTGCCTTGCCCTTCATCCCGGTCATTGGTGTGCGCCTGCCGGACTTTCCGTCGGCCATCGTCGCCTTCGTGCTGAACTACTCGGCCTACTTTGCCGAAATATTCCGCGCCGGCATCCAGTCGATCGAAAGAGGCCAATACGAGGGCGCCAAGGTGCTGGGCCTGACTTACCCGCAGACCATGCGCCACATCGTACTGCCGCAAGTGCTCAAGCGCATCCTGCCGCCGATGAGCAACGAGACCATCACGCTGGTGAAAGACACCTCGCTGATTTACGTGCTGGCCATGAACGACCTGCTGCGCGCGGCGCGAGGCATTGTGCAGCGCGATTTCACCACCATGCCGTTTGTGGTGGCCGCCGCTTTTTACCTGTTCATGACGCTGGTGCTGACCTACGGCTTCCAGCGCCTTGAAAAAAAATACGCCGTTTACGATGACTAGCCCAAGCAACCATTTGATGATCCATGCCGTGGATGTGCACAAGCGCTTCGGTCCGGTGGAAGTCCTCAAGGGCGTCTCGCTTGACGTTGACAGGGGCGAGGTCATCGCCGTCATCGGGCCGTCTGGCTCGGGCAAAAGCACCTTTTTGCGCTGCCTGATCCATCTGGAAACGATCCATCGCGGCAGCATCGCCATCGAGGGGGAGTCGCTGGTGAGCACCAATGCGCAGGGCCAGTGCCGCTACGCAGCGCCCGCCGACCTCAGCCGCATCTGCCGCAAGATGGGCATGGTGTTTCAGCACTTCAACCTGTTCCCGCACCTGACCGTGCTGCAAAACATCATCGAGGCGCCACTGACGGTCAAGGGCGCGCGGCTTGATGAGATCGTGCCCAAGGCTGAGGCCCTGCTGCGCAAGGTGGGCCTGTTTGACAAGCGTGACGCGTATTCATCGCGCCTGTCGGGCGGCCAGAAGCAGCGTGTGGCGATCGCCCGCGCGCTGGCATGGAGCCCGACATCATGCTGTTTGACGAACCCACCTCAGCACTTGACCCTGAGCTCACCGGTGAAGTGCTCAACACCATGCGCGCGCTGGCCGAGGAGCGCATGACGATGATCGTGGTCACCCATGAAATGGCCTTTGCCCGCGAGGTGGCGGGCCGCGCCGTGTTCATGGACGGCGGCGTCATCGTCGAGTCGCGCCCGGCGCGCGAGCTGTTTGCCGCCCCCGAACACCCCCGCACCAGGGCGTTTCTGGAAAAAATGCTTTAGGGGCGACCAGTAAAACACTGTGCCCGAGCCAGCTTGGGCAGCGCCGCCAGCGCATTGCGCGTGGTGGCGTTGGCCAACGCATCCAGGCTGATGCCGCGCAGTTCAGCCAGCACGGCCGCAATGCGGGGCAACTCAGCGGGTGAATTGACGCCCTGCACTTCCCCGGCCTCACGCTGCTGCGCGGTTTTGTAGAGCCAGTGCGGCGGCATGTCGGGGGCGTCGGTTTCCAGCACGATCGCGTCCAGCGGCAGATGGGTGGCGAGGCGGCGCAATTGCAGCGCCCGGTCATACGTCAAGGCACCGCCAAAACCCAGTTTGAAGCCTAGGTCAATGAAGTTTTTCGTCTGTTGGGCACTGCCGTTGAACGCATGGGCAATGCCGTGCCAGCCGCTGCGCGCCACGGTGCGCAGCCCTTTGAGCACCTGATCGACCGAGCGGCGCGTGTGCAGGATCACCGGCAAGTCGTGCTGACGCGCCAGCTCGAGCTGGGCCATGAAAAAAAGTTGCTGGCGCTCGCGCAGCGGACTAACGCACAACTCGGGCACAAACAGGTCGAGCCCGATTTCACCCACCGCGACCAGGCGGGGATCGTCGCGATGCTGCTGCAGCGCTTCGCCGAGCCGGTCCAGATCGTCGTCTTGCGCGGTTTTGACATAGAGCGGGTGAATGCCCAAGGCATAAGCATCGCCGCCGGAATGGGCCAGCATGCGCACCGCCTCGAAGTTGGCCACCTCGACGGCGGGCAGGACACACTTGAGCACTTGATGGCGTGCGGCCTCAGCACGCACTGAGGGGCCGGACAAGCCGAATTCCGGGGCATCCAGGTGGCAGTGCGTGTCGATGAACATCCTGCCCTGCCAGCCAAACCGAGGTGTGTCAGGCAGCCTGACGCGAGGCCAAAAACTGCCCCAGTTTGGCGTCTTCTTCGGGCACATGGCGTTCACACCAATCGCGCATCAGCTCGGCAATGGCAGGCTTGTTCATGTAGCCTTTGCCAACGTCCATGCTGCGTCCGATCAGGCGGTCAAGCAGCGTTTGGTGCTGCGCCGCGTGCGCTGCCAGCTCTGGGTAGTCAAGGCGGCGCATCAACGCTTCTTCGAGCTCGAACTGGACCCGCGCCTGCTTGCACAGCGACACAATCACGGGACGCAGCACCATGAGGTCGTCCGAGGTGAGAAAGGTATTGGTCAATTCGAACAATTTTTCTTGCATGGCATCCACCGCAGCGTCGCCAATTTTGTAGCTTTCAAGCCATTCAACAGCCATTTTGATTCCTCAAATACATGTTAATCATCTGTCAATTATCGACAACACCAACTGGGGTAGTCGTCGCTCAGTCGTCGCTCAATCGTCGCTGCTCGTCAATTTTCCCAGCACCAGGGCACGCTGGCGGGCGCAGCGCGCGGCCAGTTCGGCGTCGTGCGTCACCACCACAAAGGCGGTGCCTTGGGTGCGGGCCAGTTCCAACATCAGGTCAAACACACTCTGGGCGGTGTTGCGGTCAAGGTTGCCGGTGGGCTCATCAGCCAGCACGCAGGCCGGTTGCGTCACCAGGGCGCGGGCAATGGCCACGCGCTGGCGCTCACCACCTGACAGCTCTGCCGGGCGATGCTGCAAACGCTCGGCCAGGCCCACGCTGGCGAGCATTTTGGTCGCCACCTGCGCCGCATCGGCATGCGCCATGCGTCTGATCCACAGCGGCATGGCAACATTGTCGAGCGCGCTGAATTCGGGCAGCAAATGGTGAAACTGATACACAAAACCCAAGTGCTGGTTGCGCAAACGCCCTTGCGCGGCGGCACTCTGACTGGCCAGGTCTTGCCCTAGCAGCATCACCGAGCCACTGGTTGGCGCATCGAGCCCGCCGAGCAAATGCAGCAGCGTGCTTTTGCCGGAACCCGACGCGCCGACAATGGCCAGCGTGTCGCCAGCGCACACATCCAGGTCCACGCCCTGCAACACGGTCACGTCGAGCAGCCCCTCTGAAAAGCGCTTGGTCAGGCCGCGCGCGCTGAGTACCAGCTTGCACGCCCCATCGGGGGGCAGCGCAGTACCCGCAGAGATAAACGTGGGGGTTTTATTCATAGCGCAGTGCCTCCGCCGGATTGACGCGGCTGGCGCGCCAGCTCGGATACAGCGTGGCGACAAACGCCAGCACCAGAGAAATCAGCGCAATCGGCAAAATGTCGTCCTGCTGCGGGTCGCTCGGCATGCGGCTGATCAGGTAAATGTCTTTGGGCAAAAAACTGGCACGAAAGAGCTGTTCCAGCGCCGGCACGATCACGTCGATGTTGAACGCCACGCCCAGCCCCAGCGCCAGCCCGGCGAGCGTGCCGATCACGCCCACCATGGCGCCCTGCACTACAAAAATGCCCATGACCGAGCCCGGGCTGGCGCCCAGTGTGCGCAAAATGGCAATGTCGGCGCGCTTGTCGGTTACCGTCATCACCAGCGTGCTCACCAGGTTGAAGGCGGCCACCGCCACGATCAGTGTGAGGATGATGAACATCATGCGTTTTTCCAGCTGCACCGCGGCAAACCAGGTGCGGTTTTGCCGCGTCCAGTCGCGAATCAGTAACCGGTCGGTCAGCGTGGTGGCCAGTTGCGCGGCCACTTCACGCGCCTGATGCAGGTCGCGCAGCCTGACGCGCACACCGCTGGGGCCTTCGAGCCGGAAGATGCGCGCGGCGTCTTCGATGTGCATCAGCACCAGCGCCGAGTCGTACTCAAAATGGCCCGAGTCAAAGGTGCCGACCACCGTCATCTGCTTCAGGCGCGGCACCACACCGGCGGGCGTGACCTGGCCGCTGGGCGCCACCAGCGTCACCTTGTCACCGCTGATCACGCCCAGGCTGCGCGCCAACTCGGCGCCCAGCACCACGCCAAACTCACCGGGCGCGAGCTGATCAAGCCCGGTGTTTTTGAGCTCGCGGGCCAGGTCGGTCACCTCGCCCTCGCGCGCCGGGTCAATGCCGCGCACCATCGCGCCTTTCATGTCTTCACCGCGCGCCAGCAAAGCCTGGGTGGCAATGAACGGTGCCGCGCCAATCACGGCCGGGTTGGCGCGCACCTGCGTCAGCGTGCGTGCCACATCGGGCAGGGCCTCGCCATTTGGCGCAAAAATTTCGATGTGCGACACCACGCCCAGCATGCGGTCACGCACCTCTTTCTGAAAGCCGTTCATCACGCTCAGCACAATGATCAACGCCGCCACACCGAGCGCAATGCCCAGCATCGAGACACCCGAGATGAACGAGATAAAGCCGTTGCGCCGGGTAGCGCGGCCGGCACGGGTGTAGCGCCAGCCAAGGATCAGTTCATAGGGGAGTTGCATGCCCGCATTGTGGCATTGCAGCCAAAATCAATCCGAGGGTGCAATTCAAAGTTTTGTGCGAGAGATACCAGGCCGACGCAGACGTCACGGACGCTGATGAAACAGCCGGGCGATGCACTTTGCTACGTGTCCTCCGCCCGCTGCGCGGTCTCCTCCTTTACCTCCGCAAAGCGCATCGCCCGACTGTTTTGATGAGCCTGTCGGTTTGCTTGCAGGGGAAATTTGAAGCAAAGAGAGCTATCCCAGGCGACCAGACTCCCGCATAATCCGGGCTTGCATCGTTTGAGAGGACATCACCATGGGACTTGCCGCACAGGGCAGCGCCTTCACCGCCGACGACCACCTCTACATGGCCCTGAGCACCATATGCACCTTTTGATTCCCTACGCCGCCAGCCATGCCGAGGGCTGCCGGGCCACTTTGGCCGCTTTGAGATTGCCCAACCTGCAAAAACTGTTGCCCCGCCTGGGTGCGCAAACGCCGGATGCGGGCGACGAACTGAGCTGGTCGCCGCCGCACGAGCGCGCGCTGGCGGCTGCCTCAGGGCTGACAGCGGCCGACGGGCAAATTCCGTGGGCAGCGCTGCAAGCGCAAAAACACCCTGAACTGGCTGACCTGCAAGGTGCCTGGGCTTTTGTCACACTGTGCCACTGGCAGGCCAGCATGCATGAAGTGACGATGCGGCAAATGCCCATACGCGACTTAAGCGCAACCGAATCCGACACCTTTTTGCACGCCATGCAGCCCTTTTTTGCCGAGGACGGCATCACGCTTTACGCCGATGAACCGGGGCGCTGGCTGGCGCACGGTGAAGTTTTCAGGGGCTTGCCAACGGCCTCACCCGACCGCGTGCTGGGGCGCAACCTGGCACCCTGGATGCCCACTGCGGCGCAGGCCGTCGGTCTGATCCGGCTGGTCAGCGAAATGCAAATGCTGCTCTACACCCACCCAATCAACGATGCCCGCGAGCGCCGCAAGGTGTCACCCGTGAACGCTATATGGTTCAGTGGCACGGGCGCTTTGCCTGACAACCGTTCAGGCGCAGCGTCTGTCCAGCCCACCGTGGTCCCGACTTTGCGCGCGGCCGCACTGCAAGACGACTGGGCCGGCTGGGCCAGCGCCTGGCAAACGCTCGATGCAACCCAAATCAAGCAACTGCTCGAGGCCCAGACCCATGGCCAAGTGGTGCAGCTCACCCTGTGCGGCGAGCGCCACGCCCAAAGCTGGTTCCACCAGCCGCCTAGCCTGAAGCAAAAATTCAGGCAGCTTTTTAGCGCACCGTCCATTCAAAGCAAGCTCGAACCCCTATGAAAATCATTGTGCGAGATGCACCGCCCCGCGCCGTCTGGGCGCTGGAGCAAGCCGGCATTCACCCGCTGCTGGCGCAGCTCTATGCCGCGCGCGGCGTGCAAGACCCGCTGGAACTTGATGACGCGCTGGCCAAGCTGCTGCCGCCCGCCAGCATGAAAGGCTCGGCTGAGGCTGCCCAACTGCTGGCCGACGCCATTCGCGACGACAAAAAACTCTGCATCGTGGCCGATTACGACTGCGACGGCGCCACCGCTTGCGCTGTTGGCGTGCGCGGCCTGCGCCTGCTTGGCGCCCGCCATGTGAACTACATCGTGCCCGACCGCGTGCAAGACGGCTACGGCCTGACTGCGCCCATCACCGAGCGCGTCAAAGCCAGTGGTGCCGACGTGCTGATCACGGTGGACAACGGCATTGCCAGCTTTGACGGCGTGGCCCGCGCCCGCGCGCTGGGCCTGCAGGTGCTGGTGACCGACCACCATTTGCCCGCGCTGCGCGACGGCCAGGTTGCGCTGCCCGACGCCAACGTGATCGTCAACCCGAACCAGCCTGACTGCAACTTTGAGAGCAAATCGATCGCCGGCGTCGGCGTGATGTTCTATGTGTTGCTGGCGCTGCGTGCCGAGTTGCGCCAGCGCGGCGTTTTCACCGCGCAAAGCCAGCCCAAGCTGGATGCCCTGCTGCCACTGGTGGCCCTGGGCACGGTGGCAGATGTTGTCAAACTCGACACCAATAACCGCCGCCTGGTAGCGCAAGGGCTCAAGCGAGTGCGCGCCCAAGCCCTGCCCGTCGGCTTGGCGGCCTTGTTTGTGGCGGCCTCGCGTGAGGCCAGCACAGCCACCACCTTCGACTTTGGCTTTGCGCTTGGGCCACGCATCAACGCCGCCGGGCGCTTGTCCGACATGACACTGGGTATTGAATGCCTGCTCACCGACGACCCCGGCCGCGCCCAGGAGTTGGCCAAGGCGCTTGATGCCATCAACCGCGAGCGCCGCGATATTGAAGGCAACATGCGCGAGCAGGCGCTGCTCGTGGCTGAATCGCTGTTTGAAGACGCCGCTGAGGCGCCGCCAGCCATTTGTGTCTTTGAGGCCGACTTTCACGAAGGCGTGGTCGGCATTGTGGCCTCACGCATCAAGGACAAGTTTCACCGCCCCTGCTTTGTTTTTGCCAGCAGTGGCGCCACCGGCCACGGCCATGAACTGAAGGGGTCGGGCCGCTCAATACCCGGTTTCCACCTGCGCGACGCGCTTGACCTGGTGGCCAAGCGCCACCCCGGCGTGCTGCTGCGCTTTGGCGGCCACGCCATGGCAGCTGGCTGCACCATCACCGAAGAACACTTTGAAGCGTTCGAGCACGGCTTGAGCGAAGTAGCGCAGGAGTGGCTCGACGTCGCCACCATGACACGCCGCCTTGACACCGACGGCGCGCTCAAGCCCGAATACCGCCGCCCCGACTTGGTGGACTCGCTGCACCATGAAGTCTGGGGCCAGGGCTTTGCCGCCCCCACCTTCAGCGAAGAGCTCGAAGTGGTGTCGCAGCGCCTGGTAGCCGAAAAACACCTGTCGCTCAAACTCAAGCACCGCGGTGAGCCAGTCGATGGCATCTGGTTTGGCCACACCGAGCCGCTGCCCAACCGTGTCAAACTGGCGTTCCGGCTCGATGTGGACAGTTGGCGCGGCGAGCGCCGGGTGCGCTTTCTGGTGGAAGCGGCAGAGTTGCCCGCGCAAACCTAAAATCACAACCATGAACACCCAAAACGCCGACCTGCATTGCCACTCCGTTGTCTCAGACGGCACCCTCACGCCTGAAGAACTGGCCCTGCGCGCCAAAGCTCATGGCGTCACCCTTTGGGCGCTCACTGACCACGATGAAATCGGCGGCCAGGCGCGGGCGGCAGCGGCAGCAGCGGCGTGCGGCCTGGATTACCTGACCGGCGTTGAAATTTCGGTGAGTTTTTTGCATCAAACCGTGCACATCGTCGGCCTGGGTTTTGACATCAATAATGCGCAACTAAATCAGGGTTTGCAGCAAACCCGCGGTGGTCGCTCGCAACGCGCCCAGGAAATGGCTGCTGGTCTGGCGCTGGTTGGCATCAAAGGCGCGTTTGAAGGCGCGCTGAAATATGCCGGCAACCCCAACCTGATCTCACGCACCCACTTTGCGCGCTTTTTGGTGGAAACCGGCGTCTGCAAAGATACTTATGAGGTGTTTCGCAAGTACCTTACCGAAGGCAAGCCCGGCTTTGTCGAGCACCGCTGGGCCAGCCTGAAAGACGCCGTTCGCTGGATAACCCAGGCTGGTGGCATGGCGGTGATTGCACACCCGGCGCGTTACAAGTTCAGCGCCAACGAAGAAATGGCGCTGTTCACCGAATTCAAAGGGCTGGGTGGCCAAGGCGTCGAGGTGGTCACAGGCAGCCACTCAGCCGCTGAATGCGCAAGTTATGCCGAAACTGCACTCGAATTCGGCTTGGCAGCTTCGCGCGGCAGCGACTTTCATAGCCCGGCAGAGAGCCGCACCGAGCTCGGCGCCTTGCCCGACCTGCCAGGCCAACTGACGCCGGTGTGGCAACAGCTGGCCGAGCGCATTCAACACGCCCCCGCCCCAGCACGGGTCTGAACCCTGCGTCGTTCTAGCCAAGCCGCCGGGCTGCGACAATAACGCCATGCCGCAAATTTTCGAAATTCACCCCGACAACCCGCAACCGCGCCTGCTCAAACAGGCCACCGTCCTGCTTGACAAGGGCGAGGTGCTGGCCGTGCCCACCGACTCCAGCTACGCGCTGGTCTGCCACCTCGACGACAAGGCCGCCGCCGACAAGCTGCGCCGTATTCGCGGGGTTGATGACAAGCACCACCTGACACTGCTGTGCCGTGACTTGTCAGAGCTGTCCACCTACGCCAAGGTGGACAACCAACAGTACCGGCTCATCAAGACAGCCACCCCTGGCGCTTACACCTTCATTCTGGAAGCCACCAAGGAAGTGCCGCGGCGCCTGAGCCACCCGTCACGCAAAACCATCGGCCTGCGCGTGCCCGACCACAAGGTGCTGCAAGAACTGCTGGCGCTGCACAGCACGCCACTGCTGGCCACCACACTGATCGCGCCGGGCGAACTTGAACCCATGAACGACGCCGACGACATTCGCGCCCACTACAAGGGCCGCATTGCCGCCGTCATCGACTCGGGGGCCTGCCCGCGCGAGCCCACCACCGTGGTTGATTTGACCAGTGGCGACCCCGTCATCCTCCGCGAAGGCCGCGGCTCGCTGGCGGCACTGGGGCTTTAAGATGGACTTTGCCCGACTGATTCAAACCATTGCCCTCTACGCCATTCCGGTGCTGCTCGCCATCACCCTTCACGAGGCTGCGCATGGCTATGTTGCCAAATACTTTGGCGACAACACTGCCTACAAGATGGGCCGCGTCACGCTCAACCCGCTGCCGCATATCGACCCTGTGGGCACCATCCTGATGCCGCTGATGTTGTACTTTGCCACCTCGGGGGCTTTTCTGTTTGGTTACGCCAAACCGGTGCCGGTGCGCTTTGGCAACCTGCGCGACCCCAAGCGTCACATGATCTGGGTGGCGCTGGCCGGGCCAGGCTCCAACTTTTTCCAGGCGCTGGTCTGGGGAGCGCTGCTGTACGTGTATCTCGGTGCCGGCATCAACGAGCCGTTTCTGGTTGAAATGGCGCAAGGCGGCGTGCTGGTAAACGTGGTGATGGCGGTGTTCAACTTGTTCCCGCTGCCACCGCTCGATGGCGGCCGCATTCTGGTCGGGCTGTTGCCGTATCGGCAGGCCATGCTGGTGTCGCGGGTCGAGCCCTATGGCTTTTTCATCGTGATGGCGCTGGTGCTCGCTGGCGTGGTCAGCAACCTCTGGCTGCGCCCTCTGATGGGCCTGAGCTACCAGCTCATCAACCTGCTGCTGACACCGCTGGCCTGGCTGGTGGGCTAAACGCCATTGGCCCGATGCGCGCCATGAACGCTGACTTCGTCACTGTGAGCGCAGCGCGGCAGTCCATGCATTTTTGACCTTTCATTCAACTTTTCTCATGCGCATCGAACGTTTTCTTACCGGCATTACCACCTCGGGCACACCCCACCTGGGCAACTATGTGGGCTCGATCCGCCCGTCCGTGCGCCATAGTCTGCGCAGCGGTGTCGAGAGCTTTTACTTTCTGGCCGACTACCACGCCCTGATCAAGGTGGACGAGCCCGCGCGCATCCAGCGTTCCACATTGGAAATTGCCGCCAGCTGGCTGGCCTGCGGCCTCGACCCCGAGCGCGTGGTGTTTTACCGCCAGTCCGACATCCCAGAAATTCCCGAACTCACCTGGTTTTTGAGTTGCGTGCTCGGCAAGGGCGTGCTCAACCGCGCCCATGCCTACAAGGCCGCGGTCGATAAAAACACCGCCGCCGGCAACGATCCCGACGCCGATGTCAATGTGGGCCTGTTCATGTACCCGGTGCTGATGGGCGCCGACATCTTGATGTTCAACGCCCACCAGGTGCCGGTAGGGCGCGACCAGGTGCAGCACATCGAAATGGCGCGCGACATGGCGCACAGTTTCAACCACCGTTATGGCGAGCATTTTGTGGCGCCCGAAGCCGCCATCGAAGACCATGTGGCCACCCTGCCCGGCCTCGACGGCCGCAAGATGAGCAAAAGCTACGACAACACCATCCCGTTGTTCACGCCGCGCGAGCAACTCAAAAAACTCATCGGCAGCATCGTCACCGACTCCACCCCGCCGGGCGAACCCAAGGCAGTGGCAGGCTCGGCGCTGTTCCAGATTTACCAGGCTTTTGCCAGCGCACAAGACACCGAGGCGCTGCGCCAGGCCTACGCCGCCGGCATTTCCTGGGCCGATGCCAAGCACCTGGTGTTTGAGCGCATCGACCAGGAAATTGCACCGATGCGCGCCGCCTACGAGGCACTGATGAGCGACCCGGCCAGAATCGAAGCCATTTTGAAAACCGGTGCCGCCAAAGCCCGTGCCATCGCCACACCGTTCATGGGCCAACTGCGCCACGCCGTGGGCCTGCGCAGCCTGCAAACCCACGCCGATACCCACACCAAAGCGGCCAAAGTGGCGCTGCCGGTGTTCAAGCAATACCGTGAGGCTGACGGCCAGTTTTACTTCAAGCTGCAAAGCGCCGACGGCCGCCTGCTGCTGCAAAGCGGCGCGTTTGCATCGCCCAAAGTGGCCGGGCAAACCATTGCCGCGCTGCAGGCGGATGGCATCAAAGCTTTGCACGGTAGCCCGGTGCCGCTGCAAGTGGGCACTGACATCACGGAAACAGAGGTCGAGGCCGCATTGCAAGCCTTGCGCGAGGCCAAACATGCGTAGCGCACTGTACAATTCGCGGCTTCGCGGAGAGATGGCAGAGTGGCCGAATGTACCTGACTCGAAATCAGGCGTACCGCAAGGTACCGTGGGTTCGAATCCCACTCTCTCCGCCACGGCACACACCGTCGCCATCCCTTGAGCCTCGTTAAGTCAAAACAACGCGTCGCCGACCACGGCGAGGTCTTCACGCCTGCATGGATGGTTGAGGCGATGCTCAACCTAGTGAAGGACGAGACCGAGCGCATTGATGCCCGCTTTTTGGAGCCCGCGTGCGGCAGTGGCAACTTCATCGTGCAAATACTCAAACGCAAGCTTGCAGCGGTAGAACTCAAATTCGGCAAGTCTGACTTCGAGCGGCAGCATTACGCCCTGCTGGGGCTGATGTGCATCTACGGCATTGAGCTACTGGCCGACAACATTGCCGAATGCCGCGCCAACGTTCTGGATGTATTTGCCGAGTACCTCAATATTGACGAGACGGACGAGTTGTATCGGGCCGCAACGCATGTACTGTCAACAAACTTGGTGCACGGCGACGCGCTGACCATGCGCGCCGTGGACGGCCAGCCCATCACCTTTTCGGAATGGGGCTACCTGGGCAAAGGTAAGTTTCAACGGCGTGACTTCCGGTTTGACGTGCTCACCGGCTCATCAAAATATAGCGAGGAAGGTTCACTGTTTGCCGATCTGGGCAAGCATGAGATTTTTACACCCGTCAAAACATACCCGCCCATGACGATGCGCGATTTGGCTTTATGTTGCAACTGACCCCGCAAGAGTGCGAAAACTTAAGATGCCAAACTGGCATCT